>Ga0334722_10000296_pt1 | contig 75850 bp, 74 predicted proteins | sample C3_bottom_MG_FD_207210 | JGI IMG/M metagenome (GOLD analysis project Ga0334722, IMG submission 207210) | Sediment microbial communities from Yellowstone Lake, YNP, Wyoming, USA - C3_bottom | ecosystem: Environmental > Aquatic > Freshwater > Lake > Sediment | place: USA: Wyoming | collected...
TCAGCTTGACCGAAATGTATCGCAGTCTTCGTGGAGCTTCGTGAACCGCCGTATACCGAACGGTACGTACGGTGGTGGGAGAGGACGGGGGCTAGCCGCCCCCTCCTACTCGATTCGTGCCTTGCAAGAAGATCCCGAGTATCTAAATTTTCTAGAAGGTGGAAATGGTTTTCTGTAGTAAAGAGCAATCATTAAACCGGACGGTGGTTTAACTTCCCTCGCCCGAACTGGTTCAGCTGGACTTTATTATTATCACGGGTGGGACGCTTTCAAAGTACTTGCGGATATCTTCCCGCTCCCACATTGGCCCTGGACGGGATTGAGGTGGCGGAATGACGGAAGAAGCTGAAGTTGTTGTCCTTTTTGGCCATGGGCAAGAGGGGCAGGAGGTTCTGGAAAAGCTTCCCCTTCTTCGGGGGATAAAGGTGGCGGCAGTGACTCTCCTGCCTACCCAGCCGCCCGGGGGAGAGCCTTTGTCCTCGACGGCCGTCCCGGCTAATAAGCACGGCTTTTTTGTTGCTGGCGATTTGACTGAGGTGCTGTCTATTCCCGGGTTGAAGGTTATAATCGAGACGAGCGGAGAACCCCAAGTGGTTGCTTCTCTGCGGGCCATGGCGCCCAGCCATGTTTCTATTGTGGAAATCGGCGGCTGGAGGATCCTCCTTCAGTTACTGACGGAGATGGAAGAGCTCCTCCGGATCAAGGCGGTCAAGGAGGAACTGGACACAATACTGAACTCCGCCCTGGAGGGAATACAGGTCGCCTCCAGTAACGGAACTATTACCTACGTCAATCCGGCCTTTACCACCATCACCGGAATAAAACCGGAGGAGCGTATTGGCAAGAGCGTCTTCGATGTTTCGCCGGGGGGCGCGTTAGCACAGGTTTTGCGGACTGGGTCGAAGGTTTTTGGTTTTCGCAACCGGGTCTTGGGTACCGACGTCGAGGTGATTTCGAACGCTGCTCCCATCGTGGTGGACGGGGAAATGAAAGGGGCAGTGGTCATATTCCAGGACATTTCCGACATTAACCGGCTGAACGCCGCCCTCAATGAATCTAAGACCATCATTGAGGGCTTGCATAATGAATTACAGAAGTACACCAAGAGCAAGTATACTTTCCAGGATATCATTGGCCAGGATCGAAAATTGGTTAAAGCTATCGAAATCGCCAAAAGGGCGGCCGCCACCGATTCGGCGATCCTCCTGGAGGGAGAAAGCGGTACCGGGAAAGAAATAATGGCCCACGCCATCCATAACCACAGCCAGCGGCGGGAAAAACCGTTCATAAGCGTTAACTGTGCGGCGGTTCCGGATAACCTTTTGGAAAGCGAGTTATTCGGCCATGAAAAGGGAGCCTTCACCGGCGCCATCAGGACCAGACTGGGCCGTTTTGAACTGGCCGACGGTGGCACCCTTTTTCTGGACGAAGTGCAGGATATGAGTCTTTCGTTCCAGGCTAAATTGTTGCGCGTCTTACAAGAGGGAGAGTTTGAAAGGGTGGGCGGCAGCAAGACGATCAAGGTGAATGTCAGGATTATTGCGGCCAGCAATAGGGACCTACGAGTATTGGCCAGGCAAGGCCGTTTTCGCAGTGACCTCTATTATCGTTTGGAGGTCATTCGAATCCACTTACCCCCGCTCCGTGAAAGAAGGGGCGATATCCCGGCCCTGGCCGAGTACATTTTAGGGCGAGTGGCCGCACGCTTTAACCGCCGGTTCCTGGGGTTTACGCAAGAAGCTATCGACTATATGGTGAATTACAATTGGCTGGGCAACGTTAGAGAGCTGGAGAACCTTCTTGAGCGGGCGGTGACTTTGACCAATGGGCCGTATATTACCGTGGAGGATCTGCGGGCTTTCTCCGATGAGGCGAAGGAGGTGGACAGTGACAAGGGAATCAAGGGTTTACAATCTTTGGAGGCAGATGAGATCGCGCGGGCGCTTCGGATGTATGGAACGGACCTGGTCGGTAAGCGCGCTGCGGCCAAAGCCCTGGGAATTTCTCTGGCCACCCTTTACAATAAAATTAAACGGTACGGGATTCACTGAAGAGAAGTTTCTAAAGTCAAGAATTTAGAATTAGCCCAGGCTAACATGCACGGGAGGGCCATACAAAGAAAAACCTCAGCTTGCATCTGCAATACGGTTGCCTCAAATACCGCCCAAGCGGAGAATTTCCCCCATCTCCTTCTAGATTTTAGAAATAGAGGGTCGCTCCCAATTGTTGAGAGCGTTGATCCACGGGCTTTTACTGATGGCACAATTTTTGCTCTATTACAGCACAAAATGTGTACACACAAGGGGGTTTGACGATGAGACGTCTGGCTTTCTTGCTGGCGGCGCTGATCTTACTTTCAATTTTATTGCCGGGCTGCGGAGGGACGGGTGGCTCTAAGGGTTCAACTGGTTCAACTACAGAGACCAAGCCCATCAAAATTGGAATGGTAAATCCGCTTTCCGGTAACGCGGCCACCTACGGGCTCAGCACCAAGAACGGGCTGGAGTTGGCCCTCGAGGAGATCAATAAAAAAGGCGGGGTTAACGGGCGACCGCTACAGTTGGTCTTCGAGGATGACGCCGGCGACCCAAAGCAGGCCGCTTCTGCCACGCAAAAACTGGTGGATCAGCCTGATATCGTGGCCCTGCAGGGGTCGGCCCTGAGCTCGAATACCCTGGCCATGGCTCCCATCGTGGAACGGGCCAAAATCCCGCATCTGGTTGTCTCCTCCAGTTCTCCGAAGCTGACGGGGATTAACCCCTACTTTTTCCGGATGGCCGTGCAAGATGATCAGGTCGGGGGACTGATCGGGGAATTAGTAGTCAAGGTCCTGAAAGCCAAAAAGGTCGCCATCATGTACCCGAATAACGATTATGGTAAAGGACTCTCCGCCGCCATTGAAAACAAAGTAAAGGAACTGGGCGGAACGGTTTTGGCCAATATACCTTACCTGGCTACGGACAAGGATTTCCAGGCTCAATTGACGGAGATTAAGGCGAAGAATCCGGAAGCCATCGCTCTGGCTGGAACTTATACCGATTCCGCTCTGATAACCAAGCAGGCCCGCGAGATGGGGATTACAGTGCCCATGGCTGGCGGAACCGGCCCAAATAGCCCCAAATTCATTGAGATCGCCGGTAAGGCCGCTGAAGGCTTCGTCTTTTTGGGGGTTTTCCTCCCCGACAATCCGGATCCCAAGGTACAGGACTTTGTCCAAAAATATAAGAGTAAATTTGGTCTGGAGCCCGATCAGTTTGCCGCCCTGGCTTATGACCAAATGTATGTGATCGCCGATGCGTTAAAACGTGTGGAAGGGGGTAAGGTTACCCGCGAAAACTTGACCAAGGCCTTGAGAAGCACCAATTACCAAGGTATTACGGGGAAAGTCACCTTTAATGAGAAAGGTGATTGGATCAGGCCCTATCTGTACATCACCGTCAAGGATGGCAAATTTACTCTGTTCAAACCGTGATGTTCGGTCCGTGACGGCGAGCTGGCGAGGGTAAGCTTGTTAGTTTTGTTGGTCATACCCGGTCTTTCTGCGCCAGGTGGAAGATGGCAGGTGCTCGCACCGCTAGGGCCGGCGTGGCCCGGCTCCACCACCTGGCGCCGGAAACCGGTCTGCGGAAACTGCGGCTTTCTGGTCAGGAGGCAAGGGAGCCTTGGTAATATTACAACAAGTTGTCAACGGATTGGCCTTAGGAGGGATATATGCTCTAATTGCCATCGGCTGGACTACCGTCTTTGGGGTGGTTGGCCTCATTAACTGGACGCACGGCGATATTTTTATGATCGGGGCCTATATTGGTTTTTTCGCGATCAAGGATTTTGGCTGTGGAATTTTTACCGCTTTAGGCCTGGCCATGCTCTTGTCCGGGATCCTGGCCTGGCTCGTTGACCGGTTGGCCTACCGGCCTCTCCGGGGAGCGCCAAGACTTGCCCTTTTCATTACGGCTCTCGGCGCTTCTACTTTTTTGAGGAACATGGGCTTGATCCTTTGGGAACCTCATTCCCGCGCTTACCCGGAAGTCGTGCAAACGAAAGTGATAAATCTCGTGCGCTGGGGGCAGGGTACTATCACCATCAATAGCCTGCACCTCTTGATAATTATTGCCTCCGGCCTGGTAATGATTGGGCTGCAATTATTTATAACCAGAACGCGGGTCGGCAAGGCCATGCTGGCCGCGGCCCAGGATATGGAGGCCACCGAGCTAATGGGGGTGGAAGTCGGGCAACTAATCGGAGTGACCTATTTTGTCAGCGGCCTTCTCGGTGGTGCGGCTGGTGTTCTGGTTGGCGTCCTTTATGCCATTGATCCCCTGATGGGGGCGATGGCCGGCCTCAAGGGTTGGGCGGTTGCCGTCCTCGGCGGCGTGGGCAGCATAACGGGAGCCATGGTCGGTGGTCTTTTGCTGGGAGTGGCCGAGAATATCGCCGGGGGACTTGTCATTCACGGCTTCAGTTTATCCGGTTATAAAGATGCCATCGCCTTTGTGATCATGATTATGACCATGTTGCTGAAACCCAACGGCCTTTTTGGGCAAAAACTTGAGGAGAAAGTATGATGAAGGAATGGTTTTTTGGTCGAGGCGGAAGAGGGCGCGGGGGAGACCAAAAAGGGACGATCCGCTCCTTTTTTTGGGACTTTTTGGTGTTGTTTCTATTACTGACGATTAACTTTTTTGATTCCCTGGGTTGGACTGAGCGGCTCGTTTTCCCCCCTTATTTTAAACACATAATTTTTCTTGGGCTCATCTATAGCACCTTGACGCTCAGCCTCAATATCATCGCGGGATTTATCGGGCAAATCTCCCTTGGCCATTCCGCCTTTTATGGGTTTGGGGCCATGACTTCGGCCGTGTTGACCCTTTACTATCATATTCCCTACTGGGCGGCCTTTTTAATGGCTGGCCTTTTCACTGGCCTGGTTGGAATTCCCTTGGGGTTGCCGGCTTTACGTATCAGGGGACATTTCTTAGTGGTAGTGACCTATGGTTTTGCCGAAGTCCTACGTATTATTACGCTGAATTCGGAATTCACGGGTGGACCGGCCGGACTGCCTGGCCTCCAACCTCCGAGTTTGCTGGGGAAGGCGTTTAACGATTATGGACCTACCGGTAAAGAAGCTTATATCATCGCCGCTCTTCTACTCCTTTTGTCCCTGGTCTTTTTAGTCCATCGGGTAAATAAATCGCGGGTGGGACTGGCCTGGGGAGCCATCAGGGATGACGAATTGGCCGCTTCGGCCATGGGGATAAATGTGGCCTATTATAAATTATTGGCCTTTACCCTAGCGGCCATCTTTGCCGGTTTGGCGGGAAGCCTTTATGCCCATTATTCTGCATTCTTTAGCTCCGAAATCATGAGCTCTAATGAGTCCATTCTCATCTTAACGATGGTCGTCGTCGGTGGGGTGAGAAGTATTCCTGGGTCCATTTTGGGTGCCTTTCTTTTGGTATTAGCCCCGGAGGGATTGCATTATCTTAAGGACTGGTTGGGACTGACCTTCGATCCATGGCAGGTCTTATATGGCTTACTCCTCATCATCATGATGCGTTTTCGGCCGCAAGGAATCATGGGTAAAGACGCGAGCTGGTGGATTTGGCGGCGCGACTCACGTCAAGCTAAACTGTCGCTGAGAAAAGGGAAGAAAGGGGTATTGCCGACGTGACCTCCCCAACTACCTTGAGCAGGCAACCCCTGCTGAAAACCATAAAGTTATCCAAGCATTTTGGCGGGTTGCGGGCGGTGGACGAGATCGATTTTGAATTGGGCAAAGGCGAAATTGTCGCCATCATTGGCCCCAACGGTTCCGGCAAAACCACTTTTTTCAACGTTATCAGTGGGATGCTCAAGGCAACTCGAGGCAGCATTATCTGGAAAGGACAGGATATCACCCTGCATAAGGCCCATGAGGTGACGGCTCTGGGTATTGGCCGCACTTTTCAAAACATAAGGCTCTTCAGGTCGATGACCGTGCGGGAGAATATTCTGGTGGGGCGCCATTGCCGAACTAAAAGCGGGGTTATGGATGCCTTGCTCTTTTCCACCAGGTTGCGGCGGGAGGATGACGAGAATGAGGCTAAGGTCGACGAGTTGCTCGCCTTTGCCGGCCTGAAGGGACGAGAAAATGTATTGGCCCAAAATCTTGAATACGGGGCCCAGCGCAGGCTGGAGTTGGCGCGAGCCCTGGCTTCTGAACCAGAATTGCTCCTTTTGGACGAACCGGCGGCAGGGATGAACAGCAGCGAAATTATGGAACTCCAGGAGACGATCAAGAAAATTAATCGTTTGGGGATTGCCATTTTACTTATCGAGCATCAAATGGCCCTGGTCACCGGTGTGGCCCAAAGAGTGGTGGTCTTTGATCACGGGACCAAGATAGCCGAAGGTGCCCCCCACGAAGTGCAGTCTGACCCCAAAGTTATCGAAGCCTATCTGGGGCCCGGGGAGTAAGGGAACGCGGAGTAAAGAAACAAGGCAGGAGTTGACAGATGTTAGAGGTGGAAGGGCTCGAGGTATACTACGGACCCATCCGGGCTTTGCGCGGGGTGAGTCTCAAAGTCGACACAAAAGAGACCGTAACCATACTGGGAGCCAATGGGGCGGGGAAAACTACGACCCTTCGGGCGATTATGGGATTGGTGCCGGCGGCCGCGGGCACGGTGAGGTTTCTGGGAAAAAAAATAAACGGTCTGCCCGTTTCCAGCTTAGTGCGGAAGGGTTTGGTCATGGTCCCGGAAGGACGAAGAGTTTTCCCCCGTCTTTCGGTGCTGGACAACCTCTTATTGGGGGCATATACGCGCCAAAAGTCGGAATACAGGGCGGACCTGGAATGGGTTTTCTCCCTCTTTCCCCGCCTGGCCGAAAGAAAAAATCAACTGGCCGGGACTCTTTCGGGCGGAGAGCAACAAATGCTGGCCATCGGCCGCGGACTTATGGCCAGGCCGCGGCTCCTTTTGCTCGACGAACCGTCGATGGGGCTGTCTCCGATCCTGGTCAAGCAGATCTTTTCCACCATTGAAGAGATCAGACGGCAAGGGACGACCATCCTTCTTGTGGAGCAGAACGCCCGGCAAGCACTGCGCGTCTCACAAAGAGGTTACGTGTTGGAAAACGGTTTGATCACTACCTCGGGCCGAGCGGAGGAATTGAAGGAGATGGAACACATCAAAAAGGCTTATCTGGGGCAGTGAAAAAAGTGCTCTCGAGAAGAGAGTTTACCTGCGAACAAGCCATCCGCTGAGTCCGTCTGTTCTTAGGAAATCAAGCTTAATGAGGTGAACCAATGAAAAAAGTTGATGTTGTCGTCATTGGGGCCGGGGTTGTAGGTCTGGCCGTGGCGTATCATTTGGCGAAACACGGCCTGGAAGTAGTGGTGGCAGAACGCGAAGAGCTACCCGGGATGGGGGCCACGGCCTATTGTACGGGGGGGTTGCGCTACCAGTTTTCGAGCCCGACCAATATAGAGCTGAGCAAACTGAGCATACCCTTTTACCTCTCTTTTCAGAAAAATACCGGGCGCGATATTTTCTTGCGCCAGCACGGTTATCTTTTTGTCACCGCTCGCCCGGCCACAGCTGAAATCTTTCGGGAAAATGTGCGGCGGGAGAATTCCCTTGGTGTTAATAGCCAATTATTGACACCAGCGGAGGCCGGAAAGCTCTTTCCTTATCTTGAAACCAGCGACCTTTTGGCTGCCACCTTTTGTCCTGAAGATGGTTCAGCCGATCCCAGTGCCGTCCTGCAAGGCTTTTATTCGGAAGCAGTAAGGGCGGGGGCGGAGATTTTACTGGGCTGGGAAGCCAGGGGTTTTGTTATTGAAGGGGGGGAAATACACGGCGTAAGTCTGGAAAAGGTAGCGCGGGATGATGCGCTTCCATCACCTTCAGCATCACCTTCAGATTCTGCGGCTTCGGTTCTCGGGGTTTCGCCGTCTCAACCGCCGGCGACGGCCTGGAAGGATACGATGAGGACGAATACCGCAGAAAGGGCTCCGGTCAGAAAAATCCTCACCGCGCGGGTGGTGAACTGCGCCGGGCCGTGGGCAGCGCAGGTGGCGCGCATGGCCGGGATTGATCTCCCCGTTTATCCAACCCGCCGCCAGGTTTTTGTTGGGGCCCCGCTGCCGGAATTTGGAGATAATACCCCTTTGGTTGTGGACCTCGACACCGGTTGGTATCTGCACCGGGAAAAGAGCGGTAGCCTGCTTCTGGGGGGCACAGACCGGGAAACGCCACCGGGTTTTGATACCCGCGTTGATTGGGACGGTTTAGAGAGTGTGGCCGAGGCCGGGCTCCGGCGGGTTCCGATTCTCGAAAAAGTGCAGATTGTGCGCGCCTATGCCGGCCTGCGGGAGATTACCCCTGATTTTCATGCCATAATCGGGGAGTCGCCGGAAATAAGAGGCTTTTATCAAGCCGTTGGCTTCTCCGGCCACGGCTTTATGCACGCTCCGGCAGCCGGAATGATCATCAGCGACCTCATAACTAAAGGCAAGAGCTCCTTGCTTGATTTGGAGCCCCTTTCTCCGCGCCGCTGGCAGACGGCGGAAATGGTGGGGGAGAAGAATATATTCTGAGATAAAGCAAACCAATTTCCGCAGGGGGGTCTGGCGGGTCTCATACCCCGGCTGATGACAGAGGGTCTGGCGGGTTTCATACCCCGGCTGATGGACAGGAAGGCGTCAGTTGCGGGGCTGGTTGGGATCCCGGGCTGTGAAAGGCTTGGGCTTTCTATTGTGGTTTGAGAAATTTCCCTCTTGCGGGGTGACCCCAATGACCATCAGTCCTGCGTACCCAGTGCGTAACCCTTGGCAGGCCCGGCTTTACCTATTCTTTTGACTGTCGAAGCTTAACATAGGCAGCTATGATTCTATTCAGCAGACCCCGCATTTCTCTTCCCGGCGCTTTATCGCTTTCCTCATGTCCGGTGGGCATCCCATCTTCGTTTTTTTCGCTTAGCTCGGAAGAAGCCATATTTATCATCTTTCCTTCCGGTCCGTATAGCTGAGCGAACATTTCGAGTACTTGTTTCTTGACCATTCTCCGCAACGGGATATGGGCGATCATTCCATAAGTTGCAGCGGATCCACTGGCTGCCGACTCGGGGTGTTTCCTGACGTATTCCACAGAATTCTTGAGAAGGTGTAGTACTACACCGGTCATACTACACGGGTCAGTCTGGAAAGGGGACGTCTCCGTTAAAACTCCCGCCGGCGAAAGATGGCCAATCCGAGGCCATAAAGGCCGGCGGCCAGACCGAGGAGCACCAGAATCGTCAACCAGGGGACCTGGCCTCGCTGCAGAACCTCATGGCCCGCCATCTGGTGGAAGACGGAAAGCCAGCGCAGGTTGGGGATCCAGGAAGGGATGGACAACACCAGGAAGATCCCGACCGCCGCCGCTCCGGCTTTGATGCGGTCGTCGAAAAGGGTAGAGGAGAGGGCCACCACCGCCAGCAACAGCGTGGAACCGGCCAGAAGCCCCGGCAACCCCTGCCAGTACCAACCCCACGCCACCGGGCGTCCGTTGAGGTGGCTGGACAGGAGAAGGCCAGCCCAGGAAACGAGCAAGCCCAGCCACAAGGCCAGGCCGGCCGCTGCGAATTTCGCCGCCCAGATCAAGGCCCGGCTAACCGGTTTGGTCAAGAGAAAATCAATGGTCTTGCGCCCGGCCTCTCCCGCCACCATTCCCATCCCCAAGAGCACGGCAAAAATGGTGGCGTTTTGATAAGCGTTCTTGCCAAACCACTGTGACCACAAATAGAGACGGTATTCGCGGAAGACGGCCAGCACTTCGGGTGATTGGGGCAGGATGGGGCTGGTTTCCACCAGCCGCAAGAGATAGTCATAAGAGAGGGGTATCGCCAGCGCTGCCACCACGATCACTAAAAACCAGATGGTTATGACGAACCGATTCTCTTTCCATTCCTTACGGAAGAGCCTCCAAAACATCTTTATCCCACCCTGGTCAGTTGTTTTGCAGTCCGCCTGGATAAGCGGGGCTTGGGAAACCGCTTTGGCCCCGTTCGGCCTCAATATAGTCCAGGAAGATCTCCTCCAGGTTCATGTCCATGATCGTGATGCCGGTACCCCCGGCGGCTGCAAGCCGCGCCGCTACCTGCTGGGGATTGGCGGCCACGCTGATCAGGTACCCGTTCATCTCCGGAACGACTCGCCGTACCCCGGGCCAACGCCCCAAATCGGCCGGTGCCGGACCCGGGAAAACGACGCGCAGGCGCTTCTCTTGCTCCTTCATCTCTTCCAGGGGCCGGCTGACCAGGAGTCGTCCCTGGTCCAGGATGGCCACGTGGTCAACCACGCGATCCACTTCGCTTAAGACATGTGAGGAAAAGAACACAGTAGCTCCATCGGCAGCGATCTCCTTGAGGACCACCGTCAAAAACTCGCGGCGGTGCAGGGGATCCAGACCGCTGGTGGGTTCATCCAGGATCAACAGTTCCGGATGAGGGGCCATGGCCAGAACCAGGGCCAAAAGGCCGCGCATTCCTTTGGACAGACGTCCCACCAAACGATTGGCCGGCAGCTGGAAAAGTTCCAGATAGCGCCGGGCCAGGGCCTCATCCCATTGCGGATAAAAAGAGCGACAGAAATCGAGGGTTTCCCGCACCGTCAGGAAATTATACATATTTTGGGTTTCGGAGATATAGCCAAGACGCCGGCGAACCACCACCGCCTCGGGGCCGGCCGGTTCACCCAAAACCCAGGCCCGACCGGCCGTCGGGCGCAAAAGGCCCAGGAGGAGCTTGATGGTGGTCGTCTTTCCGGCTCCGTTTGGTCCAAGAAATCCAAAAATCGAGCCTCGCGACACTTGCAGGTCCAGGTTTTTGACGGCGGTCACGGGGCCGAAGCGCTTGGTCAAGCCCTCTGTCTTGATGGGCCAGTCGGACATCTTTCCTCTTCCCCCTTCACTCCTGGGAAAGAAATTCCTCGAGCAGCTCTTTCAACTCTTGGGGCGAAAAGCCCAGGTGGTAGGCCTCAACCTTCAACTTTTGAAAAGCTTCTCCGAGCCGCCGTAGCCGCTCTTGCCGGCTCAACACCTCTCCCGCCTTCCTCTCGGCCACAAAGGCCCCTTTGCCCCGGATGGTCTCGATGACGCCGTCCCGTTCCAGTTCCTGGTAGGCCCGGGCCACGGTGTTGGGATTAATCACGAGTTCTACCGCCAGGGCGCGCACGGAAGGCAGTTGGTCGCCCGGGCGCAGAACACCGGCAGCCACCGCCTGTTTAACTTGCCGATAGATCTGTAAGTAGACTGGTGTTCCCGAATTGGGATCAATGTGAAACCACAAGGTGGTCTCCCTTCTTCCGAAAACCCTCCGGAAAGGTCCAGCTCACTTCCACCTGGTCAAAATGGTCTCGCGGCCGAAACGGTCGATGCCAAAGCGGATGAGGACTGTATCCAGGATGAGCAAGATGATCAAAACCAGGAGGATGGCCCCTGGGCCGAGGACGATCTTGCCGGCCATCTGGGTGATGGCCAGCCCTACTACCGGCAGGACCACAATCCCACCCAGTTGCTGAGCTGCCCGCACATCGTTCATCCGCGAAGAGATAATGACCCCCAGACTCACGGCGAGAACGGCGAGAACTGGCGTCCCCAGGACAACCAACAGCACCGTAGCCGGGGCTAAAAGGATGCGCCCCAACAAGGCGGGGGCGTTCCAGCCTACCACGACCAGCATAAGGAGGTAATCGAGCCAGCCGGTGGCCAGACCTGGCAAAGCCGCCGCCAAAACCTTGCCCAAAAACAGCTCCCTGGTTTCCACGGGGGTAGCCAAGAGCGGTTCCAGACTACCAGTTTGCTTTTCCCCGATGATGCTGTGAACGGCGATAGTCAGCGGGGCAATGAGGGGAACCACCAGGGACAGATTGACGAAATAAAGGACGATCATCGCCAGACCCACCTGGGCCGGGGTCAGGCCACTCATTAAGGGTAATTGCGACCAACCGGGAGGAATCTGGCTGCCCACGCCACCCGGGGCTGCACCCATCCCGCGCAGCACCATGAACAGAATAACGGGGAAAAGAATGGTGGGTAAAAGCACCGTCAGGAGGATAAACTTATCCCGAATGAGCTCTGCCCATTCTTTTTGGACGATGGTGAAGACGTTCCGCATGGTCACAAGCGCCTGCCTTTTTGCTTGAGGTGGAAGGGAATTTTTACTTGGGGGGACGACGCGAGGCAGCGTCCACCACTACTCGCCCACCACTACTCGTGGATCAGACGTCGCTGATCAGACATCGTGGATCAGATTTAGATAAGCCTCTTCCAGAGAATGCCCAAGCTCGGTGATGAACTGGATCTCACCCCCGGCGGCCACTACCGTCCGGACGACCACCGGATTGTCCTGCTCCGGATCCTCCACCTCGTAGATGAGGCGTTGGCCATCTCTTTCGCATTTTAAAACGAAGGGGAGGGAGCGGACCGCTTGCCAGACTTCTTCCGTCACCGCCCGCAGGGTCATCGCCACCTGGCGGCCAAACAGCTGTCGGCGCAAGTCACCGGGAGAAGCCACGCGGAGTAATCTGTTTTTCAGAATCCCGACCCGGTCGCAAAGCCGGTCGGCCTCATCCAGATTATGGGTGCAAAGCACAATGGTGCGGCCTTCTCCCTTCAGACCGGCGATCAGATCGCGCACCATGCGGGCAGCTTCCGGGTCCAGTCCGGAGGTGGGTTCGTCCAAAAAGAGGACGCGAGGCTCGTGTAAGAGGGCGCGGGCCAGGGCGAGTTTCTGTTTCATCCCCTTGGAGAACTGAGCAACCGGATCATTGCGTCTCTCCCAAAGACCCATTCGTTCCAGGTAATGCTGAATGCGTTTTGGCCGCAAGGCATCATCTAAATGGTAAAGACGGGCATAAAAGTCCAGGTTATAATAGGCGCTGAGCCGATTGTAAAAACCCGGGCTTTCGGTCAAAAGACCGGTGACGCGGCGGATAGCCGTATTCTCGGTTCCTAACTCGTGGCCGGCCACCCAGGCCCGCCCCCCGCTAGGGGCGATCAGCCCCATGAGCAGGCGGACAGTGGTCGTCTTACCTGCTCCGTTGGGCCCCAGGAGCCCGAAGACCTCACCCTCGGCCACGGTCAAATCCAGATTTTCCACGGCCACCTTGTCACCAAAACGACGGGTTAAACCCTCGGTTTGAATCAATCCGCTTCGCCTCCACGTTCCCGGCGGGATAGGTCTTCAGCCGGGGCCAAACTGCATGACTGTACTAATGCAATAATACTCTTGGCCTTTCGTCCTGTCAAGGGGAAATTCCCTCGTCAAAAATAAAGACCTCCTCGATGGTCGAGTTGAGGGCGCGCGCCACTTTGAAGGCCAATTCCAGTGAGGGGTTGTATTTGCCTTTCTCTAAAAAAAGGATGGTCTGCCTGGTCACCCCGACCTTTGCGGCCAACTCTTCCTGGGTCATATTGAAACGGGCGCGCAGCTCCTTTATCCGCGTTTTGAAGGCCAATGGCCCTAATCCCCCCTCCGATTATAAAAAACCAGGGACAATGAATAGACCAAGATCCCCAGACTAAACAAGACGGCAATCACCGTCGTCAAAGGATTTTGTACCGCCGCTTCTGAAAATCCCGTGGCGGCGATGACGGCCAGCAATCCGCCGACAAGGACGATAAACCCATTTTTGGCGGCCCGCTCATGGTTGCGGCGTAGTCTCTCGTCTGACAAATTCTTCCCCCAAAGGAGGCCGAAAAAGCCGAAAAACCCGTAAAATCCATACAATCCTGGATTATGGTAAGTTAACCCGAGAAGTCCGAGGAAGCCCAAGAAGCCAAGGTAACCAAGCTTACTCTCTCTTTTCATTCGGCTCCTCCTTTGCCTTCCAAACCTCCCGCCCCAACCCGGCGGTGTGGCTGAGCGACCTTTGTCGCGCCTTTCTAATCCAGCAGCAGTCTTGACCGTTTAAACCTGGCCAGCACTGTTACCAGAAAGGCAAGATCCAACCCCAGGAGAAGCGCGCCTGCAACCAGCAAGACCTTCGTCGGACCAGCGGTGGCTACGGCCGCAAGCAGCTTCCCCGTCCACTCGCGGGGTAAGGCTTTTGCGCCGAAAAGGGGCACGAAGACGAGCAAGAGGAAGCCAAGACTGAGGAGCTGCTGGGCCTGTTTCACGGTATGGGAGCGCAAAGAGACCAGAACGCCAGCATTCGCCGCTAAGATGGACACGAGCAAACTCAAGGCGGCGCTGCCCCAAGCGGCTGTGGCCGGATATAGTAAGAGGGTACCGTGTCCGTGGACAAGATTCACCGAGATCAGCCCCAGGATCATGCTCATCATGGTCAGTCCCCAACTGTAACCTACCGCCGCCCCCACTTTCCCCAAGAGGATGGCTCGATCCGGCAGGCGGCTGGCCAGCAGTGTCTCCAAGGTGTGTCGTTCCCGCTCGCCGGCGAAGGAGTCGGCAATAACGGTGCTCACCACGAAAAAGGGTAACCAGACGAAGTAGCTGAGAGCGACCGGGGAATCAACCCAAGCGCGCCCCATCTGCAAAGGCATAAAAACGCCGAAAACGCCAACAAAGATCAGGACCCCCAGCAGGCCACCTTCTTTCCGCAGACCTCCCCAGCGGAAAAGCCATTCTTTCCACTCTTTCCACATGATGGTCCATATGTCACCGATCATTCCTTTTCCTCCTTCATCAGGGTTAAGAATACCTCTTCCAGGCTGGCCTTCCCCTTGTGCACTTCTTCCACCTGAACGCCAGCGTTGACCAGTAACCTCACCAGCGGCGCCACGTCCGTATCTCCCCGCAGCTCGATCTGCAGGTGCCCGTTGCGGAGGTCGGCTTCAGCCACCTCTGGGCGAGACCGAAGCCGGGCCAGGGTCTCCTCATTGAAGCCTCGTCCAACGATCTCTACTTTGGGGGCACTGCCCTTGCTCCGCAGTTGGTCCGGATGGCCGACGGCCAAGAGCTTCCCCTGGCGGATGACCGCCACCTGCCCGCAGAGTTTTTCGGCCTCGGCCAGGTTGTGGGTGGTGAGGAAGACCGTGACGCCTTCCCGAGTGGCCAGGGCGGCCAGATCCTCTCGCAAGGATGCGGCGGCTACCGGATCAAGCCCTGCCGTTGGTTCGTCCAGAAAGATCAATTGGGGGCGCGGCAAGAGGGCTCGGGCCACGGCCAGCTTTTGTTTCATCCCGCGGCTCCAAGACCCGACGGTTTCCTTGCGGCGTTCCCATAAGCCCAAATGGGTGAGCAGGTCTTGGATACGGGTGCGCCGTTCTCCTGCGGGAAGGTGCCAGATGCGTCCGTAGAACTCCAAATTGTCCTCGGCGCTCAACCGTTCGTAAAGACCGTGGTGTTCCAGCAAAGCCCCGGTCCTCTCGCGAATCGCCTCGGCCTGGGTCCTGGTGTCAAGTCCCAGCACTTCGGCTCGCCCGCGGGTCGGTTCCAGCAGTCCCAAGAGGAGTCTGATTGTGGTCGTTTTTCCGGCGCCGTTCGGCCCCAAGAAACCGAAGATGGTACCGGCGGGTACCTCCAGGCTGAGGCCATCCACAGCGCATAAGGAAGAGAAGTTGCGGGTCAGATCTTCGGTGCGAATGGCGATGTCGGACATAAATGCCTCCTTGTGGGTTGGTTAGGAGATTGATTCCTGGGTCGAGAGGTGGCGAGTTCTGGTCTCTACAGCGCTGATCTACTGCGCTGATGGCGGCGCCAGGTTTGGGCTCCCCAGTTCGTCAATGAAGGCCAAGCATTTCGCGACGGCGGCAGACGGCGAAGTAGGTGGCGCCGCTGGTGGCGGATGGCGGGTGGTCTACCGTCCCTTTTGGGGTCGCTAACGGTTCCCGTCGCGCCGGGATTACGGCCCGCTAGTTAAATATTTAATACATTTTGTTATAAATATATTACACCAAAAGGAGTGCTGTCAACCTCGGCTGGAGAATTTTTTTGAACTCAAGGTGAAACGCCGCTGGCCTGAAAGATGACCGGTGGACCAGGGGGGGTTCGGGTCCAGAATTGGAAGGCGTTCAAGGCATCTTTGGCCACAAAAACCAGTTTGGCCACACCCTGTTAGGGCCCAAAATTGGAAGGCGGTCAAGCGCCATTACCATTACCGGAATAGCCATAGTCAGTATTAGTAAGCAGAAGAATCGTTCGGTGTCAGTCCTCGGACTCCTGGAGTGGTGCCAGTCCCTCCGATTCCTGGAGTAAAGCCCGGGCAAAGGGTCCCAGATCGCCCCGAGCGTAGGCGCGCAAAACGCCGGCGGCCACCTGACGCAGAGCATAAGGTAACCAGTCGGCCGGGAGTTCTGCCCCGACGACCTTCTTTTCGAGATCGCGGGCGAGGAGGAGGACCTCTCGCGTAACCAGGGTGTTGAGTTGTTGAACCTTTTCTTCTGGTCCGATAGTGACGTCTCCTAGCGGTTGGAAGACATTCTTGACCATGGCAAAGTCTTCCTCAGCTGCTCCGCTCACCACGATCAAGGGACGGTCATGTTCCATTTCCCCAGCGTGCCCAACGAACTTGACGCCAAGGAAACGCCAGGCGGGGAAGGCCGCCTTTAACTCTGCCGTGGCTTGAGCCGTGGCGACGTTGAGAAAAAGGGATCTTTCTGCCAAAAAAGGTCTTCCGTTAGAGCCGGCGGAAGCTTGGGCCGAAGTTTCGGGGGTCTTGAGCGGTGAGAGTTGGCTCTGCTGGTCCAACCCTTGCAAAAAGGGCCGAATCTCCTTTTGCGGGAGAGCCAGGATGAAAAGGACGAGCTGTAGGCCGCTGATTTTGCCCCATAACGCCGGAATATCTTTGGCCCAGTCCCCGGCGCAAGTCTGAGCCAATTGCTGGGCCAGGTCTTCTTTTCGGTCGTAGATTATTTTCTTTCCTGGCAAACGGCGCGCCAGGACCGTGCCCAGGCGGCCCGCGCCGATGATCACCAGGACTGGAGTGGGGTAGCTGGAATGGGGGACAAGTTCGTCGGACACGGGGAAAACCTCCTTTTAACTGGGGGCGCAAAACCGTCATGGCCTGTCCAACCCCTAGCTCGAAGAGAGGCCGGACCAAGGGCGAAAAGCCAGGGGTGCGCTTCCTTGAGTACCGGACGGCGATCACGCAGTGATCGCTCGATTACCCTCATTTTAGCAGAGCATAAGCGGCTGCGAGAAGTACTTGGGGGTTGTCTTTTCAATGGTTATCCTTTAACATTTTAGGAAGAAATTAATCCCTAAAGGGGGTCGGGGTTTTGGGCATAGCCTTTAACCTGTCTTTATTACAGCAGCGAGCGCAGGAGATCAAAATGGCCTTAGGGGCTCTAGCGCGTCACCAGAGCAAAGGAAAGGCCCAGTTTTTAGCAGATGAGGACGGGATCGCTGCTGCGAAGTATCAGTTCAATTACTACGTTACTAAAGGCCGGGTATTGATCAGCCGCGACGAAGAATTGCGCTGCAATTTCGTCGAGCGGACTTGGCTTCAATACCTGGATTTCGAACCGTACCGGAAAGAATTATTGAGGGATTTATTTGGGGCCGGCGAAAGCCGTTCGCCTGATGCCTGAAAAGTTAGAGATTAACGAGGAAGTGGGAAACACATGAAGACCATCCTGGTTGCCGGTGGGGCTGGTTATATCGGTAGTCATGTGGTTCGGGCTCTGCAAGAGGCCGGATACGATCTGGTGGTCTATGACAATCTCTCGCGAGGCCACCGCCAGGCCGTACCGGACGGTATTCCCTTTGTCCAGGGGGACATTGGGGATGTGGAAACCCTGGGACGGACCCTCCGGAATTTCGGGGTAGAAGCAGCCCTGCATTTTGCGGCTGATAGCCAGGTGGGTGAATCGGTGTCCAACCCCCAGCGGTATTTTGAGAATAACGTTGGTCAGGGATTGACCTTTTTGCGGACCCTCTTGGAGAACGGGGTGAAAGCCCTGGTCTTTTCTTCAACGGCGGCCGTCTACGGAGAGCCGGAGAGTGCTCCCGGCCGCTCCGGTCAACCTTACCTGACCGAGGATCACCCTCTCCGGCCAAGTAATCCCTACGGCGAATCCAAGGCCTTTTTCGAGACCGTTCTGAAACGTTATGCTGCAGCCTATGGTTTGCGCTCCATTTCTCTCCGTTACTTCAACGCCGCTGGCGCCCATGCCTCTGGCGACATCGGGGAGGACCATAACCCAGAGAGCCACCTCATCCCTCTAGTCTTGAAAGTCGCCCTGGGCCAACGGGAGAAGATCACCGTCTACGGCGATGACTACCCTACTCCCGACGGAACCCCGATTCGCGACTACATCCATGTAGAAGATCTGGCCTGGGCCCACGTTTTGGCCTTGCGGAAGTTGGAGAAGGCCGCGTCCAAGGCCGGGGGCGTGCGGAAGTTGGAGGAGGTTGCGTCCAAGGCCGGGGGAGAGAAGGGGACGGGCCGTTCGGCGGGTGTGCTGGCTTCCAGTGGTGGCCCAAGCGCCGACCATAGGGATCTCCTCTATGCGGCTTACAACCTGAGTAACGGCCAGGGCTACTCGGTCTTAGAGGTAATCGAGGCCGCCCGGCGGGTGACGGGGCAGCCGATCCCGTTGGAAAGAGGACCGCGCCGCCCTGGCGATCCGGCCATCCTGGTGGCCAGTTCCGAGCGAGCCCGCCACGATTTGGGGTGGGAACCAAAGCACCCCACTTTGGAGGAGATCATCGCTTCAGCCTGGGAATGGCACCGGCGCCATCCCCACGGTTATGGGGGCTGAAAGAGTCGAGGGGACTGGGAGGTAGAAAACAGCTTCTTCCTTTTCAAGAATTATCCCGAATAGGTATTGCTAACCAAGACCATCTGATATAAATTAATATCAGGTGGTTTTTTATGAAACTTTACACAATAAGCGAGTTTACCGAAAAACTTGCTGTCAGGTATCAACGCTCCGCGCCTGGGATAAAGATGGTAAACTGATTGCCCTGCGTACACCGACTAACAAACGTAGGTACACTGAAGAAATGCTCTACCGGGCACTGGGCATAAAGAGGCGCCAGGAACCAAAGAAAATCGTTTTATACGCCCGGGTGTCATCGGCCGGCCAGAAACCGGATCTGGAAAACCAGCTTGAGTACCTGAAGAGCTTCGCCGCCGGCAAGGGGCTGACCGTGGACGAAATACTTTCCGACGTCGGCTCCGCCCTCAATTATAAGCGGAAGAATTTCCTAAAGCTGTGCGGCATGGTCACCCGCGGTGAAGTCAAAATTGTTGTCGTTGCCCACAAGGACCGTCTGGTGCGTTTCGGCTTTGACTTTTTTGAAGACCTGTTTGCCAAATTCGGCTGCGAAATGCTGGTGGTCAACAAGGCCGAAGACATGTCCCCAGCCCAGGAGTTGGCCGAAGACCTGATCAGCATCGTCCAGTATTTCGCGGCCGAACTCTACGGCCAGAGGGCCTATAAAGCCCGTAAGCTGACCAAAACGGTGAAGGAGGCGTTAGCCAGTGCGTCAGACGGTCAAACAGAAAAGCCTGCCGCTGAACAGGGATAAGTGGGTCAAACTTGCCCAAACAGCAGAAGCCTACGCCCGCCAGAAAAACGCCTTTCTGGTCAAGTACGGGCACGTGAAATACCTACATTGTTTGGGTGCCAAGCGCAAGCTGCGGGACGAGCTGGTTGCAGCCGGTTTCACCAGCCCACTCGGGCTGCAGGCGCGCCAGTGGAAGCTGGCTTTGGACGATGCCCTGTTCACCCTGGAGAGGCAGTGGGAGGCCGCCGTTGTCGAGGTCAAAGAGCGGCTTTACCGTCATGGAGGCTTGTCCGACGAAGAAAAGCACTACGAATAACCAGATACATGCCGTATAAAAAAGTAAAGGAGCTTTTGCTCCGGCGTTACTATCAGAAGCAGCAAACGAATTAATTCTTTATTCTCCTGGGATGTTCCCGGGAAAGGACAGGGACTGGCCCGGTGGGAGAAAGACCGTTGGAACATGCGGCCGGTTGGCTTTAGGCCGCATGTGAGAACGGCTTTAACGATGAGGTTTCCTGCGGGGGACTGAGCACTGCTGGGTAGCTGGTACTGGAATCTACGGCAAACGGTATTCCGGTGGGCCGAACCGTTCCTGTCCTTCAGGTGGGAGCCTCCGGGCGATAGAACCACCCCGCCGTTTGGAAGCTGTCAGGCTGGATAAAGACGGTGGACCTTTCGGGTCTGTCGGATGACGTACGGGTTTGGCAGTGACTGTTTCGGGCGGGACTCCAGAAGCCCGTGGTCCGCTTGCCCCGTCAGCCGGGCAGGTGGGGATACCCGGCCTCTCGGAGAGCGTGAACTGCTTTTGCTGCCACTTTTATCGCTACTTGATAGAAGTTGATAGCAAAAATGAAACAGCCTCTCGGGCACCCCGCAGTTGCCCACCGACTGAAAGATTCGAGATGGCTGGGAGTATCCTCTTGCCTCCTACCTCGTTTTTCACGTCCCTGAAAGGCTCAAGGCCCAGGTGGCGACGCTGAGAAATTTTGGGCCAGAGGAGGAAGCCGAGGCAGGTTTTTGCTATCTGGTGGCGAATATGTCTAATATTGAGAATGGATCGTGACGATACTTATGAAAAAGTCATCCGGCCAGTTCAGTTCCCTGCGGCAAGCCATCTTAAGGAAGCGGGAGGAAGAGATCCAGCGACTGGAGAGAAAGGCCTGGGAGAAGGCCCGGGCCGTGGCTTCTTTATTGAAAGAAAACTACCAGGTGACCAGTGTGATCCTGTACGGTTCCCTTGCCTGGGGGGGCTTTCACCAGGGCTCAGATATCGATCTATTCCTGGAGGGATTTCGGGGCGATTACTGGCAGATGTATCTGGCTGTGGAAAGAGTGGCCGACCCTTTTGAAGTCAGCCTGGTCTTGGCCGAAGAAGCGGCTCCCACGCTGTTTTAACGAGATTTGCTCAAACCAAATGGGGTGATCAATCTATGAAGGGCCTCATCTTGAGCGGGGGGACGGGTTCTCGCCTCCGCCCTCTGACCTACACCAGCGCCAAGCAGCTCATCCCCATCGCCAACAAACCGATCCTGTTTTACGCCATCGAGGCCATTCGCGATGCCGGTATTGACGATATCGGCATCATCGTGGGCGAGACCAAGCACGAGGTGCGGGCGGCGGTGGGGGATGGAAGTCGCTGGGGGGTAAAGGTCACCTATATCGAGCAGGAAGCCCCCCTGGGTTTGGCCCACGCCGTCAAGATCGCCCGGCCCTTTTTGGGGGACGAGCCTTTCCTCATGTTTTTGGGCGATAACCTGGTCCGGGAGGGCGTGACGGCCTTTGCCGAGAGATTCAGGACTGGCCGGCCCGACGCCCTCATCCTCCTCAGCCGGGTTGACGAGCCACAACGCTTTGGGGTGGCCGAATTGCGCGATGGCCGTGTCGTCCGCCTGGTGGAAAAACCGAAGGTTCCCCCTAGCGATTTGGCCCTGGTGGGGGTGTATCTCTTCAACCACCACATCTTTGAGGCCGTCGAGGCCATCAAGCCTTCCTGGCGAAACGAACTGGAGATCACCGATGCCATCCAGTACCTGGTCGAGAAGGGTTACACCGTAGAGCCCCATATGGTGCGAGGCTGGTGGAAGGATACGGGGAAACCGGAGGATGTCCTGGAGGCCAACCGTTTGGTTTTAGAAACCCTGGAGCCCCGTCTGGAGGGGCAAGTCGATGCCGCCTCGAACCTGGTGGGCCGGGTAGTTATCGAGAAGGGGGCACGGGTGATCAATAGTTACATTCGGGGCCCGGTCATCATTGGTGAAGGCAGTCTGGTGTCTAACGCCTACATCGGTCCTTTCACCTCTGTTGGGCCGAACGTGACCATCGCCAATAGCGAGGTCGAACATAGCGTCATCCTGGCCGATTCCACCATCAGCGACGTTCCGGAACGCATCGACGAGAGCCTGATCGGGCGTAATGTAGTCATTACCAGATCGCAGGCCAAACCACGCGCCTTGAAAATGGTGCTGGGGGACAACAGCCGGGCCAGTGTGGGGTGACTCTACATAATTCACTCCTGGCCATTTTGGCACGCCCAAAGTTCCGAGCGGCCGGGGGCCACATTCGTCGATACGGCCTAGTGGCGTGGTAGGATACCCGGGATTGAACAGCAAAGCACGGTTAGGTGCTTGACAAGGAGGGTTGTAGCGGATTTACACTATGAAGCTCATCGATGGAGTCAAAATCAAAAAGCTGCGGGTTATTCCCGACGAACGGGGACGCCTGATGGAGATGCTGCGGGCGGACGACGACCTTTTTGAGAAATTTGGTCAGGCTTATCTGACCACCGCCTATCCTGGGGTGGTCAAAGCCTGGCACTATCATAAAAAACAGACCGACAATTTCGTTGTGGTCAAGGGTATGATGAAGGTGGTCCTCTACGACGCCCGGGAGGGTTCGCCGACCTACGGCCAGATCAACGAATTTTTCATGGGCGAGCACAATCCCATTCTTCTCCAGATACCGAAGCTGGTCTATCATGGCTTCAAATGTATTGGGACGGAAGAGGCCATGGTCATCAATTTCCCCACCGAAACGTACAACTATGCCGATCCCGATGAATACCGGGTGGATCCCCACGACAACGATATTCCTTACAACTGGGCCCGCAAGGACGGCTGAGCGGCGGCAGGGACGTGGCCAGGGGTAAGGATCTGCTGGGGGCTGCTGTTTTTGAGCAAGAATCGTTTACATCCGTCTGGCATGACCTAAAAGAGCTGGCTTTAAACTAAGTAGGTGACCGCGTTAGCCGGAGTACAGAAAGAACCGGTAGGCCGCATCCAACAGATCGCGGGAGGCGTCGGACTTCGAAGCCATTTAAGGCTTTGAGGGCCCGACCGTTTTCCGGCCAACGCAGGATGGAAACGTAAAGTTTCCCGTGAGACCACGTCCTGTGCCCGGGAAACGCCGTTCTCCCGTCCAGGTGGGGCTCCCGGGGCCGAGGTCTGCCTGTCACCATAGGAAAAATTTTTGCTGGAGGTGTAAAGCCTGGTCAGGGGGCTTACCGGAGCGAGGTCTTTAGCCCCGTGGCAAGTTCGGGCCCCTTGTAAACCTGGCGGGAGAAACTGGGGAGGTTTGTCATGCGCCTTTTGGTCACCGGTGGAGCGGGCTTTATTGGGAGCAATTTTATCCGCTATCTTTTGCGCGTCCATCCGGAATACGAAGTCATTAATTTCGACAAGCTGACTTACGCCGGCAACCTGGAGAATCTGCGCGACGTTGAGAATCACCCCAGCTACCGTTTTTGGCGGGGCGATATTACCGATCGTGCTGCCGTGGAGAGGGTCTTTGAACTGGGTATAGATTGGGTGGTGAACTTTGCCGCCGAATCCCACGTCGATCGGAGCATTGAAGGGCCAGACATCTTTTTGAAGACCAATGTCCTGGGAACCCAGGTCCTTTTAGACACGGCCAGAAGATACTGGCTCGGTGAAAAGGGGCGACCGTCTGGAGGCGCTTCCGCCTGGCCAGAGACGCCGCAACCTGTTCAAATGCCGGAAACCCCACTCGAACGGCGCCACGTTTTTTTGCAGATCTCCACCGATGAGGTGTACGGGTCCCTTGGTCCGGCAGGTTATTTTACGGAGGAGACCCCTTTAGCTCCGAACAGTCCTTACTCGGCAAGTAAGGCGGCAGCCGATCTTTTGGTGCGGAGCTATCACCACACTTACGGATTGCCCGTCTTGATCACCCGTTGTTCCAATAATTACGGCCCCTATCAGTTCCCGGAAAAACTCATCCCCCTCATGATCACCGATGCTTTGGAGGGTAAAGACCTGCCGGTATACGGGGATGGGCTTAACGTCCGCGATTGGATCCACGTGGAAGATCATGCCCGCGCCCTGGATTTGGTGTTGCACCGGGGCCGTTTGGGCGAGGTTTATAATATTGGAGGAAATAGCGAGAGGACGAACCTGGAAATCGTCCGCTTTATCTTACGCGAACTGGGGCGGCCGGAATCGTTAATCCGCTTTGTCCAGGACCGCCTGGGCCACGATCGACGTTACGCCATTGACTTCTCCAAAATTCGAAACGAACTGGGCTGGCAACCCGCTCATAACCTGGAAGAGGGATTAAAGGCCACCATCACCTGGTATATCGAGAACCGCTCCTGGTGGGAGCGGATCAAGTCGGGCGAATACCGCGTCCAAATAGAAGGTGGGTCAGGATAGGGTGAACATTCTCATCACTGGCGCCAATGGACAGTTAGGGCAAGAACTGGCCCGCACCTTGACTGTCCACCGGCCCCGTTCTATATCTGGCGACCGCCAGCTTTTCCTTTTCAGCCATCGGGAACTGGACATCACCAGCCCGGACCTGGTTATGGGGGCTTTCCAGCAGGTTAACCCGGCGGTGGTGATCCATGCTGCGGCCTACACCAACGTTGATGGGTGCGAGCTCAACCCAGACCTGGCTTTCCGCACCAACGCCCTGGGAACGAGAAATGTGGCTGTGGCGGCGGAAAAGGTAGGAGCCAAGCTCATCTATATCAGTACCGATTATGTTTTCGATGGACGTGATGGAACAGGGGCGCTCCGGCAAAAACCATATACTGAGTTTGACCGGACCAACCCCTTGAGCGTATATGGCCGTTCCAAGCTAGCCGGGGAAGAGTATGCCCTTGCCTTGGCCCGGCGGGTCTTCATCGTTCGCACTTCCTGGCTCTACGGACCTGGGGGCAATAATTTCGTGCGGACTATCCTCCGCCTGGCCCAAGAACGGAAGGAGGCTCTTGCCCGCGGTTTGCCGGTTGAGCCTTTGCGGGTGGTGGACGATCAGGTGGGTTCGCCTACTTACACCGTCGACCTGGCGTGGGTCATCGCTCAGCTCCTGGAGACCGAACGTTATGGTCTTTACCACGTGAGCAATTCCGGCAGCACCAGCTGGTACCAATTCGCCCGGGCCATCCTGGAAGTGGTGGGGTGGACCGAGGTGGAGATCACTCCCATTACCACGGCGGAGTTGGGGCGCCCCGCTCCTCGTCCCCCTTATTCCGTTTTGGACAACTACTGCCTGCGTCTGGAAGGATTCGTCCCCCCGCGCCCATGGCGAGAAGCGCTGGTTGAGTTCTTGAATCAAAAACCGGGATAGTGCTCTGATCGGTGGGCGTGGCTGTCGTATACTTGTGCCGGACTATAACTCCCCCGTGCCAAACGCAACATAAATTGCGTCGGTTACGTCATCGTCAACGAAGGACTCTGTACCAAGTCCTGGCACGGGGATAAGTCCGTTGAACCACGGGCATTGTGGCGTTACGTTGAAGGCGAAACGCGAGCCGGCTGAATCGTTATTGGTGCCATCCCACCCGTGTCGACATAATATATTAAAGTAGGGCCGGCGAAGCTCCACCATGGTCTGGTTTGCTCGAACCCTTTTACAGGCCATTGCCAGCTCAGCCCGGGCCTCGGGCAATTCTCATAACTTCTTCTCGAGACCTAATACGCGATCACCGGCGGAAGTAACGAGGAGCCCGGTGCTGTGGTTTAGTACGAACCGAACTTTATTTGCCGTTAGAGCGTGTCAATTCCAGGGGGCATGGGGTGACCAGCCCAACGGGAGGGGTTTTTCTTGTTTGCGGTGATCATGGCTGGCGGGAGGGGCGAACGGTTTTGGCCCTGGAGCCGGGGAACGGTACCGAAACAATTCCTTCGCCTCACCGGCCAGGGCAGCATGCTGCAGGAGACGGCACGGCGTCTGGTGCCCCTGGTCCAACCGGCAGACCTCTATGTGGTTACTGGAGCCGCCTTTGGTCCTTTGGTCCGGGAGCAGCTTCCCTATCTTCCACCGGAAAACATCATCCTCGAGCCAGTCGGCAAAAATACGGCACCGGCTTTGGGCCTGGCCGCTCTATTTCTGGCCAGAAGAGACCCGGAAGAGGTGATGCTGGCCATTCCGGCCGACCATCACATCGGCCGGGAGGATGCCTTTCAGCGCACCCTGGAGTATGCAGCCTGGCTGGTGCGGCAGACCGGAGCGGTGGGAACAATCGGCATTGAACCGACGCGCCCGGAGACGGGTTACGGTTATATCGAGCGGGCGGAGGAACCTCTCTTGGCCCTAGCCTCGGAAGCTACCTTGCGGGGGGTGTCCATATGGCCGGGGGCAGGTCCGGCCGGAGCAGGTTGGCGCGGCTTGAAAGAAGCGGCGGCTACCCAGCTTGACCCGATGCCGGCGGAACGGGCAGCAGCTACGTCCAAGGGACCAGCTAATGAGGAGGGAACTAGCCGGGGAGCGACTGGCGAGGGAGCAACTGGTGAGGAAGCAAAGGATGAAAGAGCAGCTGCTCCTGCCGGGCTGATTGGGGGAACAATAAACCGGGAGGATGGGGCAGACACAGGTCCTGGGTTGGGCGATCTTGGATGGGGGAATGGCGCCACCGGGCCTTTGGCCTACCCGGTATTACGCTTTGTGGAAAAGCCGGATCTGGAACGGGCCCGGGCGTACTTGGCTTCCGGACGTTTTTACTGGAATAGCGGTATGTTTATCTGGAAGGTCTCCACCTTCCTGAACCTGACCAGGAGGTTTTTGCCCAAGTTGGCCAGGAGTCTGGAGCGGATCGGGGAGGCCCTGGGAACGCCCTGGGGTGACGCGGTGCTCCAGGAGGAATACGCGAGTCTGGAGAGTATTTCGGTAGATTACGGCATCATGGAGCGGGCGGAGGACGTTTTCGTCGTTCCTGCCAATTTCGATTGGGATGACGTGGGGAGCTGGACCTTCTTGGACCGCATCTTGCCCAAAGACGAAAACGGCAACGCCGTCCGCGGTCAGTTCGTGGGGGTGGAGGCCAGGAATCTGGTCGTACAAAGCAAAGAGAAACTGGTGGCGGCTTTGGGGGTGGAAGACCTCATCATCGTCGAGGCTGACGACTCCATCCTGATTTGCCACAAAGACCGGGCGCAGGAGGTCCGGCGGATCGTGAGCGAACTGCGCGAGAGAAAGATGGAAGGCTACCTGTAGGCGTTTGGCTGTTAGAAGGCTCTTACAATTCAGCTATGGCTAACCTGTGGGTAAAAGTGGCTAACGAAATTAGAATGGCCACAAACAGGCCGTGGCGATGGAGTCCATTGCCGCGGGTGAAACGAGCCGGGGGAGGTTGAAAAGGTGAAGATCCGCAAGGCGGTCATACCGGCGGCCGGTTTGGGAACGAGGTTCCTTCCGGCCACCAAGGCTCAACCCAAGGAAATGCTGCCCTTGGTGGACACGCCCATCATCCAGCACGTGGTGGAAGAGGCGGTGCGATCGGGGATTGAGGATATTCTCATCATCACCGGTCGGGGCAAACGGGCCATCGAGGATCATTTTGACCGGTCCCTGGAGCTGGAACATTTCCTTGAGCAGAGTCAGAAACGGGAGTACCTGGAGAAGGTTCGCCACATTTCTCATTTGGCCGACATTCACTTCATTCGCCAAAAAGAACCCCGTGGATTGGGACATGCCATCTTGCAGGCGCGGCGCCACGTGGGAGACGAGCCTTTTGCCGTCCTCTTGGGAGACGAGGTCTTTGTGGGGGATCCGCCGGGGTTGCAAGAATTAATATCCATTCATGAACGATTGGGGGGAACGGTCATTGCCACCCGGACGGTGGATTGGCCGGAAACCCGCCGTTATGGCATCATCGCCACCGATGGGGTGATTGAGCTTTCACCTTCGTCCGAAGCGGTGGCGAGGGGGGACGAGCAGCCTCCCCCCTCCGTCTACCGGGTGACAGACCTTGTCGAAAAACCACACCCAGAGAAAGCACCATCCCGGCAGGCCATCGTCGGGCGCTATATAATCGACCCGTCCATCTTTTCCATCCTGGAAGATCTGCCACCCGGGTATGGCGGCGAGATTCAACTCACCGACGCCCTCCGCCAATTGGCCCGCCAGCAACCCATTTACGCCGCCGAACTGAGAGCGAGGCGCTTTGACGTCGGGGAGAAGCTGGGCTATCTGCAGGCCACGGTGGAATTTGCCCTGCGCGACCCGGAATTGGGTCACGGATTTCGGGCGTTTCTGGAGGAACTATTAAATCGGGAACGGGCCCGCGAGGAAGCAGCCGCTGGGCGAGAGGGGAATTAGTTTCATTGGCGCAAAGGCTGGACCGGCTGACTCGCGCCAGGCCGCGCCTGGCCGTAATAGACTGCGCCAGACTACAGGGCGCACCTGGCTGCGGTAGACTGCGCCAGACGCGCCCGGCCGCGGTAAGCCACGACTGGCGGCGCCAGACGGTGGTAGGCCGCGCCTGAGCGTGATAGACTGCGCCAGACTACAGGGCGCACCTGGCTGCGGTAGACTGCGCCAGGCCGCGCCCGGCCCTGGTAAGCCACGACTGGCGGCGCCAGACGGTGGTAGGCGGCGCGAGGCGTTGACAGACTGCGCCAGGCCACGACAGAGTGCGCCTGGCCGTGCCAATCTTCAATAGGCGGAGCGCTCTCAGTCAAATACTTCCTGCAGGGCCTTTTCGGCACCCTTTTTTACTACCGCGATGATGGCGTCATCAGCAGCCAGGCGCGTGTCGCCGCGCGGGATGATGATCTCTTCCCCGCGCAAGATCGAGACCAGGATCGACTCTTGCGGCAGGTGGAGATCTTTAATGAATTTACCGATGGCCTGTGAATCTTCTTTTAGCCGCAGCTGGACAATGACCATGTTGCCCCGGTGCAGGGGCAGGAGGGGAATTAATTCGCCCACATCCACTTCCTGGACCAGGAGACTGTAAAGGATGCGTGTTCCGCTGATGGTGGACTCAATACCCAGCGTCCGGAAGGCCCCTTCATTCCGCGGATTGCTAACCCGGGCAATAACTCGCGGGACGGCAAAACGCTTTTTGGCCACCTGACAGATGACCAGGTTGTCTTCATCCCGACCGGTGACGGCGACGACCACGTCGGCCCGGCTGGCCCCCGCCGCTTCCAAGGTGTGGACCTCTGAACCATCGCCGTAAAAGACCAGTTCATCCAGCTTCGTTTGCAGGACCATATAGCGCCCGAGATCCTTCTCCACCAGGAGGACTTCGTGCCCCTCTTCTTTGAGAACACTCGTTAGATAAAAGCCGACTTTCCCGCCACCGACAACGATTATATACATGTCAATTTATCCCCTCCTGTCACCTGGCCTGGCTCAGCGCTTCCTGAAAAGCCTTAACCCCCAGCGTCGTCAAGCAGATCAACTCCAGACCTTCATCCTGGAAGATCTTTTCTTTTTCGGGGTCGAAAAGACGCACTAAGACCCGCGGCACGTGGAATTTCTTGCGGGCCAACTGGCCGGCGAAAAGGTTGACGTTGTCGTTATTGGTGACGGCCAGGACGACGTCAGCTGACCCCGTCGCTGCCCGTTCGAGAACTTCTTCGTCAAAACCCGTTCCCAGCACCGTCTTTCCTTGAAATCCCTCTGGCAACCGGTTAAAGGCCTTGGGGTCGTTGTCCACCACGGTGACCTGGTGCCCTTCCGCCGCCAGGGCGCTGGCCAGGAGAGAACCCATGGTGCCGCAACCGATGATGACCAAACGCATGACCATACACTCCTCAAAACAAATTTCGTCAGCAATCGCCAGGTGGGAATCGTAAGTTTCGTCGGCAACCTCCAGCCGGGGACCGTGAGTTTCGTCAGAAATCTCCAGCTGGGGATCGCAAGTTTCGCCAGCTACCGCCAGCTGGGGACCGTAAGTTTCGTCCGCAACCCAGTTGGCGACCGCTGGTCGACGCTGTCCCGGCATCGTCTGGCCGGTTCGGTCTAGGCGATCTCATCACGAGCTGGGCGCCGGACTAAGACCTCGCAGGGAGCATGCCGCAAGACGAACTCGGCCGTGCTCCCAAAGAGACGGTCTTCCAGGTTGACCCGTTCGGCTACCCCCAGGATGATGGTCCGGGTGGGACGGGCCTGGGAGGCCTCCACGATGGCCCGTCCAGCACGGCGGGCCCGCCTTAATTCTGTGCGCAGGTTGATCCCCTTTTGTGAGGCCAGAGTGCGCGCCCTTTCCAGGATGGCCTGGGCCCGGGCTTCTTCGTGGGGGACGGTGGCGTCCAGTGGTAAGGTCATGGGTAATTCCATAACGTAAACGGCCGCCAGCGGCGCTTTTTCCTCTCGGGCCAGTTCACAACCCATGGCCAGGACCTTTTCCGAAAAAGCCGTACCCGAGAAGCCCACCAGGATCTGCCCGAGAGCGGCCTTGGCCACCTCGGTCACTTCCTGGACCTTCTCCAAGATTTCTTTTTGCGCTGGCGGATGGAGCATCCACCACAAGATCGAGGTTACCGAGACGGTAAAAATGAGGGCCAGCAGTGTTCCCAAAGGATGAAACTGTACTTCAGACATGTTTGCCACGCTCCAACCAATCTACAAAGTCGGGAGTGTACCTAGTCAGAAATTCAGAAATAGGTACCGGAGCTTTTGGTAGCTCACTAAACCCTTCTTATGACTATGGCGCCTCCCCATAGTACCCTACGGTTATGAACCACAGGGGAAGGCTTCAAACATCAAGCCAAGGCTTCAAAGTATCAAGCGAGGGGGGCTTATCCTTTTGTCGGCGGATCCGGGGTCCGGCTCTTCAGGAAGCCCCAGAGGAGCCAAAAGCGGTATGCCCCCAGGCCGGCGAAGGAAAAGCCCAGGAGGTAAAAGGAAAAAGAGGCCCCGGCCACGACCGAGCGATAGAGAATGATGAGACCAAAGATTAGGATCAAAAATGAGGTGACGATCTTGTAACGTGCCATTTTCCATTCCTACTACCGCCAGGGCAGGGCGGATATTGTGCCGTTGGGTGGTATAGAACCGCTGGTGCCTTATCGGGTGGCCTGCTTTACTGCTGCTGCTAACGTAGCTAATGTTACCGTGCTAACGTTACCGTTGAAGACGCCGGCGGTTACACAGTAAGCCGGTTCAAGCCCGCTCCGCCGGAGCTAGTTTTTCTGGCCAGCCCCCAAATCTCGCTGGCGCAAGGCTTCTTCGTACTGGGCTAAAAGCTGGTATTCGCCGGCCTCGTGCAAAACCCGTTTTTGCTCGCTCTCCCAATCCCGCGGCAGGCTCTTGAAGAGAGGCAAGCCCTCCCTCTTTCGGAACCAAAAGTAAATGAGGAAGCCGAACAGGAGCCAGGCCGGACCGGCGATACGACCGATGGAATGGGTCCAGACCACCATGATCCAAATGAAGATGTTGCCCAGGAGCCCGACCACTCCCATGACGGGAAATTCAACCAGCCGGCCCCGGTACTTGAGCTTCAGGTTCAAGGGCACTTTGTAAGGCCTGGGCGTATAGGGATCGACCATCCGGAGCTTGATCAGGGACAAAAGGACGAGAATGTAACCGGTGACCGCCCCAAAAGCGTACATATTGCTCAGGGTGTCATAAGCGTTGGGGCTCAAGGACGCCAGGATGATCTGGAGGATGGCCAGGCTCGAGAAGACCAGGATGGTGCGGTACGGCGTCCGGTATTTTTCGTGCACGGCGCTGAACCAGTGTGGCAGAAGCCGAAAGTTGCTCATGGACCAGGTAATGCGCGAGTAACCCATGACCCCGGTATTGGCCGAAGCGAAAATGAGGGTGGCTGCCAGGAGAGCTGTAAAAGGCCCGGCAATAAAGCCGATCAAGGGGATGTGCTTGGCCAGGACCGCCACTGGATCGCCCTGGTTGGCCGCCAGGACCTGCCAGGGCAAGACGCCCAGACCCAGGACGGAGAAGCTCAGGGCGTAAATGAGGACGGTGAAAATCAGGGCCAGGGAGGTCCGGGGAACGACCGTTGCCGGACGGAGGGTCTCCTCAGCCGCCTGGGATATGGATTCCAACCCCACGAAGGAAATGATGGCGATGGATGCGCCGTAAAGGAAATCGTGGGTGGAGGGGAACTGGGTGGTCAGCTGATGGTAAAAGGTTTCCGGGCTAAAGGCAAACAGAAAGCCAAAGATGATGATGATCGACTCGTTGAACATATCGATGGCGCCGAAGATTTCGTTTAACCGGGAGGATTCGCGGATGCCACGCAGGTTCAAGACGATGAGGATGATGATCCCGATGATCCCCTCGATGGCCAGCCAGGGCTGGTGATTGAGGGCCGGGAAGAAATAGTTGACATAACCGGCTGTGGCCAGGGAAAAGAGGGAGACGTCGATGGTAAAATCCAGCAGCAGGGCCCAGCCTGAGGCAAATCCCAGCAGGTCGCCCAGCCCCCGCAAGGTGTAATAATGCCCGCCGCCGGCCACGGGGTAGGCCGAGGCCAGCTCGGTATAAGCCAGTCCGATGAATAAATAGATGAGTCCGGTCAGGGCGAAGGCTACTGGGGTGCCGCCTTGGGCGGCGGCCATGACCAGGCCCAGGGCTACATAAACGTCGGCCCCGACATCGGCGTAGCCCCAGGTGAAAGAACCCCAAATGCCGATGGCCCGTCGCAGTCCGTGTTTGTGTTCCGTTTGGTTGGTCGAGGATCCGTTGGTTAAAGAAATTGCGGCCATGGTTACCTTCTTCCTTAAATGGCAGTCAGCCTTATATTTTCCACTGTTTTGTCCGGGTATTCCCGACAACCAACAATTCTATCACCGCCAATGGGCGCCAGCAAGCGGAATGACGGGAAAGGGAGAAATATGGGGAGGCGTTTGCCGGGAGAAACGGAGGGCTGGCGAAAAGGAGCTCTCACACGCTACGCCGGGCGGCCGCGGGCTTTATAAATCGCCATCGCTTATGGGGCCAGGCGGCTGATGAAGAAGGTGGCCAGGTTGAAATAGAAAAACATGCTGATGATGTCCGTCAGGGTGGTGATGAAAGGGCCGGAGGCCACCGCCGGATCAATACCCAGGCGCCGGATAACTACCGGGAAAAAGCCGCCCAGGATGGCGGCCGCGAAGATGTTGAGGACCAGGGCCACGCCGGTGAGAAGACCGATGACCGGGCTTCCCTCCCAGAAAAAGGCGACCACGGCCAGGACGATCCCGGTGATCAGACCGACCAATAAGCCGACCTTGGCTTCCTTCAGGACCACCTGCCAGATCTCTTTAAGGTCGATCTCTCCCGTGGCCAGGCCGCGCACCACCACGGCCAGGGACTGGGTGGCGGCGTTACCGGCTTCACCGGTCATGACCGGAATGAAAAAGGCCAGAGCCGTAACCACCTCGATAATCCCGGAAAAATTCTTGATGACGTTTCCCGCCAGGAGTTCTCCAAAAAGGAGGCCGATCAGCCAGGGGAGGCGCTTTTTGGCCCTTTCCCACGGGGAGAGGACGAAATCGTGCTCCTCCGGGGAGGTGGCGGCCAGACGGTAGATATCTTCCGAGGCCTCCTCTTCGATGACGTCGATGACGTCGTCGACGGTGACAATCCCCAGCAGGCGTCCTTCTTTGTCCACCACGGGAACCGCTAAAAAGTCGTACTTGGAGACCACGCGGGCCACTTCTTCTTGGTCCATTGTGGCTTCCACGCTGATAACCTTCCGGTGCATGATCTTATGGATTGGGGTGTCCGGCGGAGCGACGATGAGGTCGCGGAGGGAAAGGACTCCCACCAGGACCCCCCGGGCGTCAACGACGTAAACGTAATAAATGGTTTCGGCATCAGGGGCCAATTGGCGCAGGGTGGCGATGGCTTCTTCCGCCGTTATCTCGGCCGGAAGGGCGACATATTCGGTGGTCATCAGACCGCCGGCCGTGTCTTCCGGATACTTCAGCAGGTCCTGGACATCTTGGGCTTCCTCCTTCTCCATGACCTGCAAGATCTCCCGGGCCTCCTGGGGCGGTACCTCGCCCAGAAGGTCGGCGATATTGTCGTCGGCCATCTCGTCCAGGATGGCGGTGGCCCGCTGCTGACCGAGCTGGCGAAGGAGGTCCGATTGATCCTCGTAATCCAACTCCTCCAGGACAGGGGCGGCCAGTTCCGAGTCGAGCAAGGAGAGAACCCTGGTTCGTTCCTCCTCAGAAAGCTCCTCCAGGATTTCGGCAATATCGGCCGGATGTAACTGGGAAAGGAAGTTGGTCAGAGCCTCTGTAGAACCTTCTTGCAGCAATTGTCTGGTTTTAGCCAGACTGGCTTCAAAATTCTCGCGCATTCGGCCTCGCCGCCTTCCGCCAGCGGTTTTAGGTCTTTACTAATTATATCCTGCCCCGAGAAAAAGAAAAGGGGGTCCTTGGTTTTTACGAGGGGCAAAAATTGGCCAAAACCAGGACCGGGCCCGTGATTTTTGGTGAAGATGGCAGCAACGAGCCGTATGGGCCTCTTACACCTTTTGGTTTTAGAGACGCTCGGAGGGGTGGGACAGGACCTCCTTTAAGGCTTTTAGGAGCAAACGGTTTTGGCCCGGCAAACCGATGGTGAGACGGAGGTATTCGGGTTGGCGGAAGGTGGCTCCCGGGCGGACGATGATTCCCCTCTGAGCCAGACGGAGCGTCAGCTCCAGGGAATCCTGACCGGTGTGCACCCAGAGGAAGTTGGTTTGGGTGGGCCAAAAGCGCAGGCCCAATTGCTGGAGACCACGGTAGAGGATGGCCTTGCCCTTTTCGTTGATCAGGCGGCCTCTGGTCTGGTGTTCGGAATCACCCAGGGCGGCCAGGGCGGCCACCTGCCCGAGGTAATTCAAGTTAAAGGGCAGGCGGACCCGGTTTAAGAGCTCGATGATTTCTTCTGGTCCAATGACGTAACCAACGCGGGCGGCGGCCAGGCCATGGATTTTCGAGAAGGTTCGCACCACCAGGATGGCCCGGTGGGTGAAGCGGAAGGCCAGGGCGCTTGAGTAATCTGGGGCGGTGGCGTAGTCGATATAAGCCTCGTCAACGATGGCGAGGACTTCTTCCGGCAGGGCGGCCAAAAAGCGCTGGAGCGCCTCGGCGGGAAGGTAAGTGCCAGTGGGGTTATTGGGATGGCAGAGAAAGACGGCCTTGGTCTTGGGACCAATGGCTGCCAGCAGTTTGGCCGGATCGATGGCGAAATCTGGCAGCGGCACCAGGACCGGCGTGGCCCCCATGAGCAGGGTGCTCGAGCGATAGCTGCCGAAGGTTGGATCGGGTATCACCACCTCGTCTCCCGGGCGAAAGAAGGTCTGGGCGATGATGGAGATGACATCATCGGCCCCGTTCCCCACCAGGACCTCTTCTACCCTGACTCCGTTGCGTTGGGCCAACGCACGCCGCAGCTGCAAGGAGACGGGATCGTGGTAAAGATTCATCCTGGCCAGGGCCTGGCGGACTGCCTGGCGGGCTGAGGGAGAAGGGCCCAGGGGGTTTTCGTTGAAGGAGAGTTTGATGACCCTTGGCCGGCCCAGGATCTCCCGTAGCTCGGCGACGGTCTTATCGGGCAGGTCGGGGAGAAAGGGACGCAGGTATTCGATTTCTGGACGCGGCTTGGGTAACATGGCGTTTCTCCTCAGGCGATTTTTTCGGCGCTGTGGCTTGTGGATAGTAGTAAAGAATTACGTTATCGCTATACGGTTTGGAATTTCAAATTGAACGGCCTCTGCTGGATGTCAGCTTTGTGGCCGGTCACCTGTACCGAACTGAATGCTGACCACCGCCGCTCGGCGACCTCCTGTCGCCGTCCTAAAAGGAGGGCAGCTGCCTAGCTACCTTGTCACTGCCCTCGGCCACCGTCCTAAGAGGAAGGCGCGGCCAGGACACTGCTCAGCCCGGTCGCCTTCAAGGTTTCTTCGCGGATGAGCTGGAGGATGTCCCGCTTCAGACGGGAGAAGACCTCCGACGTCTTCAGCTCGTAACCCCGCGGACGGGGAAGGTTTATGGGAATGACGGCCTTGACCCGACCCGGCCGGGCGGTCATCACATAGACCACATCGCCCAAGAAGATGGCCTCATCGACATCGTGGGTGACGAAGATGATGGTCTTTTTCGTCTTCTCCCAGAGGTCGGTCAAAAGTTCCTGCATGACGGTGCGCGTCTGGGCATCCAGGGCCCCAAAGGGTTCGTCCATCAAGAGGATCTCGGGGTCGTTGGCCAGGGCGCGGGCGATGGCCACCCGCTGCTGCATCCCGCCGGAAAGGTTGATGGGCAAAGCTTGTTCAAAGCCCTTGAGCCCGATGAGTTCAAGGTAGCGTCTGGCGATTTCTTGCCTTTCCTTTTTGGGAATTCCTCTGATCTCCAGTCCGAACTGGACGTTCCGTTCCACCGTCAGCCAGGGGAAAAGGGTATAAGACTGAAAGACCATCCCCCGGTCGGGTCCCGGTCCGGTGATGAGGCGCCCGTCCAGGTGTACCTGCCCGGAGGTGGGTTCGATGAGACCGGCCACGATCTTCAAGAGGGTCGATTTCCCGCAGCCCGAAGGGCCGAGCAGGCTGACGAAAGAGCCCTTTTCCACCTGGAGGGAGGTCTTTTCTAAGGCCAAAAAACTCTTGTCTTTTATGCGAAAGGTTTTACTGATCTCGGTGATGGTGAGCATGCTCCTCTCCTTTCCCGGTCAGCACCAGCTTCTCTACCGTCCACATCCCGGCAGGTCACGGGTGAATTGGGTTTCCTCCCTTTCAGTTCCTCAGACCCCTCCCTTGGACATCCAGGGAAAGAGGCGGCGGTAAAGGGCGCGAAAGCTGAGGTCGATGATCATCCCGATGAGGCCAATGACGATGATACCGACCATGACGTTGGCCGTTTTTAAAAAGCGTTGCGATTGCATGATCATATAACCCAAACCGGAGCGGGCCCCGACGATCTCCGCTACCACCAGGTAAGTCCAGGCCCACCCGAAGCTGAGGCGCAGGGTATCCAGTATTCCCGGCCATGATGCTGGAAGGATGACACGCAAGAAAACGTCTTTTCCGCGCGCGCCCAACGTGTAGGAAATATCGATGAGATCGCTGGAGACGTTCTTGGTTACGTCCATGACCATGAGGGTCAATTGAAAGAAGGTCCCGATGATGATGACGGCGATCTTCTCTGTTTCCTCAATCCCCACCCAGATGATGAGGAGTGGGATGAAGGCGGAAGCCGGCATATAACGGAAGAAGCCCATGATGGGCTCAAAGATGGCCTCCCCGATCTTTAAGCTCCCCATCAGGATCCCCAAGGGGATGCCGACTAAGGCCGAGAACAGGAACCCTAAAGTCACCCGGTAAACGCTGGCCAGGGTGTCATCCCAAAGACTGCCGTCGCGTACCATCTGTAGGGCAGCCTGGACGACCTGAGTGGGCGAAGGAAGATAAAAAGAAGGTATGAGTCCAGTATAAGTGAGGAGGCTCCAAAGGAGTAGAAGAAGAACGAAAGAGCTCAGGCCCAGGCCCAGATAGAGCTGGGGAGGGATGTTTTCTTTTGGCCGAAAAAATTTGTGCCGGCTCATGGTTGTCTCCCACAAAAAGCGATTTTGGATTAAAAGGCGGCACCGCGGCGGCCCCAAGGTAGCACTGTGCTGACCCCAGGGTAGACCAGGGCGACACATGGTCCCCGCGCCTCCTTGGGCTGCCTTACCCGATATGGCGCTGAATGGCCAGCCGGCCAAGGCGGGACTCGGGGCCACAGGTTCCTTTTCGGCAATCTGTGGCCCCGATACCCCGGCGTAGAATCCTCTGGGCGACCGACATGCTTTCCCGGTTATTATTTAGCGGCGTTGATATAAGTCGGGTCGATGAAGTCTTTGGCCGCCGGTTTTTTGTTGATGAGCTTTTTGGCCAGGTAGAAGTCGGCGATGCGGTCGAAGTTCTTGAAAATGGTTCCAGGCTTGTCGGCGGTGCCGAAGAAGCCCTTGTTGTCGGCCAGATCATAGAGCTTGAGCGAACTCAAGGTCTCGGTGAATTCCTGGGTGGTGATCTTTAGACCCTTGGCCATGATCTCGTTGCTTTCGTCCTTATGGCTCTTCCAGTACTCCATGGCTTCGGCCATGGCCTGGACAAAACCTTGGACGGCCGCCGGGTTGGCTTTGACGAAGTCTTCCCGGAGTCCGACGGCGTCGAAGATGATGCCCGGGAATTCCTTAGTTGAGGCCAGGAGCTTGCCACCGGCCTTGACCCCCTTGGTCAACCAGGGCTCCCAAGTGACGGCCGCGTCCACTTTCCCGGCGACGAAGGCGGCGCCGGCGTCACCGGCTTTCATCGGTGTGATCTTGACATCTTCCTCTTTCAGGCCAGCCTTCTCCAGGACCGAGAGGAGGAGGAGATGGCTGGCTGAACCGACCTCTAAGGCCACCGTCTTGCCTTTCAAGTCGGCGGGGGTCTTAATGCTGGCTTTGGCCAGGATTCCGTCGGCGCCAAAGGAGTCGTCCAGACCCCAGACGATTTTCACCGGGATGTCCGAAGCCGCCACCGTGACCAGGACGTCCAGGGCCGTAGCCATTCCCTGGACCTTATTGGCGGCCAGGGCCTGTTTCCTTTCGCCCAGACCTTCGATGATCACCAGATTGACGTCTAGTCCGTGTTTGCTGAAGAAGCCTTTCTCTTTCGCCAGGAACAGCGGCCCATAGCCAGTCCAGGTGGGCAGGTTGATGGTCAGCGGGACTAACTTTTTCTCGGGAGCCGGAGCGGACTTGGCCGGTTCCGGCGTGGCCGCCTTCTGGGAGCCGCACCCGGCTAACGCTAAGGTTATAAACAGGCTCAGGACCAATAGGACGGCGAGGACGCGCCTCATCTTTGACCCCTCCTCTTTTACGGTTCATGGGCATTTTATGCAGCCGCATGAGTATTTATGTAAAGATGATAGGAGACCAGCTGGCCAAAGTCAAGAGAAAATTGACTAATTCCCTCCCGCGAGATTTTTCGCCGCCCGTAAAGTAATGTTCTTAACCTCTTTTCAAAAAGACAAAGATATGGGAAAATGGAGGAAAAGCAGCAGGGGGTGGCCCAGATGAAGATTGCGGCGGTAGTGGCGGCAGACGGCGATACCATCGTACCCTTACCCGAGGGTCCGGAAGTGGTCATTTACGATGGGGAAAACCATCTGGTTCAGCGGTATGAAAACCCGGGCCGGAAGGTGGAGACCAAACGTCGGGCTACGGTGGTGTCCTTACTGGCGGAAAAGGGAGTGGAGCTGGTTTGCTCGGTCCCGCAGAGCTTCTGCTCCTTCTCTCAGGGGAAGGCCCAGGAGAGCGGGATGCGCTTCTTGCGGTTGCCCGCTGGGACCAAGTTTTCTCAGGTGATGGCTGAGCCCGAAAAATTCGCCGGGCAGGCGGTTAAAGAGCTGCCGCTGACGGATCTTTATCTTTCCGGACAGTGACCTGAGGAGGGAACGAAAATGCACAAAATGACCGAAGACAACCTCAAGGCGGCCTTGGCGGGAGAAAGTCAGGCCCACTTGAAGTATTTGGCCTTCGCTGACAAAGCCGAGGCCGAGGGAAAACCCCAGATCGCCAGACTTTTCCGGGCCATTGCCTATGCCGAAAGGGTGCACGCCACCAACCATCTCAAAACCCTCGGTGGGTTGGGGAACACGGCGGCCAACGTAGAGGCAGCCATTGGCGGGGAGACCTACGAGGTCGAGGAGATGTACGCCGCCTTCGTCAAGGTGGCGGAAATGCAGGGTGAGAAGGCCGCCCTCCGGAGCTTTACCTGGGCCCAAGAGGCCGAAAAGATCCACATTGGTCTTTATGAGAAGGCGAAGGCCGCCCTGACTGAAGGGAAAGACCTGGAGGCCAAGGACGTTTACATTTGCGAAGTCTGCGGTTATACAGCCGAAGGGGAGGCCCCCGAGCGCTGCCCCCTCTGTGGCGTTTCCCGGGAGAAGTTCCGGAAGTTCTGAGGACTAGACGGAGATCGTGGGATGATTAAAAAAGAAGGCCAGCGAGAAGCGGCGGCGGAACAGCCGGAAGAACTTGGCCGGGGCCAGGACAAAAAAGAGGGCCGGGCCGACTATGGTCTGCTTCTGCTCTTGAGTTTTGCTCACGCCATCACCGACATAAATCAAGGTTCAGTTCCCGCCCTTCTGCCGCTTTTAAAAGAGACATTCCGGCTCAGTTATGCGGCCACCGGGAGCATCCTCTTGGTGGCCAATTTGACCTCCTCCATCATCCAACCACTCTTTGGCTACCTGAGCGACCGGAGCCCCAGTTTTTGGATACTGCCCTTCGGGGTTCTGGCCTCGGCGGTGGGCGTCACGGCCCTCGGCCTGGCCGCCAACTTGCCGCTAATCTATCTGGCGGTGGCCCTGGCCGGGCTGGGGGTGGCCAGCTATCATCCCGGAGCAGCGCGTGCCGCCTATTTCGTCTCCGGAGCGCGCCGGGCCACCGGGACCGCCCTCTTTTCCGTTGGCGGTAACATTGGTTTTGCCTTGGGCCCGCTCCTCACCACCCTGGCCGTCGATCACCTGGGACGGCCCGGTATCACCCTGACTCTGCTTCCCGGTTTCCTGACTGCTCTCCTCCTGGTGGTTATGCTAAAGAGCCTGGCCGCTACCAGCGGCGGCCAAACCTCTCGTCCGGGTCGCAGCGTAGGGAAAGTCGTGGTCCAAGGAAATGAGCGGCGCTCTTCTCCGCCACCAGAGTCGCCCCTTGACCAAGACCACACCCTCGTTTCCGCGGGGGGCGGAGCTGTTTCCGCAAGGGACGGACGCCGGGAATCTACGACCAACTGGTGGGGGCTTTCCTTAGTCGTCCTTTTGGTGGCCATCCGCTCCTGGATCCAGTTTGGCCTCATCACCTTTGTCCCCTTTTATTACGTCAACGTCCTGGGGGGAAGCCATTTTGTGGCCGGCCGGCTGGTCTTCGTCTTTTTGGCCAGCGGGGCCTTGGGAACGGTCCTGGGCGGGCCTTTGGCCGACCGGATTGGGTTGAGGCCGGTGCTCTACGGCTCCATGGCCATCCTCTTTCCGCTCCAGGCTCTTTTGTTGCATTCGTCCGGCTGGTGGACGGCCATTTACCTGGCTCTGGCCGGACTGGCGGTGGTAGCCACCTTTGCCATGACCCTGGTCATGAGCCAGGATTATATGCCCGGTTACCCTGGGGTGGCCTCCGGGTTGGCCATCGGTTTTTCCATCGGCATGGGAGGTATTGGCGTAACCCTCCTGGGGGCCCTGGCCGATCGCTGGGGGGTTCCGACCACCTTGGAGCTGATGGTCTTTTTGCCCCTTCTGGGTCTTCTGGTCACCTTCCTTTTGCCAAAAACACCCAAGGAGTCGGTGACCTAGCTGGAGAGTCTCGTTATGGACTCCTCGATCTGTTGAATCATCTCGACAATGGATTGCACCGCCTGGGACTGCTGGGAGGCGATGACGCTACTCTCCGTCACCTGGTTCACGATCTGACCAATGGTGTCTTTTAAGGTCGAGAGGATCTTGGCGATTTCTTTGACCGAACCGGCACTGTTGGTGGCCAACTTCCTGATTTCGTTGGCGACCACGGTAAAACCGCGGCCAAACTCGCGGGCATGGGCCGCTTCGATGGCCGCGTTCAGTCCCAAAAGGTTGGTCTTATTGGCCACGTCGCTGATAAAATCCAGGATTTGATTGGTCTTGGCCAGCTGGCTGGTTGCGTCCCGGCTGGCCCCGGCCAGCCTTTCGGCCACCACCGCCAGGTTCTCTGACCCGGCCAAAAGCTCTTCGGTGGCGGCCAGAACCTGCTGGACATTGAGCAGTATCTTCTCCTGGATGAGAAGATTTTGCTTATAAGACGCGTATTCGCTGGCCGCCACCAGGGCGGCCAGCCGGGCAATGGGCCTCAAGCGTTCGGGATCGCCGGCAATGCCGATAGTGCCGATGACCTTCCCTTCTGCCTGGATGGCGCAGTTATAACCCATCCGGACTCCCCGCCAGCGTTGCTCGTCCTCTTTGGTAATGGCCAGTTCCAGACCCTCTCCGGCATAAATCTTGAGTACGCCTTCATGGATGGTTCCGATGCGCTCCTTGACGTTGGCGGCGATGATCCGTGCCCCTGGTTGCGTGATGATGACGTTGGCCCCCACCGCTGCCGAGACCATTTCGACCAGACGTTCGGCCAACGGCACCGGTAGTCCGGCAGCTGGGTCTAATTCTCCGGAAACTTGACCGGCGGAAGACCGGTCCGTAATGTTGGCTTGCTCAGCTCTTTCGCTGGCCGCTCTCCCGAGGGTAAAAGATGAGGTTTTCGGTTTTTCCGGGCTGGCCATTGTTCATCCGGCATCCTTTCTTACTGGCAAAACTTGAGGAAACCCTGGCAAATGATATAATCGTAAAGGAATGGACGCGCCATTAACCCCAATTAGCGGGGAAAGTTGGTTTTTTCTTCAAAAAGGGGAGATTTATTCGATTATGGCTAACCAGAAGTCCAATTTCGAGGAAAGAGGCCCAGCGCCGCGCCAGTCGCCAGCCGGAACGCCTTTACCTGAAGGAGAAGTGGCCGGGGCCAGGGGTAGTCTCGAGAGCAGCGACTATGTCCTCGTTGGAGCCCCAGAGGCGGGAGCCACTCGCCGGGAGAAGGACTTGCTGGGAGAGAGGGATGTCCCGGCTGAGGCCTATTATGGCATTCAAACCCTGCGCAGCAGCGAAAATTTTCCCATCACCGGGCTGCGGATGCATCCTTCTTTGATCCGGGCTTTCGCCATGGTCAAACTGGCGGCGGCGCGGGCCAACATGAAGCTGGGTTATCTGGACGAGCGAATCGCGGCGGCCATCGTCCAGGCCGCGCAGGAAGTGATTGACGGCAAGCTGCACGAGTATTTCATCGTTGATGTCATCCAGGGCGGCGCCGGTACTTCCATGAACATGAATGCCAACGAAGTCCTGGCCAACCGCGCCATTGAGATTTTGGGGGGCAAAAAGGGTGATTATGCCCTTGTCCACCCCTTGAACCACGTCAATATGTCCCAGTCCACCAACGACGTCTTTCCCACCGCCGCCCGGCTGGCTATGCTCTTTCAACTGGAGGGGACCATCAAGGCCCTAAACGAGCTGGTCCATGCCTTTCGGGATAAGGCCGAGGAATTCCGGGATGTCATCAAGATGGGGCGAACCCATCTTCAGGACGCAGTTCCCATCACCTTGGGGCAGGAGTTTGGCGCTTACGCCCAGGCCGTCAAGCGCGATCTCGAACGCATCGAACGCAGTGCCCAGGGCTTAAAGATCATCAACCTGGGGGCGACGGCCGTCGGCACCGGCTTGAACGCCGATCCCCAATATATCAGCCTGGCCCGGCAGGAGCTGGAGAAGATCACCGGCTACAGTTTGGAGTCGGCGGAAAATCTGGTCGATGCCACCCAAAACGTGGACATCTTCACCGAGGTATCTACAGCCCTGCGTATGGCCGCCACCACGCTCTCGAAGATCGCCAGCGACCTGCGCCTTCTGGCCTCAGGGCCGTTTGCCGGTCTGAAGGAGATCAACTTGCCGCCGGTGCAACCCGGGTCTTCCATCATGCCTGGCAAAGTGAACCCGGTCATCCCGGAAGTGGTGAACCAGGTGGCTTTTCAGATCATGGGCAATGATCTGACCGTCTCTCTGGCTGCCCAGGCCGGTCAGCTGGAATTAAACGTCTTTGAGCCGGTCCTGGTCTTCAATCTCCTCCAATCCATCGATATCCTGGGGAACGCCGTCCGGGTCTTTGTCGAGAAGGCCGTCCGGGGCATTACGGCCAATGAGGACCGCTGCCGCTCCATCGTGGAAAACAATATCGGAATCCTGACGGCCCTCAACCCCTACTTGAGCTACGACGTGGTCTCCCATATCGCCAAGGAGGCCCTGGCTACGGGCAAGCCAGTCCGGGATCTGGTTCTGCAGACAAAGATTCTGACGGAAGAGGAACTCAACATCATCTTGAGTCCGGAGCAAATGACCCGGCCCGGTATCGCCGGGGCGAAAAAGCTGAAGGAAAAGCTCCTGAAGTTCCGCGATCCGGCCAACCTGCCAGCACCCGGCTCAGGCGCCAGGGCGGACACCGAACGGCCCGGGGGCGGAGCATGAAGGCGGCGGACCGTTAACTGACAGCGGGGTTTATGGCGGTATTGATCGTGCTCCCTACGCTTGTTCCGGCTTAAACACCGTCGGAAACTGGCGGTGTGGGAAAGCCCGCCTTTGTCCGGGCACAGCCCCATTGCCTCCCAGGGCAGTGGGGTGCAGTACCTCACTGGAGTCAACCCCCGCGACTGGCTATCCAGGCACTAACTTAGGTCGCCCGGCGGGAAAGCAAACCTGGGAAGGGCGCGGTGAAGCAGGGGGAGAGATTTTAGCTGAGCCGCGCCAAACTCAAAACATAAATTTACAACTAAACTTGTGATTAAAAGCACTACTTTTCGGTAAAGGTGTGCTATAATCGAGCTAGATGTCGACCGCCTGTGCAGAAAGAGACCGCCCGTTGGGCAGCCTCTTCGTGCTGTAAGATTGGCTTGCCTTAGAACAAGATTAGCTTGCCGGAAAACAAGACTGGCTTGCCGTAGAAGGAGATTGGCTTGCTGTGGACAATATTAGCGTGCTTTAGACAAGATTAGCTTGCCGTAGACAAGATTAGTTGCCGCCGAAGTTGGCGAAAAGGAGAGGGGAAACCATGATCATTGAACCGGCGCCGCGTCTGGTGGCCTGGGAGTCGACGCGGGCCTGTAACTTAGCCTGCGTGCACTGCCGGGCCGAAGCGCAAGAGAGGGCTTTGCCGGGAGAGCTGACCACCCAAGAGGTCTTTCGTCTGATTGACCAAATTGCTGAGTTCGCTGAGCCCATTTTCATTATCAGCGGTGGGGAGCCCCTCTACCGGCGGGACATCTTTGATATCGCCAGTTATGCTACGAAAAAGGGACTCCGGGCCGTCTTATCCACCAATGGCACCCTCCTGTCCCCGGAAATCATCGCCAAAATGCACCAGGCCGGGATCAAAAGGATTTCCGTCAGCCTTGACGGCTCCAATCCCGAGCGCAACGACTCCTTCCGTATGGTGCCGGGAGCCTTCGCCGGTGCGGTCCGCGGTCTGTCCTTTGCCCGCGACGGCAACATGCCCTTTCAGATCAATACCACCGTGACCCGGCGAAATATCGACGATCTCCCGGAGATGCTCAAGACCGTCATCGACTTGGGGGCAGTAACCTGGGACGTCTTTATGCTCGTTCCGACGGGCCGCGGTAAGATCGAGGACGAGGTCACCCCTGAAGAATACGAGCAAGTCCTGAATTGGGTGGCGGAGGTTAGCCAGACCGCTCCCATCCCGGTGAAGGTGACCTGTGGGCCACATTACCAGCGGATTATCCGGGAAAAGGCGGCGCGGGCGCGGCAGGAGGGCCAGACCGCGGCGGCAGCCGAGGCCCATCCTTCCGGCAGCGCCGGTCATCTACCGAGAGGGACTGATGCTCAGGCGGGAACTGAAGCTCCGGCAGTCGGAGCGAGGCGCGACCTGTCGCCCATTCTGTCGGCGAACCGGGGGCGACCCGGTCATCCCAGCGGTCACACCAGCCGCGGTTGTATGGCCGGAAATGGGTTTGTTTTCGTTTCTTATAAAGGGGAAGTGTTCCCCTGCGGTTACTTTCCGGTGCAGGCTGGCAACGTCCGGGAAAAACATTTCCGCGAGATTTATCAGGAGTCACCCCTTTTTGTTCAATTACGCGATCTCAACCAGTTGAAAGGAAAATGCGGCCGTTGCGAATACCGGGCGGTTTGTGGCGGCTGCCGGGCCCGGGCCCTGGGGAAGACCGGGGATTACCTGGCCGAAGAGCCTTACTGTGTCTATGAGCCCAGGCTGGGAGCGACGGTCGCCCCAGGCGTTTAGCAGAGTGCTGACGAAATGCGTTGCGGGTGGTAAAACCGCCCGAGACACCCTTGGGGCAAAATCTTTCAAAAATAACCAGATGCTAGGGAAGACAAGGCTCCGCAGCGAGGTGCTAACCACCGGGCGGCGACAGGGAGAGCAGTTCTGATGTGTGGCTTAGCAGGAAGAAAGCCGCGCTGGAGGCGAGACTCGTCGTCGGGGCATGCCACCAGTTTTTCCCGGCGATGATGGCCCCAGGAACCGTCGCTGGTGGGCGTATGGTGCACCGGTAGGCCCTACACAACTAACGGGGCCCGCGCGATATAGCCAACGGGGTTTTTCAGCGGTCTTTTAGTGACCTGGCCCAGATAGCAGCCAGAGAAAGCGGAGAGGAGAAATCTTATGATCGGCATCAGTTCCTTACTGGTAGACTCGGAAACCTTCGGCGACAGCCTCCGCTACAGCCACGCCTCGCGGGGGCAGCGGCACGGGGCCATTGCCGGACATGGTCCGGTGGTCGTCTGGAATGTCACCCGAACTTGCAACTTGCACTGCCGGCACTGTTATTCGACTTCGGAGAATAAGGCCTACGCCGGTGAACTCACCACAGACGAGGCCAGGGCTTTCATTGATGACCTGGCTGACTTCAAAGTGCCGGTTCTGCTCTTTTCCGGGGGCGAACCCCTCATGCGGCCCGACATCCTGGACCTGGCTGAATACGCCCACCGCCGCGGTCTCCGGACCACCTTTTCCACCAACGGTACCCTGATCACCAAGGAGATCGCCCGGCGGATGAAGGAGATCGGCGTCAGTTACGTCGGCATCAGCCTTGACGGGATCGGGGCGAAAAACGATGCCTTCCGGGGGAAGAAAGGGGCCTTCGACGCCGCCCTGGAAGGGATTCACAATTGCCTGGAAGTTGGGCAGAAGGTAGGCCTGCGCTTTACCATCAACCGCCACAACTACGACCAGATCAATGACATCTTTGATCTGATGGAGAAGGAAAACATTCCGCGGATCTGCTTCTACCATCTGGTGTATGCCGGCCGGGGGAGCACCATGATGGACCAGGACATCTCGCCTGCCGAGACCAGGGCGGCCCTGGATTTGATCATGGAGCGGACGCTGGACTTTCACTGGCGGGGACTGGACAAAGAGATCCTCACCGTCGATAACCATGCCGACGCCATCTACGTCTACTTAAAGGTCCGGGAAAAAGATCCGGCACGGGCCGCTCATATCCTGGAGCTCCTGCGCCGGAACGGCGGCAATCGCTCTGGCATCGCCATTGCCAACGTCGACTGGAACGGGAACATTCATGCCGATCAATTCACCCCCAACTACACCTTTGGCAACGTCAGAGAACAGAAATTCAGCCAGGTGTGGCGCGAAGCCGCCCACCCCATCCTGGCCGGACTGCGCAATCGCCGGCCGCTGCTAAAGGGGCGCTGCAGCCGGTGCCAGTGGCTGGACCTCTGTAACGGCAACTTCCGGCCCCGGGCCGAGGCCGTTACCGGGGACTTCTGGGAATCTGACCCAGCCTGTTATCTCACCGATGAGGAGATCGGTTTGACGGAAACGGAAAAAGATCAGCCGGCGGCCCTTGATTGACTCTGAAGAAGTGCGGGTGAGCTAAAAACAGATCGAGCCAGACCAATACGCACCACCGCCCTTAAAAAAACTCTTCCTGAGGACGATATTAATAGCAGTTACTGTCTGCAAGGACCTCAGGAAGGAGTGAGCGACTTGGCACACGACGTCGATACCAGTAAGGCCGTAGAGATAGCGGAGGGCGTTTATTGGGTGGGGTTTCACGATGAGGCGGCCGGTTTTCACTGCAACCCCTACCTGATCCTGGACGGGGAAGAGGCCGTCCTCATCGATCCCGGCTCGGTTCCTCATTACCCGCTCGTCTTGAACAAAGTGGTTTCGGTGGTGGAACTGCCCAAAATCCGTTACATCATCGCCCACCACCAGGACCCCGACCTCTGTGCGGCCATCCCCAAATTTGAGGAGGTCATCAACCGGCCCACCAGTGTGGTCACCCATACCCGGGCCGCCGTGCTCATCGCCCATTACGGTCTCAAGTCCGATTTTTATCACGTCGACCGGGAGGGCTGGCAGCTGACCTTAAAGAGCGGCCGGCGGTTGCGCTTCATTTTCACTCCCTATCTCCATTTCCCCGGGGCTTTCGTCACCTACGATGAGAAAACCAAGACCCTCTTCACCAGCGACCTCTTCGGGGCCTTTTCTTTTGACTGGCATCTTTATGCTGGCGAATATTACATTGAGGCCATGAAGGCTTTCCACGAAAACTATATGCCGTCTCGGGAGATCCTGGCTTCGGCCATGCGGAAGTTGAAAAAACTGGACATCAAACTCATCGCCCCCCAGCACGGTTCTCTCATCGACAAGAACATCCTCGAGCATATTGAAGCCCTGGAGAACCTGGAGTGCGGCGACTACAGGTTCTACGAGGAATAGGGGGTGGCGGGAATGGCCGGTTATAAGGAATTAATCGAAGCGGTCTTAAAGCGAGAAATGGGCATTCTGGGACCGGAGAAGACCCTGGCCGTAGCCAAGGAAGCGGGTTTGAAGACCACCGAAAAAGGCGAGGTCTTAAACTATACGGTGAATAAAGAAGATCTGGGCCGTCTTATGGAAAAATTCAACGAAAAATACGGCCTGGTGACGGTCATCGGTTGCAAAGTGGCCCTCATGCGGATGGCACGGGAGTATAACCTGGAGCTGCCGGCCATCTTGCAGTAGGCTCCCGGCGGTAAAGGCCCTCTGTGGGACATAGCGCGGCATGGGGGCCGGTGTAGGGTTGGCCGAGGGAAGACAGGCTGCGCTATACTTCCGTCGGCGGCCGGCGGGACCCCGCCAAGGGCTTAAAATAACCTCAGCTGGTCGGTGCTCCCCGTGTGTCCCGCCGGGAATAGTCCCAGGTGCCGGTAGGCCTTCTCGGTGGCGCGCCGCCCGCTGGGGGTACGGATGACAAAACCGATCTTGAGGAGGAAGGGCTCGACCATATCGACCAGGGTATCCACTTCTTCATTGAGGGTGGCGGCGATGGCCTCGATCCCCACCGGCCCACCCTTGTAGACTTCGATTATGGTCCGGAGGTAGAGGCGGTCCTGGGGATCCAGGCCCAGCTCGTCGATCCCTTCGCGGGAAAGGGCTTCCCGGGCCATGGTCAAAGTGGCCCGGCCATCGCCCCGCACCAGGGCATAGTCCCGGATGCGCTTTAAGAGCCGGTTGGCGATGCGGGGCGTTCCGCGGGACCGCCGGGCCGTCTCCAGAGCGGCCCCGTCCTCCAGCTCGACCTTGAGGATTTGGGCCGAACGGCGGAGGATGGTGGCCAACTCTTCCTCCTGATAAAAGTCCAGGTGATAAAAAAGTCCAAAGCGTTCGCGCAAAGGGGCCGAGAGGGCCCCGGCCCTGGTGGTGGCCCCCACCAGGGTAAATCTTTTTAAGGGGACCTTGATGGTCTTGGCAAAGGCCCCTTTATCGACGATGAAATCCACCTGGAAATCTTCCATGGCCGGATAGATGAACTCTTCCACGACGCGGGAGAGCCGGTGAATCTCGTCGATAAAGAGAATGTCACCGGTGTTGAGATTGGTCAAAATGCCCATGAGGTCCCCAGTCCGTTCGATGGCCGGACCCGAGGTGCTGACAATCCTGGTGCCCATTTCCTGGGCGATGATGTGGGCGAGAGTGGTTTTGCCCAGGCCGGGTGGGCCATAGAGGAGGACGTGATCCATGGGTTCGCCCCGGCGGCGGGCGGCTTCCAGGGCGATGGAGAGGTTTTCCACCACGACCTTCTGGCCGATGTAATCTTTCAAGAAGGAGGGACGGAGGCTCCATTGAAAGGACTGTTCGTCCCGGTCTTGTTCCTCCGGGCCAACGAGACGAAGGCGGTTCATCGAGTGACACTTCCTTTTGTAAAAATGGCTGGTTTCTGCCAGCGGTGGGGATCGCCGCTTCGGCGACATCGTGTCGTCGGCTGGCCTCTCGGGCCTCGCTTCACCTGGGGCAGTGCCCAGCTCGGCGAAAGACTCTTCGGCATCAAACCGCCGTCAGTGCTCAATTGGTTGCGTCGGCACCAGCATCAGGCGCACTCCACGCTTTGGTGACGCCAGCATACGCCATTTTTATCCTTTACCCCCGGAAAACCTCCTGAATTAATTCTTCGGCCGAGGTGATCTTTTGATTACGGGCCAGGGCGTTCTGGAGCAGTTTTTCGGCTTCTGGTTTTTTATAACCAAGCTGGAGCAAGATGGCCATGGCCTCTTCCTCCATTTCCCGGGCCGGATCGGCGGCGGTCCTGGCCGGGGCGGGCGAGCGGGTAGCCCGCTCTTCTCCGGGGGCAAGGAATGGCGTCAGCTTGCCCCGCAGCTTGGCGATGATTTGGGAAGCGCGTTGCTTGCCGATGCCGGGGAGAGAGGAGAGGAGCCGCACGTCTTCGGTTTCGATGGCTCGAGCGATCTCCGCCACGGGGATGGTCATGGCGCGCAGGGCCGCCCGCGGTCCAATGCCTTCCACCGAGGTGATTTTATCAAAAAAATCCCGTTCCTGACGACTGCCAAAACCCAATAAAACCGGATAAAGGTTGTTCATCCCACTTCCCTGAAAATAGAGGCGGGTATAGAGGGATAGAGGTTGACCAATGGTGAAGGTGCCCGGCTCAAGCAAAAAGGCCGGGACTTGCACCTCGAAAACGAGGCCCTGCCATTCCAGAAGGAGGGCCCCTTCGTTAAGGCCGCGAAGGATTCCCTGCACCTGATCGAGCATGTGGTTTACTCCTGTACCAGCTGATTGAAGTGGCAAAGGGCGGCAGCCAGGGCGTCGGCCACGTGATCCGGAGTGGGGGGCTCCTTGAGTCTGAGGAGGGTCTGGATCATCAGCTGCACCTGTTCTTTGCTGGCGCGCCCGTTGCCGGTGATGGCCTTTTTGATGCGCGTCGGGCTGTACTGGATGACCGGGATGTTCTCTTCGGCCGCCGCCAGGAGAATGCTGGCCCGGGCGTGACCCATGAGGATGGCCGTGCGGGGATGCCGGTAATCAGTGTAAAGATCTTCCACTACCACGGCCTGAGGATGGGCCTCGGCGAGGAGCCCGCGCATCCCCTGGTAGATTTCTTGCAGCCGAACCTCCAGCGGCTTCTCGGTCCTGGTCTTGATAATCCCGGCTTCCTGGATTCGGACGGGGGGATAGAAGTCGGCCGCCGCAAAGGAAGGGGTGCCCCTGGGTTCGGACAGGACCAGGACGGCGTACCCGGTCTCGTCCAGACCGGGATCAACCCCTAAAACGACGAAGTTTGCCGGAGAAGAATGGCTACCAGTGGGTTGAAAAGGAAAGTTATGCTTCATTCCGGCCCCCTGGCTGCGGCGAGAATATTTCACCCCGCCGCGAAAACGTTTGCCGTGGCCCAGGCCGCTGGAGGCACTCTTGGCCCGCGCACGGTTGTTCACTCTTAGCTTTTTCGCCATCGGGGGCCGGGATTCCTGCCGGAACGGAGGGAATCTTCGGAGCGCCGCGGGCTGCCCCTCTGTTCAGCCCTGCCCGGCATTCAGCCTTCAAGGAAGTGAACCACCCGCCGGATGATGGACAGGTGCTTTTTGCGGCCATAAAGCCAACCAGCGTTATAAGAAGCCACCTTGCGGTGCGTGACGTGGGGAATGGTGCCGTCGCCGTCGGCCCGCAATTTCTCGTAAAGGGCCAGTTGAACGATCCGCCCATAACCCTTATAAAGGGTGCGCGGGTCGAGCCCATAGCTCACCGGTCCCCGCGCCAGGCGGGCCTCCCAGAGATAGCTGCCAACTTCACCCCACATCACTCCGTCCCGTGAACCAGTATTAGTCAGGCGAACACGCGCCAAAAGGAACATTTCTTTCCCTCCCTGGACGTATCAGCATATATTTACAGTATTTCCATCGTTCTCCCGGTTTATACATCTTCGCCCCGTTTATCCTCTACGATTATTAAGAGCTATATCAGGTCCCCACTCCAAAGGGCCTGGATCATTTCGGGTTTATCCTCTACTATTATTAAGAGCTATATGCCGGCGATGTTGACATATTCCGGCGGGAGGGAAAAAGCAGCGGACAGCGAATATTACTAGTTGTCCACGCCAGCGGCGTGGTACCATTCGGGCAGGAAGGGGAGGGAAGAAGATGCTGCTGGGAGTCCTTTCTGATAGTCACGATAACGTTGGGATTTTGAAGAAGGCGGGGGCGTTCTTCCGGGAGAAAGGGGTGGCGGCGCTCCTCCATGCCGGGGATTGGGTGGCCCCCTTTTCCGCGCTGGTCCTCCGGGAAGGGTTTGGGCCAGAGGGGCGCCTCATCGGGGTCTTTGGCAATAACGATGGAGAACGCCACTATTTTGCGCAGGTGGCGGAACGGGTGGGTTTGGAGCTTTTACCGGAGGCTGGGGAAGTGGAACTGGGGGGACGGCGGATCGCCCTTTATCACGGCACGGCCGCCATCCTGACTGAAGCCCTCATCGGGTGTGGAAAATATGATTTGGTGGTGACCGGGCATACCCACCGGGCGGAGACGAAGCGGGCGGGGAAGACCCTCTGGGTGAACCCTGGGGAGCTCTGTGGCGCCTTAACCGGGGCCAATACCGTCGCCCTGGTTGATCTGGATACCCTGCAGGCCGAAATCATCAAACTTTAGACTTGAGTCCTGCCACCGCCAGCGGCGGCGGGCTTGGGCTGGGTCCCGGGGTCCGGAAAGCTGAAATGGGGGAGACTTTGTCTCCGACCCAGTAGGGGGGTTGAACATGTTCAACAATCAGATTTTTCCCTGGCTCCAGTGGGCCGATCACCCCCTGGTTTTTTGGTTTTTCCTCATTATCACCAGCCTGGGGACAGAATACTTTTACATTTTTCTTCTGCCCTTGATCTACTGGGCGGTGGATAAAAGACGCGGTTTCCGGCTGGCCCTTCTTTTTCTTCTCTCCATCTTTGTCAACAGCTATTTAAAAGATCTCTTTCAGTTACCGCGTCCCCACGGGGAAGGGGTAAGGGTGATGGTCAAAGAGACCAGCCCCGGTTTTCCTTCCGGGCATGCACAGGGGAGCGCCACCGTTTGGGGTTATCTCATCAGTCAGTACTGGCAGCGCTGGCTGACTTATCTTGGCGTGGCTCTGATCTTCCTGGTTTCCCTTTCCCGCCTCTATTTAGGGGTTCATTACCTGGGAGACGTCTTGGGCGGGTTGGCTATTGGGCTGGCGTTGGTGTGGCTTTTCAACCGGTTGGTCGAACTGAAGATTGGTCAAAACTGGCCTTACGGGCTCAAAATGCTCCTCGCCCTTGTTTTGCCCCTCGCTCCCCTCCTCTTCTACCGGGAAGTGGAGATCTTTAAGCTCTTGGGGTTTTTAGCCGGGCTGCTGGCCGGGAACCTTCTCGAGGAACGCTACATCGGGTTTGTCGCCGGCGGACCGTTGGGGCACCAGAGCGCCAAGCTGCTGGTCGGCTATGTAGTTTTCCTGATGTTGAGAGTTCTAACCAGCGGCCTTCTACCGGAAGGTTGGCCGCAGCTCATCCGCTATGGCCTTCTCTCGCTATGGGTGACGGTGGGGGCGCCGCTTGTCTTTTTGCGCTTGGGTTGGGCCAGGGCCGACAAGAGGCCAGGGTGAAATCGTCAGGTTCCGATCAGTGTCTGTGCTGGCCGGGGTTAAACCGGCGCCCCTTGGCTTCAACGGATTGTGGTTGGGGCTCGCTTAACTCTGCGGGTCAGCCCAAAAAACGAGGAGAAATCGAGCATTGGGAGATCAAACATTGGATTTATCGTTAGAAACGAAACCTTCCCGTGGCGCTGTCGTCAATTACCGCGAGGTTTGGTTATTGGCCTGGCCTGTCATTGCCGAGATGGCCCTGCAGACCGTCTCATCGGTGGTGGATATGGCGATGGTGGGGCGATTGGGAGCGGCCCGGGTGGCCGCGGTGGGCCTCACCTTTCATCCGATTTTCCTGGTGATGGCCGTCTTCATGGGGATTGCCGTGGGGACCACGGCCCTCGTGGCGCGTTTCGTGGGAGCCGGCTCCTGGGAGGAGGCCGGTAGCGTCACCCGGCAGTCTCTTCTTTTGGCCCTGGTCCTGGGCCTTTTCACCGCCCTGTCCGGTTATCTTTTGGCCGAACCCATCGTCCGCTGGATGGGGGCTTCGCCGGAGGTCACCGTCCTGGGAGCGTCCTACCTCCGCTGGTCCATGCCAGGTCTCCTTTTTCTTTTCATCTTCAATGTCTTAACCGGTGCCCTGCGGGGAGCGGGGGATATGAAGACTCCTCTCAAGGTCAACATCATCTTAAACTTGTTCAAGATCGCCGCCAATTATCCCCTCATCTTTGGCTGGCGGGGGTTTGCCGGCCTGGCCCTGGAAGGGGCGGCTCTGGCCACCACCCTGGCCCGCGCCTTGGGGACGACCATTTTGCTCTTGATCGTCCTGCGCGATGCCCGCGGTCAGCGACGATTAGAGCTGCGGCGGGGATGGAGTCTGGACTGGCCCTTGATCCGCCGGATCATGAACATTGGTCTGCCGGCGGCGGGCGAGCGCATCATCACCAGTCTCGGTCAGGTGCTTTACGCGCGGATGGTGGCGGGACTGGGAACGGTGATCTATGCCGCCCATTCCATCGGTCTCAACGTGGAATCATTCTCCTACATGCCCGGGATGGGCTTTGCTACGGCTGCTACTACTTTAGTGGGGCAGCGGCTGGGGGCGGGAAAAAGGGAAGAGGCGGCCCAAACCGGCTGGGGGACGTTACGTTTGGCTCTGGCCGTCATGGGAACCATGGGCGCCCTCTTTTTTCTCTTCCCCGAGCCGTTTATGCGCATCTACACCCGTGAGCCGGCCGTCATCGGTTATGGCGTCCTGGCGTTGCGAATTGTGGCCTTTTCGCAAATCCCGGAAGGGATGGGTTTTGTTCTCTCCGGAGCCCTGCGGGGCGCCGGAGACACCCGCTATGTCCTGAATGTGACCATCATCGGGATGTGGCTGGTTCGCCTGGGCCTGACCTACCTCTTCGTGGCGACCTGGGGATGGGGACTGGCCGGGGCCTGGGTGGCCATGACCATGGACTGGGTGGTCCGGGCCGTCCTCCTCTACTTCCGGTTTCGGGGATCGGCCTGGCAGAGGATCGAGGTTTAGAAGCGGAAAGGGGATTGTCCTTATGGCCAAAGGCAAGTTCATCGTCCTGGAGGGCATCGACGGGTCGGGGATCTCCACGCAGGTGGCCCTTTTAAAAGAATGGTTTTTGGCGCGGGGGGAGAAGGCCTTTTTTACCAAAGAACCGACGGAGGGGCCCATCGGATCCCTCATCCGGCAGGCCCTGACCAAACGTGTCGTGCGTCCGGACGGCTCGCCCCTGGACGACACCACTTTGGCCCTTCTTTTCGCGGCCGACCGCGTCGACCACCTTCGTTCCTACATCTTGCCCAAGCTGGAGCAGGGGATCCACGTCATCTCCGACCGCTACTATCTTTCCTCTTATGCCTATCAGGCCCTGGGTGATGACCTGGAATGGATCAGGCTCATCAATGCCCGGGCCCGGCGGCCTGATCTTTTCATCCTTCTGGTGGTTCCCCCGGCGACTTCCCGGGAGCGGATGCACCGGGATCGCTGGCAGGTGGACCTTTATGAGGAGCTGCCGAAGATGGAGATCATCCTGCGGAATTACCTGACCGTGGCCAAAAGGCTGCAAGAAGAGGGCGAAAGGGTACGTCTAATTGACGGCAGCCGGTCTGTGGAGGAGGTCCAGGGCGAGATTCGGGCGCTGGTGGAAGAAGTCTTGCGGTAAGGTTTACCGGCGCGGCCGCCATAGCTTGGCCAGAACATCGCCGGCAGCACCTTTGAGCAGATGACTCCTGCTAGGGTCTGTTCCCCAGACGTGGCGGAAATGAGGTGCTGAGAGGCGAACCTGCTCCCCCCCAACGGGCCGACAGGAAGGGAACTTAATCCTTGGACCGAGCCAGGCTGAGGTTCTGGTCGCCTCCCTCCTGGTCAACCCTCCTATCATCAACGCTGGCAATGAACGGGTGGGACCCATAAAAGCCGCCCCATCAAATCTATTCCGGGAGATCTTCTGGCTCAAGGGGGATCTCGAAGCTAGAATTGGCATCGAGGGTGGCCAGAGCTAGGGGGTTTCTTTTTTGAGGAGGGTTGCCCATTCTGCACCGGTAAAACCCTTTGGTTCGATTCTTGACGTAACCAGGCTATAAAGCATCTTGGCCCGATCAAGCGGATCAGTGGGCAGGTGATCGGAGATGACAACAACATCGATGTCGCTATGGACATTAAAATCTCCCCTGGCCACTGAACCGACCACATAAGCCTTAGTCAGGGGCAGGAAACGTCCCAAATTCCGCACATAGCGTTTTGCTTCCTCCAACAATTCCTCACGCTCAGTGATCCTCTTTTGTACCAGGCTTCGAGGAAGACGCAGGATAAATCACCTCCTCGCGCGAGAATTCCTCCTGATCAAAAAGAGATCTAGAATTCACTAGCCATCGTCTCCAAGTCGGCAAAACTGAATGCCCTGAGGGAGCAGCCTTCTTTCCGCTAAATCATAGCATCTAGATTTTGCCAAAGTCAAGTTCCCGCCTGAAAACACTCTGCTGAAAATGATCAGTTATTGCCGGTGGGTGGTCCGCGCTGGTGCCGGCTGGTCATCTTCACCGCCGCCGACCGCCCTGGACCGCTCGACACTCTCTTTGGACTGTTAGCCAAAGGAGGAGTTAGCGGCCTTCTGTCCGGCACTCCGCGGATTCTCCCTCCCTGGGTTCTACTCTGAATTTGGATAGAAGTCATCTCTATAGGAAACTATAAAGCGCAAGATGAAAGATTATGACGTCATTGTAGTTGGGGCCGGTCCAGCTGGGACCACGGCCGCCCTCTACGCTGCCCGGGCTGGCTTACGAGTTTTGCTTTTGGAAAGGGGGCCTTACCCAGGGGCGAAAAACCTGGGGGGCGGTGCCCTTTATTACCAGTGTATCAAGGATATCGCTCCAGACATTGACCAGGCTCCGTACGAACGCGTAGTAACCCGGCACGAGTACTGGTTCATGGAGGAGGAGTCGGCCGTGGTCCTGGGCTATAACAGCGCCCGTTTGGCCCGGCCGCCGTACAACCGTCTGGTGGTGTTAAAGGCCCGCTTCGATCCCTGGTACGCCCAAAAGGCTCAGGAAGCAGGGGCGGTTCTTTTAACCGGGCACAAGGTCGATGCCCTCCTCTTTTCCGGACAGCAGGTGGTGGGAGTGCGGGTTGGCTCGCCGGTGGTACGGGATTTCTATGCCCCGGTGACCATTTTGGCCGAAGGGGCCTCCGCTTTACTGGCGCAAAAAGCCGGGCTGGTGCCCAAACTCAAGGCCGAACACATGTCGCTCTATGTGAAAGAGATCGTTCGTCTTCCACCGCGGGTCATCGAGAGCCGCTTCAATCTGCGCCCGGGGGAAGGGGCGGTCATCGGTCTTTTTGGCTTCTCCACCCTCGGTTTCGAAGGGACCTCTTCCTTGTACACCAATCGGGATTCGGTGGGGATTAACGTGGGCAGTACGGTGGAAACCCTGAAAATGGCGGGGGTCAATCCTTATCGCCTTCTCGAACGCCTGAAAAAACACCCCCTCCTCGCTCCCCTCATTGCCGGAGGCCGGTCTCAGGAGTACACGGCCCATCTGATTCCTGATGGGGGGTATAATGAGGTGCCTCCCCTTTATCGGGCCGGTTTGCTTTTGGCCGGTGATGTGGCCGGGCTGGTCAATGGCATTCAGGGGATCAACCTGGCCATGACCTCGGGAAAGATGGCGGGGGAAGTGGCCGTGGAGGCCGTTCGCCGCGGGGATTTTAGCGAGGAGACCCTTAAAGAATACCGGGAACGGCTGGAAGAAAGTTATGTCCTCAAAGACTTGAAAGCCAACCGGGGTGTCCCCGCCTTTTACAGCCGCCGCCCGTACCTTTACGACGTTTACATCGGTCTGGCCAATAGCGTCGCTTTGGACCTGACCAACGTGGTTCCGATCCCCAAGCGGGAAAAACGCCGGTTGATCTGGCAGAAGATAAACCAAATCCGTCCCTTTTGGGGAATGGTGGGCGACCTTTGGGACGCCTTTAGGGTCATTCGCTGAAGCCCGGGAGGTGACTGGCCGTTGCGGTTGTGGCCTTTTGGGCGGAAGAGGGATTCTGACCAGCCAAATGCCAAAGCAAGGGGAGGGCAGTTCTGGTCTGCCCCGCCTGGGTCGCCGGCCAACCTGCCCGGTAGCCAGATGGGTCCACCGGAAGGGTTGTCGAGTTCGCCCAGGGCTGTCTTTCGTCGTTCTTCTGTGGCCGGGCCGGAACCGGAAGCAAGGGAGGACCCGCTCCACCTTGACGAATTCCGGGTGGACCCGGACTTCAGTCACATTTGGGTGGAGAGCCAGGACAAGTGCCGCTACCTCTGCCAGCGCCGGGAGTGCCTTTACCTCTGTCCGGGTGGGGTCTTTGTTTCGGCGGGAGGTGAAAAGGGACCTCTCATCCAGGTCCGCTATGAGCGGTGCCTGGAATGCGGCGCCTGCCAAATGTTTTGCCCCGGCGGCAATGTCCACCTCGAATTTCCGCGGGGCGGTTATGGCATAATCCACCGCTATGGATAAAGGGCTGGTGGATTGGCTGCTGTTTCTTCAAATTGCTGGACAGGCGAGGTTCACCAGGGGGAGAGAGGCATGCCGGCGGCAGGAATTGATTTCGCCCCGCCGTCTCCCTTGTGGGTTGCTTTTCCTGCTACTGGTTCTTCCTTTTGGTCTGGCCAGCATAAGAAACCACCATCTGCACTGAACTCAGCTTTCAAGAGGGCGATGGACTTTGCACAAATCTTGGCTCAAGAGTCTGCGCCAGCTCGTTACTCCCTACAAAAAACAGGCGGCCGAAAAAAGGCCGGCTCAGTCCGGCGGGAGCACGGGTGGTCCCCGCACTCCCCTGTGGGGGAATCTGACCCACGATGAAGCCCGAATCAAGGAGATTCTTGGGGACAGCTACGATTTTCAATGCCGCGAGCTGGAGATCGGCCGGGATCCGGCCTGCCGGGCGGCCCTCTTTTATTTCGATGGCTTGGTCGACAAAAAACTCATGGACATCGGCTTTTTGCGCTCTCTTTTGCAGGATCTCGAGCTGGGGCCACTGGTCCATGATCGTGAGGAGCTTTTGACCCGGATCAAGCTGCGCATCTTAAATACCGCCGATGTTCGAGAAGTCGCCTCTTTGGAAGAGCTGACGGAAGGTGTCCTGGTTGGCAATGCCGCCCTCCTGGCTGATGGTTGCCGGAAGGCCCTTCTTCTGGGTGTCCCCGGGTGGGAACACCGGGCGGTCCAGGAACCAATGGATGAATCTGTCATTCGCGGACCCCGCGACGGCTTTGTGGAAACCATTCGGGTCAATACGGCCCTGGTCCGCCGCCGGATTAAAGACCCGGCCCTGCGCTTGGAAAGGTTCGTCCTCGGCCGCCGCACCAAAACCGAGGTGGTGGTGGCCTACATGCAGGGCATTGCCAACGCGCAGGTGGTGGAGGAGGTCAGACGGCGGATTCTGCGGATTGACCTCGACGGCATCATTGACAGCGGCTATCTGGAGGAACTCATCGAGGATGCCCCGTATTCCCCCTTTCCCCAACTCTTCAACACGGAACGACCGGATCGCTTCGCGGCCAATCTTTTGGAGGGACGGGTGGGGATCCTGGTGGACGGCTCCCCATTTGCTCTACTTTTGCCCATCAGTTTTCTCATGACGTTTCAGGCCAGTGACGACTATTATGAACGACTCTGGGTGGCCACTTTTTTGCGCTGGCTCCGTTTTGTCAACTTCCTGGTGGCCCTGCTCCTACCCTCCATCTATGTGGCTCTGACCACCTATCACCAGGAGCTCATTCCCGACCCCCTTTTGCTCAGTATCGCCGCGGCGCGGGAAGGGGTGCCCTTCCCGGCCCTGCTGGAGGCCCTTTTGATGGAGATCACGCTGGAAATCATGCGCGAGGCTGGTCTCAGGTTGCCTAAGCCCATTGGCAACGCCATCAGCATCGTCGGCGCCCTGGTTTTGGGCCAGGTGGCGGTGATGACCGGTCTGGTTTCGGCCAGTATGGTGGTGGTGGTTGGCTATACGGCCATCGCCACCTTTACCACGCCCCGCTACAGCGCCATGATCCCCATCCGCCTTTTGCGCTTTCCCCTGATGATTCTGGCGGGGACCCTCGGCCTTTTTGGGGTCATGGTGGGGTTCTTGGCCGTCCACATCCACCTGGTCAGCCTGCGGAGTTTCGGCACCCCCTACATGGCCCCGATTGCCCCTTACGTTTGGAACGATCTGAAAGATATTTTGTGGCGGGCCCACTGGCTGGCGATGCGCACGCGGCCGAAACTGGGTGAGCCCCAGGAACCCATCCGCGAAGGAGAAACAGTCCGGCGCACCCTCTAGGCGGCAGGATCACTCAAGTGTACCGGTTCGTGGGCTGAGTTATCTCTGCGCGGCAGACCCGCTGCAAGCTCCCAGCTTTGCTGGGCACCTTACGCCCAAGCTCCCGGCTTTGCTGGTTACCTTGAGCGGAATGCTCACACGGTTTTGGAGGTGAGTCCTTGGTTATGATCTCGCCCGGGCAGGCGGTTCTGCTTTATCTGGCGCTGGAGGGGGCCACGCAAACCCTCCATTCACCGGCCTTGGCCGGTTCCCTGGCCAAGGAGGGGTCCTGGGTTTCGGTGGGCGTGGCGAGCCTGGCCGCCCTACCCATTTTAGTCTTGTTTCTGGCCTTGCGCCGCCGTTTTCCGGCCGAAGACTGGCTTAGCGTCGGGGAAAGGGTCCTGGGACGCTTTTTGGGCCGGATTTTGGCCCTGGGCTATGCCTTTTATTTCCTGGAGCTCGGGGCTCTGGCCTTACGCCAGTTCAATATCTTTTTAACCACCGATCTTTTGCCGCGTACGCCGCCCGTAGTCCCCATGATCCTCATGATCGTCTTGTCTGCCTCGGCGGTCCGGAACGGCTTAGAGGTCATTGGCCGCCTGGCGGAGCTTTTTGTACCCTTTTCCTTCCTTTTTACACTGACGGTTATGATTGTCCATGCCGATCACTTCCGGTTGGAGAACCTGAAACCCTGGCTTGGTGCCGGGTGGGGACCGGTTCTCGGCAATTCCCTGACCACCTTGCCCTGGCTGGGCTTGATTGCCGCCATGGGTCTGGTCAACCCCTCTTTGACCGGGGACGAAAAATTGGGCCGGCATTTTCTCTTGGCCCTCCTGGGGTGGGGCCTCTTTCACCTCCTTTTTACTTTGGTGACGATTGGCGTCTTCGGGGCCCAGCTGGCCAGCCGTCTCAGTTTCCCCGGCTACAGCCTGGCGGAGAGGGTTCGTATCGGCGGCTTTTTCGAAGGGGTTGACCTCTTGCTTTTTGTCGTCTGGGTGACCGGATTGCACCTGGAGTTAAGTTTCTTCTATCTTTTGGCCACCCTGGCCCTGGCCCGGTTCTTCGGCCTGAAGAACTACCGGCGGTTGGTCTTGCCGGTGGGGGTATTTTTTCTCGTTTTCTCGCAGATCCTGGCCGAAAACACCGCCCAGATCCAGGCTTTCCGCCGGCCGGGTGTATTTCTCCCCTTCAACCTCCTTTTTCAGCTCGTTTTCCCGTTACTCCTCCTTCTCGTGGCTTGGGTGCGGGGAGTGAGCGGCGCTCGGCCGGGCGGGTAAGCCAGGGAGAAACTGGCTCCTGGTGTCCTCCGCAGAGAAGCCTTGGCCGGGAGCGAGGGTACAGTTCCGGCGGAAGGCCTTTCTGCTTGCCACAAATCCGCGGAGGTCGAGGAGTAAGCCGGTATCGCTAAGACCTGGAATTCTTTAACAAATAGGACGGAAGGAGGGATGATCCTTGCCCGGCGGGGACGCGGTCTGGCGACGCCTTTTGGCCCTTTTCCTTCTGGGGATCCTCTTAACCGGATGTTGGGACCGGGTGGAGGTGGAGAATCTGGCCATCGTCCTGGCCCTGGGCGTCGATCTGGCGCCGGAAGGAGAGGGCTATCTTTTCACCGCCCAGGTAGCCCGGCCCTCCCTTTTGGGAAAGGGTGGCGGGGGAGCCATGGGCGGTGGGGGAAGCGGCGCCGGATCCGGACCGGGGCGGGCCTTTTGGAACGCCTCTCTGGAAGGGCGCACCCTTTTTGAGGCGGAACGAAAATTCATGCGCCAGACCTCGCGCCGGCTTTTTTTGGCCAGTTCCCGCGTGGTGGTCCTGGGAGAAGGGGTGGCCCGGGAGGGGGTGGGAGAAATCTTCGACTTTTTCTTGCGCGATCGCGAACCGCGTTTCACCCTGCTGGTGACCGTGGCCAAAAAAACAGCGCGCGAGCTTTTAGAGGTGGAGCCGACCCTGGAGAAGACCGTCGGCCAGGAAATAGACACCCTCTCCCGTTATATCGGCGACGACTCCACCAGTTATTTCCTGGACCTGGCCGAGTTTGTCAACCATCTCTGGTCGCCCGGTCAGGAGGCCATCGCCCCGGCTTTATCCGTCTACGAGGACGAAAATGGCAAAAGACGCCTCCGGGTGGAGGGGTTGGCGGCCTTTAAAAAAGGAAGACTGGTTGGTTGGCTGGATCCGGAGGAAAGCCGGGGGCTGCTGTGGGTCTTGGGAAAGGTATCTGGTGGTTCCCTTGTCCTCCCCTGTCCCGGCGGGCGGGTGGCCCTGGAGGTGACGGGGGAGCGAGTGACGGTTAGGCCGCACTTTGAAGGGGAGCGCCCGGTAGTGGAAGTCCGCATCAAAGACGAGACAAATCTGGCTGAGGAAATGTGCCCGGAGCCCGTCTTTACCCCAGAGACCTTGAAGGCCCTGGAGATGCAGGCGGAGGAAATGATTCGGGAGGAGATTTTGGCCAGCCTGGCCAAGGCGCAGACATGGGGGGCAGACGTCTTCGGATTTGGCCGGGCCTTTTACGGCCGCTATCCCGAGCGTTGGCGGGAAATGGAAGACCGCTGGGAGGAGATCTTTTCCCAACTGGAAGTCAGGGTGACGGTCGACGTTACGATTCGGCGGGCGGGCCTCATCACCGACAGCCCTGCGCTCCAATAGGACTCTGTCCCCAGTGAAGATGTGACCCCGGGGAGAGATGGTTGGCCCCCGGCAGAGAATGGGTGGCCGCCAGCAGAGGATAGGTGGCCCTCGCGAGAGAATTGATGAACACCTTGCCGGCGAGGTTAGGCGCGGAAGAGGTGAAGCGGCTTGGCCGACGTAATCTTTCTCGTTCTCATCTTTATCGGCCTGGTGGCCTTTGAAGTACCAGGTATGGTCCGGAGTAAAGAGAGCGGCGAACTGTGGGCTTTTCTATTTCTCTTGACCCTGGGAGCCCTCTTCTCTTTTCTTCTGGCCTTTGACGTTCAACTGCCCAATCCCAATCAGTGGATCATCGATCTTTGCCGGGGGATTTTTCCCTTTTGAAGCGGCTTGAAAGCGGCGAGAGGATGATGCCCCTGGAGGACGAATCAAGGTGGTTGCATTTTCTCCTTCTCTCCGGAATAGGGTAGCCATGGTAAGGCTGCGCGGGTGAATATGGTGTGGTGGCGGTGCGCGGGCTCGTTGCCCCTGAGCTGGCCAAATTCCACCCGCGGCTTCTCGGCGTCCTTGCCGCAGGAACTGCTGCATTTGGGGGGATGCGTTGTGATCTTTGTCGGTGATCGTCTGGTCTTCGGGATGGCTGCCTTGCGGATGCTTTCCAGCCTCATCGAGTTCAGTGCCGCCCTCTTGATTCTCTTCAAGTTTCGCCGGGTGGAAGAAGCCGTCCGGGTTAATGCCCTTTTGGGTCTGGTCGGACCCACGATCTTCCTTCTGGTCAGCGGGCTGGGTCTCCTTGGCCTGGCCGGGCGGGTTCCTCTGGGAAAGATGGTGCTGATCTTGCTCGGAATCTTCTTCGTCCTGGTGGGAACCACCCGTTGATCGCCAGTTCATCATGATTGATCACGAGCGGCGTCTCCTGAAGGAAGATGGAACAAAAGCCACCTCGTAATGCCGTTTCGCCGCGAACAATATTTCCGGGCGGCCGCCCGGGTTACCACCAAATATAAAAGGCCCTCCCCTCTTGGGGCGGGCCTTTTGGATCACGCGCTCATTTTTTGGACTGCAGCGCCGGTGAACGCCATCCGGATGTCAGGAGAACATGGCGCTACACGAAGTGACGAATGGTGTTACGCCATTTTAGGGACCGGGCGCTCATTTTTTAATGGGTTCAAACCTTCCGACCAGCTTCTTCATGACCTGAGGCAAGGTGGAGTATTCCATTTCCTCCAAGGGGAGGCGATGGGGTTCAAAGGGTCCCAGGCGCCGGAGGTAGTCGGCGATTTCCAGGGCCTGCTGGCGGGCCCGGTCAAAGGCCTTGTCGGCGAAGAAGTCCATGGGTTGACCCAGGTGCCCGTTGGCGATCTGGAAGCCCAGGGCCACGACGCGCGGCGGCCCGTCGAAGCGGGTGGGGGTGGCATCCTTCATGGCCACCGGAATGAGGGGGCCATGGAAGGAGCCGCGCATCCAGCCGGCCACCAGGTGGGGATGGGCGAAGGGTTCCAGGGCCTCACCGACGGCTGGCATTCCGTTTTGGGTCCGGACGATGCAAACGGGGTCGTCCTTGCCCACGTATTTACCGGCCATCTGGTTGAGGCGTTCAGTGCTCGAAACGGCTCCGATATCACCAGTGGTGCGCGAATGGATGGACTTGATGCAGTAGCGTCCAGGCGCACCGATGAAGACCAAAAGATCGTACATCTCCTCGGGCAGCGAGAAGGTGATGCGTTTATTTTCAATGAGGTCATAAACCTCGAAGGTAAAACCTTCGTGCATCTTGGGGTCGATAACCAGACCGGCGGTATTGAAGGGGTCACCAAACATCTTGAAAAGGGGCAGGTTCCAGGCACCCGGTTCGGTCTTATCGGCCATGAAGACGATGACCGGTTCGCTGGGCCGTTCGAAGAACTCCATCTCGGCCACACCTGGTCCCATCCCGCGGATGTTTCCGGAAAAGGCGTTGGCCAAAAGGTCCTGCCCGGCCCCGTAAAGTTTCAGTTTCTCCGCCACTTTGGTTGCGGCCTCAAAGGTCTCCCAGGCCAGTTGGTGGATTTGGGGATTGTCGACGCCACCCCGGTGGGTCAGGATGAGGTTGATGTCGTCGCCGGCATTGGCCACAAAGAAGTCCACCAGGATCCCGGCCTTGACCGCTTCGGCCAACTTTTCCCGGGCCACGTTCTTCAGATCTTCGTGGACGCTGGAATGGCCAACAAAACCGCCCACATCCGCCTTGATCACGCTGAGAGTGATCTTTTCCATTGGTCTTCTCCCCCTATGGTGAATTTTTGGCCGCGGTCCCAGTAGTGGAGGCCCTTTGGCCCACAGTCGCCTGAGGTTTTGTGGCCTTCGCCTGGCGGGGCATCCGCCGATAATCCGATTCTCCCCGCTCCTCGTCAACTCTTCCCTGGCCTTCAGGGAAGAGCCCTGGCGCTTCGATTCAGGCCAGGGCCCGCGGCTCACGTTCCTATCATAATCTAATTGGGTGGTTTCTTGGAAGATGTGGTAATTGTTTTCACGAAGAAGGTGTGCAGGCCACGGTTGCGGCCCTGGATACTGCCATCCGGGCGTAAGTGAAGTGGGAAGAACCTGCTCCCGCCATCGATTGGCCGGGTGCCCAGGGCCGGACTTGACTACCCTTTTTAATGTCTTAAGACGCGGCTTAAGAAGGAACGGGTCCTCTCCTGCCGCGGGTGCTGGAAGATCTCCTCGGGGTGGCCTTCTTCGATAATCCGCCCTTCGTCCATGACGATGACCCGGTGAGCCACCTCGCGGGCAAAACCCATCTCGTGGGTAACCACAACCATGGTCATCCCCTCTTGGGCCAGTTCTTTCATGACGGCCAGCACCTCGCCCACCAATTCTGGATCTAAAGCCGAGGTGGGTTCGTCAAAGAGCATGATCTTGGGTTGCATGGCCAGAGCACGGGCGATGGCCACCCGTTGTTGTTGCCCGCCGGAGAGCTTGGCCGGGTAAACATCCCTTTTGTCGGAGAGACCGACCTTGGCCAAAAGCCTTTCGGCCTGGGCGATGGCTTCATCGCGCGGCACCTTTTTTACGATCAGGGGGGCCTCAATGATGTTCTCCAGAGCGGTCTTATGGGGGAACAGGTTAAAGCGCTGGAAGACCAGGCCGATTTGCGAACGCAGTTGGGTGAGATCGGTGGCCCCGACCGGCCGGCCATCCACCAGGATTTGACCGGAGTCGATCTTTTCCAGGCTGTTAATGGTCCGCAAGAGGGTGCTTTTCCCCGAGCCACTGGGGCCGATGATGACCACCACTTCCCCCGGGGCCACCGCCAGGTTGACGTCTTTTAGCACATGGAGGGGACCAAAAAACTTATTGACATTGGTCATCTGGATCATGGGTAGGTTGGCAGACATGTGCTTCAGCTCCAAACTTCATTCATAGACCGAAAGCCGTTTCTCGAGGTCGTGGGCGATGACGGAGAAAACGGAGGTCAGGATGAGGTAAATCAAAAGGGTGGGGGTATAAAGCTCCAAGGGCTTGAAGGTGATGCTCACCCCTTGCTGGGCCTGCCGCATCAATTCGTAAATCCCGATGACGGAGACCAGGGAAGAGTCCTTCAAAAGGGCGATGAACTCGTTGCCGAGGGGCGGGATGAGCCGGCGGTAGGCCTGCGGCAGGATGATCCGGCTCATGGCCTGTCGGTAATTCATTCCCAGAGAAAGGGCGGCCTCCATCTGCCCTTTGTCGATGGATTGAATGGCGGCCCGGAAGATTTCCGCCACGTAAGCGCCAGAGTTGACCCCCAGAGCAATGAGACCGGCGGTCAGGGCCGGCAGATTGATCCCAAACTGGGGTAAACCGTTGTAGACGACCAGGATCTGCAAAAGTAAAGGTGTACCGCGAATGACGGTGACGTAGATGGTCGCCGGGACTGAAAAGAGACGATTGGAGGAAAGGCGGCCTAAGGCCGCGATCAGTCCCAGGGCAATCCCGGCCGTAATGCTGATGGCGGTGATGATCACCGTCATTAAAGCGCCCTGAAGAAGATAGGGTAAAAAACGAAGACTGACCGAAAGATCCAACGAGTTCCCCTCCACCATGGCCGACCCCGCTGGCGCCGGGGGCCGCGACCGAGGCGGCGCCTTCCAGAGTGCAGATGAGCCCTCATCAGACGAGCCGATGGACCAGTCCGCTCACCGCTCCCGGCATCGCTTTTGGCCACCCGACGCCTGGGGTAGACAATTCATTTATCCCAGCTCACTTGTCCGACATAACTTCTCCGAACCATTTCTTGGAGATGGTGGCGAAGGTACCGTCTTTTTTCATATCCGCCAAGGCCTTGTTGATGGCGTCCAGAAGTTCTTTATCCTCCTTCCGAACGGCGATCCCCATTGGGGCGCGGGCGAAGGCGTCCCCCACGATCTTAAAGACGTCGGGCTTTTGGGTCAGGTAGTATTTGCCGACGGGCTCATCGGCGATGGTGGCGTCGGAACGTTTATTGGCCACATCGGTGAAGGCATCCACAAAGGTATTAAAGGTCTTGACCTGCTTGATGCCCTTGATTTTTTTGGCCTCTTCTTCGTTGGTAGTGCCGATCTGCACGGCAACTACTTTACCCACCAGGTCTTCCAGCTTCTTGATGGTGTTATTGTCTTTACGGACGACGATGACTTGGCCGGCGGCCACGTAAGGCTGGCTGAAGTTGACGGCCTTTTGCCGCTCTTCGGTGATGTTCATCCCGGAGATGATGGCATCAAACTTCTTGGCCTCCAGCGACGGAATGATTCCATCCCAGGCCGTGGGGACGAACTCGGCCTTAACCCCCAAGCGCTTGGCGATCTCGTTCATGAGGTCCACGTCAAAGCCGATGAGCTGGTTCTTATCGTCCCGGAACTCAAAGGGGGGATAAGTATCGTCGGTCCCGACCAGGATCTTTCCGGCGGCCTTGACCCGGGCCAAAGAGCCGTCACCCTTGGGTGCCTCGGCTTTGGGGGCCTCTTTGGCCGGTTCTTTGGTTTTTTCTGCCACCGGCTGTTGCCCGCAGGCTGTCACCACCAGGGCTAGAACCAAAAAGACTAAAATGGGCCAGACGATTTTCTTTCTCTTCATGGTTAACCCCACTCTCCTTTTAAAAAAATCCGTCACACGAAGCATTAGCAGGAAAGACGACGCAGGAATTGAAAACCTGGCCTTAACCACCTCCCGCCAGTTCCTGTTGCCCTCCGGGCTGTATAAGTATTCGGTGAAAAGATGAGAAATCCTGCCACGGGGTGGCAGGAAAAATTTCTTTGGCGTCTAATGCTTTCTAAGATGGTATAGATGGTCGAGAGGAAGGAGCACGATCGGATGCAGAAACGGCGGTGGATAGCCGGGTTTATCCTCTTCCTGGTATTGGCCAGCCTTCTGGCGTGGCCGGCTCAGGTGAACCGGGCCGAAGAAGCGCAAGGTAAGGACCCCAATTGGCTCAGCCTGCTCAAGGTCATGGATTTGATCAAAAACCACGCCCTGGTGGACATCTCAACCCAGGTCCTTTGGGATGGGGCGTTGAAGGGTTTAGTTGGGGCATTAGGCGATCCCTATTCCGTTTATTTGGATGGCCAGAGCTTCCGTGATTTTCAGACGAGCATTGAGGGCTCTTTCAGCGGGATCGGGGTCTACATCGAAATGAAAGACGGCTGGGTGACCATTATAGCCCCCATCAAGGGTAGCCCCGCCGAGCGGGTGGGGCTGCAGGCCGGGGACGTCATTACCGCCGTCAACGGCCAGTCGCTAGAAGGGAAGTCGCTGGAGGTGGCCCAGAGTTTGATTCGTGGGGAACCGGGGACATCCGTGGTTTTGACCATCCGCCGGCCCGGGTTAAAAGAGCCCCTGACGGTGGTGGTCGAACGAGCGCGGATCAACATCCCCAACCAGGAAGCGAAACTTTTAGACGGAGGTATCGCTTATATCCGGATCTACAATTTCAGCGAAGGCGTGGCCCGCGATTTTAAGGAGACCCTGGACTTTTATCTCCAGAAAGGGGCCAGAGCTTTGATTCTGGACCTCCGGGACAATCCGGGTGGTCTCCTGTCCGAAGCCGTGGAAATGGCCAGTGACCTTTTGCCGGCTGGCCCCATCGTCGAGATCGTCGGACGGGATGGGCAAAAAGAAGTGCTGAGCGGGTCCGGGCCGGGACGGAACTTGCCGGTGGCGGTTTTGGTGAACGAACACTCGGCCAGCGCCGCCGAGATCGTGGCCGGCGCCTTGCAGGACCGCCAGGCGGCGGTACTGGTGGGGAGGCGAACCTTCGGCAAGGGAACGGTCCAGTCGGTGGTTCAACTGGATAACGGCGGGGCTTTGAAACTTACCACCGCCCGTTACCTCACCCCCAACGGGCGAAGCATTCAGGACGCCGGTCTGGTACCCGATGTTTTGGTGGAGCCACCGCCGGCGGAGGACTGGGCGGCCCTCGACCTGCAACGGGAATTGCGGCCCGGTCACATCGGCCTGGATGTCCTGGCGGTGCAGATGCGACTGCGGCAATTCGGCTTTGACCCGGGTCCAGCCGATGGCATCTTTGGCCCGCGGACCAGGGCCGGGCTGGCGAACTTCCAGAAAGCGCAAGGTCTGCCGGCAACGGGACGGGTCGACCGGGCCACCGTCGAAGCCTTGAACCGCCGGCCGGCGACGGCCGCCGTGGACCAGACTTTGGAGAAGGCCCTGGCCATCTTGCGGAGTCGCCTGGCGCGCTGAAAACGAAAGGATTTGTGATGGATTTGCCGGCCAAAGCGAAGATCCTGGTAGTGGATGATCAACCCTCCATCCGCCGCCTCTTACAAGAGGTGTTTCGCTTTGATCAGTTGGAGGTCCTGGCGGTGGGAGACGGTAAAGAGGCCGTGGAAGCGGCCCGCCGAGAAAAACCGGCGGTGGCTTTGATCGATCTGAAAATGCCGGGGCAGGACGGGCTGGAAACCTTGCGCCAACTGCGGGCATCTTCCGCCGACCTTCCGGTGGTCATGATGACGGCCTTGGGGGAAGAAAGAGAGAAGGAGGAGGCCGCCGGGTTGGGTTGCACTTGCTTTTTGACCAAACCCTTTGATATAAATGAAGTTAGGTCTATCGTCCTGGCCCTGGTGAAAGCCCAGGTTTCTTGATATCCGTGGCCAAGGCAGCGCCACGGAGACCCCAGGTGCCTGGATTTACAAAAAGGAGTGAGTTGGGAGCGTGAAAATCTTTTTGGATACCGCCAACGTCAACGAGATCCGGGAGGCCTATGAGTTGGGGGTCATCGCCGGGGTCACCACCAACCCAACCTTGGTGGCCAAGGAGAAGAGGGATTTCCATTCTGTCATCAAGGAGATTGCGGCCATCGTTCCCGGACCAATTAGCGCCGAGGTCATTAGCCTGGAGGCGGAGGGGATGGTCAAAGAGGCCCGCGTTTTGGCCGGCTTGGCCCCCAACGTGGTCATCAAGATTCCCATGACCAAGGAGGGTTTGAAGGCCACCCGGATCCTGGCGGCAGAGGGCATTAAGACCAACGTCACGCTGATCTTTTCCGCCAACCAGGCCCTTTTAGCTGCGCTGGCTGGTGCCTCTTATGTCAGCCCCTTTGTTGGCCGGCTGGATGACATCAATCAAGACGGTCTCCAGGTGGTCCGGGACATCGCCACCGTCTTCCGGGTGCAGGGACTGAAAAGCGAGATCATCGCCGCCAGCATCCGTCATCCGTTCCACGTTTTTGAGGCAGCTCGTGCCGGAGCCCACATTGCCACCGTCCCTTACGGCGTCCTTTTGCAGATGATTAACCACCCCATGACGGAAAAGGGCATCGAACGCTTCCTGGCCGATTGGAAGAAGGTCCAAGACGGGCAATAGAGATGGCTTTTGCCCAAGTAGGATTGTGGCGGACAAAGGCAGCACGGACGGATAAAGACGGGCAAAGACGGGTAAAGGCGGGCAGACAATCAGCGCGTCCGCAAGCTGAGGGCCGCTTGGACCATTGGGTCCTGCGTCTACCCTCGGGGTCGGCCCTACTGGTGGCCGGCAAAGGCGGGCAAAGACAGTTAAAGCCAGGCAAAGGCGGGTAAAAGCGGTAAAATGTGAGAACACCCGGAGTACTTCCGGACGGCCTTGTATAACTCCCCAAAACCAGGTCGCAGCCCCATCATACCACAATGGCGCAGGCGGGTTACCGTGGGGTGCCGTTGCGGCAAGAGCACAAGAGGAGGTTCGTAAAGCTACCGCCTTGGCCAGGACGCTGGGAACCTGACCAGAAACCCGTTCATCTGTTGTCTGGGGGTAAGAGCGGGTTACCGCCTCGGCCAAAACGCGCTGGCAAAGGGCCCGGAAAACGCGATGATCTAGCCGGAGAGGTTGAGCAGCAGGGGGTTTCTCCATTGGAGCGAGAATTGGCTTTGGAATTTGTCCGGGTGACGGAAGCGGCCGCCCTGGCCGCGGGACGGGTCATGGGTTTGGGCGACAAGACGGCGGCCGACGAGGCGGCGGTTACGGCGATGCGACGTCTCTTCGATACGGTGGCCATCAGCGGCGAAGTGGTCATCGGAGAGGGAGAGATGGACGAGGCCCCCATGCTTTATATCGGCGAACGAGTGGGTCTGGGTGGGCCGGAGGTAGACGTGGCCGTTGATCCGCTGGAAGGGACCAACCTGGTGAGCAAAGGGCTGCCCAACTCCATTTCCGTTCTGGCCGTTGCCCCCAAGGGCTGTCTTTTGCATGCTCCCGACATCTACATGGAGAAAATCGCCGTCGGTCCCGGCGCCAAAGGCCGCATCAGCCTGTTGCAGTCGGTGCGCGAGAACCTGGAGGCGGTGGCGGAAGCCTTGAAAAAAGAGGTGAGCGACTTGACGGTGGTCATCCTGGAGCGAGAGCGTCACCGCCGCCTCATCCAGGAGGTGCGGGAAGCCGGGGCCAGGATCAAGCTCATCAGCGACGGGGATGTGGCCCCGGCGGTGGCCGCCGCTTTCGGGGAGAGCGGTGTGGACATCTTGATGGGCATCGGCGGCGCGCCGGAGGGGGTCATCACGGCGGCTGCCCTAAAATGCTTGGGGGGAGACATGCAGGCTCGCCTCAAGCCGCAAAGCCCGGTCGAAGTGGAACGGATAAAGAAGATGGGACTGGCTGATCCCGAAGCCCTTTTAACTTTGGAAGACCTGGTCAAAGGGGACGACGTCATTTTTGCCGCCACGGGTATTACCGATGGAGACCTTTTGCGGGGCGTCAGGTATTTTGGCCAGGGCGCCCGCACCCATTCCGTCGTCATGCGTTCCAAAACCGGCACCGTTCGCTTTATCGACGCCGTCCATCGCCTTGACAAGAAGCCTCTTTTCCGGCAGAATTAAAGGCGGATCCGTCATACATGATTTTTCTTCAAAAGGGAAAGAATGTTCCTGAGGGAACGTCGCTGCTCACCACGAGAGCGTCCCACCCCCTGGCTGATGGAGTGCTGAGACCTGCCCAGTGCCAACATCGATCGCACATCCAAACGGCTTTCCAACCATCTGGTTCCCCAGGTGCCAATGGTCATAAAACTACGCCTATGGTCCGCCCGGGTGTTGCCTCGCTCCGGGCCGTCAGTTTTCCTACCTGCACTGTGGATTTTCCCGGAATCCGCTGGATCCTTACTGTGCTTTTGGCTTTTGCTTACAAATAAACAGGGGTGACGAAAATGGGGATTGATGACCTGGAATCATTAACTATGGCCGAACTTTACCAGCTGGCCCGCGAATTAGAGATATCGGGTTACAGCACCATGCGCAAGAAAGAGCTCATCTATGCCATCTTGCGCGCCAGAGCCGAAAAAGACGGTCTCCTCTTTGCTCAAGGGATTTTAGAAATCATGCCGGAGGGATTTGGGTTTTTACGGCCCTCTTATTACCACCCGACCAACGAAGACATTTACATCTCGCCCTCGCAAATCCGCCGTTTCGACCTGCGCACCGGCGATTTGGTTTCCGGACAGGTACGGCCGCCCAAAGATACCGAGAGATACTTCGCCCTCTTAAAAGTGGAACTGGTCAACGGCGAAAATCCGGAGACGGCTCGCCAGCGCCTTTATTTCGACGGGCTGACGCCCATCTTCCCCGATAAGCGGCTGACCCTGGAACACGACGAAGACGTTTCCACTCGCCTCATTGACCTTCTTTCGCCCATCGGTCGAGGACAGCGCGGCTTGATCGTGGCCCCACCCAAGGCCGGCAAGACCATTCTCTTAAAAAAGATTGCCAACGGCCTCACCACCAACCACCCAGATATCGTCCTCATGGTCCTTCTCATCGATGAGCGTCCCGAAGAGGTTACCGATATGGAACGTTCCGTCAAAGGAGACGTCATCAGTTCTACCTTTGACGAGGTCCCGGAAAACCACGTCCGGGTGGCAGAGCTGGTTTTAGAACGGGCCAAACGTTTGGTGGAACACAAAAAGGACGTGGTCATCCTTCTGGATAGCATCACCCGGCTGGCCCGGGCCTACAACCTGGTGGAACCGCCCAGCGGACGGACCCTTTCCGGGGGAATGGATCCCAGCGCCCTGCACAAACCCAAGCGGTTTTTTGGCGGCGCCCGGAACATCGAGGAAGGGGGCAGCCTGACGATCATCGCCACGGCTCTGGTGGAAACGGGCAGCCGAATGGATGATGTGATTTACGAGGAATTCAAGGGAACCGGCAATATGGAGCTACACCTGGACCGGAAGCTCTCGGAACGACGCATCTTCCCGGCCATCGATATCAAGCGTTCGGGAACGCGGAAAGAAGAGCTTTTGCTATCGCCGGAAGAGTTGGAGACGGTCTGGATGTTGCGCCGGGCCACCAATGTTCTGGGGACGGCGGAAGCCACGGAGTTAATCCTGGATCGCCTGCGCAAAACGCGGAATAACCGTGAATTCATTCACCTGATTCAAAAAGAAATGGCCCCGCCCACGCGGGTTTAGACCCGGCGCGGTCTCCCAGGCCGATATACGCCACTGTCGCTGCTTGGCAAATGTCGGATGCTGGCCAGAGGTCTTTGACTTTGAGGAAGGCGGAACACCTGGTTTCCGCCCAAGATCCGTACAGTTTTCCCAGCTACAATGACCGATGTGGTTTTTGTATTGTCAGGACAAGAAAAATATGATAAAATCTCAGGGTGACTTTCAATAAGAGGAGAAGGTTTTAGGACATGAAAGAAAATATCCATCCTCGCTTCGAAATGACCACCATCACTTGCGCTTGTGGCGCCGTTTATCACGTGGCCTCGACCAAAAAGAACATGAAGGTCGAGATTTGTTCCCGTTGCCATCCCTTCTTCACCGGGCAGCACCGCATTGTCGACACGGGTGGCCGGGTGGAGCGCTTCAAGAAGAAATATGGTCTTTAATCGCCTTGGGGGCAGCCGAGGGCTAGCCTTTGAACGGTTCTCGTGCCCGGACAAAACACGGCCCCGCAGATCACCAGGGCAGCAGCGGACTGCCCTCAGGACGGGCCGGTTTGCCTTTCGCAGCTTTGGACCAGGGTATTTTTGGCAGAGCGAGGCTCTGCTTTTTTTGCCTCTCGGGTAAGGACACCTGCGCCTCAGGGATATTTACGTGGCAGCCAGGGAAAGACGGCAGGTCGGGCCAGGAAGGGGCAACGAGATGGCCAAAAAGAAATTCAACTACGGCGGTCAGGCGGTCATCGAAGGGGTAATGATGCGGGGTCCAAAGAAGATGGCCGTGGCCGTCCGCCGGCCCAATGGGGAAATCGCCGTTTTTGAAGAAAATATCCCCGTTTTCTTGGAAAAATGGACTTTTTTGCGTTGGCCGTTTCTCCGCGGGACGTTGGCTTTAGTGGAGGCCGTAACTTTGGGGGTGCATTCCCTCCTCCTTTCCGCCAATGAGTCTTTGGGCGAGGAGGAAAAGATCGGCCAGCGAGAATGGGCTCTGACGGTGGCGGGTTCCATTGCCGTGGCCCTGCTCATCTTTTTTGTTCTGCCGACTCTGGCCATTCACCTCCTCCGGCCGTGGCTCGGCCCTCGCCCCCTGGTTCTCAACCTGGTGGAAGGTTTGCTCCGCATGGTCATCCTGATCCTTTACGTTTGGTCCATTTCCCGGCTCAAGGATGTTCAGCGCGTTTTGGAGTACCACGGAGCCGAACACAAAGCCATCTTCACGTACGAAGCCGGGGCGCCGCTGACAGTGGAGGAGGCCAAGACTCGTTCGCGCAAGCACCCCCGTTGCGGGACGAGTTTTCTCTTGTTTGTGGTCCTGGTGAGTATAGTCGTTTTCTCCTTTTTTGGTTGGCCCAACCTGTTTTGGCGCATCGTTCTCCGTCTGGCCCTTTTGCCGGTGGTGGCGGGGATCTCCTACGAGGCTATCCGGCTCGCGGGACGGAGCCGGCATCCGGTAGTGCAATTGCTCTCCTTCCCCGGCCTCTGGCTTCAGAATCTGACCACGCGGGAGCCCGATGCCGGACAGCTTGAGGTGGCCATTGCCGCTCTCCAGGCCGTTTTGGAAAAAGAGCCACCGGAAGCTGTATAATATAAACGGGTTCGGGAAGAAGGCAGCCGAGCTCTTGGTGAATATCCTTCATTGGCTCTAGAAGCTCCTTAGACTGTCGACCGCGGGTTGACTGATCGTGGCGGGGTATTCCGTGCTTCTTTCAGCACCGCGGTCCGGGCCAGGGCCGAGCGGCTGTCCCCGCTGGAAAGAAGGTGGTTCCATGCTCGACAAACTGGAAGGTCTGGAAAAACGCTATGACGAATTGAGCCAGCTCATCGCCGACCCGGCCGTCATTGCCGCCACTGCCCAATGGCAAAAATATATAAAGGAACACGCCCGGCTCACCCCGCTGGTGGAGAAATTCCGGGAATATAAGAAAACGCGCCAGAGCCTGGAGGAAACGAAGGCCCTTTTGGCCGCCGAGAAGGATCCCGAGTTTTTGGACCTGATCCGGCAGGAACTGGACGAGTTGGAGGCCCGCCTGGAGGGGTTAACCAAAGAGCTCCGGATTCTTCTTCTACCCAAAGACCCCAATGATGAGAAGAACGTCATCATGGAGATCCGGGCGGGGACGGGAGGCGAGGAAGCGGCCCTTTTTGCCGCTGACCTTTTCCGCATGTACAGCCGTTACGCCGAGCGACAGGGTTGGCGCCTGGAAGTTATGGATGCCAGCCCCACCGATATTGGCGGGTTTAAAGAGATCATCTTCGTCATCGAAGGCCGGGGCGCTTACAGCCGGTTAAAGTTTGAGAGCGGTGTCCACCGCGTTCAGCGCATCCCGACGACGGAATCCGGCGGGCGGATCCATACCTCGGCGGCGACCGTGGCCGTTTTGCCGGAGGCCGAGGAGGTCGAGGTGGAGATCAAGCCCGAGGACTTGCGGATCGACACCTTCTGTTCAAGCGGTCACGGTGGGCAAAGCGTCAACACCACCTACTCGGCGGTAC
>Ga0334722_10000297_pt1 | contig 75692 bp, 65 predicted proteins | sample C3_bottom_MG_FD_207210 | JGI IMG/M metagenome (GOLD analysis project Ga0334722, IMG submission 207210) | Sediment microbial communities from Yellowstone Lake, YNP, Wyoming, USA - C3_bottom | ecosystem: Environmental > Aquatic > Freshwater > Lake > Sediment | place: USA: Wyoming | collected...
GGAAGGTATCTGCCAGCCGTCCTTGACATGCCCGTGATAGGCGGTCGGACGGTGATGGTCGAGAGTGCGGCAATGGGCCTGCCCATGTCGGTGCTGGCGGAGGGCGCCCGGCAACGGATGAAGGAGGACGCCTTCAGGGGGCTGGTAGCGGGTCACATGGAAACAGCCGCAGTTTTTTTAAAGGAGCTAAGGACATCGACCGTCGCAGAAGCACCTGCGGCAGGCGCCGGGTTATGGGACGAAACCGGCGGCATATTGTCCAGGTACGTCAAGATGTTCGGGCTGACCGGGCCGGAGGAGTACGCAATATTCGGGCTTGGCCGCGCGGTGGAGGCGCTGTCGGGCGAAGACGCGCCCATGTACGTGATACACTCCGACTACACCCCGTCCAACATCTTCCTTGACGCGGGCGGAGGGGTCAAGGTAATAGACTGGGAGTTCTCGCGGCGCGGCCGGCTCGGGTTTATGGACACGATGAGGTTCGTGTACTATTATTTCAAGTTGCTGCAGAAGGCAGGCGCGGTCGGCAAGGACGCCTTCCATGAGACGTTTGTGAAGGGCGAGGGCTGGTATTACGACCTTGCCCTCCGGTTTGCTATGGACGTAGAGGGCGAGCGGGCAAGGGAGGGTTTCCATGATATGCTCGCTTTTTTCCTCGTGAACGAGGCATGCCTCCAGGCGGAGGTCGTCGGCTGGGCTACCCTGGGGATACAGTACGTCCAGCCCGTCAGAGACCTGGTGAACAGCCTTACCGGCCATGACTATTTGAGGGACAAGGCCATAACGGAGCGGGACAACGTCATAGCGGAGAAGGACAGGCTGTTGGCTTACAAGGACAAGGTCATAACCGAAAATGGCCGTTCAGTCGCCGCGAGGGATGAGACGATCAGGGCCAGGAACGCAGCCATCTCCGGTTGCCAGGCGAAGGTAGCCGGGTTGGAGCAGGAGCTTGCTGGCGTGTACGGCTCCAAGTCATGGAGGCTTACCTACCCGCTGAGATGGGTAAGCGCACGGTCGAAGGGCCAAAAAAGTTAGGGGAATGAATAAAAACATGTGGGACTTGATCATGGGGTTCAAGGCGCGGCTCTTCTCCCGGCTGTGCGGGTGCAGGCCATGCCAGGGCAGGGCCGTGGTCGAAACGCCAGCTCCGCAGGAGGGCGACCCTTCAGGGGAAGACATCCGGCGGCTGCAGGAAAGCGTAAGCTCTGCCAGGTCCGGCTTTGAGACGTTGAGGCTGAGCCGCAACATGTCGTTGGTATCGGTACGGGAGGGGGACGACCACCCCGCCTGGTTTGACCCGACGCGCGGCAGGCACTACTGTCTTTTCTGCGGCAGTTATTCGGACATGTTCGAGCCGTTCGGCCAGCAGAAGAGGCCGAACGTCATGTGCCCGACATGCCGCACCGCAGAAAGGCACAGGCTCCTGTGGCTTTACCTGAAGGAGCGGACGGACTTCCTGGTAAACAGTTACAAGGTCCTTGACATAGCCCCCATGGACGCCATCCAGAACAGGTTCAAGTCCATGGCTAACATAGATTACATAAGCGTGGACCTCTTCGCGGCCAACGCCATGAGGAAGATGGACATATGCCGTATGGAATTTGCGGACGATACCTTCGATGCGATATTCTGCTACCACGTGTTAGAGCATGTGCCCGACGACATAAAGGCGATGAAGGAGATGCTGAGGGTGTTGAAGCCCGGAGGCTGGGCCATAATACAGGTACCTCTCCGCACGCATCGCAAGGTCACGGTCGAGGGGCCCGACTACACCCCGGAGCAGCGTTTCAAGGAGTTCGGCCAGTCGGACCACGTCAGGGACTACGGGCTCGATTACGGGGAGAGGCTGAAGTCCGCCGGGTTTGACCTGACAGTAGACAACCTCTATGCCGAAGTCAACCCGAAGATAAAGGATATTTGCAGGCTCCCGGAGTATGACGAGCCGCTCTTTGTATGCCGCAAACCTTTGACAGGCGCGCTCGACTCCGGTCGTTTGAGAGAGCTTGGAAAAAGGCTTGAAAAAGAACTCGCGTATCTTCTGGAGCAGACGGCAAAACTGGAGGGGGCGGCGCGCGGCTGACGACGGGCTCCCTCCATCGGTGAGTTTATATATTCCATAATACTTGGAGAGAGTGGCATGCTGGGTTTATTCGGCAGCAAGAAACCGGAACAGTTCTGCAACGTATGCGGCTCCACGGGCGGCTTCATAGACAACGACCCTAAGCGGCCTCGTGAAAGCTTCAGGTGCAAAGGGTGCAAGACCAACAGCAGGCAGAGGCTGCTGGCTTTCTTCCTGGGTTCCGTCCTCGGGTTCAGGCCGCCGGTGAAGTCGTGGCCTCCGGACAAAAACATCGCCATTTTCGAATCGAGCGGCTTCGGGGGCTACCCCAAGTATCTCTCCGATAAGTTCACATATTACAACACCGACTTCGTCCCGGAAATTACAGCCGCCAGGGGTTACGACAACAAGAAATACGCGGACCTCCAGGCCATGCCGTACCCGGACAACTTCTTCGACGTATTGCTTTCGTCCGACGTGCTGGAGCACGTGAGAGATTACAAAAAAGCGCTCTCCGAGATATACCGCGTGCTCAAACCGGGCGGGCTTATGCTCCTCCAGATACCATACGACCATAACAGGCTTGAGACCATGTTCAGGGTCAAGGTGGAAGGCGACCAGGACGTGCACATTATGGAGCCGTATTATCACGCGGAAGTCCACCTCGTATACAGGGACTATGGGAGAGACCTGCTCGGCTGGCTTAAGGAGGCCGGGTTCAGTACAGCATACGTGCCGATAAAGCTGCCCAGGCACTCGATACCCTTACAGGAGATATTTATTGCGGCCAAGTCCGGTTATCTGGAGCTTGGCACCCTTGTAGACACACTGCAAGGCGGCGTGGAGTGAGCATGGACCCCGAAAAGCCGGGCGACAGGGCGGGCCTGCTGGTAGACATAATAATGCCCACGTACAGCCCGGACCTGGGGCTCATGGAGAAGGCTATCGACAGCGCCATCGCCCAGACCTACCGGGACTGGCGGATGGTAGTGGCAATGGACGGCCCGGACGACGGCGTGAAGAAACTGGTCGACAAAAAGGGCGACCCGCGCATAACAGCGATGGAGATGCCCCACAGGGGTAAATCCAGCACGGTCAACGAGGCTATAGAGAAGACCTCCGGCAGGTTCATTGCGTATCTCGACGACGACGACGTCTGGTATCCGAACCATATCGAGGTATGCATGGACGAGATGGCCGGTAAAGGCCTGAGCTTTGTCCACACCGACGTATATGAGATACAGCTTCTAAAAAAGGTTTCCGGGAGTTCAGTCAGGAAATCCAAGGCCGTTATGAACATGGGGCCCCTGACCGACATCTTCCTCTGGCGCATCGGCCATACCAACGTAATGCACGAGCGGTGGCTATACGAAAAGGTCGGGAGCTACGACCCCGACAGGAAGTACTACATCGACTGGGACATGTTCCTGAGGTTTGCCGATGTCGCAAGGCCGGTACACATACCGGTAATCACAGGCGAGCACTACATATTCCTTGATGCGGAAGGAAAGAAGCTCAACCGCATCAGCAGAGTGCACGACCAAAGCGAAACAGGCATGAGGTTTCGGGAGATGATACTGAGGAGCAAACACCGGCTGACCGATGACGACATGATGGCGATGGTGGATGAGATGATCTATTGCCGGTCCATGTCATGGGTCCACCTGCTGAGAAGGCAGATAAGCGGCATTGTAAAACCCAGGATAAGGGGCGTCCGGGACCTGCTGTCTAAAAGGTGATGATGTCGCGTCGGCCGGAGGGTATTCAAGGCATGTCTAATGACTGAGCGTCGTCCGGCGGGGAAGATTAAAGTTGCGTTCATATCGCACTCCAGCGCCTTTGAGGGGGCCGAGCAGAGCCTCTATTGCCTGCTGAAGCACCTCGACAGGGACAGGTTCGACCCCGTCGTCGTGCTTCCTTCGGGCACGGGCCTGCTGTTCGACAGGGTGAAGGAACTTGGCATGGACGTGGTCCTTGTGCGCTCCGGGTGGTGGATAAGGTCCCGTGCGGGCAAGGCACAGCTCCTGGTGGGCGCTTACAAAGAGTTGGTGGCGGCCCGTACTATAATGGGGCTCGTCAAACGCTTCGGTGTAGACGTTATATATACTAATACCGTAGTGAGGCTGAGCGGCGCGCTCGCCGCAAAACTCTGCGGCATACCGCACGTATGGCACATAAGGGAGATACTGGAGGGCCATCCGCTTAAGCCGCTGCTGGGCATCCCGGCCACATTCAAAGTTGTGGACAGGCTATCTGACAGGGTCATCGCGAACTCCAGGGCCGTCGCCCGTCAGTTCCGGGAGACGGACAAGGCGAGGGTGGTCTACAACGCGGTCGAGGTCTCGCCTGCCAGTGAAGGGGGCAGGGGCAGCAGGCTTAAAGAGGAGTTCGGCATAAGGCCGGACGCTTTGCTTGTAGCCATACTCGGTTCGGTGCACCCGCACAAGAACCACGAGATGCTCGTCCGGGCGTTCGGCAAGGTCAAGCCCCGGCTCGATACCGCCTGCCTCCTGATAATAGGGACCGTCCAGGACGAGGATTACGCATCACGCCTGAGGGGCTTGATAAAGGACCTCGGTATCGGGGACCGGGTCTACTGGGGCGGGTTCCGGACGGACATACCCGAGATAATGCGCGAGTTCGACCTGATAGCCGTCCCTTCTCTTGCCGAGCCATTCGGGAGGACCACCATAGAGGCTATGGCCGCAGGCCTGCCGGTGGTCGCCACGAATACCGGGGCATCGCCGGAGATAGTATTGGACGGCGTTACCGGCCTCCTCGTGGGCCCGGACGACCCGGACGGGATGTGCGAGGCGATAGTCAGGATACTCTCGGACCCTGCGCTTGCAGGCAGTATGGGCAGTGCGGGGCGGAGACGCATAGACGAGAAGTTCACGGTGAAGAGGTACGTCTCAGACATAGAGGATATATTGAGCGAGAGTTACGAAGAGGGCATGGGACGCTGTCATTTCTGGTGCCGGGGCGAACGGGTCAGGACCGTCCTCAGCAAGATGATAAAGCCGCGCTTCAGAAGGCTCAGGGACCGCCTGCTCAAAAGGGCAGGTTAGGAAGATGGTTATGGCCGAAAAATTGACGGACGTATCCGTGACCGTAGTGATGGTCAACTACAACTGCACGGTCTTTATAGACGGCGTGATGAACTCGCTAAGGCGTCAGACCTTCAGGGGTTTCGATGTTATAGTTTACGACAACGGTTCGACAGACGGCTCAGTAGAGTATATAAGGGCTAACTACCCGGAGTGCAGGGTGGTCGAACTCGGCTGGAACACAGGTTTCGCGCACCCCAACAACCTGGGCATCAAGGAGTCGAAGACGAAATACGTGCTTGCCCTGAACATGGACGTGGTGCTCGAAGACGACTTCCTGGAGAAGCTGGTGGATGCCATCTCTTCGCGGCCGGGTGTGGGCTGGGTCGCGCCCGGGATGAACAGGCTGATGGGCGGCAACAAGACGGACCTGATAGACCGCTACGGACACCATATGCAAAAGAACAGGAAGACCGGTCACGACTCGTCAAAGCCCGTAAGGCCTGCGGCCTATGACAGGCGCGAAGAGGTCTTCGGGGCTTCGGGCTGCGCCGCGCTATACAAGCGGGAGATGCTGGAAGACATCGCGTTCGAGGGCGAGTACTTCGACGAAGACTTTTTCGCCTACTACGAAGACATCGACTTAGACTGGCGCGCGCAGAGGGCGGGCTGGAAATGCCTGCTGGTACCGGACGCGCTCGGATACCACGCGGGCGGAGGGTCGGGTCTCAGGAAGGAGCGGTCCATTGCGGCCTGCGAGCTTACGAACCGTCTTTTTATGTTGATAAAGGACGAGTTCGCTGCACACTTCCTCCAGGACATAGTCCCTATTGCAAGGACTACGCGCAGCGACTGGGTCAGGTTCTACCGCATGGACCACGGCATAATATATACCGCCCTGCGGAGGTTCTTCAGGCTGCTCCCGAGGATGCTGGCGAAGAGAAGCTACATCAGGAAAAATACACGGGTCTCCGCTGATTATATCAGAGGGCTGATAAGGCATCCGGGCTGAGGGTCGGACATGGCTTCATTGATAGAAAAGTTTTTGTCGCGGCTTAAATGGCCCCTGATGGCGGGCCCAGGGGCCGCCCCGTTGAAATGTCCTTCGCCGTCCATGAGGCCGGAGAAGGGCGAAGCTCTCAGGGTAGGTTATGTCCTCTGGGACTACCCCACCCTCTCGCAGAGCTTCGTACACTCGGAGATTAAGTGGCTCATAGGCCGGGGCGTGGATGTCCAGGTATACTATAAGGGCCCGCCCGACAAGGCTGCGGTGCTCGACTACAAGGTGGAGAGCTTCCTGTTCAAGGACGCGGACGCCCTCCTTGGGCTCGTGCGGAAGAACAGGCGGCACCTGCTGCACTCGCATTTCGCCTACCCCACGGCAACAAGGTTCACCTGGCCGGTGGCGGAGGCTGCAGGTCTGCCGTTCACGGTCATGCCGCACGCGCTTGACATATTTCAGTACGAGAACATGAAACAAAACCGCCTTGGCGAGATGGCGCAGTCTCCATGCTGCAAGGCGTTCTTTGCATACGGGCCTTTCCACAGGGATTTCTTCGTCGAACAGGGGGTCCCGGCGGACAAGGTGATAATAAAGCCGCAGAGCTTCCATTCGTCCACTACCGACGAGGGCTTCAGGATATCGGAGAGGCCGATAAGGAAGGTTGTGTTTGTGGGAAGGTTCGTGGAGAAGAAGGGTCTTACCGACCTCGTTGCAACCGCAAAGAGACTGACGGACCTGGACCTGTCCTTCGACGTATACGGCTACGGGCCGGTCGAGCAGGAGGTAACAAAGGCGGCCGAGGGCGTGCCCAACGTCCGGGTACACATAGGCGGCCTGCCCTACGAGGAGTATATGCGGGTAGTAGGGGAGGCGGACCTTTTTTTCATCCCGTGCGTCAGGGCAAGAAACGGCGACATGGACGGACTCCCCACGGTGATCATGGAGTCTGCGGACTGCGGCCTTCCGGTGCTTACCACAAGCCTGTCCTCCATACCGCTCCTCATGGAGGACGGTGTAACGGGCTTCGTATGCGCCCCGGGCGACATCGACTGCTTCGAGGAGAAGCTACGGTGGCTGGCTGGTAAGAGCCCGTCCGAGTTTAAGGATATACTGGTAGCGGCGAGGCGCAGGGTACGGGAGAAGTGTGACCCGGACGTGGTGAACCGGAGGCTTCTGGACACCTGGCTGTCATAAGGGGGGAAATGGACTACGCCATACATAAGAAGGCCCTCGTAACCGGCGGCTGCGGTTTTATCGGCACGAACCTGGTGGACAGGCTTGTGGGTGACGGCATTGCAGTCAACGTGCTCGACGTGGCGGCCACCGAGGGCCTGACGGACGCGCGCGGGGTGCGTTTCTTCCACGGAGACATGAGCAGCGCGGACGCGCTGGCAAACGCGGTAGACGGCGTGGACCTGGTATACCACCTTGCGTGGAGCACCATACCCAAGACCTCGAACGAAGACCCGGTATTCGACGTGACCTCGAACGTCAGCGGGACGCTGAAGCTCCTGGACGCCTGCGTGCAGAAGGGCGTAAGGAAGGTGGTCTTCATATCTTCCGGGGGGACGGTATACGGCATACCCGTGAGCGTGCCCATAGATGAGGACGCGCCGCTCGAACCGATTAACAGCTACGGCATAACGAAGCTCGCGGCCGAGAAGTACCTCGAGCTCTACCGTCGGCTGCACGGCCTGGAATACGTCATCCTCAGGCCCAGCAACCCGTACGGGCCGCTCCAGAACCCGCTCGGCAAGGTGGGCACAGTGGCGGTATTCATGTACAGGGCGATGAAGGGCATGCCCATAAATATATGGGGCGACGGGAAGGTCGTGAGGGACTACGTATTCATAGCAGACCTGGTGGACGCGCTTGTTAAGGCGGGCGGCCAGCCGTCGCTGTCCAGGAGGGTGTTCAACATAGGGAGCGGAAGCGGGCTCTCGCTCCTTGAGCTTTTGGATAAAGTCGCGGCGGTAGTCGGCAGGACCCCGGAGGTGATATTCGAGCCCGGACGCCCCTTCGACGTACCCGCAAACGTACTCAGCAATGAGAGGGCAAGGGAGCACATGGGATGGTCGCCGGCGACCCCGGTCGAGGCAGGCCTTGAAAAAACACACGAGTGGATGAAGGCATGGCTGACAAAGGCCTGACGGTAGTGCTGCTCACCAAGGACGGCGGGCCGCTTATAAAAGAGATGCTTGATGCACTCTTCAGGCAGCCGGGCGGGTTCGAGGTTATTGCCGTAGATTCCGGTTCGACCGACGGCACGCTGGAGCTGCTCAGGTCGTACCCGGTCAGGCTCTACCAGATACCGCCGGAGGAGTTCAACCACGGACTCACGCGGAACTTCGGGGCGTCCAAGGCCTCTCCGGGTTCCAGGTACATAGCTTTTCTGACGCAGGACGCGGTGCCGATGCCGGGCTGGCTTCCCGGACTTCTGCGCCCTATGGAGGATGACCCGGAGGTGGCGGGCGTCTTTTCGAGGCAACTCCCGAGGGGCGGCGGCAACCCCATCCTGCGCCGGTATATGCTTGAAGAGTGGGGGCAGTGCGGCGGCCCGGACAGGGTAGAGAAGAAGCTCACGGACCGCGCTGACTACGAACGCAGGAAGAAGTGGTACATCACGTTCAACGACCCCAGCTCCGCCGTGCGCCGCGAAGTATTCGAGAAGATACCATTCAGGCGCGCCGATTTTGCTGAGGACCTGATGTGGGCCAGAGACGTACTTGAGGCGGGCTACAAGCTGGTATACGAGCCGGCCTCGACGGTGGTTCACTCGCACGAGTACAGCCTGACAGAGCAGTTCCGGCAGCATTTCGACGACGCGGGCGCTCTGGCCGGTCTGACAGGCGCAGGGTCCGGAAAGGGCAGGCCGCTTGGCAGGCTCTTCGGGAAGCTTGTCAAGGACGCGGCCTACCTTTTGCGCCAGGACATGCCGCTTCATAAAAGGCTGGGATGGTTGTTGTACATGCCGTTCTGGCACCTGGCCGTGCTCTCCGGGACCGTACTGGGCCTCAAGAGGGGGGCCCTCCCGGACTGGCTGGTCCGCCTCTGTTCGAGGCAGTCGAGGATAAAGCGCGGGCTATATAAAACGCGCCATAAATAGTAATGGCATAGTATTGGCATAGTTGCCACAGGAGGTACTATTGAAGGCCCTGATAATGGCAGGCGGGCAGGGCACGAGGTTCTGGCCCTTGTCCAGAGAGCTCTACCCTAAACAGCTCCTGAAGTTAGGCGACAAACACACGCTCCTCCAGCAGACCGTGCTGAGGCTCGACCCGCTGATAAAAGAGAGCGACGTATACGTGGTCACCAGCAGGAAGCTGCTTGTGGACATCAGGTCGCAATTGGGCGAGGTGGTCAGGGGGAAGGGAAAGGTGGGGGTGATACTGGAGCCGGAGCCGAAGAACACGGCCCCTGCAGTGGGGTTAGGCGCGATACTCCTCGAAAAGGCCGAGCCGGGATGTATCATGGCGGTGCTACCCTCGGACCACCTGATAAGGAATAAAGACAAGTTCCACAAGACCATGAACAAGGCGGCGAGGCTGGCCGAGAAAGGGTACCTTGTGGTATTCGGCATAAGGCCCGCAAAGCCGGAGACCGGTTACGGCTACATAAAGCTCGGAGAGGACATGGGCGGCGGCACGTCGATGGTGGAGAGGTTTGTCGAGAAGCCGGACAAGGCGCTCGCCGAAAAGTATGTCAGCTCCGGCGAGTACCTCTGGAACAGCGGCATGTTCGTGTGGAAGGCGTCAACTATACTGAGCGAGATAAAGGCGCACATGCCGGGCCTTTACAAGGGTCTGAAGAAGATAGAGGCCGCGATAGGCACGGACGACGACGACGAGGTCACTGCGGCCGAGTTCAGTAAGATAAAGTCCGTCTCCATAGACTACGGCATTATGGAGAAGTCCAAGAAGGTCGCGGTAGTCAAGGCCGATTTCGGCTGGACGGACCTGGGCTCATGGAGCGCGATAGAGGAGATAATAAAGCCGGACGAGATGGGCAACGTAACCGTGGGCAGGGTGGTAGGAGTAGACTGCCGGGACACCACGTTCTACGCGGAGGACAGGCTGGTCGCAGCGATAGGCATAGAGGGCGTGGTGGTGGTGGACACCCCGGACGCGACCCTGATATGCAGGAAGGATATGACCCAGCGCGTGAAGGAAGTGGTGGACACCCTGAAGCGCAAGGGCTACGGCGAGTACATGACCCACACGACCGTGCAGAGGCCGTGGGGCTCGTACACGGTGCTGCAGTCCGGGCCCATGTACAAGATAAAGAGGATAGAGGTGAAGCCCGGCGCGAAGCTGAGTCACCAGATGCACCACCACAGGAGCGAGCACTGGGTGGTAGTGTCGGGTACGGCGCGCGTGACGAACGGGGACAAGGTGCAGAACGTCCACGTGAACGAGTCCACGTACATCCCCAAGTCCACCCTGCACCGACTGGAGAACCCCGGCAAGTTGCCGCTCCAGATAATAGAGGTGCAGAGCGGGGAGTACCTGGAGGAGGACGACATCGTGCGTGTCGGCGACGACTACGACCGGAAATAAAAGGCTTGAAATAACTTGAAGGCGCCGGGCTGTTGCCTGGCGAAAAGCCTGAAACGGGGCCGCTCATGCCTGTTATGGACTGGATAAGGGGCGCGGCAAAGAGGCTCTTTGCCAAGGACCAGAGGACGCGTGAGGTACTGCGCAAGCTCGACCGCCGGCTGGAGAGGCTGATGGGCCCGCCCGCCGTGCGGCATGGAGCAGGCACGGGCGTCGATACGGCCAGGCCGTTCGGCCTGAACGTGGCAGGTTATTTCCTGGGCGACTTCGGGGTAGCCGAAGCGGCCAGGGCCGACGCAAGGGCCATCGAGGGTGCTGGCATACCCTATGCGCTCAACAACGTCGCGGCCCCCGGCAGCAGGGAGGGGGACGGCGCGGCCTTTGGGTTCAGCAAGGACAACCCGTACAGGTACAACCTGGTCCATTTAAACGCGGAACAGGTAAACGGCTTCTACCGGGATAAGGGCGAGGCCTATTTCGGGGGCAGGTATAACATAGGGTACTGGGTCTGGGAGCTCGAGGATTTTCGAGCCGAGTTCGTCGCTTGCTTCGGGTACTACGACGAGATATGGACGCCGAGCAGGTTCTGTGCGGACGCCATGTCTAAGGTATCACCCGTGCCGGTGGTCAGGATGCCCCACGCGGTGGACGTGGACGCAGGTATTGCAAAGGCGGACAGAGGAATGTTCGGCCTGAGTGAAGACGAGTTCGTGTTTGGATTCATGTTCGACTTCCAGAGCATATTCGACAGGAAGAACCCCCTTGCGATAGTCAACGCGTTCAAGGCCGCCTTCGGCGAGGACGGCCGCGTCAGGCTCGTCATAAAACACCTCCACTCGGAGAGATACCCCATCGACTATAAGGCGCTTCGGGACCGGGCGACGGGCGGGAACGTGACTTTGCTGGACGGTCGCTTTTCACGCCACGACGTGTTGTCGTTCTTTGCCTCCTGCGACTGTTACGTGTCGCTGCACCGCTCGGAGGGTTTCGGCCTGACGATTGCCGAGGCGATGGCTTTGGGAAAGCCGGTAATAGCCACCGGATATTCCGGGAACATGGACTTCATGGATACGTCCAACAGCTTCCCCGTGGACTACACCCTCGTCAGGCTCGAAAGGGAGGTCCCGCCCTACCCTAAAGGCGGCGTATGGGCCGAGCCGGACACGGCACACGCGGCCCGGCTGATGAAGGCCGTGTTCGAGGACAAGCCCTTGAGGGACAGGGTCGGCATGAAGGCGAAGGAGGATATAGTGCGGCTGCTCTCTCCGTCAGCGGTGGGCAGGCTGTACAAGGACAGGCTCGACCAACTCGAAAGGCAGGCTCAAAATAAAAAAGGGGCGTGAGCTACCGTCCGGGGTATCGGCAGTAACGATAACCTGGAACAGCGCGGGCGTCATAGAGGGCTGCCTCGACAGCCTGCTGGCCGAGGGCGGTGCCGTTGGCGAGGTTATCGTCGTGGACAACGCCTCCTCGGACGGAACTACGACGCTCGTGAAGACGAAATACCCGTCCGTCAGGCTTATAGAGAACGCGTCGAACCTGGGATTCGCCGCCGCCGCGAACCAGGGCATCAGGGCGTCGGCGGGCGGGTTCGTCCTGCTCGTAAACCCGGACATATCCTTTGCCCCGGGCTTCGTGGGTGCGCTGTCGAAGGCCTTTGACGAAGACCCTGATGCGGGCGCTGCAGCCCCCAAGCTTGTCAGGCCGGACGGGGTTACGGTGGACTCAGCCGGGCTTGTTATGCGCCGCGACAGGAAGGCCATCGACCGGGGCAGGGACACGAGGGACGACGGGAGCTACGATGCGCCCGCCCGCGTGTTCGGCGCGTGCGGCGCTGCGGCGCTTTACAGGCGGACGATGTTAGACGAGCTGGCGGCAGACGGGGAGTTCTTCGACGAGTCGTTCTTCGCCTACAAGGAAGACGTTGACCTTGCGTGGCGGGCAAACCTGCTGGGCTGGAAGACGCTGTACCGCCCGGACGCGGTCGCTACGCACGGGCGCGGCTGGAAGGCGGGCGGCGGCAGGTCGTCCGTGCCGCGTTTTATAAGGCGTCACTCGCACAAGAACCGCTACCTCACCATTATCAAGGACGACGACCTTTCCAGCATATTGCTGCACCTGCCATTCATACTCTTCTACGAGCTGAAGCTTTTTGTGTATGCGCTTTTATTTGAGCCCTTCCTTTGTCTTGCTTATTGGGATATAATAAGACTTCTCCCGGAGATGAAAAGGAAGCGCCGGGCCATGGAAAAAATGCGCAGGCTCTCTCCAAAGGGCGTCAGGGCCCTGATGGGCTAAACATGTTGCTTGACTTAAGCATAAGCATAATAAACACGAACAACAAAGACCTTACCCTCGGCTGCCTGGAGTCCATCTACGCCAACACGCGGGTGGCGAGTTTCGAGGTGCTCCTCGTGGACAACGTGTCCACCGACGGGAGTATCGAGGCAGTCGGTGCGAAGTTCCCCGAAGTGGACATGGTGGTGAACGCCGTAAGGGAGGGCTTTGCGGCCAACCACAACAAAAACATCAAAAGGTCGAAGGGCAGCAGGTACGTCCTTGTGCTGAACGAGGACACATACCTAAAGCCGGGGGCTATCGATACGCTGGTCGGTTTCATGGACGGACACAAAGACTCCGGGGCGTGCGGAGGCACACTCCTGAACGAGGACGGCTCCCTCCAGCACACGGGCAAGTTCGCGCCCACGCTCACCGCGGCGGTACTGATAAGCCTTGGCGTGCATAAGGTCTTCCCGAACAACCCGGTGACGGCGAAATATTTTCACGTAAAAGACGACTACTCCGAGTTCGAGGAGGTCGAGCATATAAACGGCGCATGCCTGATGGTCAGACGGGATACAATAGACGACGTGGGGTTATTGGACGAGAGGTTCTTCGTGTTCTGCGAGGACGTGGACTGGTGCTTAAGGATGCGCGAGAAGGGCTGGAAGATATATTACGTCAAGGCGGCGGAGATATACCACTACCGTGGCTCCAGCTCTGCCAGCCCAAGGATGATACGGGTCTACCACGAGAGCCTCAGGAAGTTCTACGACAAGCATTTCGCCCCCCGGCGGCCCTTCTTCGTCAACTGGCTCGTGTATGCGGGGATAAAGTCCAGGCTTTATATATCGTTGATGCGGGGGAGGATAAGATGAAGCCCTTGAAGGTAGGCATGATAAGCCTCGGTTGTCCAAAGAACCAGGTGGACGCGGAGGTTATGGTGGGCCTTATCAAGAAGGCGGGCTACACCATCACCGCCTCGGAGGATGACGCAGAGGCCGTCATAATCAACACCTGCGCGTTCATAAAGGACGCGACCGAGGAGTCCATAGGTACGATACTTGAGATGGCCGAGCTGAAGGACAAGGGCCGCCTCAAGTACATCATCACCACCGGCTGCCTCGCACAGCGGTACAAGTCCGGGCTTGCCGCCGAGCTGCCGGAGGTGGACGCGTACCTGGGCACGGGCGAGTTCGACCTTATTGCCAATGTGCTCGACTCGCTCGTAAAGGGCAAGGGGGCGAAGAAGGCACACAGCATTCCCGCGCCCACGTACATTTACAGCCACGAGACCCCGCGCACAAGGTTCACCCCCAGACACTGGGGCTACCTGAAGATCTCCGAGGGCTGCGACAACCGGTGCGCATACTGCGTCATCCCGTCCATACGCGGCAAGCTGAGGAGCAGGCCGGCATCCTCCGTGAGGCGCGAGGCGGAACGGCTCGCGGCAGAAGGGGTGAAGGAGATATGCCTCATATCGCAGGACACCACTGCATACGGTCACGACAGAAAAGGCAAGTCAACTCTCGCGGGTCTCCTTAAGGAACTGGAGAAGGTCAAGGGCATAGAGTGGCTGAGACTACTGTACACGCACCCGGCTCACATAACGGACGAGCTGGTGGAGTTCATGGCGGGGAGCACTAAGGTCGTATCATACCTGGACATGCCCATACAGCACATTGACGACGACATACTTGCGGCGATGGGACGGAAGGTTACTTCGGACAGGCTGCGGGCGCTTATCGACACGGTGAGGGAGAAGATACCCGGCGTCGCGCTCAGGACGTCGCTCCTCGTGGGCTTCCCCGGCGAGACGAAGGAGAAGTTCCTGAAGCTTCTCAGGTTCGTGAAAGAGGTCGAGTTCGACCACGTGGGCGTGTTCGCGTACTCGGACGAGGACGGTACAAAGGCCGCAAAGATGGCCGGCAAGGTGAGCGGGGAGCTTGCCCTTGAGCGGCGCGACCAGTTGATGAAGGCCCAGTCCAAGGTATCGCTCAAGAAGAACAGGGCGAGGGTGGGAGAGGTTTACCGCACGCTGGTGGACGGGTTATCGGGCGAGACGGACATGCTCGTATCCGGCAGGGCGTATTTCCAGGCCCCGGAGGTAGACGGGGTCATATACATAACGGACGGCGACGCCGCGCCCGGCAGCTTCGTGGACGTGGAGATAACCGAGGCCCACACGTACGACCTGGTCGGGAGAGTCGCCCCTTGAGACATCTCGCAATAATCTTATTAGCTCTGACCCTTTTTCTTACCGGTACGGTTGCCGCAGACACTGGCGAGTTCGAACAGCTCATCAAGAAAAAGGGCCCCGCTGCAAGGGAGGTGTTGGAGAAGCCGACACTCTACCGTGTGGCGAAGATAGACGGGCTTCCATGCACGGCGGACGGCTTCGAGTTCCTGCTGGACCGCCCGCGCCTTTCCGTCGCGCTCGCAAGGAAGCTTGACCCGGGGTTAGACGAATACAGGATAGAGGTCAGGCCGGACGGCTCGTACCATCTGGACGACGGGGGCCCCCTCGCAGGCGACATGGAGATAATATCCCGTCAGCCGGGCAAGAGGGTATATTATCTGTCCGGCGGCTGGAAGTTCATATGGGGCATAAGGTTCAACGGCCGCATGGTGCTCGTGCCGGAGTACCATGAAAATAAAACCGGCGCAGGCAAGGGTGTGTGTCGCTCCGTCAATGCGACCGCCAGGGGATATATGAAGATAGACAGCTCTCTTGTGGGCACTGTGGCGCGCCTCATGGCTAAGTTGTTCCCAGGCAAGGTGGACGCAAGGATAGCGAGGTTTTCAGGCTCAGTCAGGAAGGTGGCCATTGCAATAAGCGAGGACCCGGTGAAGGTATACAGGGTGCTCAGAGAGACGAAGGGAGTACCGCCCGAAGAGGTGGAGGAATATCGGAAGGTGTTCATCAGGAAGTGAGGGGGCTTACATGAAGGACAAGGACATGGTTTTTTATTTGACTATTTCGGTTTTGCCGGATATATTTAGGGCATGAGGCAAGCGTTGAAAGTAACCGGCAAGAGAGTGACAGGATTATTATTAATGGCATTCTTCCTGCATGCCATGATACTGAGCGGTGTTGCCTTTACCAAGGCCCCTTCGATGTCGACCTCGAAGCAAAGCGCTTCCCTCATTACGTTTGACGTATGCGGACACAACGCACATGCCAACTCCGTACAAAACCCGGAATTAAACTTCATACTGAACGTGATGCCCACATGTTTCCTGCCAGTTGAAAAATTATTTCCTCCCATCCCGGTTGAGGCCGTCGCATCGGTCGAGGCCGGAGACACAGAGAAGCCGCCGAAAGCCGCCCTCTAATCTTTTAGTTCCCACTTAATCGACCAACTTATTACTGTTGCCGTATTTATCCGGTATTGCCCTCGACGTGCGTCCAGGGGGGGGGGAGGGATTCATTGAAAGCATTCGGTGTATCATATATTGCTGCGCTGTCGGTCATTGTTCAGTTTCTGTCGGCGTGTCCATCATACGCTGCAGGCGAGGACCTACAGGAAGCGGACAAGGCAGTCACCGTAGAGGAGGTCGTCGTAACGGGTTCGAGGGAGGCGGAGCCGCTGAAGGAAAACCCGCAGACCGTAGGGGTAATCAAGAAAAAAGAGGTAGAGGACGTGAAGCCGGCCCAGCCGTCCGAGATTATGAACAGGGTGCCCGGAGTATGGGTGAACCCCACGGCAGGCGAGGGCCATATGACTGCCATCCGCCAGCCTCTGACGACTAACCCCGTCTACCTTTTTTTAGAAGACGGCATCCCTATCAGGCCCACAGGGTTCTTTAACCATAACGCGCTTTACGAGGTCAACGTACCCGGCGCGGACAGAATCGAGATAACAAAGGGGCCCGCATCCGCGCTATACGGAAGCGATGCGATAGGAGGTACGATAAACGTAATCACAAAACCTTCGCCCGCCACGCCTGAGATAGAGATAAACCCGGAGGGCGGCAGTTTCGGTTGGTACCGCCTGCTTGCTACGGCCGGCGATACCTGGGGCAGCAACGGCCTGAGGGCCGGCCTCAACGTCACGCACTCGGACGGATGGAGGGACAGGACGGGCTACGACCGGCAGAGCGTCACGCTAAGGTGGGACCACATCATAAACGACACCTCGATGCTTAAGACGGTGGTGGCCTATTCGAATATAGACCAGGACACAGGCGGCATAAGCGGCCTGTCGAAGGCAGACTTTGCGAGAAGGCCGTCGTTCAACTACCAGACCTTCGACTTCAGGAGGGTCAAGGCCTTCAGGATATCTACGGAGTATGAAAAGGAGATCGGGGAAAAGGGCTCTTTAAACATCATACCCTTCATAAGGTGGAACGAGATGGACCTCCTGCCCGGCTGGGGGATATTCAAGGCTGGCCCCAGCTATTTCGGGTACAATGCTACCACGAGGTTTTATTCGCTCGGCATGCTCGCAAAATACAGGCATGACTTCGATTTTATGAGGAGCAGGGTGATAGGCGGGGTAGACATAGACTACAGCCCCGGGAGCTATTTTGAAAGGCGCATAAACGCAAAGAAGGTCGGCGCCCAGTACGTCTCCTATACCTATGCTGCGGCTACTACCAACAACTTCGACTTCGACGCGACCTTCATGGGTATCTCGCCGTACCTGCAGTTCGAGACCTCGCCGCTCGAAAGGCTCCGCCTCACGGCAGGCCTGAGGTACGACAACCTCTCCTACGACTATGATACGTACCTTGCGCCGAATGCGAACAGGCCGCCGAGCACGACGCGCAGCTTTAGCCACTTCAGCCCCAAGGCTGGTATCACCTACGACATCACGGACAGCATAAGCGCATTCGCATCGTACGGCAACGCGTTCAGGGCCCCTTCCTCGGGCGACCTCTTCCGTGGGAGTTCAGGCACGGCGGCTACCGCAATAGACTTAAAACCGATAAAGGTGGACAGCTACGAGATAGGCGTAAGGGGGGCCGTCGGAAAATACGTCTCGTTCAGCACCTCTTTATACTACATGACAAAGAAAGACGACATAGTGAGCTTCTCGCCCGCATTGGGCGTTACCCTGCGACAGAACGCGGGCAGGACACTGCACAAGGGTATAGAGGTCGGGCTCGGTATCAGGCCTATAGACGAGCTCGAATTTAACACCTCATTTTCATACGCCGTACACCGCTATGAGAAGTTCAGGGTATCGCCCAAGATAGACTACAGCGGAAACGAGATATCCATCGCGCCCAGGGCCATAGTGGACACGCGGCTCGATTACAGCCCGGCCATCCTTAACGGTGGGCTCATCGAGTTTGAATGGGTCAAGCTCGGCACATACTGGATGGACGACGCCAATACCCAGAAATACAGCGGCTACGACCTGTTCAACGCGAGGGCGTCGTACTGCATTACGAAGCAGTGGGAGGTATACGTCCGTGCCATCAATATCGCCGACAGGCTCTATGCAGAACAGGCGGCCAAGAGCGCTACAGGGGCCGCGCAGTTTGCGCCCGGCCAGCCCAGGACCTTCTATGCAGGTTTAGTATTCAAATGGGGGGGGGAGAAGTGAAGCAAAAATACAAGACTGCGCTCTGTATCATTGCAGGGCTTGCCGTCGGCGCGGCATTTTCCAAAGTCGAGTTCCCAGGCTACAAGCATGTGATGGCAATGGTGCGAAAGGGGGCCGAGGCAAAGCCTGTCTACATAGGCGAAGGGGGCGGCAGGCAGGTGCTTGCGCTTACCGTCAAGAACCTTACCGACTCGAAAGAAATCGAGATACGGATGGACGGCGCGAGTATCGAGAGCTGGTACCCGCCGGTTGTAGCCATGCCCTTCTCCCGCGTACCCTCCTTTGAAGGTGGAAGGTTTAGTGATGCAGCCGGAAAGCGGCTGCCCGTATATGTCACCTTCAACGACGACGGGGGAGACAGGAAAATAGAGATAGTAGACTCGACCGACGGTTCCATCATACAGACTATGGATATACTGAGAGGAAAAGGCGATGAAAGGCAGCACCATTAAAAGACCGGCACCGGGCAGAAGGTATATCTATATACTCGGCGGCATGGCGCTCTTTCTCTCGCCGTTTGCGGTGATACCCCAGTTGGCGGGCGAGGTCAACATGTGCGGCGCGGTCTGCCCGAGGATGTTCTTTACGCTATCCCCGAAGGGCATCGTCGGAGGGTTCATCAGCGGCGTGCAGGCGGAGTGGTTCGGCGTGGCGCTCGTGGGGCTTATACTTTTGACGACCTTCTTTATGGGCAGGTTGTGGTGCAGCCACCTCTGTCCGGTTGGCGGGACGACTGAGGTAGTGAGCAGCAGCATACCTCGGTGGCTCAAGATAAACTTCTCGTTCATGCACGCCCCGGCATTCAGGTACGCCTACCTGATAGTCTTTGTCGCAGGCACGCTAATGGGTCTGGGCAGCATCGCGTGCAAGCTCTGCAACTTCAGGGTTATCCCGTTCCTGGCGGGCTCCCCGTTTGTGCCGGGCTACAGGACGTACCTCCTGTCGAGTGTCGGGCTGGCCGGGCTTCTGACCGTGTCTGTAACGGGTTTTTTCGCCAAAGGCGGCAGGGCCTACTGCAACCTTCTCTGCCCTGTGGGTGCGCTCGACAGCGTCGTGAATTATATCAGCGCAAAGCTCGGCTTCACGCGGAAGGTGAGGACGGACATCGACAAATGCAACGGCTGCGGTACGTGCGTCAGCGCGTGCATGGTCTGGGCGTTGGAGCTCGGGGAGGACGAGAAGATAAAAAGGGACCAGGCATCCTGCATGTCCTGCAAGGAATGCGTCAAGGTATGCCCGCAGGAGGCGATAAAATATGGAAAGGATTAAGGGCAAGATACTCTGCGGGGTTGCTGGGGCGACCAGCGGCCTTTCAGGTATCCTGACATACACGAGGTGTTCCGGCAACTCATGCGGGACATGCCTCGGATGTATAGGCGTCGGCGCGGGATTACTTGTTGCCGTATTGGCGGGCATGCATGCGGAGGAGAGAAATTGAACGCGCTGTCGAGGGTGCTGCCTATCTCCATGGTTATCCATGCGCTGGTTATTGGACTAATAGCCATGAGCCCGGCCCGCACCGTGAAAGACTGCGTCATTACCATTGATTTCAGTGCAAACGACCCGTGCGCCTGCGCGGAGCCCAGCCGGAAGTCTCCTCCGGTAGTCGAGAAGCAGATGTATCCGCCTATAAAGACGGCCGAAAACCCGGTTGTAGACAAAACGCCGGCACCATCCCCTGTGATGTCAGAGGCTCAGGCACCAGTTGCCGAGCAAGCGCAGAACACGGATAGGGTCATAAACAGAGTGCCCTCTAATGTGCCAGCGGGCATTGCTCCCGCGCAGGCCCTTGCCCCGCCACCAATGGTAGCCTCTGTAGCCAGCGAGAAGACGAGAGAGGCAGTCTATATAAAAGAGAGCTTTTCCTACATCAGGGATTCCGTCCAGAAAATGGCGTCATACCCGAGGATGGCAAGGAAGATGGGCTGGGAGGGGAAGGTGCTCATATCCTTCATAGTCGGTGCTGACGGGACGGTCAGGGATATAAAGATTGTCCAGAGTTCCGGCCGCGAGCTTTTAGACCAGAGCACGGTGGAGGCGGTAAAGAAGGCATCGCCATTTCCTAAGCCGCCCGTAGAGGCAAAGCTTGTGGTGCCTGTGGTCTACAGGCTGGAGTCGTGAACCAGCCCAATGAACCGGGCAGCAGCAATAACAAAAGCCCCGCCGGAAACGGCGGGGCTTTTTAGTTTCCTGTCTTACTCCTTGACAAACAATGTAACATGGGTTACATTAGAAACATAGGTTACTAATAGATAGGGGCGGCAAAAAATGCATTACATTATAAGGAGCAACGCCGCATGAAAAAGAAGCCGGATTTAAACCTGCGCAACAAGGGCTGGCTGCTATTTTTTTACAGCGTCCCCGCAAGGCCGACTGCGAACAGGCTGAAGTTCTGGAGGCGGCTGCGCAAGGCGGGGGCGGTGCAACTCAAAGGCGCCGTATATGCCCTCCCATACTCAGACGAGCACTATGAGTTGTTCCAGTGGCTGGTGTCCGAGGTGCTTTACGTGAAGGGGGATGCCTCGTTCGTAAGGGTGGACAAGGTGGAGACTATGGACGACGGAGAACTTGAGGCACAGTTCAACCGGCAGAGAGTGGAGGCGTACCGGGTCATCGAGAAGAAGCTCGATGAGGTACAGGGGAAGGCCGATGCCATAAGGAAGTCATCGGGCACATTGAAAGATAAACTGATATCGAGGGCTCTCGTCAAGTGTTCAAGGGAGTTCGAGGAAATACGGAAGACGGACTTCTTCTCGACCAGGGTCGGCGCCGACCTGGAAAAAAGGATAAAGGCCGTGGCCGCTGACCTGGCGGAGTTGTCCGGCGCAGTCCCGGCGGAAAGGGGTGTCGAGGTAATGAGAAAAAGTGCCGCAGACTATAAGGGAAGGGTATGGGTGACAAGGAAGAGGCCGTTCATAGACAGGATGGCGTCCGCATGGCTGATACGGAGGTTCGTGGACGAGAAGTCCGTATTCGGGTTTATCGACGAAGGCGGCCAGGATGGCCTGGGCAAAGGCATGGTCTCTTTCGATATGAGGGGCGGGGAGTTTACGCATGTCGGCGAGCTGTGTACCTTCGAGGTGATGGTAAAGTCATTCGGGCTGAAAGACAAGGCGGTCAGGCGGTTGGCCGAGATAGTACACGAGTTGGACGTCAAGGACGAGAAGTACGCCAACCCGGAGGCGAGGGGGGTTGAAGATATACTTTCCGGGATAAGGAAGACGGTAAAGGACGACGCGGATGCCCTTGAAAAAGGGATGGCCATATTTGAGATGTTGTACGTATCGAAAGGGTAAAATCATGCCGAACATAGACAAACACGTAATGACGAGTGTCGAGAATACCGGGAAGGAATACCGGGAGGTGCATGAGTGGCTGGACTCAGACCCGGACAGGAAGGCTGACCGCCACGACACAACTAAGGTGCACGAACACGGGAAGACGGTCGAGGAGTTGTACGGGAAGGAGGGGCGCGCAGAGTACATACGGCACCTCCACGACGACGCGGTTATGAAGAACATAAAAGAGTCCGACATGGAGATGCTCAGAGGCGCGGGCGTATCAGAGGCAGACATGGGGCACTGCCTGAGGGTTGCCGGGAAGGCCCTTGAGATAGCGGTGAGGGCTGGGGCGGCACTCGATATGGAGCTTGTAGCCAGAGGCGCACTGTTCCATGACCTTGGAAAGGCAAGGACGCACGAGATAGAGCACGGCAGGATAGGAGCCGAGATGGGCGCGGCTATCGGGCTTTCAAAGTCCATCACGGACATCATGGAGAAGCACATCAGGGGTGGGCTGACGGAAGCGGAGGCTGTGGCGCTTGGGCTCCCCGTAAAGGACTACACGCTGTACCGCCTGGAGGAGAGGGTTATAATCTACGCGGACAGGCTCGTGGACATCATAACCGACGGCATAGTGGACATCGGGGGCGATGAGCGGGAGGCCGAGAGGCGGTTCGAGGAGATACTCCGCAAGTACACGAAATACGGGAAGGACGAGGCCACACTCGCCCGTTACCTGCGCTACCACGCCGTGATACAGGGGTTGATAAAAAGATGAGGGCGGGGCCGTTCAGGCTCTTGTGCGGCGCGGGACTACTGGCTATATTCAGCTCGACTATCTCGAAGAGCCCCGCGCTTCCGCTCTTTGCCGCCCACCTGGGCGCGGACCCCTCGCGGGTGGGGCTCGTAGCATCGGTCTCCGCGTTCACCGGCATTCTCGTGAGCATCCCGGCGGGCATGATGTCCGACAGGTTCGGCAGGAGAAGGATGCTTATCGCCTCGGCCCTGGTATTCGCTACCGCCCCGTTCTTGTACCTCTATGTCGACCGGCTCTGGCAGCTTGCGCTGGTCAGGTTCTACCACGGCCTGGCTACCGCCATATTCATCCCGGTTTCAATGGCGCTCGTATCCGACCTATACAAGGAGGGGCGCGGCGAGAAAATAGGCTGGTTCTCCACCGCTACCCTCACGGGCAGGTTTATAGCGCCAATCGTGGGAGGCCTGATTATCGGGACTTATGCGGCGGACCCTGCCTTTGGCTTTGACGGCGTATATCTCCTCTGCGGGTTGTCCGGCCTGCTGGCCTTCTTCCTGATAATGAATATCCCCGTTGGCGAAAATACCGTACAGGCCGCACCGGGATGGTCACGCGCCTTTGCCGAGTTCAAGGCGGTAGCCAATAACAGGTCCATCCTTGCGACCTCCGCGGTCGAGGCAGCAATATTGTTTGCCTATGGTACGTTCGAGACGTTCCTGCCCCTCTACGTTATCAGGTCCGGTCATAGCGCCTACGAGGTGGGCATTATATTATCTTCGCAGGTAATCACCCTTGCGTTGACAAAGCCATTTATGGGGAGGTTTTCAGACAAACACGGCAGAAGGCCGCAGATTATAGCGGGTGCGCTGGCGGGCGCCGCCTGCATGGTCGGGGTCTCCCTATCAAGCGACCTGGTCCCGCTTATCCTCCTGAGTGTCCTCTTTGGCCTCAGCATCTCTATAGTCACGTCAGCCACGTCCGCTTATGTAGCTGACCTGAGCTGCAGGGAGGGGGTAGGCTCGGCGATGGGCATACTCGGCTCGATCATGGATACCGGACACACGACTGGGCCGCTCGTATCAGGGTTCATTGCAGCCAGTTTCGGCTTCGGAAAAGCCTTTGTCGGGGCATCGATAGTCCTTGTGTTCTTCGGCGTCGTCTTCTGGTTTATCGCAGTCAATGGCCAAAACAAAAGCCCCGCCGTTTCCGGCGGGGCTTTTTAGTTTTTTGTCTTTCCCTAAAATTAGACGGCGAATATCTTGTAGGGGTTGACGAACAGCATGATGAGCACCACGACCAAGGCGTAGATGGCGAGGGACTCGATCATGGCGAGGCCGATGATCATGGTGGTCATGATCTTGCCGGACGCGCCGGGGTTACGGGAGATGCCCTCGACAGCGCCGTTGGCGGCGATACCCTGGCCTATACCGGTACCCAGGGCGGCAAGCCCGATGCCGAGGCCGGAGCCGAGCGCTACGTAAGAGTAGATGCTCGAGTGGTCCACGACGCCGGTCGTCGCGGCTGCGGCGGCCTCTTCAGCCAGGGCGACCGGGGCGGCAAGCGCCATGGTTACCAGGCTCATAAGCGTAAATACGATGTACTTTTTCATTGTTATATCCTCCTTTCCCAATTGATGGATACTTTTATCTTAATGGGCGTGTTCCATCGCGCCCGAGATATACAGCATTGTGAGCAGGCAGAACACGAAGGTCTGCACCACGCTGGTGAACACCGCCAGGCCGAGCATGACCGAGGGTATAAGCCAGGGCACAAGCAGGAAGAGTATCAACACGACCAGGTCCTCGCCCTTGATATTGCCGAAGAGCCTGAGCGAAAGCGATACGGGGCGTGCGATGTGGCCTATTATCTCGATGAAGAACATCATCGGGGCCAGCCATAGCACGGGGCCCATGAAATGTTTTATGTATTTGAAGCCGTGGTGCTTGAGGCCTACTATGTGCGTCGAGGTGAACACTACTAATGCGCATGCGGCGGTGGTGTTTAAGTTGGCCGTGGGCGACTCGAAGCCCGGTATAACGCCTATGAGGTTCGACAGCAGTATGAAGAAGGCAGCGGTCCCTATGAGCGGGAAGTAGTCCAGCCCGTGCGGGCCCATCGTGTTGACTGTGAAGTCCCTAAGCCCGCCGATAAAAAGCTCGACGAAGTTCTGAAGGCCGCCCGGTATCGGCTTGAGGCTCCCTCTCACCGCGAGCGACAGTGCTATAAGCAGTCCCATCACCAGCCATGTGTATACCACGAACGCGGGCACGTGCCATGAGCCGAGCGTAAGTCCGTGTATTAATAATGGAGCCTCTTTCATTTTAAATAACCCTCCCTATAAGCATTATTTATGGCCATATTAGGCGCAAAGGCGCGTATGTAGCGGCTTCAGAGCCGTAATACTATTATAATCGCATGTGGGTGTCAAGGGTTTTTTATAAAAAATAAACCGACCTGCCCTCCATGCTGTTTGATGCCGGTTTTACGCCCCTTTTGCTGTTGCATGGGCTGGAGCTTTCATGTTAATATTAAAAGGTTTTCGGCTGTTTCCCGTTTTGGAGAAGGTATAAAACCGTATGGCCTCTTTAGAAGCATTATCTGCCCGGACGGGTGAGGCGAAGAAGGCGCTGGTCGCCTTTGGGCTGATACTCGTCCTCGGCCTGGCGGCATACTCGAATTCCTTCCACGGGAGCTTCCAGTTTGACGACTTCCACCAGATTACCAAGAACCAGAACATCAGGACCCTAACAAACGCGCCCAGGTTCTTTACGGACGCGGGCATGGGCAGCTATTACACCGACCTGAAGGGGTACAGGCCGGTTACCTACCTGAGCTTTGCCATAAACTACGCCGCAGACGGCTATAATACATACGGCTACCACCTGCTCAACTTTATCCTGCACCTGCTCTCTGCATTCTTCGTATATATGGTAACGAGGCTGGTGCTTAGACAGGCCGGGTACGCCGACCCATTCCTTGTAGCCCTTGCTGCATCGCTTGTATTCGCGCTCCACCCCATCCAGACCGGGGCCGTATCCTATGTGTCGGGCCGGGCGGCCATACTTGCCGCGCTTTTCTGTCTGTCTTCGTTTTATGCGTTCCTTCGCCTCCGCGCCGCCGGTGGTGGCTCTGGGTGGAGGGGACTTTCGTGGGCGATATTGTCTTCTATACTTTTTGGCCTGGCCCTGCTGTCCAAGGAGAACGCATCCGCCCTGCTTCTTATAATAGTTGCATACGACGTCATCTTTACCATGCCGGACAGGGGGGGCGTCAGAATATCGGCTGGGGCCTTGCTTTACGCGCTGCCTTACGCGGCGGTGTTCGGTGCGTACCTGGCCGCAAGGCGGTTAGCCTCCGGGTTTTTCACCAAGTCAGGAGAGGACTACGGCGTATTGCAGTACATGATGTCCGAGGCCAAGGCCCTCATGCTATATATAAGGCTCATGTTCCTGCCCATCAACCAGAACGCGGACTACGACCTGCATGCGACCATGTCCGTAGACCTGGGTGTGGTGGCAGCGGCGTTGCTTATTTTAGTCATGCTTTACCTGTTGTACAGGCTCGGGTCTAAAAACCCCGTGGCCGCGTTTTTCGGGTTCTGGTTTTTCATCGCGCTCGTGCCTGAGTCCTCCATTATCCCCATAACCGACATAGCGGTGGAGTACCGGCTGTACCTGCCGTCGGTGGGGTTCATCGTCGCCGCCGTCGTACTGGCCGACGGTCTGTTGAAACGGCGTGAGGTCTTAAAGAAGCTGCTTGTCCTACCATTAATAGCCATGCTTTTGGTCCTGACCTTCAGCCGCAACACGGTATGGGCGACCGAGTTGTCCTTGTGGAGCGACACGGTCAAGAAGGTGCCGAATTCCGCGAGGGCGCACGCCAACCTGGGCAACGCAATGATGCTCGGCAAGCGGTACATGGAAGGCATATTCGAGTTCAACCGCTCGCTTGAGATAAACCCCTTCTACACCGAGAGCTACAACGTATACAACAACCTCGGGATATGCCTGTTCGAGTCCGGGATGAAGGAAGAGGCCATAGAGCAGTACCGCCGCGCGCTCACTGTGCAGCCCGGATATATGGAGGCGTACGGGAACCTTGGCGCGGCCTACTTCAAGATGGGCCGGTACTACGACGCGGTGGAGACGCTTACAAAGGCGGTGGTGCTCGACCCATCATACAGCCCGTGCCACCTGATACTGGCAAAGACTTACACGAAGCTGGGCAGGCACAAAGACGCGCTCGCAGAGGTAAGGCTGGCCGCCGGGTATTCGCCCAGGGACTTCGAGACGCGGTATAACCTTGCGGTGATGTTGTACAACAACAAGCTGTACGCGGAGGCGCTTGAGCAGGCACGCACGGCGGCGGGCCTTGCTGGGGACGACTCGCAGAGGGCGGACGCGGAGGAGCTGTTAAGAGGGCTGAAAGGGTAAACCTTATAGCCCTCCCCCTTCGACGGGGGAGGGTGGGGGTGGGGGTGAAGGTGCTGTCCACATTAATAAGAAACCTCTGGGAAATGCCACAGTCAAAGGCGGCGCTCCTCGCCGCCGCGCTTACAGCCGTCCTCACCCTGCTTGCCTATTCCAACTCGTTCAGTGCCCCCTTCCAGTTCGACGACTTCCACCAGATAGTCAACAACCCGTATATCCGCAGACTTGCCAACATACCGATGTTCTTTGTAGACCCTTCTCTTGGAAGCTTCGACGTAAGCCTCAGGGGATACAGGCCACTGACGCTCGTCAGCTTCGCGCTCGACTATGCCGTATCTGATGGCGGGCTTTGGCCGTTCCACCTTACCAACCTTCTTCTGCACGTCATTAATGCCTTCCTGGTATTCCTGATAGTGAGGGCCATGCCCAAAGCCTCCGCAGGCAAGGGTGGGGTGAATGCCGCAGCGCTTCCTGCCGCGCTCGTGTTCGCATTGCACCCCATACAGACCGGCGCGGTCACTTACATCTCCGGCAGGGCGGCCCTGCTCGCCACGATGTTCTGCCTGCTCGCGTTTCACTCTTTCCTGCGGTACAGGGCAGACGGGGGCAGGCTGTGGCATGTGCTGTCTTGCGTGTTCTTTCTTTCGGGGTTGTTGTCGAAGGAGATGGCCGTCTGTCTGCCCGGCCTAATGCTTGCGTACGATTTTGTGTTCGCATCCGGCAGGAGACGCTGGCCATGGTACGTCCCGTTTGCAGCGGCGCTTATTTTATATCTCATGGTCAGGAGGTCACTTGCAGGCTATGTAACCGCGCCGTTCCTGCCATACGGTGCGGGGGCGTACCTGATGTCTGAGGCCGGGGCGCTCCTGCTCTACCTGAGGCTCCTTGTGCTGCCGGTGAACCAGAACGCGGATTACGACCTGCCAGCCACTACGGCGCTCGACCCCAAGGTAATAGTTGCGGCGTTATTCATTGCTGCCATGCTTTATCTCCTGTACAGACTCCGGTCGAAAGATCCGGTGCTTGCGTTTTTTGGCCTGTGGTTTTTCATCGCCCTTGTCCCTGAGTCTACGCTCATACCCATCCCGGACATTGCGGTGGAGTACCGGCTGTACCTGCCGTCGGTGGGTTTCATCGCGGCAGCAGTCATGTTTGCGGACGGCCTGTTTAAAAAGCGGGAGACGATGAAGAAGGTACTCGCCTTACCCTTGATAGCCATGCTCTTGATTTTGACTGTAAACAGGAATGCAGTCTGGGCCACCGAGACCTCGCTCTGGGCGGACGTGGTGAGGAAGTCACCATACTCGGGCCGCGCGCACGGGAACCTGGGTAACGCGCATTACCGCGCGGGCCGCTACTCAGACGCCATACGCGAGTTCGGGAAGGCTACCGAGGTAGACCCCGGCGGCGGGCTCGGTTATGTGATGTATAACAACCTGGGGTTGTGCTACTATGAACTGGGCATGTACGAAGAGGCCCTCACTGAGTTCAGGCGCACCATCGGCATAAACCCGGACTTCGTGGAGGCGTACTGCAACATGGGCGCGGTGCTGTATGACACGGGTCGCTTCAGGGAGTCCGAAGACGTGCTCAAAAAGGCGATTTCCATGAACCCAGGTTTCGACCTGGCGCACCTGAACCTGGGCCTCGCTTATCGAAAGACGTTCAGGTACAAGGAGGCGCTCACGGAGTTCGAGACGGCGGCTGCGCTTTCGCCCAGGGACTTCGAGATAAGGTACAACCTGGCGATTGCGTACTACGACATGAAGATGTCAGACAGCGCAGCAGAGCAGGCAAAGGTGGCCATGTCGCTCGCGGCGGACGGCGGGCAGGCCGAGAGGGCAGGTTCGCTTTTGTCCGCGCTTCAAAAGGGGGGCGGCAGTTGAGGGGCATGTCGATGACGGACAATATGGCGGGGCAGTATAAACCGGCGGGCATGCTCACCGCTGCCGCCGTCCTCTTTGCCCTTACGCTCCTGGCCTATTCCAACTCCTTTAATGCGGGCTTCCATTTCGACGACTTCCATCAGACGGTGAACAACAAGAACATCGCGGACCTGGCCAACCTGCCCCGGTTCTTCGTCGCCCCGGAACTGGGCAGCGCCCACCACTGGAACAAAGGGTACAGGCCAGTCACCCACGGTAGCTTCGCGGTCAGCTACGCCCTCGCAGGCGGCGCGGTGTGGGGCTACCACGCGGTCAACTTCCTGCTCCACTTCATAAACGCGCTCCTCGTGTTCATCCTCGTCGGCTCTGTACTTAAGAGGTCGGGACACATGGCATACTATTACACGGCAATGGCCGCTTCGGCCATATTCGCCGTACACCCCATAGAGACCTCCGCTGTGACGTACATCTCAGGACGTGCGGTCCTCCTTGCAACGTCGTTTTACCTCATGTCCTTCCTTGCGTTTATCCGATACAGGGAGCACGGAGGGTACGGGTGGGCGGCCGCCGCGCCTCTGCTTTACATGGCAGGCCTCCTGTCGAAAGAGATGGCCGTGAGCCTGCCCGTGATGATGTTTGCGTACGACGTCCTCTTCACCGCGAAACCCCGGCGGGCATGGCTTTATTACACGCCGTTTATTGCCGCTTTTATGGCGTACATTGCGCTGAGGCGCGCGTTCTCCGGCTTCGTGACCGCGCCTGAGCTGCCGTTCGGCACGGGTGAATACCTGATGTCCGAGGCTAAGGCGCTCCTGCTCTACGTAAGGCTGCTTATCATGCCCGTAAACCAGAACGTGGACTACAACCTCCCCCCCACGCTGTCCATAGACCCGATGGTAGTGTTCTCGGCGGTGGCGGTAGCGGCCTCGCTCGTATGGCTTTTCAGGCTCAGGGCTAAAAGTCCCGCAGTGTCCTTCTTCGGGCTGTGGTTCTTCGTGGCGCTCGCGCCGGAGTCCACGCTCGTACCCATCACCGACATAGCGGTGGAGTACCGCCTGTACCTGCCGTCGGTGGGGTTTATAGCCGCCGTGGTCGTCCTGGCGGAAGGCTTGATGAAGAGACGTGAGACACTGAAGAAGGCAGTCGCCTTTCCCTTGATAGCCATGTTTTTGATTTTGTCTATGTACCGTAACTGCGTATGGGCCGATGAGGAGAGGCTCTGGAGCGATGCGGCGAAGAAGTCGCCTTACTCGTTGCGCGCGCATGTAAACCTTGGCACGGTCCTTTCCAAGCAGGGCAGGTACGCGGAGGCGGCTGTCGAGTACAGGCGGTCCATAGAGATCGACCCCCTGTCCGAGGAGGCGGCCAAGGTGAGCTATAACCTGGGCGTATGCCTGTCCAGGGTTGGCAGGACGGACGATGCCCTCGATGAGTTCAGGCGCACGGTCAGGATAGACCCCGGCTTTGCGGACGCGTATGCAAATGCCGGGGCGATATACTATGATGCGGGCCGCTACAAGGAGGCTGAAGAAGCGCTCAGGAAGGCGGTCTTTATAAACCCTGCGTCCGGGCTTTCGCACTTGAACCTCGGACTGACATACTGGAAGCTGGCCCGGCTGGACGACGCCCAGAGGGAGATGGAGGCGGCAGTGCCGCTCATGCCGGGTGATTTTGATGTGCGCTATAACCTGGCGTTGGTGTATAATGCGAACGGGCATAGGGAGAAGACCGAAAGGTAATGGCGGGAGTATGGGCATGAACACAAAAAGGACACTGGGCGTATTCCTGCTCGTCCTCGCTGCGACGCTTTTAGCCTATTCGAACTCGTTTCAGGCGGAGTTCCAGTTCGACGACTACCACCAGGTGGTCAAGAACCAGAACATCAGGTCGCTCGGCAACATACCGCAGTTTTTTGTCACGGCAGGGCTCGGCAGCTACAACGTGGAGGACACAGGCTACCGCCCGCTCACCATCGCCACGTTCGCGCTGAACTACGCCATAGGCGGGAACGACGTGTGCAGCCACCACATATTCAACGTATCGCTGCACATCATTAACGCACTCCTCGTGTACCTCATTGTGTTGACGCTCATCAGGAGGCCGGACGGTCGTGACGCATACTTAACGGCGCTCGCCGCCGCGCTCGTATTCGCCTTGCACCCCATACAGACAAACGCGGTGACTTACATATCAGGCAGGGCGGTGCTGCTTGCGAGCATGTTTTACCTCGCGTCTTTCTACTGCTTCATCAGGTACAGGAAGGGGGGGTATGGCAGCCCTTACGCCAAATACCTGCTGGCCGCATCAGCGCCGATTTTATACCTGTCCGGGCTTCTGTCGAAGGAGATGGCCGTCAGCCTTCCCGCCGTAATGCTGGCCTATGACCTGATATTCACCTTGCCGGAAGATGGCGGCGCTGGCAGGGCGGCCAGGAAGCTCATCTACTATGTCCCATTCATTGCCGCGCTCATAGTGTACCTGGCCGCGAAGAGACATCTCCAGGGTTACATCGCTATCACCGAGCCTCCATACAGCGTATGGCAGTACCTGCTATCCGAGTCTAAAGCGCTGCTGCTCTACCTCAGGCTTTTGATACTGCCCATGAACCAGAGCGCGGACTACGGCCTCCTCGCTACCGAATCGCCCGACGTTATGGTGGCCGTCTCGGCGTTACTCCTTGTCGGCGCGGTCTGGCTGATAATAAGCCGTAGGCGCGCCGTGCCAGCCGCCGCGTTCTTTGGCGCGTGGTTTCTTATCGCCCTTGCGCCCGAGTCGAGCCTTTTCCCCATAACGGACATAGCGGTGGAGTATAGGCTGTACCTGCCGTCGGTGGGTTTTATCGCTGCTGCGGTCATTTTGGCAAGCAGTTTGTTGAAAAGTCGGGAGGCGTTAATGAAGGCGCTCGCCTTACCCTTAATAGCCATGTTATTGGTTTTGACCTTCAACCGAAATTCCGTCTGGGCGACGCAGACGACCTTGTGGGCTGACGTGGCGCATAAGTCGCCCTCCTCCGCAAGGGCATACGCAAACCTTGGAAACGCGCTCGTAGCAGAGGGACGCTTCAAAGAGGCGTATAGCGTGTTAGGGCGATCGCTCGCGATAGACCGTTTCTTCCCGCAGGGCTTCACCGTTTACAACAACATGGGCTTATGCCTTCTGGAGATGGGCATGTACGAGGAGTCTATCGAGGATTTCAGGCGGGCGATAATGGCCAACCCCGGATCGATAGAGTCGTTCGGGAACATGGGCATGGCCTACTTCAAGCTCGGCAGGTACGACGAAGCGGCGGACTCGCTTGAGAAGGCCGTCAAGCTGAACCCCGGGTACACCACGTCGCACCTGCTCCTTTCGCAGGTATACAAGGCGCGCGGCAGGTACAAAGACGAGCTTGCCGAGGCGGAGACCGCGCTTGGCAACGCACAAATGGACTACCTCGCACACTACAACATGGCCGAGGCCCTCGACGACAACGGCATGAAGGCGGAGGCGTTAAAGCAGGCTGAAGATGCATTGGGCCTCGCAGAGGACGACACGGGCCGCATGGACGCAGAGAAGCTGATTTCGCGGATAAAGACGGGTGGAAGGTAGAAGGTAGATGAGATTGCCGCGTCGCCCCGCTTTGGCGGGACTCCTCGCAATGACAAAACGGGTGAGATATGGGGCACGTTAAGGACATAGCCGGACTGACGCAGGCAAAAGGCGCGGTTGCCGCCGCTGCGATTCTTTTTGTCCTGACGCTCGCGGCCTACTCGGGCTCGTTCAAGGCGGATTTCCATTTCGACGACTACCACCAGATAGTGATGAACCAGAACGTGAGGGACGCACATAACATCCCCCGCTTCTTCATAGACGCAACGCTCGGCAGTTACGACCCGCAGCTTACCGGCTACCGGCCGGTGACATACGCAAGCTTCGCCGTCAACTACGCAGTATCAGGGAACCGCGTGTGGAGCTACCACGTATTTAACATACTGCTGCACTTCTTCTGCGCATACATGGTGTTCGTGGTCGTCGGAAGCGTGCTGAGGGAGGCGGGCAGAGACGACGGCTTCATGCTCCCGCTCGCCGTTGCGTCCGTCTTCGCGCTGCACCCCATACAGACCTCGGCAGTCACCTATATATCGGGGCGCGCCGCCATGCTTGCGAGCCTGTTTACCATGTTGTCCTTTTACGCGTTCCTTAAGTTAAGGTCTCACGGGGAGGCCGCAGGGCGTCGGCGCATCATATGGGGCTTACTGTCCCCGGCGTTTTACTTTCTGGGGCTTCTCTCGAAGGAGATGGCGATATGCCTGCCCCTGCTATGCCTGGCTTACGATGCCTTGTTCACGTTCGGCAGGCAGGGCGGGCCGGCCAGGGCGGCGAGGGCAGCCATGTACTATATCCCGTTTGCTGCGGCGACTGCGGCTTATATGCTCGCGCGCCGCGTGTTCTCTGGTTTTTACGTTGTGCCGTCCGTGCCGTTCGGGCCTGTGCGGTACATGATGACGGAAGCCAAGGTGCTCCTGTTGTACGTGAGGCTGCTCGTGCTGCCGGTGAACCAGAACTCCGACTACAGCCTTGCCCCGGCCAGTGGCGTGGACGCCCTCGTGGTCGTATCCGTCCTGCTCGTCGCTTTCGCGCTCGTCATGCTCTACAGGCATAGGCGCAGTGCGCCGGAGACGGCGTTTTTCGGCCTCTGGTTCTTCATAGCGCTCGCGCCGGAGTCCACGCTCGTGCCCATACCCGACGTGGCGGTAGAGTACCGGCTCTACCTTCCGTCGGTCGGCTTCATCGCCGTGGCAGTTATTTTAGCGGCAGGATTATTGAAGAAGCGCGAGGCAATAAAGAAGGCGCTCGCCTTTACCGTAATAGCCATGCTCCTAATTTTGACCTTCAGCCGGAACCGTGTATGGGCCACGGAGTATACTCTCTGGAGCGACGTGGTGAAGAAGGCGCCTTACTCCGCGCGTGCACACGCCAGCATGGGCCTCGCGCTCGGCAGGGAGAACAGGCTCTTTGAAGCCCTGGAGCAGTACAAGACGGCCGTACGGATGGACCCGAACTACCCTCAGCTGGACGCGGTGTTCAACAACATGGGCAAGTGCCTCGCCGGGCTTGGCATGTACGACGAGGCGGTCAAGATGTACGATGCCGCTATCAGGCATAACCCGCTATGCATGGAGGCGTACGGGAACATGGGGGCGGCCTACTACAAGACCGGACGCTTTGCCGAGGCTATAGAGGTGCTTGCAAGGGCTGAGAAACTCGACCCCGGCTTCAGCTCCGTGCACCTGGGGCTCGCTATGTCGTACACAAGGCTCGGACGGCATGAAGCGGCGCTCGACGAGGCGAGGCTGGCCTACAGGTATTTCCCGAAGGACTTCGAGGTGAACTACAACTTTGCGGTTGTACTGGCAAACAACGGACGCATGGACGACGCAAAGAGGCAGGCCGAGGAGGCGCTCGGGTACGCCTATGAGGAAGATCAAAGAAAAGACGCGGAGAAATTACTGACCAGGCTTAAGGCCGGAGGCAGGTAATGAATGTGCATAACATGAGACGCATAACCGCTGCATTGGCGGCGGCAGTGTTCCTGCTGGGCGCGGCATGCCACAGGGAGGTCAGGCCGCCGGCCGTAGCAGGGGCGTTTTATCCGGCAGACCCAAAGGCGCTTGCAGGCATGGTGGACGGTTTCCTCGCACACGCAGAGGCCGTGCCCGCGGACGGCGAGCTGATAGCAATTATAGCCCCCCATGCAGGGTACGAGTTCTCGGGCGGTGTCGCGGGTTTTAGCTTCAGGCAGGTGCAGGGGAAGGACTACGACACGGTCATAGTGATGGGCCCGTCGCACTACTATGCCTTCAGTGGCGCGTCCGTGTATACGGGCGATAGCTTTGCCACGCCGCTCGGAGAGGTGGACGTGGACAAGGAGATGGCCAGGTCGTTCATAGACGCAAAAAACCATGTGACGTACGACCCGAAGGCGCACGAGAAGGAGCACTCGGTGGAGGTCGAGGTACCGTTTTTGCAAAGGGCGCTGAAGGCCGGGTTCAAGGTTGTGCCCATAGTGGTGGGCGACCCGGACCCGGAGGCCATGAAGTCGCTTTCCGCCTCGGTGGCAAGGGCGCTCGGTGCAAAGGGCAAAAAGACGCTCCTCGTGGTGAGCACCGACTGGTCGCATTACCATACCTACGACGAAGCGGTGGCGATGGACACCCTCGGCATAGAGACGCTTAAAAAGCTGTCGAGCTTCGAGCTTGTAAGCAGGGACATGCAGGGCAGGGTGGAACTATGCGGGATATACCCCGTGGCTGCGGCCATAGACGCGGCAGACCAGTCAGGCGCGGACAGCGTGAAGCTATTCAAGTATGCAAACTCAGGCGACGTCACCGGCGACCGCTCGCGCGTGGTGGGTTACGCCGCGATGGGGATATACCGTTCAGGCAGACAGTCCCGCACGGGCCTGACCGACCCCCAGAAGGCCCGGCTTGTAAAGATAGCCAGAGACACGGTGACGGCCCTGGTTACGGACGGCAGGGTGCCGGACGAAAAGGTGGACGACCCCGCCTTAAACGCACCGCTGGGGGCCTTTGTCACCCTCAGGGAAAACGGTGAACTAAGAGGCTGCATAGGCTCGTTTTATTCGGACGGCCCGCTGTATGAGACGGTGCGCGAGATGGCGGTCAGCGCCGCCGTCCACGACAGCCGCTTCACGCCCGTGACCAAGACCGAGCTCAAAGACATAAGGGTCGAGATTTCCGTGCTCTCCCCGATGAAAAAGGTGTCGGACGTGGGTGACATAGTGGTGGGCAGGGACGGGCTTTATATCGTAAAGGGTGGCAACTCAGGCGTGTTGTTGCCGCAGGTACCGGCCGAGTTCGGCTGGGACAGGGACGCATTTTTGGCCCAGACCTGCATCAAGGCTGGGCTGCCGCCCGACGCATGGAAGGAGGGCGCCGACATTTACAGTTTCACCGCCACCGTGTTCGGGGAGTAACCGCCTGCCGCCTTTGCCAGACTTCTCAAATATTTAGGCATCAAAAACCTGTTGCCAAACGGTTTTTTTTGATGTTATAATCCACAAACTCCATAATATTGCTGTCAGAGGAATGCCATGAGCCTGGTAGGACGACTGGAAGACTTAGCGCTTCCGGACATATTTCAGATAATAAGCCTGAGCAAGAAGACCGGCACCCTGGTGCTCAAGGGCAAGGCCGGCGCGGCCGTCGTAGTGTTCAAAGAGGGCCAGGTGGTGCAGGCCGCCACGGACAACCTGCGGGACACCCTGGGTAACATACTTATCTCCAAAGGGTTGATAACGGAGACCGACTTGAGCGGCGCGCTCGGCACGCAGAAGAGGCTACGTGGGGCAAAGAGGCTCGGCCAGATACTCGTGGAGATGGAGGTCCTGGACCAGCAGGCCCTGGAGGAGACCATAAGGGAGCAGATAGAGAACATGATATACTCCCTGCTCGCATGGGAGGACGGCTTCTTCAACTTCGAGTTAGGCGACGTGACCCCGACCGACAAGATTGAGGTGGTCACGCAGGAGTTCCTCCTGAAGGCCGGCCTGAACCCTGAGTACCTGCTTATGGAGAGCGCCAGGGTATTAGACGAGCGGAAGCGCGACAGCGCCTCCGGGGCCGCCCCTAAAGAGCCGCCCAAGCCGGTCGAGAAGACCGCGAAGCAGAAGGCCGCGTCCGAGTTCTCGGAGTTCCTGGAGGAGCAGGGCATGGTCCCGCAGCAGGCCGCCAGCGGCGAGGAGAAGGCCCAGATAGAGCGCTCGCGTGAGATGTCCACGCTCAAGTCCATGTTCGAGGAGCTCCGCTTCCCGTCGGCTACTGCGGAGATAACCCTGCTGGTACTTCGCTACGCGAGCGAGATCGTCACCCGCTCCGTGCTGTTCATGGTTACCAGGGACGAGATAAAGGGCCTGGGCCAGTTCGGGGTGGACTTGAAAGACGAGTCCGCCGACCAGAAGGTCAGGCGGATAAAGGTCCCTATGGGGGATACCTCGATATTCAGCGAGGTCATAAAGGACAAGCGGAGCGTCATAGGCAAGTTCTCCCAGAACGCATGGGACGAGTATATCGTGAAGGAACTCGGCGGGGTCGAGCCCGAAGAGTTCTTCCTCGTCCCGCTTATAAGCAACAACAGGGTGGTGGCCGTGCTGTACGGCGACAACCTGCCCGACGCAAAGCCCATACCGAACATAGCCGGGCTCGAGATATTCGTACACCAGGCCGGGCTTGCCATGGAGAAGGCGCTTTTGGAAAGAAGGCTGATGGAACTGGAGAAGCAGCAGGCTAACAAGTAACGGCCGCCCAATAAACGGCAACCGGGAGAGGTTAATGTCAAAAAAAGTCTTGATCGTGGAGGATTCAAGGGCGATGAGGGGGCTGATAAGGGCCACCGTCGAGCAGATGCCGGGCTTCACCACCTTCGAGGCGGGCAGCGGGTTCGACGCGCTGAAGTCCCTGCCATCTCACCGGTACGACCTCATCATCACGGACATAAACATGCCCGACATAAACGGCCTGGAGCTGATCAGCTTCGTCAAAGGCCACCCGCAGTACAAAGACATACCGCTCATAGTGGTCAGCACGGAACGGAGCGAGGAGGACAAGAAGCGCGGCATGGCGCTCGGGGCCTCCGGCTACATCGTTAAGCCGTTCAAAGGCGATGAGCTTCAGGAACTTATAAAGAAGGTAATCGGGGAATAACAAAAGGGGCGTCTTTTGACGACTAAGAAAGACGAAAGGTCCAAAGGGGAGTTCCTGGCCGAGGCCGAGGACATCTTAGAGGACTTAAACCAGCACCTCATACAGATGGAGGGCATGGCGGAGGGCGGGCCGGTAGACCCGGACGTCGTCAACGCCGTGTTCAGGGGAGTCCATTCCCTGAAGGGCCTCTCCGGTATGATGGGCTACAACGCCATATCCGGCCTGTCGCACAGGCTGGAGTCGCTCCTTGACGCGCTCAGGATGGGACGGGTCGGCATAACCAAGGATGTCACGTCCACCATCAACGCCGCGCTCGAGCGCATAAAGGAGCTCTCCGAGGACATCAGCAGGAGCGGGTCGGAGCGCTCCGAGGCGACGGACGTAAACGAGAAGATAGACGCCGTCCTGACGAGCGGACAGGCGACCGAGAAGAAGTCGCTCATAGACGAGCTTGCAATAGACAAGGCCCTCGTGTCCGTGCTGACCGAGTACGAGGAGCACCGCCTCAAGGAGAACATAAAGGCCAAAAACGCGATATTCCTGGTCAAGGCCAGGTTCGACCTGGCCACCTTCGACAAAGACCTGACCGCGCTGAACGACCACTTGAAGGCGATGAGCGAGATAATAAGCACGCTGCCCGCCTCCGGCATGAGCCCCGAAACGGGGATAGAGTTCAACCTGCTGATAGGTTCCAGGGAGAGCCTGGACAAGATAAAAGACGAGGTCGAGGGCCCGAAGGTAGAGGTCTCCGAGATAAAGTACAAGGCAGAGGAGAAGAAGGCAGAGGCCGCTGCGCCGTCGCTTCGTAGCCTGTCCAAGACCGTGCGCGTGGACATCAGCAGGCTGGATAACCTCATGAACATAGTGGGCGAACTGGTGCTTAGCAAGAACATGATAACCCAGATAAGCAAGGACCTCCGGGGGGTGCAGGGCTTTACCGGCCTGGCCGTGGACCTGCACAAGGCGTCCCGCACATTCGAGAGGAAGCTTGGCGAGCTGCAGGAGGGCGTCATCGAGGTCAGGATGGTGCCCATAGGCCAGATATTCACGAGGCTCATCCAGGCCGTCAAAAAGTACGCGGGCGAGGTAGGCAAGGACATAGAGCTCGAAACTTTGGGCGAGGACACGGAGCTCGACAAGCTGATGGTCGAGGACATGTCGGACCCCCTGATGCACCTCATCAGGAACTCCCTGGACCACGGCATAGAGTCCGCCGAGGAGAGGGCCAGGCGCGGCAAGGACCCCAAGGGCAAAATAAGGCTGAACTCCTTCCCCAAGGGCAACAGGGTCGTCATCACCGTAGAGGACGACGGCGCGGGCATAGACCACGAAAAGGTGCGCCGCGTAGCTGTGCAGAAGGGCCTCATAGAGGAGTCCGAGGCTCTGACCCGCCGCGAGATGCTGGACCTGATATTCATGCCGGGCTTCTCTACGAGCGAGAAGGTGAGCGAGGTTTCAGGCCGTGGCGTGGGCATGGACGTCGTGAAGAAAAACGTATCCAAGCTCTCAGGCATGATAGACATAGACACCGAGATAGGCAGGGGCACTATCTTCACCATAACGCTCCCTATCACCCTTGCCATCATAAAAGCGCTCATCGTGGAGGTATCCACCGAGACCTTCGCCGTGCCGCTCTCCGCCGTCCTTGAGTCCCTGATGGTGACTAAGGACAAGGTGGCCACCATAGAGAAGCGCGAGGTAATAACACTGAGGGGCGAGACCCTGCCGCTGGTACACCTGGACAGGGTATTCAGGCTCCCTGCCCAGGAGGGCGGCGACTATATCTATGTGGTCGTGGTGGGTGTCGCCGAGAGGCGGCTGGGGCTTGTAGTGGACCGGCTTGTAGGACAGCAGGAGATAGTGATAAAGAGCGTAGGGGAAAAGCTCAGGAACGTGCCGGGCGTCGCGGGCGCGACCGAACTCGGCGACAACGACGTGGTGCTGGTGCTCGACGTAGAGTCCCTGATAGACGAGGCGACGCAAAGAAGGGGATAACCTCTCGCTTGTCATTCTGAGTAGTACATTGCGGAGACGAAGTCTCCGAAGATGAACAAAGGCTGCGAAGAATCTGTTTTTTCCTGTAGCTGCCTGATTTATCAGGCGTAGTTAAAAGCGCCCCATGAATGGGGCAGCTACAAGCCAAAGGTGGCGCTATCGGAGTCAGGTGCAGCAGTAAAGGAGTATAAGATGTACGAGGAGTTCTACGGGCTTAAGAAAAGGTGCTTCTCCAAGACCCCGGACCCTGCCTTCCTGTACCACGGAAGGGCGCACGCGGAGGCACTTGCGCGCCTCCAGTACGCGGTCGAGGAAAGAGAACTCGTCCTCCTGACCGGCGACATAGGCTCTGGCAAGACCACCCTTTCGAGGGCGCTCATCGACCTGTTAGACGACTCCTACCGCCCCGCGCTGATAATCAACCCGAGGCTTTCGCCCGCGCAGTTTTTGCGCACGCTCGCAAAGAAGCTGGGCGTTGCAAAGCCTGCGAGGAACAAGGCGGACTTAATCGAGCAGATAAACGCGCGGCTGTACGCAGCATACGAGGACGGGGTATGCCCCGTCGTAATAGTGGACGAGGCCCAGCTTATACCGGGCAAGGACACATTCGAGGAGATAAGGCTCCTGACGAACTACCAGCTTGACGACAAGAACCTGATGTCGCTCGTGCTCATCGGGCAGAGCGAGCTTAGGGAACGGCTGAAGCGCCCGGCATACGAGGCCCTCCGCCAGAGGATAGGGATGTCCTGCCACTTAGGGCCCTTAGGCGAGGCGGACGCGGGCGAGTACGTAAGGCACAGGCTGAAGGTGGGCGGCAGGGAGGCCCCGCTGTTCACGGAGGGGGCGGTCTTGGCCATACACAGGTATTCCGGGGGCGTCCCGAGGCTGATGAACACCATAGCCACCGGCGCGCTTCTGACCGGTTTAGGCAAGGGCGCAAGCGAGATAACGCCCGAGATAATAGACGAGGCAGTAAGTGATTTAGGCCTCGCAGGTTAAAAGTATGTGATGGATACCAGTCGCAATGACAGTGCCGTTGTGTCGAAAGGTTTACCGGGAGGCGTGATATGGGAAAAGGCGTGCTGATAGTGGACGACTCTAAACTCTTCAGGGACATGGTGAAGACCGTGCTGTCCGGGGAGAACCTCTTCGGCCACTTCTACGAGGCGTGCGACGGCGGCGAGGCTATAAAGCTCCTGAAGGCCGGCCACGACATTGACCTCGTGCTGATGGACTTGGCCATGCCCAAGGTGGACGGCATAGACGTGCTGACGTGGGCGAGGGCAAACGACACTTTTCACGACCTGCCCATACTGGTCCTTTCGGTAGACGGCAGGGGCGACATGAAGGCCAAGGGCCTGAACCTGGGCGCGAGCGACTACGTGGTGAAGCCGTTCGACCAGGGCGAGCTTATGGCGAGGATAAAGGTGCTCCTCAAGCGCAAGGAGGTACAAGACGAGCTCAGGCGCAAGAACGACGAGCTGGTCAAGATAAACGAGGACTTAAAAAGGCTGGCCGTGACGGACGACCTGACCCAGCTCTACAACCGCTCCCACTTCCTGGAGAAGATGGCAATCGAGATGAAGCGGTCCGCGAGGTACAACGTGCAGATGACCCTGCTCCTCATGGACCTGGACAACTTCAAGCACGTGAACGACACCTTCGGCCACTTGGCAGGCGACGAGGTGCTGAGGGAGGTCGGCCGGATACTCACCGCCTGCGTCCGGGACAGCGACTCCGTGGGCCGGTATGGCGGCGAGGAGTTCATGGCCTTCCTGGTACACACGGACATGGATGGCGCGCAGCCGCCTGCCGAGAGGATAAGGTCCTCCGTCGAGAGCAAGGTGTTCACCTTCCCTCAGGGTACATACAGGATGACGATAAGCGTCGGTATGGCCGAGTTCCCATGCCCGGTGACGGCCGGGAGGGACGAGCTTATAAGGAGGGCGGACGTAGCGCTCTACGAGGCGAAGGCTACCGGCAAGAACAAAGTGGTCAGGTACAACGGGTAATAAATGGACCTGCTTGATATAAGAAAGAAGGCGAAGGGGCTGAAAGAGGCCGGGGAGGCTGCGGCCCAGGAAGCTGCCCAGGAAGCGGCAATGGCAGCCGCGCCCGAGGCCGAGGTTGCCGAAGGCCCGCCCGAAGCAGCCGTTGAGACGCCGGTCCCGAAGCCTGCCAAACAGGCCGTGCCCGTACAGCCTCGCGTGAAGAAGAGGCGCAAGAAGGCGGAGAAGCCAGCCCCGGAGTTGGAAGCCGTAGCTGGCCTGGATGATGCCGCACCCGATGACGTGACGGCGGTGCCGGGTCTTATGGACGCGTTGGCCGACGCCCTTGTCGAGGAAGTCGCTGCAGTGCCGCCGCCCCCTCCAGAGGCGCCTGTAGCCGCAGCGCAGGACCTGCCGGTCCCGCCGGTGCCAGCAACTGTCGATGGCTCCGGCTGGGACGACGACGGCCCCGGCGACTTGTCCGAGGTCGTCGAGTACCTGGCATTCAGGCTGGCCAGCGAGGAGTATGCGGTAAAGGTGGAGGACGTGAAGGAGATAATAAGGCTCCAGAGGATAACGCAGGTGCCGAGGGCGCCTGAGTTCGTGCTGGGAATTATATCGCTCAGGGGCGTAATCATACCTGTGTTCGACATAAAGAAGCGCCTCGGTCTCGAGGCCACAGAGAGGACGCGCTCCACGAGGATAGTGGTACTGTCCGAGAAGGGGGCGCCGCAGGGCATCATAGTGGACAAGGTTACCGGCGTCGCCAGGCTCGAAGCCTCCGGCATAGAGCCGCCCCCTGCGGTGATAGGCGGGGTGGAGGGTGAGTTCATCGAGGGCATAGGACGTCTTGACGGAAGGCTCCTCATACTCTTCAACACAGGGAGGGTACTGGAGATGGAAGGATGAACATGCACCTGGGACGGATACAGACAAAGATTATAACCGTAGTGGTCGCCACGCTCCTTGCGGGCTTCGGCGTGCTGGTCTACATGAGCATCAACAAGGAGACCAACGACCTCATAGACGCAAACTTCTCGAAGACCGACCTGGTGGCGTCCTCGGTAATAACCAGCCTCGAAGGGGTGATGCTGACAGGCGACCCAAAGAACGTGCAGGCGCTGGTGACGGACCTGAGGTCGGTCAAGGGGCTTAAGGAGATAAGGCTCTTCAACAAGGACGGGGCGGAGATATACACGACGACAGACTACCCGGCGCCGGCGGCCGGCATGGCAGATAAGGTCAAGGCGTCCATTGCGGGCGGCAGCGTGCAGGAGCACAGGGCAGAGTCTACGCTGACCCTCTTAAAGCCGCTAATGAACGATATGCGTTGCCAGGGCTGCCACGGGTCCGACCACAAGGTGCAGGGCGTGGTAGCAGTGTCCGTATCGCTCGACAAGGTATATGCGGACATAAAGGACAACCGCTTATTGAGCATCCTTAACGCGCTGTTTGTGATTGCTTTCGTTGCGCTCCTCCTGGCCTGGTGGCTGAGAAGGTATGTGCTGGCCCCGATCATGGGCGCGGTGAAGGTGATGGACGCGATGGAGAAGGACAAGGACCTCACCTACCGCATGGACTTAAAGTCCAAAGACGAGATGGGGCGCCTCGGCAGGAGCTTCAACAGCTTCATCGACAGCGTGCAGAAGGTGGTGCAGCGCATCAACCGCATGAGCTACCAGGTAGGCTCGGTATCGACGCAGATAGTGGTGAACTCGGGCAAGGTGGTGGAGGGCGCGCAGATACAGTCGAAGGCGTCCGAGTCCACGTCCGGCGGCATAGAGCAGATGAACGCCTCCATAAAGGAGGTGGCGTCTTCGGCCGACAGCCTCTCCATGTCCGCCGAGTCCACGTCCGCCTCGGTGATCGAGATGACCGCGTCCATAGACGAGATAGCGGGCAGCGCGGCTGTGTTGTCCGCCTCAGTGGACTCTACCGTCTCATCGATAACCGAGATATCGGCCTCCATAAAGGAGGTATCCACGTCGGTGGGCGTCCTGACAGAGGCGGCTGAGATGGGCGTGGACTCCATAACGCGCATCGCAGCGTCCATACAGAAGGTGGAGGACGCGTCCAAGGAGTCCGCGCGGCTGTCCGAGGACGTCAGCGTCAGCGCGAAGGACCTGGGCATGGGCGCGATGGGCCGCGCGATAGACGGCATGAAGAGGATCAGGGACGCGGTCGAGCGCTCAGGCGACGTGATAAACCGCCTCGATGGGCGCTCCAGGCAGATAGGCGCGATACTGAACGTCATAGACGAGGTCACCGACCAGACCGAGCTATTGTCCCTGAACGCGGCTATACTCGCCTCGCAGGCGGGCGAGCACGGCAAGGGCTTCGCGGTGGTGGCGGACGAGATAAAGGACCTGGCCGAGAGGACTGCGTCGTCCACCTCCGAGATAGGCAAGCTCATAGCCACGGTCCAGGCGGAGGTCGCGGAGGCCGTGCAGGCGATGGACACCGGCAAGGGCGCGGTGGAAGAGGGGCAGGCGGTGGTGCACGAGGCCAAGGACGTCCTTGAGGGTATAGTATCGTCCTCGGCCCAGTCCTCGGAGATGTCCAAGTCTATCGAGAAGGCCACCATGGAGCAGGCCGACGGCGCCCGCCAGGTAAAAGAGGCGATGGTGAACATCCGCGACATGGTGAAGCAGATATTGAGGGCCACGCAGGACCTGACCAACGGCAGCGAGCAGATAATGAAGGAGGCGTACAAGGTGAAGGACGTCTCCAGCCACGTGCGGCTCGCCACGGAGGAACAGGCCAAGGGCAGCGTGCAGATAATAAGGTCGGTCGAGAACGTCAACGAGCAGGTGCAGCAGATAGCAAGGGCCACGAGCGAGCAGAGCAAGGGCAGCGAGGACATAGTGCGCTCCATCGAGAGGATAAGGGACGTGGCCCTGGAGAACGAGAGCCTGGCCGCGGAGATGAGCGTCGTCGTCGAGGACCTTGCGAGGCACATAGAGGAGTTGAAAGACGAGGTCAGCCTGTTCCGAATATCGGACATGGGGACGGAGATAATAAAGCTCGGCATCGTGCCGCTCGAGAGCCCCGCGCAGATGTACAAGAAGTTCGCGCCCCTTGCGGCTTACCTGTCGAAGGTAACAGGCAGGGAGGTGGTGTTCAAGCTCACGTCCACGTTCTCGGACGCGGTCAAGGACATCGGCACGGGCGCGGCGGACATCTGCTACATGACCCCTTCCACGTACATAGAGGCCCACGACAAGTACGGCGTGACCCTGCTCGCAAAGGCGGCCAGAAACGGCGCGCCCTACTCGCACACCATAATAGTAGCCAAAGAGGGAAGCAAGATAAACCGCATCGAAGACTTAAAAGGCAGGAAGTTCGCGTTCGGCGACGAGATGTCCACGTCGTCATACCTGGTGCCAAGGTACATGCTCGCGAGGGCCGGGGTCAAGCTGACCGACCTCCTGGAGCACCGTTTCCTGGGCCACCACGACGACGTGGCAAAGGCGGTGCTATTGGGCGAGTTCGACGCGGGCGGCCTTAGGGAGACCACTGCATACCAGTTCAGGGACAAGGGCCTCAAGTTCATAAAGGTCTCTGAGGACATACCCGAGTTCAACTTCTGCGTCAGGCCCGGACTGGACAGCGGGCTTTCGGAAAAGATAAAGGGCGCGCTCATCAGGCTCTCTACGGCTACCGAGGAGGAGGCGAGGGTGCTTAAGTCCATGGACAAGGACTACACCGGGTTCATGGACGCGACGGACTCGGACTACGGGGTTATAAGGGAGATGATAAGGAAGCTGTAAGAGGGTTTCTTAGCAAAAGGAGGCAGCGTTATGGTACGTGGAAGGACCGGGCCCAGGCAGTTGGTGCTGTTCGCGCTCATCGTCTTTGCGGGGCTATTGTACGGGTGCTCCGCCATGATGACCAGCAAACCGATAATGCCGGTTAAGGAATACGAGTCGAAGATAGCAGGCAGGCTGGACGCCGACTACGTAGGCGACCAGACATGCCTGACGAAATGCCACGCGCACGACAACATAAAGAAATACTTCGACGCCTCCACGATGGGCGCACAGCTCTCTGCCGAGTCCGGCCTGCCGCTCGTCAACTGCGAGTCCTGCCACGGGCCGGGCAGCCTGGCCATAAGCGGCATAAAAGCGGTTAACGGCGTTGACACCTGCGACTTCTCCACGTTCATCGACTTAAAAGACCTGCCGAAGCAGGCGCAGTCGCTGATATGCCTGAAGTGCCACTCGGGCAACGCAACCTTCAACCTCCACAACTGGAACGCGGGCACGCACAACATGTCAGGCGTGTCCTGCTTCGACTGCCACAACGTCCACCAGGGGGCGGACCTCAAGGTGCATGCAAAGGACGTGGCGGAGCTATGCTACAAGTGCCACCCGTATATCAAGGCCGAGTTCAACATGCCCACCCACCACGCGGTGCCGGAAGGCAAGGTGTCATGCCTGGACTGCCACGAGGCGCACGGCTCGCCCTTCGAGAAGCAGCTTAAAGAGGCGACGGTGAAGGAGGTATGCACGACCTGCCACGCCGAGAAGGAGGGCCCGTTCGTCTATGAGCACGCGGACGTAACCGATGACTGCCGCAACTGCCATGTATCACACGGCTCCCCGAACAACAACCTGCTGACGGCGAGGATGCCGTTTCTCTGCCTGCAGTGTCACGAGGGGCACGGGGTGGGCCGCTTTACGACTGGCCCGGCCACCAAGCTCACGTATTTCACCAGGTGCACGGACTGTCACGCGGAGATACACGGTACGGATACGCCCGGCAACCACGTCCCGGGTTCTTTCCTAAAGTAGGATTTATAATCGAGAGTAAAGGAGGCGTCAATGAAAAGGCTTTTTCTTACCCTGCTGATTATGGTCCTGCTTGGCCTGCCCGCAGGGGTACGCGCGGACGAAGAGGGCACTCCCGCCGACGGGCAGCCCACTACCGGGGAAGCAGAGGAAGCGTGGGAGGAGATGGCGGAACTCCCGCCGCTCCATTATGTGTTGGAACCGGACATCGAGACCTGGCTGGGTTTCAACTTCGTACACGTAAACGGTGCAAACAAGGTCATCGAGTACGGCTGGCCGCACTCGAGCGCTGCGGGCGGCTTTAAGATCAACTACAGCCCGCTCCCGCACCGCCTCGACACGGAGCTTAACTGGCTGAACAAGGACGACTACAATGCGGAGTTCACCTATGCATACAAGGACATAATAAAGCTGGACTATGCTGGGATGGGCCTCTGGCACAACCTGGACCACTTCGTGCCTCGACCGACTGTGGCCGAGAGGGACCCCAACTGGGACTACCATGCGGCAATACACGACAACAGGATAAAGCTCAGGATCAAGTGGCCGGACAGGGCCTTCCACGTGTTCGCCGAATTCAGGCAGTTGGAGAAGTATGGCACCATCCAGCAACGGTTCGACAACTTCACCCCTGTGACGGGGGGCAAGGTCTCCGAGTCGAGGGATATAGACTGGGTAACCCGGCGCTACAACGTCGGCATAAACGGACACCTGGGGCCGGTGGAGCTCGAATACAGCCACATGATAAAGACCTTCGACCCGCATGGGGTCGTCAGGCTCGTGGACAGCATGAACTCGGGGGGGTTGCATAACTGGTCGCACAGCGTCATACCTGAGACCGAGACGAACTCGGACACGGTAAAGCTGCACACGGACTACACCGGCAGGATAGTAGGCTCGGCGACCTTCACGAAGGGGGAGAAGGACAACAACAAATCCCATGCCAGGGCGGACTACACCAGGGCTTACGCGGACCTGACGTTAATACCCTTCAACCATGTCACCGTGGCCTTCAGGTACCGTTACAACGAGATGGATGCGCAAAACCCGTTCGGCGTGAGGGAGTTCGACGCGGTGACCGGCGCGGTCATACCGCCCCGGGCGGGCACCCCTTCATCCGGGAGCTTCACGCTGGCCACGCCCTCTATATCCACAAGGACGAACAAGGCCGAGGCCACAATACGCTACAGCCCGGTAAACGCCTTCTCGGTCAGCGGTGAGTACAGGTTCGAAGACAACAGGAGGACAAATCAGGATGCGTGGTTCAACGAGTCCGCCCCGCCCCCGGTCCCGTTCCCCATACCTTTCGAGCAGCAGATACAGACGTTCAAGTTAGGCGTGAACACCCGGCCTTTGAAAAACGTGGACTTCAAGGGCAGCGTCCAGTACGCGCACACGAGTGAGCCCGCATACCCGACCAGCCCCGAGGACTCCTTTAAAGGGAGGTTCGACGCGGACTGGAGCCCGTGGTATACGGTCAACGCCGGGGCGCATTACAGGTTCGCGAGGGAAAACAACAACACCGCCAACATGGACTCCGAGAGGGACAACGCGGGCGCGAGCGTCTCATGGACGCCTGCAGGCAGCCTGTCCTTCTCCCTGGGGTATGACTACTTCAAAAATAACGTGAAGAGGGATATGCACCTTTTAGCCGGGGGCTTCCCGCTCCAGCCCGCGTTCCCCATAGACCACCCGACCTACAAAGACACCGTACATATGTACTACGTATCGGGTGGCTACAGTTTCTCCATACCGCTCTCGCTCGACTGCGAGTTCCACCAGTCGTGGTCGGTGGGCAGTTACAGGACCTCCGTCTCCGGTACGTTCGCCCTGCCCATCGGGAGCGTGACCACGGCCGACGTCGGGCAGTTGACCGACCAGAATATACGCGAGACCGGCGGGAGCATAACCGCCAAGTACGACCTCCCCAAGGGCTGGGGGGTGTCCGTGAACTACGGTGTAGCGAACTACGAAGACATGGCCGACAAGCCGCAGGACGGCAAGCAGGACGGCACGGCGCACTCGATGCTCGTGATGCTCAGCAAGAAATGGTAAAGGCAACCATCCATTATGCGCACGACTACGAGGTATTTAAGGAGGCTATGAGATGCGCTTAGGCAAAACAGCTTTATTTGTGTTCTTCGCAGTTGCATTCTGGGCATCGGGGGTCGCCCACGCCGCAGACAAGACGGTCGGCGTGGTGCTGACCGGCGACCTTGCCCGCTACCGCGAGGCCAACAAGGCTTTCCAGAGCGCCCTGGCAAAGGCGGGGTTCGACCAGAGCAAGGTGCAGATATTCGTCCAGACCCCGAACCCTGACGCGATGTCGTGGACGAACAGCGTGAGGAAGTTCGTAGGCGTGGAGGCGGACGTCATAGTGGCGTTCGGCGCGCCAGCTACCCTTGCCGCCCTCAAGGAGACGTCGAGCATCCCGGTGGTGTTCTCCTACGTGTACGACCCCGACTCCTGCGGCGTGAAGAGGCATAACTCGACCGGAGTGAGCTCAAAGGTGCCGATGGTCACGCTACTTAAGACGCTCAAGTCCATCACCCCGTTCAACAAGCTTGCGGTGATATATAACCCCGGCGAGAAGGACTCGGTGGTGCAGTTGGAAGACGTGAAGAAGAACGCAGCCGCCCTCGGGTTCCAGGTGGTGGAGGTATCGGCCAAGTCCTCGGGCGAGGCTAAGGGCAAGGTCGCCAAGTCCGGCGCCGACTGCGTCTACATAACGTGCAGCGCTGCGGTTGACATGGGCGCTTCCGGGGTGGTAAGCGCTGCACACAAGGGCAAGATGCCCACTGCCACACTGGAAGACGACGTGGCCGACGCAGGGGTGCTGCTTGCGCTTGCGCCGTCGGCCTCGGAGCAGGGCGAACTTGCCGCCAAGCAAGTGGCGAAGATACTTAAGGGCGGCTCCCCTTCGGAGCAGGCCGTCGAAAACCCCAAAAAGGTGGACCTCGTTGTGAACCTCAAGGCCGCAGGGACACTGGACCTGAAGGTCCCGTTCGACGTGCTTAACGCCGCGACTCGTGTCATAAAGTAGGAGGCGACTTAGATGAAACTGAACATATCCACAAAGTCCCTGAAGTTCAGGGCAATGGGTATGGTAGCCGCTATACTCCTCGTGGTGGTCATAGGGCTCACTACCGCCCTGACCTACGGGTTCACCAGGAGCTATACCGAAGCGTTCATGGGCAAGACCTACGTCATAGGCGAACAGCTTGCAAGCGAACTCGGCAAGTCGTTGAACCTCGGCCTGACGCTCGACTCACTGGGCGGGGTCGACGACAAGTGCAAAGAGATAGTCGCCCAGAACAAGACGCTGGGGTATTGCATTATAACGGACAAGGAAGGCAAGGTGCTCTTCTCCAGCGAGCCGGAGCTGTCCGGCACGGTTATGAAGGACCAGGCGAGCCTGAATGCCGCGAAGTCTGCAAAGGAGGACTTCCACACCTTCGACTATAAGGATAAGAAGTACTACGACACGGAGGTCCCGCTCGCAGACGCGGAGGGCAAGCATATCGGGGTTATCAGGATGGGGCTCAGCTACGAGGAGGTCGGAAAACACACGAACTCCATGCTGGTGCGCTCTGCGCTTGTCGGCCTGGTGTCGCTGGTGCTTGCCATCATAGCGTTTGCCATGTTCATCAAGTATTTCATAACCAACCCCATAACGTACCTCGTGGTCACGGCCACGCAGATAGCGAGGGGCGACCTTACAAAGACGATAGACGTAACGACCGAGGACGAGCTGGGGGCCCTGGGCGGGGCCATAAACACGATGGTGGCCAACATTAAGAACATGCTGGCGAGGGTCAAGGAGGCGTCCATAAGCGTGGCCAACGCCACCGAGAGGATAGCCATCAACTCGAAGAAGATATCCGAAGGCGCGCAGGTGCAGCACGAGCTTACCGAGAACACCTCGTCCGCGATGGAAGAGATGAGCGCCTCGATAAGGGAGGTCGCCGAGAGCGTAGAGTCCCTGTCGGCGTCCGCAGAGTCTTCTTCTTCGTCCATCATGGAGATGGCGGCCTCCATAGACGAGGTGGCCTCAAGCACGTCCGGGCTTTTCTCCGCCGCAGAGGCCACCACCACCTCCATCATGCAGATGTCCGCGTCCGTGAGGCAGGTGGCCGAGAACGTGGACATACTGTCGTCTGCGGCGGAAGAGACTACCGCATCGGCTACCGAGATGGGCGCTTCGGTCAGGGAGGTGGAGGGGGCGTCCAAGGAGTCCACCGCGCTTTCCAAGAAGGTGACGACCGAGGCCGCCGAGCTGGGCATGAAGTCCGTCGAGAAGACCATCGAGGGGATGGAGAAGATAAAGGATACGGTCGAGAGGGCCGCGTCCGTGGTGGAGCAGCTGGGCGCGCGCTCCGAGGAGATAGGCGAGATATTGAACGTCATAGACGAGGTGACGGACCAGACCTCGCTTCTGGCCCTGAACGCCGCGATACTCGCGGCCCAGGCGGGCGAGCACGGCAAGGGCTTCGCGGTCGTGGCGACCGAGATAAAGGAGCTTGCCGAGAGGACGTCGTCTTCCACGCAGGAGATAGCCAAGCTGATAAACGCGGTGCAGTCCGAGGCCAAGGACGCGGTGTCGTCCATCAAGAGCGGCCAGGCCAGCGTCGAGCAGGGCGTCAAGATAGCCTACGAGGCGAAGGACGCGCTGGTCAAGATAGTGGACTCCTCCACGAAGGCCGCCGGGATGTCGAAGAGCATAGAGAAGGCGACCGTGGAGCAGGCCGAGGGTATAAAGCAGGTCTCCGAGGCTATGCTGTCCATAAGCAACATGGTGCAGCAGATACTGAAGTCCACGCAGGAGCAGAGCCAGGGCACCGAGCAGATAATGAAGGCCTCCGAGCGTATGAGCGAGATAACGAGGCAGGTCAAAAACGCTATGCTGGAGCAGGCCAAGGGCAGCAAGCAGATAACCATGGCCGTGGAGAACGTCTCCGACAAGGTCCAGCACATCGCCTCGGCCACGGCGGAGCAGAGGAAGGGGAGCGAGGAGATAGTGCGCGCGGTGGACAAGATAAAGGACATCACCTCGCAGAGCGTGAACCTCGCGGAGGAGATGGACCACTCCGTAGTGGAGTTGTCCAAGCAGGCAGACCTCCTGAGAGAAGAGATCAACCACTTCACGCTCATAGCGGACTACGACTTAAAAGGCGGGGGCAGGCTCAGGATGGGCGTCGCTCCCATAGAAGAGCCTGAAATGATGAGGAAACGGCTCACGCCGCTCGCGGAGTACCTCAGCTCAAAACTGGACCTGGAGGTGGAGGTGCTGCCCGGCAGGGACCTTGCGAGCGCGGTCAACGAGCTGGGCCAGGGGAAGACGGACATCTGCTACCTGAGCCCGACCACATACGTTGAGGCCAGGCACAAGTTCGGAGCGGAGGTGCTCTTGAAGGCCATAAGCAAGGGGCAGCCGTTCACGCACTCGGCCATAGTGGTCAGGTCCGGCGGGACGGTGAAGTCGGTCTCCGGGCTTTCCGGCAGGACCTTCGCCTTCGGCGACGAGAAGTCCACCACTGCGCACCTCATGCCGAGGGCCATGCTGGCCGCTGTGGGCATGAAGCTCCAGGACCTGAAGTCCTATAGGTACCTGGGGAGACACGACGAGGTGGCTAAGGCGGTTCTGGCCGGCGACTTCGACGCAGGCGGCATGCTGGAAAGCGTAGCCCGCGATTACGAGGCCAAGGGCCTGGCGATAATACAGGTCTCGGACGACATCCCGAACTTCAACTTTGCCGCCAGCAAGAACTTGGACTCGCGCACAAAAGAGAGGATAAAGGAGGCCCTCATGTCGCTGAAACCGTCCGACCCGGAGCAGGGCAAGGTGCTCAAGTCCATAAACCAGGACTGCGACGGCTTCATGGAAGCCATGGACTCCGACTACGACGTGGTGAGGAACATGGTAAGGCAGCTCTACGGCATCACATACAGATGAAGGGGCCGGGGATGATAAAGGACAACGTCAGGTCGAAAGAAGCCTCCTTGCAGGCCGACGAGGCGCAGTTCGCCGTTTTCAGGGTCGGCGGCGAGGAGTACGCGATAGACATAATGCGCATAATGGAGATAATACGCCCGCAGAAGGTGACGAGGATACCCAAGGCGCCCGAGTTCGTCGAGGGCATAATAAACCTGAGAGGGAAGGTGGTCCCCGTGCTCGACCTGAGGAAGCGCTTCGGCATAGACCCCGAAGACGCGGACAGGAAGAAGATAAGGATAGTCATAGTCAAGATGGCAGGCCGCGTACTGGGCGTGGTGGTGGACGAGGTCACCGAGGTCATATACCTGAAGTCCGACCAGGTCGAGTCCACCCCGGAGGCGGTGAAGGGCGCGGGGGCTGACTACTTAAAAGGGGTGGGTAAGGTGGGCGACAGGCTTATAGTGCTCCTCGACATGGACAAGGTGCTCTCCGGCGACGAGATGATGAAGCTCCACGCCGCCGAGGACATGGCCAAAGCGGGAGGGATGAAATGAAAAAGATGTTCATGGCCCTCGTCGTGTTCACATGCATGGCTGGGGTTGCCCATGCGGGCGAGGCGGCGCTTAAGGTGTCGGTATCCTCCATGTTGTCCCCGAAGGAGACCTACTCGGAGTATAAGAAGATAGTCGACTATCTGGGTAAAAAGCTGGGAAGGAAGGCGGAGCTTGTACAGAATGGGAGCTACGAACAGACAAACAGGCTCTTGAAGGACTCCGCCGTGGACATCGCCTTCATATGTTCAGGGCCTTACGTGGATGCCAGAGACGGGTCCGGCGTGGAAATACTGGCCGCCCCGGTGACTAAGGAGAGCTACCGGAGCCTCATAATCGTAAAGGCAGGCTCCCCGTACAAGGGCATAAAGGACCTGAAGGGCAGGACGTTCGCGTACACCGACCCTGACTCGAACACGGGATGCTGGGTACCGAAGTACATGCTCTTCAAGCAGGGCATCGACCCGGAGAAGTTTTTTGGCAGGACGATATACACGCACAGCCACGACAACTCTGTGGAGGCCGTGGCCAAGGGCCTGGCAGACGGTGCGGGTGTGGACAGCATCATCTACCACTACATGGTCGTGAAGGGCTATCCGGCCATGAAGGACATTAAGGTGATAGACCAGTCGGAGGCGTTCGCCATGCCGCCCGTGGTAGTGCCAAAGGGCACGGACCCCAAGCTCAAGGCCGCCGCGAGGAAGGCCCTTTTGGAGATGGACAAGGACCCGGAAGGCAAGGGGATACTGGGCGGGCTTTTGATTGAGAAGTTTTCGGTGCCGTCAGACGCCGATTACGCAAGCGTGCGGAAGGTCAGGGACTACATCAAAAAACACGGCAAGGAAAAAAGATGAGCAGCCCGAAAGGCATGGTGTACAAGTTTGTAGCTTCGGTATCGGCCTGTGCGGCCCTGCCGGTAGCTGGGGCGTCAATCGTGTTCCGCCAGTACGGGGGCGGCATGTCCGTGCCCGTGACGGCTGGCGTAGCCGCTTTCGCCGCTATATTGTCCGCGGCGGGCGCCTACCTTTGTTATTGCAGGTTCGTCCTGTCGCCCGTAAGGGAGATGACAAAGGCGGCCTCCGCCATATCGGGGGGTGACTTCAAAAAGCGGCTCGACGTGTCGGGCGGCGAACTGGGAGAACTGGCGGTCAGGTTCAACGAGATGGCGGACTTCGTGTCCGGGCTGTTGGACGGGATAAAGGGGTCTACGGCCAGCATAATCAGGGCGGGCGACGACATATCCGCGCGCTGCCGCGAGGTCATAGGCTCGTCCGACACGCAGATGGACTCTGTGGAGGCGGCCACCGAATCGGCGCTGGCGCTTGACGAGTCCACGAGGCTCATATCTGACAACATATCGAGCGTGATGGACGTGTCCGCAGAGAGCGCGGCCTCAGTCAGCGAGATGTCGGCGTCCATCGAAGAGGTCTCAGGCAACGCGCAGTCGCTCTTCGAGTCGGTGGTGGAAGGTGCGTCCGCGATAGACTCGATGGCCATATCCATAATGGAGACGGCCGGCGGGGTGGACAGCCTCGCGGGCCTTGCAGCCCAGACGAGCGCGGAGATAGAGGGCATACAGCGCTCCCTCAGGGACGTGGAGGGAAGCACGCTAAGGTCGGTGACGCTGTCCGAGGAGGTCGCCGCCGACGCAGAATTAGGGATGCAGGCGGTGCAGCAGACCATAGCGGGTATGGAGCGCATAAGGCAGGTGGTCTCGGACAGCGCGGACGCGGTCAGGAAGCTCGGCAAGAGCTCGAAGGACATAGACGACATAATAAAGGTGATAAGCGAGGTGACCGACCAGACGAACCTGCTGGCCCTGAACGCCGCCATAATAGCGGCCCAGGCGGGCGAGCAGGGCAGGGCGTTTGCGGTCGTGGCCGAAGAGATAAAGGAGCTTGCCGAGCGCACCGGCAGCTCCACCAAGGAGATTATAAAGATTATAAAGTCGGTGCAGAAGGAGGCCGCCGAGGCCGCAGGCTCCATGGAGGCGGGCCGCGCCAGCGTACTGGAGGGTGTGTCACTGTCCAGGAGCGCGGGTGACGCCCTGGGCAAGATAATGGACAGTGCGGTGCGTTCCAGGGAGGTCGCGGGCGAGATCGCGGACGCGACGGCGAAGCAGGTAGGCTCGGTACAGAGGGTCAGCCGCTCCGTCTCCGACATCGCAGGGACGGCGGGCCGCATAGCGTCTTCCACGCAGGAGCAGTCGAAGTCCGCAGAGGGCGTCATGAGCGCGTCTTCCCAGATAAAGGAGCTCTCGATGCAGTTGAGGCGGGCCACCGTCGAGCAGGCCAAGGGCAGCAGGCAGATAAACCAGGCCGTGGACGAGGTGTCGAGGACGACCTCCGGGATAAACAGCGCGGTGAAGGAGCAGGCAAAAGGCATCGGCAGGATAAAGGACCTCGTATCGGTGATAAGGGACAACGCGCTCGGAAACGTGGACGTGGTGGCGAAGATGAACGACGGGGTGGAGGCGCTGACGGCCCAGGCCGAGGCCCTCAAAAAGAAGGTACTGTAGCATGAAAGGCACTTTAAAGTTCAGGCTGTCCATGTACATATCGCTGACCATGCTTCTGGTCGGGATGATACTGGTCACGTCGTATCTATATATGGAGCGGAGGGAGCGCATGGACGACCTCCGGCTCCACGTAATGTGGGTTGCCGGGAGCGTGGCCGCTACGTCTGCGGACGACATCCTGAATAAAGACGACTACGCGCTTTACAAGAGCATAGAGTCGGCGGTAGACATAGAGAAAGACCTCGCAAAAAAGCGGGGCCGCGACTTGGACGAGTTCATAGAGGTGCTGGACAGGGACGGCAGGAGCATTGCCCAGGTCAAAGAGGGTTTCGGGCAGGGGGCAGACGCCATAGTGGGGCACACGCGGAAGTCAGCGCTTGAGGCGGCAAAGCCCGTAGTGTGGAAGACGGGCGCCAATGACGGAAGCAACCTTGTCGAGTCGGCCTACCCCATGTTCCTCGGCGGGGAGCGCATAGGCACGGTCAGGGTAGGGATAAGCGACAAAGAGTACCGGGCCGAGACGCTGGACTTCCTGCTCGACGCGCTGGGCATGGTACTTGCCGCCGGGCTTCTGGGCTTCATATTCGGGGGCAGGATTGCAGAGTGGGTGTCGAGGCCGATAGCGGACCTGGTCAAAGGCGCGGGCGAGTTCTCGAAGGGTAACCTGGACTACAGGGTGGAGGTATCGTCCCCGGGCGAGATGGCCGCCCTTGCATCGGGTTTTAACGACATGGCGGAGCGGCTCAGGGACAAGATAGGCAGCCTCGGCCAGGCCAGGGAAGAGGCGGAGGGCCTCTCGGAGAAGCTCGCGGAGTCGTACAAAGAGGTGAGCCATGCGGCGGAGAAGCTCCAGGCCTCGAACGAATGGGTGACGGACCTGGCATTCCGGCTGGAGGAGGCCAACCAGGGCCTGAAGGCCGAGAAGGTGCAGACGGAGACCATAGTGCACTCGATAAGGGACGGCCTGGTGGCGCTCGACAAAGAGGGCCTCATAATGCTTATGAACCCCGAGGCCGAAGAAGTCTTCGACGTCAGGGAGGAAGACGTCAAGGGCCAGCCGGTCAAGGTGCTGGTGGACAGGCTGGTGCAGAAGATAGAGGAGCCGGAGGCGTTTCTGAACAAGTTCATGGCGGCGGCCTCCACCCCCGACACCGAGAACGCGTTCACCATAACCATACTCAGGCCGTACCACAGGGTTCTCCGCAGGCTGTCGTCCGCCATAAGGGACGAAAACGGCGAGGTGGTGGGCAGGGTCGTCACCTTCAGGGACATCACCCGCGAAAAAGAGGTGGACGACATGAAGACGAACTTCGTGTCCACCGTATCGCACGAGCTCCGTACGCCGTTGACCTCCATCAAGGGCGCCCTGAACCTCCTGCTGGACGGACACATAGACGACCAGGAGACCAGGCGCGAGTTCCTCAAGATAGCCGAGCAGAACACCGACCGGCTCATCTCGCTCATAACGAGCCTCCTGGACCTCTCCCGCATGGAGTCCGGCAGGGTGGGCATGAGGTTCGCCAGGGTGGACATGAACCAGGCCGTAGGCTCGGTGGTCAAGTCCACAAGCGTGCTGGCCAGGCAGAACGGGGTAAAAGTGGACTGCGCTGGCGGCGAGGCCCCCGCCCTCGTGATAGGCGACAGGGACAGGATAGAGCAGGTGCTGGTCAACCTCATCGGGAACGCCATCAAGTTCTCCGAGCCGGGGGCCGTCATCAGGGTGATAACGGACATAGGCGAGGAAGAGGTCCGGCTCACAGTCGAGGATGAGGGCGTCGGCATACCCAAAGACAAGCTGGAAAAGATATTCGACCGCTTCTACCAGGTGGACATGTCAGCCACCAGGAGGATAGGCGGGACAGGGCTCGGGCTTACAATATGCAAGGCTATAGTCAAAGAGCACGGAGGCAGGATGTGGGCGGAAAGCCCGGCTACGCCTGACGGCAGGGGCGCGCGTTTTGTCGTGAGCCTGCCGAAGGGAGACCTGCCCATGCGTGAACCATCAGACCTTGTCAAGCAGGTGCTCCTGAAGGAAGGCCCATTGCAGGAAGGCGGCGGGGGCAAGACGGTGCTGGTCGTGGACGACGACCCCAACATACTCACAATTCACAAAAGGGCGTTCGAGCAGGAGGGTTACCACGTACTGACCGCTTCCACCGGAAAGGACGCGCTTAAACTTGCAAGGGAGAAAAGGCCGGGCTTCATCTTCCTGGACGTACTGCTCCCCGACCTGGACGGCTTCGACGTGGCGAGCATATTAAGGAGCGACCCGGCCACCAAAGACACGCCTATAGTGTTCACCACCGTGCTCGGCGAAGAGGGCAGGGAGAAGGGGATGAACCTGGGGAGCGGCTACATCACAAAGCCGTTCAACGAAGACCAGCTCCTTTCGGCGGTAAGGAAGATTATAAAGTAGTCATCATCAGGAGAAGGTATTGGACAAGGTAAACGAATCGCTCTGCATGCTTGGCAGCGAAGACCCGGAGGCAAGGAGGCAGGCCGCGTTGGCACTCGGCGACTGCCCGGGCGGCGAGGCTGTTGCAGGGCTGCTGCAGGCGATGGGCGACCCCGACTGGAGGGTCAGAAAGACGGCGGTGGAGTCGATACTGAGGGCTGACGCCGCCGACGCATTCGACGGGATTTTCGGGCTCTTATCCTCCGAGGACAACGCCGGGGCGAGGAACTCCGCAGCCGAGGCGCTCGTGAAGATAGGGCCGTTTGCCGCCGCCAGGCTCACCGAGAGGTTCGACCCGGCGGACGCGGACGTCAGGAAGTTCATCGTGGACATCATAGGGCAGATAGGCGACCCGTGCGGGGCGCCTGCCCTGGTCAAGGCATTAGACGATGAGGACTCCAACGTGCGGGCCGCCGCGGTAGAGTACCTTGGGAGGATGAAGGCGCCGGAGGCGCTTTTGCCGCTTATCGAGTTCCTGCGCACCGAGGACCAGTGGCTCGCGTTCAACGCGGCGGCAGCGCTTGGCGAGCTGGGCGACAGTAGGGCGGTGGAGCCGCTCCTGGCCGCTGCCGAAGACGCCAGCCTGCGCGAGCCAGTGGTGGAGGCGCTCGGGATGCTGGCGGACGAGCGGGCGTGGCCGTTCATGACGGCGGGGCTCAAAGACCCGGTCGCGGTCGTAAGGGAGAAGGCAATAAAGGGGTTGGTGCAAATACACGCGGCGTCAGGTGGCAAGGACGCCCTTGCCGGGTCCCTTAAAGAAAGCGTGGACAATGAGACGCTCGACTTCGTTGCGTCCTGCCTGGAGCGCGAGGACACGGACCTCCAGGCCGCGTCCGCATACCTGCTGGGGATGCTCAGGGACAAGTCGTCGGTTGAGCGGATGGCGAGGCTGCTCCTCTACGAGGAGACCAGGGACGCCGCCCTCGGAGCGTTAGGCGAGGTGGCCAGAGACGGAGTGGAGCCTTTGCTGTTCCTGCTGAACAACGAGGAAGGTACGGTGCGCGCCGCAGCCGCATTCCTCCTGGGCAACTCCGGGGACCAGAGGGTGGTGAGCTTCCTCATACCGCTCCTCGCCGACGAGAACGGCCACACCCGTAGCGCGGCGGCCCAGGCGCTCGGCAGGCTGGGCGACAGGAGGGCGGTCGAGCCGCTCATAAAGCTTTTAAGAGACGAGTACGAAGACGTGCAGTACGAGGCGGTGTACGCCCTCGGCGCGCTTTCAGGGGCGGAGCTGATGAAGCACGTCAGGCTGCTTGCGCAGGACGATGACCCCGACTTCAGGAAGAACGTGGCGGCGCTGGTCGGCATGCTGGACGGCCCAGAGGCCATGTCGGTCTTGGAGGCGCTTGTCAAGGACGAGGTGGCGGAAGTGCGCAAGGCCGCAGTGGCCTCGTTGGGCAGGTGCGATGTGGACAGGGCCATGAAGGGCATAATGACGGCGGTCACCGACGAGGACCCGGACGTGCGGCTTGCGGCGGTGAACGCCCTGGCCGAGATGTGCTCGCCTACGGCATTGGAGCCGCTCGTGCTGCTCACAAAGGACGTGGACCCCTGGATACGCGCTGCGGCGCTCCGGGGGCTCGGGTGCACGGGGAGCCCGGCCGCCGCGGACCATATATCGCCTCTCTTGAAGGACGCATACGGGCCTGTAAGGATTGCGGCAGTGGAGGCCCTCGGCAGCGCAGGGGGGGCCGGCTCGGCACAGATGCTGATGGGCTACCTGACGGACAAGGACCCCGAGATAAGGAAGGCTGCGATCGTCGCGCTCGCGGGTTTCACCGGCGAGGTGGCGTGCGGCGAGCTGGCGGCGCTCCTGAAGGACCCGGACTGGAGCGTAAGGAAGGCGGCGGCGGAGTCGGTCGGCAGGCTGGGCGGGCCCGGCTCTGCCGAGGCGCTCAGGGAGGCTGCAAGCTCGGACGAAGACGAGTCGGTGCGGGAAGCGGCAAGGGGGTTCCTCTAAGAGGGCGCATGTTCTTTAAGGAAGACATAGTAGACCTCCCGGATGACGTGTTCCGCCTCCTGAGGGACTACATAAAGAACTACTGCGGCATGTACTTCGACGACAACTCGAAGTACCTGATAGAGCGCAGGCTGTCGAGAAGGGTGCGCATGCACCAGTTCAAGACGTTCAAGGACTATTATCATTTCATCACATACGACAGGAGGCGGGACGAAGAGTTAGTCGAGGTCATAGACACCCTGACCACCAACGAGACGTACTTCTTCAGGGAGGAGGCGCAGCTGAGGGCCTTCACCGACGAGATAGCGCCGGAGATAGCGGCGGGCAAGGAACGCGGCAGGCCGTTTAGGATATGGAGCGCGGGCTGCTCCACCGGTGAGGAGCCTTACACCATCGCGATGCTCCTGATGGAAAAAGGCTACGACTCGCGCTTCGAGATAGAGATAACAGGGAGCGACATAAACCAGAAGGTGCTGACTTCTGCGAGGCGCGGGATATACAAGAGGGGGTCTTTCAGGACGACCGACGAGGCCTTCCTGCGGAAGTATTTCAAGGAGGACGCGCCCGGCACATTCAAGATCGCAGACGAGGTGAAAAAGTACGTGAGCTTCAGCTACTTAAACCTCTTCGACCCTTACAAGTTGAGTTTCCTAAAAGAGTTCGACGTGATATTCTGCCGCAATGTTATAATATATTTCGACATAGGTTCAAAGAAGAAGCTGATAGACACCTTTTACAGCAAGCTGGCGCCGGGCGGTTACCTGCTCCTGGGCCACGCGGAGTCACTGATGAACATATCCACGGCATTCGAGCTGGTGCACCTGAAAAACGACATGGTGTACCAGAGGCCGGCACAGAAGGCCGCGCCGGCGCAGGCCTGCCGTGAATGGCAGCCAAAGGGTTAACATTGAAGATAACAAGGGTACTGGTAGTAGACGACTCGGCGTTCAACAGGGAGGCCCTCTCCGGGATGCTGGAGTCGTCGTCGTTCATCACCGTGGTGGGTACCGCCTGCGACGGCGAGGACGCGATAGAGAAGGTGGTTAAGCTCAGGCCGGACTTCATCACCCTCGACCTTGAGATGCCGAAGATGGACGGGTTCACGTTCCTCAGGTGGCTTATGAGGTCCATGCCCGTGCCGGTCCTGGTCATAAGCTCGAAGGCGGACGACAAAAGCGTGATACGCGCGCTCGAGTTCGGGGCGGTGGACTTCCTCCCGAAACCCATCGGCCGCGGGGAAGGCATCGAAGAGCTCAAGCAGGTGCTGATAGACAAGGTCAAGACCTTCGCATCTACGGAGATGACCAAAGTAAGCTCGTCTTTGAAGCTTATCGAGGCCGCAGCGGCCTCAAGGCCGAAGGCCCCTGCCCCGCCTCCCCTACAGCCGGGCAGCGGCAGGTTCGACATGGTGGCGATAGGCGCCTCGACCGGGGGCCCCCCGGCCATACAGGCTATCATCACCAGGCTCCCCAAGTGGTTTCCGGCGGCGGTATGCGTCTCCCAGCACATGCCGCCCAGGTTTACAAAGTTCTTTGCGGAGAGGCTGGACAAGCTCGCGGCGGTCGACGTCAAGGAGGCGGCCGAGGGCGACATGGTCGTGCCGGGCCGCGTGCTGATTGCGCCGGGCGGCTGCCACATGACGTTCGGGCGTACCAGGGGCGGCGTGAAGGTGGAGGTCATAACCCCGTCGGCCGCAGACAAGTACGTCCCTTCGGTGGACGTGATGATGAAGTCGGCCGCAATGCAGTTCGGCGGCAGGATTATGGGCGTGATACTTACGGGTATGGGCAACGACGGCAAGGAGGGCATGGCCCTCGTAAAGGGCATGGGCGGACTGACCCTGGCCGAGTCCAAGGAGACCGCCGTCATATACGGCATGCCAAAGGAGGCGGTAAAGGCGGGGGTTGTGGACAGGGTGTTACCCCTCACGGACATGGCGGACGAGATAATCAAGTCCTGCTCTTGACAGGGCAGGTTAATGCAGGAGGTGTGAGTGGATAAAAAAGACAGCAAAGAAGGGTTTCACCAAATAAAGAACAAAGCCGAGGAGTTCCTCCAGATATTCAGGAAGGGTGAGGAGTTCACCCAGGAGATACTCAAGGAGAACGAGAAGCTGCGTTTCAAACTGGTGCAGTTGGACGAGGAGAACAGGTCGCTCAAAAAGGCCGACCCCCGCATGCTCAAGTCGCTGGAGGATAAGCTGGAGGTCTTGGAAGAGGAGAACAAGCGCCTCATCGAGCGCTACCGCGAAGTGGAGATGGAGAACAAGGACTTCGTCGAGAAGTACATAGAGGTGGAGCAGGAGAACAACAACCTTGCGAACCTCTACGTAGCCAGCTACCAGCTCCACTCCACGCTCGACTTCGACGAGGTGTTAAAGACAGTCCTCGAGATAATAATGAACCTGGTCGGCGCGGAGCGCTTCGGGGTCATGCTACTGGACGAGAAGACGAACAACCTGACCGCAGTGGCCACAGAGGGCGTGCGGGTAGAGGACATGCCCGTCTTAGAGATAGGCAAGGGCACTATAGGCGGGGTGGCCAGGTCCGGTGAAAGCTATTTCGCGGAAGACGTAACCGTCGTGACGGGAGACGACCTCACCGACCCGATGGTCTGCATACCGCTGAAGATAAAGGAGCACGTCATTGGCGTCATAGCCATATACAAGCTCCTGGTGCAGAAGGACAAGTTCTCCGACGTGGACTACGAGCTTTTCTCGATGCTCGCGGGGCACGCGGCCACGGCGGTGTTCTCGTCCAGGCTTTATTCTCAGTCGGAGCGAAAGCTCGTCACCATACAGAGCTTCCTTGACCTTATGAAAGAGAAACCCACGGGGAACTAAGCCCCTTGCCCCCTACGGAGGAACAAGAAGATGCCGATCATCAATTTTTTGGTTGTGGAAGATTCCCCCACAATGCGCCAGCTTATATCGTTCGCGCTAAAGCGGGTGCACGGTTCAAAGATAGTGGAGGCCTCGGACGGTATAGACGCGCTGAAGAAGCTGTCCGGCACGAAGTTCGACCTGATACTGACGGACATCAACATGCCCATCATGGACGGCCTGAAGCTGGTCTCCCTGATACGCGGGGACCAGCAGCACAAGGACATCCCCATCATAATAATCACCACCGAGGGCGCTGAAGAGGACAGGAAAAAGGGCCTTGCCCTGGGCGCGAACGCGTACCTCCCCAAACCCATCCAGACTGCGGAGCTCCTGAAGCTTGTCAAGGAACTGGTAAAGGTAGGTTGACCGCATTGAATATAAAGCTCATCATGCCGGCATGGCCCAAGACATCGCTCTGGGGCAAGCTCGGCTCAGGCATCCCGTCTTTGTCGCTTGCTACAGTGGCCGCGCTCACCCCCGCAGGGCACGACGTAGAGATAATATACGACGAGAAGGGGCCTATAAACTACGACGCACCGGTGGACATCGTCGGCATGACCGGCATGACCCCGGTCTCGAAGCGCGCATACCAGATTGCGGCAGAGTATAAAAAGCGCGGCGTGCACACCGTCATGGGCGGGATACACGCTACCATGTGCCCGGAAGAGGCGGCCGAGCATTTCGACTCCGTGGTGGTAGGCGAGGGCGAGGGCGCATGGCAGAGGTTATTGGCAGATTACGAAAAAGGCTCGTTACAAAAGTATTACAAAAACGACGGCCTCATAGATTTGGAAACAGAGTCGCCCGTACCCAGGCTCGACTACTACAAGGGCAAGGGGTTCTTCCTCCCCAACATTATACAGACCACGCGCGGCTGCCCGCACAACTGCGAGTTCTGCACCGTCACACAGTTCTTCGGCCGCTCGTACCGCCACAAGTCGCACGCGCAGATAGTCAAAGAGATTGAAGCGATGGACAGAGACCGCTTCCGGGGCAACGAGGTCTTCTTCTGCGACGACAACATAGTTGCCAACCGCAAGTTCCTGATGCGCATGTGCGACGATATAACGCCTTTTAAGCTAAACTGGTACGCGCAGAGCACCGCCGCCGTCACGGACGACGACGAGGTATTAAAAAAGCTGGAGCAGTCCGGCTGCAAGGTGCTGTTCGTGGGGTTCGACTCCCTTAACCAGGACTCGCTCGAAGGCATTGACAAAGGCCACAACATTGTCGAGAAGTATGCGACCACGGTCAAGAAACTGCACGACCACGGCATATCCATACACGGCTCGTTCATGTTCGGGTTCGACCACGACGACCTGGACGTGTTCTCCAAGTTCCTCGACTTCGGTATGAAGGTGAAGCTGGACGCGGCGTTCCTCACGGTGGTGACCCCCTTCCCCGGCACGAGGATACACGAGCGCATGAAGGAAGATGGGCGGATATTCGACTTCGACTGGGAGCATTACGATATATCGACGGTCGTGTACAAGCCTACGAAGCTGAGTGTGAAGGACCTGCAGGAGGGCTACTGGTGGATGTTCCGCGAGTTCCACACCTTCCCGAACATATTCAAACGCCTCTGGGGCAGCACGCCGTCATGGATGATAAACCCCGGCAGTAACATGGTGTTCAAGATATTCGGCGGCCGCACCTTCCCGAAGGTCAAGGACATCGGGCGGTTCAAAACATAACGGAGTCAGAAATGAAAAATAAATCAAAGCCTACTTCCTATGCAGACCTTATCAAACTCCGAAAACCTGTACGAAACGTAAATAAAGAACATAAAAGTCATCTTAGCCGCCTGGAGAAGGCTGCCGTCTGGATTACCGACCATATAGGCTCGATGGGATTTTTTCTCGTTATATTCACCTGGACGGTCTGCTGGCTCGGCTGGAATACCCTTGGCCCACAGGAGTCGCGGTTCGACCCCTTCCCCGCATTCGTCTTGTGGCTTTTTATATCCAACATGATACAGATTTTTCTGATGCCTCTGATTATGATAGGCCAGAACCTTCAGGGACGCCATGCCGAGGCAAGGGCGGAGTCCGACTTCGACGTGAACGTCAAGGCCGAAAGAGAAATAGAGGCGGTACTCCTGCACCTCGAACATCAAAACGAGCTGATTTTGAAGATACTCAGCCAACTGGAAAAAGGGAAAGAGAATTAGGCGTGTGGCTACGTTCAAGTTAAAGGAATGATATTGAATGGCAATTAATCAGCATTTCGTTGACGATCTGGCGGTCTGGCGGCATAAGGTCAGAGGTACAAAATTTGCCGTTTTACCGCCTCTTACAGCAAGGCCCAACCCCCTCGTATTTGGTGATTTGGTTATAGCCTCAGTATTTTTCCCCGGAATGATATATGCAGTAGATAAGAATACCGGTCACCCTCGCTGGCGGGTACAGATGGATGGGTATGGCGGGTCATCTGTAACTGCGGCTTTAGGAATGGTGTACGGCAAGTCAGTTCACACGATTTACGCGATAGATGCAAAGTCTGGCAAAACAAGATGGAAATTCTGCCCTTATGGAACAAGCGGAGAGTGCATCTATTCCAGTCCTACCATTGCGGAGGGGCAGCTTTTTTTTGGCGACCGTAATGGTCTGTTTCATTGCCTGGATGCCAAAACGGGAAAGCAGATATGGTGGGCTAATACATCCCGTGCCGAGAACAACGACGTCAACGCAACGGCTGTATACCATGACGGTATGATTATTGTAGCGAACAATGCAGGCATTGCTATTGCATTTGAACCTGCCACGGGTCGGCAGGTATGGAGACAGCGTCTGGACAGTCCTTCCATTCATGAGTTACACATCTATAATGGCCAAGTAATTGTACAGACAGTTTCTTCCATTTATTCACTTAATCCGAGTGATGGCGGTATTGTGCAGAGGCACAACTGGCGAGGCGAAACTATCGTAGCATTTGTAACAATAGGCGATAACATGATAGTTTCCTCTCGGTACAAGAAATCATTGGCAGGCGGAGTCGAAGATTATGAACGCGAGAATATTGTTAGGTGCATGAGAAATGGCGAGCTACTTTTCAAGTGCACTACATCAAGCGATATTCCGGGAGTCAGAACAAACAATAAAGGCAGGCTACTATATGAGTCCAGCTATGATGGCTTGGAAATTATAAAGGCTGCGACGGGGGAGTGCATTCATCACATTAAATCCAAAAGAGGCTCCCTTCAGCCGGGAATTGTAGATGTTCGACAAGAACATATTTACCTGTTGACAGAGAACGGTGCTTTATATTCGCTTCGTCACCCGTAATTAAAGGAATGAAGGCATGGCCTCCATAAGCGACGAAAGTAGAAAAGAGTTCGGTGAGCTTTTTGATGAAGTCTCACGGATACTCTATCGCCACGACCCGATGAGTTTGGCGAGATGTGGAGCCCCCGCCGACGAGTACGACATCGAAGCGTCCACCATCCTGTCACGGCTGAATGATTGCAATACTGCGCACGATTCAAGGAAGGTCATACACGAAGAGTTCGCGCACTGGTTTGGCGCCAACCTTGCTGGCGCAGAAGAAACTTATGATGATGCCGCTCATGAAATCTGGGATGCATGGCAAAACCGCCCGATGAATCGGGCAGCTACAAAAGCAGATTCTTCGCTTCGCTCAGAATGACAAGCGCGTGGAGGAGATTGCCGCGTCGCTTGCGCTCCTCGCAATGACAAGCGCTCCCAAACAAATCTCTTGACTTCCCTTTTTACGATATGATACATTCGTTATTACCTGCGCGTGGGGGGTGGCAATTCCCTCCGCCGCGAGACGAGGGCTTATGCCCACGGTCGGAAAAATAAAATAAGCCAGGAAGGGTGATAAAGCTTGGAGGTAAAAGTCCAGGACGGTCAGGTAGAAAAGGCTTTAAAGATACTGAAGAGGCAGATGGCGAAGGAAGGGCTTTTGAAGGAACTCAAGAAGCGCAAGTACTACGAGAAGCCCAGCGTCAAGAAGAAGAGAAAGCAGCAGGAGGCCCGGAAGAAAAGGGCCAAGAGATAGTTGTGCCAGAGGGCGTCCTGTGAAAGCGGGACGCCTTTTTACATTACGCTGTGCCGATGTCACGGAAAACCCTTGACATAGACATGCCGCTGTGGGAAAATGCGCTTTTGTTGGGACGGGCCTATAGCTCAGCTGGTAGAGCCTCCGGCTCATAACCGGACTGTCCCAGGTTCGAATCCTGGTGGGCCCACCATTCCTCCTTTCGGCACGAGACTATATGATGCACCTGCTGTACGACAACGTATTCGACAATGGCCCGGCGGCAAAGGTCAAGGAAGAAGACCACAAGACGCGCAGGGCCTCAAACAGGACAAGACAAATGCACCCATAAACCGGGTGCATTTTTTTTGAGTGTACAGGGAACATGCCGCAACTGAAAGACATAATAGCAGTGATAGAGCAGATAGCGCCGCCGGGATTCGCGGCCGCATGGGACAACTCCGGGCTGCAGGTTGGAGACCTCTCCATGTCCGTGCAGAGCGTGCTCGTATCGCTCGACCCGCTGGCCTCTGTAATAGAGGAGGCGGCGGAGCTTGGCTGCGACCTGGTGGTGTCGCACCACCCGCTGTTTTTCAGGCCTATAAAAAAGCTCGACCTATCGCATGGGCAGGGGTCGGCGGTAAAGGCCGCGATAAGGCGCGGCATAGCGGTCTACAGCGCGCACACGAGCCTCGACCGTGCGCCCGGCGGTGTTAGCGACGCCCTTGCAGCGCCGCTGAAGCTGAAGGGTTTGCGGCCGCTCGAAGACACCACCGGCCTGCCTGACGGTTTCGGGTTCGGCAGGATAGGCGAGCTGGCAAAGGAGACTACGGTGTCAGAGCTTGCGGCCAAGCTCAAGGATGCCCTGGGTGCGGATACTATAAAGCTTGTCGGCGACCCCGCGCACTCTGTCAAGAGGGTGGCGCTCTGCGGTGGCAGCGGATCGGAGCTGATGGAAAGCGCACACAAGGCCGGTGCGGACGTTTTCGTGACGGGCGACATAAAGTACCATGACGCCCTGGACGCGCTTTCGCTCGGCATGACTGTATTGGACGTGGGGCATTTCCGTTCGGAGATGCCTGTAGTGGGACAACTGGCCGGGCTGTTGGGTCCGGCATTCAGGGGCAAAGGGTGGGACGTGTTGGTGATGACAAGCAAGGCGCAGGACGAGCCTTGGTCCTGGCTGTAAAGCAAGAACAGGAGGAGACGTGCTGGAAGATCTTAGACTATTGGTGGAACTGCAGGAGATAGACCAGAAGGTCTACGAGCTGAAAAAAGACAGAGAACGCCTGCCGGTATTGGTTGCCCGCGCTGGCGAGGTCCATGCTTCTGCGCAGGCGGAGGCCAAGTCCGCGCAGGCGGAGGTGGACGCAGCGGTCAAGGAGAAGAAGGCCGTGGACTCCGAGATACAGCAGGAGACCGCGCGGCTCGACAAGATGAAGCAGCGAAGCTCCGAGATAAAGAACAACAAGGAGTATTACGCGCACTTAAAAGAGATAGAGGACTGCCAGAAGAAGATTACCTCGCTTGAGGACAGGACCCTCGAACTGATGGAGAAGGCGGAGAAGTCCGAGGCGCTGCTAAAGGAAAAGAAGGAGGCGTTGGCCGTCGAGCAGGTGTCGTTCGAGGAGGAGAAGACGCGCATAGAGAAGACCTTCGAGAGCGGCGAGGCCATGCTGAAGGAGCTGAAGCAGAAACGAAAGGCGGTACTCCCGAAGATAAGCAAGGCCGCCGCCGAGTATTACGCGCAGGCTCTGAAGCGTTACCCGGACTCGGCTATAGTGGAGACCGTGGGCGGCTCGTGTACCGGCTGCCGCATGATGATGCCTCCGCAGCAGTACAACAACGTCCGGAAGGGCGAGACGGTGATAACCTGCAACAACTGCAACCGGATTCTTTACTTCAGGGGATAGCGGTGACCAAGACAAAGGCAGGGCGCCTCATACTTCATACGGACGGGGCGTCCAGGGGGAACCCGGGCGAGTCGGGCGTCGGCGTACTCATAGAGGACGAGTCAGGCCAGATATTAAACAGGCACGCGCGCTACCTGGGACATGCGACAAACAACCAGGCGGAGTATACCGCGCTGATAGACGGCCTGAAGGCGGCGCACGCGCTCGGCGCGGACGACGTCGCAGTATTTGCCGACTCGGAGCTTATCGTAAAACAGATGAAGGGCCTGTACCGCGTGAAGGACCCCGGCCTTCAGGTGCTGCACGCGGAGGCCAGAGGTATAGTCAGGAACTTCACCCGGTTCGCGATAGATTATATACCGAGGGCGAAGAACAAGGAGGCCGACGCGCTCGCCAACGAGGCGATAGACAAACGCATGATTTAGAGATTCCCAAAGCCGTCCGGGTGGCCGCCGCCATGCGTATAATGCGCGTGGGGGAGGAAAGTCCGAACTCCGCAGGGCAGGGCGCTGGATAACGTCCAGGGGGGGGAACCCCACGGAAAGTGCCACAGAAAGCAAACCGCCATACTGCAAAGCGTGGTAAGGGTGAAAAGGCGAGGTAAGAGCTCACCGCCCCGGTGGCGACACTCGGGGGCATTGAAAACCCCGCCCGGAGCAAGACCAAATAGGGGGACGATTGAGGGTGGCCCGCCCGATGTCCCCGGGTCAGGTCGCTAAAGGTCCCGGGTAACCGGTACCGTAGAGGAATGGTCACCGTCCCGTGCAGAAATGTGCGGGATACAGAATTCGGCTTACAGGGCGGCTTTGGGATAAATTGCTTCACAGCCTGGGACGCATCACCACACGCCCAGACTTTCTATGCCCGACTCATTAATCAGGGCTAAGGCCCTCTCCTCGTCCGCCATGTCCACACGCACAGCAAGCCCGCAGTCAGAGCTGACCCCGCGCGGCTTGGTCACCACCTTGCATGGGATGTCCGCTGCCTTGAGCGCGCGCTCGGCTTTAAAGGTCAGGTAGGTGGTCTTGAAAACTATAACCTTGTGGTCGGACAAAGGGCTGCTCGTGTATATGGTTGTGAAAATCTCTGGGATAGTGTGATAATTGCAGGAGGCTCAATATTCACCGGTTCGTTTCGGAGTAACCTTCAAGCCAGCTGACGCCTGCTATCAGGCAACTCCAAAATCTCCCGGCTCAGGGTTGAGCCGTCCTGAATTACCACTCTATCCCCGCCTACTTTTAACTGCTATCTTTTGATTTTGAAATCGTACTGACTGCCTCTAAGGCAGCGTCAATATCTGCTTCCGTGTTGAAGTAGCCGGGGCTCATCCTGACGGCTCCGACAGGGTAGGTGCCCATAGTCTTGTGCGCGTCCGGGGCGCAGTGTATGCCTACACGCACGGCGATGCCGTAGTCCGAGTCGAGCATATCGCCTATAGCCGCAGGGTCCATCCCGGCTATGTTGAACATGACCACGGACGCCCTCTTAGCCGCATCGTCAAGCCCGTACACGCGCACGCCGTCTATAACTGAAAGCCCGGCCATCAGCCGTCTGCACAGGCCGACCTCATGGGCGCGTATCTTCTCAACGCCCTCGGACAGGATGAACTCGACGCCCGCAGCAAGGCCCGCTATGCCGGGCGTGTTCAGCGTGCCCGCTTCATAGCGGTCCGGCAGGAAGTCCGGCATTAGCTCCAGGTCGGAACGGCTGCCCGTGCCCCCGAATATCAGCGGCCTCAAGTGCACAGTGGGTGCGATGTATAGGAAGCCGGTGCCCTGCGGACCATACAGCCCCTTGTGGCCCGGACACGCGAGGAGGTCGATGCCCATTGCCTCTACGTCTATAGCTACTGAGCCCGCCGTCTGAGCCGCGTCAAGGAGCAGGTACGCGCCTCCTGCGTGCGCGGCCTCCGCGACCTCGGCCACCGGCGTTATAGTGCCTATCACGTTGGACGCGTGTGTGAGCGCTATCACCTTCGTATTGTCCTTCATGGCGGAGCGAATATCGTCCGCGCCGATTACCCCGTCCGTATTCGCACTCACCTTATCCACCATCACGCCCGCCTGGGATAGGAACTTAAGCGGACGGGTGACGGAGTTGTGTTCCATAGAAGTTGTCACGCAGTGGTCGCCCGGCTTAAGCAGCCCCTTCAGGCCGAGGTTCAGCGCTACGGTAGCGTTGGGCGTGAATATTATCCTGTCCGGGTGCTTAATGTTGAAGAGCCGCGCTATCGTTTCCCGCGCCTCGAATATGACCCTGTCGGCCTCTATAGCGCTCCTGTGTCCAGCGCGGCCGGGGTTCGCGGACACGTTTCTGAGCACATGCTCGACTGCCTTGTATACGGCTTCAGGCTTCGGGTGCGAGGTCGCTGCGTTGTCCAAGTAAATTCCCATAGTATCCTATATATCCGTGCTGCCAACAGGGCGGAGGATATGTTGTCGGATGAAACGTCATCTTGAGCGTAAAAATTAACTCTGCGCTAAAGTTGTGGTCGCGAATAATGACGTTTCAGGATGGCCACATGTCCGAGCCTGTTCAATCCCTGACCCGCATGAGAACGCCAAGCGCAAGCACGAACGCCAGACCGAGTAGAGTCGCGACCTCGCCCGCGAGCGACGGGCCCATGTTGGAGCTCGATATGCCCCAGTCCTGCACGAGCGCGCCCCCAGCTACCATGCCGAGTACGGCGTATGCCGCGTCCGCGCTACCCTGTCCCGCGAGTATCAATTGCCTGAACGGGCAACCGCCGATGAGTATGGACGTCACACCCACAAGGCCCATGCCGAGGAAGCTCCAGAGGTAGCCGGTGTGCGAGCCGGGCTGACCTTCGATGCCTGGCGAGAACTGCCCGAACAGGAGCGCGACGACAAACGCGAAACCTATCATCGAGACGACGCCATAGAGGAGGCTCCTGTCCCCGGACACGATGAAGTTGCCTATCCCGCCCGTCACGCAGAACCGCGAGCGCTGTGCAAGCCCGCCTATCAAAAGCCCAGCGCCAAGAGACAACAACAGCGGCGCCCTCTGCGCGGCAGGTCCCATCGAACTCAGGTAGAGAAATCCGGGCTCGACAAGAAGGAGCGCAAGCAGGGACGCCATGACGAGCGGCATCAGTATCCCGTTGACGAGCGGCATCGGACCCGAATCGCCCAGGTGGAAGCCGCGCCTAAGGAAGGCGTACCCGAGCCACACCCCTGCCACCAGGCCCGCTACGCCGGCTACTGCGGTCAGGTCGCCTGCCGAAAGCCGGAGCGACATCTTGATGGGGCAACCTAAAAACACGGAGCAGCCTACTATTAGGAGCGCGCCCCCAACGAACCTGATGAGGGGCGAGGAGCCACCCTCCGCCCTGAACTCCCTTGCGGCGAAAGCGGAGATGGAGCCGCCCAGCACGAAGCCTACAAGCTCAGGGCGTATGTACGACATCCGAAGGTTGCCGTGCAGTCCGAGCGCGCCTGAGAGGTTCTCCATGAAGCACGATACGCAGATGCCGGAGTTTCGCGGGTTGCCCATGACGGACAGGTACACCCCAAGCCCGCCGATTGCGGCCCCGGCCAGTATTATGGTTATAAGCTCACTGTGTTTTTTGAAAAACTTGGGCATACTAAGACTAAAACCTTTCTTGCGGCGCGCCGGGGGCGTCGCGCCCTACAAATCCCCCTCGCCTTGCGGGAGAGGGGGCTGGGGGTGAGGGGTTTCCATTTCCCCCTGACAGCTTTCCGCCACTACTCGCAGCCACCCGCCAACATGCGCTCCAGGTAATACGCGTCGCTCAGTGCCGCGCGCGAGGCGGCGTCATCCTTGTCTTTAGCAAGGCCGTCCTTCGCAAGCGCCATGCCTTCCTTGACCGTAGCCTTGATGCGCTTGCCGATGAACCTGCCCGACTTTTTGTCAACGTACTCAGGCTCCATCTGGAGCGCGGTTCGGTACTCCTTCATAGCATTCGGATAGTCGTTCAACGACGAGTACGCCTGCCCCATTAGAGCATGCACGTCCGGCTGTGCGGGGTACGCGCCTGCGAGCTTGCCGAGCTCGGATACAGCCTGAGCGAACTGGCCCGCATCGAAGAGCGCCCGGGCCTTGTCGTACCCTGCATAGTACGTGGGAGACGGTGGCGCGGCCTGGACGCGGGACGCCGCCGGTTTCACGGCCTCGTTCCCGCTACCGCCCGATGCGGCCATGCCGAGCGCAGCGGCAAGGAATACCGCCGCAGCCGCTATGTTCATGAAATCGAAACGGTCGAGTCTCATATCCTTCAAAACTTCTGGTAGGGGGGCATGTTGCACCTTTTCGCCATCTCGCGGACCGGGTCGTATTCGCTGTCCTTCACGTCGGCTACGCCGTCCAACTCCGCCGCCTTCAACACACGGACTACCTCGCCGTCTAACTCCACCGTGTCGGTCGGCCTAAGGGAGAGTATCGCATCCTTCACCTCTTTTACCAGGGCGTCATCCACCTTCTCCGTCACGCCGAACGTGCAGTATGGTATGGGTTCGGCTTCGGCCACCACCCGGAAGTCGTCAGGGTCGATCTTGCCCTCTTTGGACATCTGCTCGAAGTCGAGCATGGGCACGGCCGCCGCGTCATACGCCTTGTACAAAAGTGAATAGACCACCTTCTCGTGCTTGTACGAGCCCTTGGGTATAGTGTAGAACTCGAGCCCCGTCTCCGGGTCGAACCCGTTTTTTAACATCAGGTCGTACTGCGAAAGGTAGCCGGTCGGGGCCAGGTTAGGCCCGAACACCATGCGTTTGCCCTTCAGGTCGGCTATCTTCATTATAGGGCTGTCCTTTAAGACAAGTATCGCGCCGCGCGATTTATAGCCGTACTTCCCGCGCACGTCCGCGCCGATGACCTCCACGCCATAGTCCTTGTTCAGTATCACGTACAATAGCGAATTGGTGTGGGTAAAGTCCACCTTGCCGTCTTTGACCGCCTGCGCGAAGTCCACCGTGTCGATGGTCACGGCTACGAACTGCCTGCCCAGTTTCTTTGAAAGGTACGCGGTAAGCGGCCTGAAGCGGGCCTCCGTCTCCTGAGTGCTGTTGCATACCATGAAACCGACCCTGACCGGCTTGTTGTCGCCCACAGCCGGTTTTTCAACTTTTGTCTTGCATCCCGACAGAAACATATATATAATGAGTGCGCTAAAGATTAGCTTCGTTGCATATCTTAGTTGCAAGTCTGTCTCCTTTGTATATTAGTAGAGCAAGAAGCGTGCCTGTTATCGTACGTGGTTGATTTTAGCACAGTATTATTTCAAAAAAAAGGAATTTCGGGGTGGGACAAAAAAGGGCAGGCTGGGGCATGGCTGTCCCAGTGGCCTACCGCCTGCCGAAAGGCCGGTTTTGCAGGCCCTGACGATAAAATGGGGCATAAAAGTCCCATGACGTCTGCGAGGGCAGCATTGAGCGGGTATGAAGCCGGGCTGGCTCTCGCTTCATTATGCAGATAGTCTGTTGATTAAACAACGGTTTATGCGGCCGCAGAATAAAAAACCTTTATAGCCCCATTATGGCAACCTATTTGCAATGAATATAACCGTGTTCTATTCTCAACTGAGGGTCTTTATAGTTACATATATTATGGTTACAAGGGGGTGATAACCAGTCGGGGCATTGGGACGGTCATTGAAACCGCCGTTCCAGGCCGCAATTGTCGCTTTACAGCCGGGATATGGGAGTTGCAAAACAGCTCAACAGTTCCAAGACTATAAGGAGGACTTTAGAATTATGGATGTCAACCTGCCTTTGATTGTTTCAGGTCTCGCTGTCGGCTTCGCCTTCGGGTTTGTGCTGCAGCACGGTCGCTTCTGCATGAATACCGCATTCAGGGAGGTGCTGCTCTCCAGGGACTTCACCGTGTTCCGCGCCTACCTTCTCGCACTGATAGTCTCGATAATCGGCGCCAACCTTCTGGAAGATATGGGTTACATACACCTTAAGGTGCCGGCCTTCACATGGCTTGCCAACATGGTCGGAGGATACATATTCGGCCTTGCGATGGTGCTTGGCGGCGGTTGCGCCTCCGGCACGCTCTACAGGATAGGCGAGGGCATGATAGGCTCCTGGTTTACGGCGCTCGGCTTCCTGCTTGGCGCGGGCGCCACGCTGTCGGGCTTCCTGAGGCCTGTAGCCGAGTTCTTCTGGTTCGGCCCCGGCTACGACCCGTCCGACCCCAGCACCGCCAAGTTCATGTACCAGATGGTGGACGCGGACGGAAACCCGGTCCCGGTCACCATATTCAACATCCTGGGCCTCAACCGCTGGATAGTGATAGCGGTCCTGGGCGCAGCTGCACTGATTTTCATAGCAAAGGGCAACTTCAAGAAGCCGGCCAGCCAGAAGGGCTTCTCCTGGTGGACCACCGGCATAATGATAGGCATTGTCTCCGCTGTGGCCTTTTTCGCCTCAGAGGTATGGGGCGGGATGCCGCAGGCAAGGGGCCTTTCCTTCACCGGACCGCTGAACGAGCTCGTAACATGGATGACCGGCTCTACCACCGCGACGCAGTTCAAGGCCGCCATGCTGGAGGGCGAACTCGACGTACCCGGCAACCTGGCGCAGGCGGGCGTGCTGACATGGAGCGTGTGGATGATATTGGGCGTGGTGCTGGGCTCGCTTACCTCGGCTGTCAAGGGTAAGGAGTTCGGGTGGCGCTCTCCCAAGGCCAATACGCTGGCGCAGCAGTTCGGCGCTGGGCTTGTGATGGGCTTCTCCGGCGCACTGGCGGGCGGCTGCAACGTAGGCCACGGCCTCACCGGTCTGTCCACCCTCGCGCTCGGAAGCCTTGTGGGCCTGATATTCATTATACTCGGTTGCTGGACGATGGTCTACTTCCTGTTTATCAGGGAGTAAAGCGGCTTCAGATTACATATGAAAACTTTAAATCAAGGGAGGTGACGAGAGGGGCGGTTGTTGCGGTCGAATGTTTACTGCAAACAGGGTAGACGGGATCCGGGAAGGTTTTTTCCCGGCAGGCGGGGCAGGCGGCAATGCGATGCCGCAGGCAAGTGTCGGTAACATCAGGAGGAGGAAGCAGATTATGAAAAAAGGGTTCGTAGCATCCGTGTTGTTGTTTTCCGCCATCGCGCTTTTGACCATAGGCGTAACGGTGTCCAGTGCGGGAGATAAGGCGCCCAAGCTTACGGG
>Ga0334722_10000298_pt1 | contig 75530 bp, 62 predicted proteins | sample C3_bottom_MG_FD_207210 | JGI IMG/M metagenome (GOLD analysis project Ga0334722, IMG submission 207210) | Sediment microbial communities from Yellowstone Lake, YNP, Wyoming, USA - C3_bottom | ecosystem: Environmental > Aquatic > Freshwater > Lake > Sediment | place: USA: Wyoming | collected...
AGGGAGTTCGACTCGGACACGGGACTCTACTACTACCGCGCGCGGACGTACACTCCCGCCATCGGACGATTCCTCCAGAAGGACCCCCTCGCCCTCGCCTTCCCGCTCGTCCGCTCCGTCGACGCGAACCTCTACCTCTATGTGAGCGACAACCCGGTGAATCTCGTCGATCCCACCGGGTACAGCCAGCACACGGTCCGCGGGATGGAACTGCACGGGAAGGAGTACTGGTACGACCACTACGATGAGAAGTCGGTCCGGGAGGGCGCGGCCATCATCGACCAGGGGAACTCAGACGCCCAGGCCTTGGCGAACGGCCTCAACGAGCAGTGGGCGAGGATGCAGGACCTGAAGCACAAGATCGAGAGCGCGCGCGAGAAGAGCTACTGGGACTTCTTCGTCAAGCTCGCCGGCCTCGCCGTCACGATCGCCGGACTGGTCACCGCCAACCCGTTCCTCGCGGCGCTCGGCGTCTCCATCGGACTCCATGAGACCGTGCTCAACGCCGCCGCCGGGGAGGACTGGGGCCTCGACGCCCTGAAGCAGGCGGGGGACCAGGTGCTCGAGGCGACGGAAGAGAAGGTGGGTCCCGCGCTGAAGGCCGTCGGGAAGGGGCTGGGTGCCCTCGGCCTCATCAAGGACATCCTCGACACGGCCGACTCGCTGGGAGACCTGGCGAGCTGGGATGAGGCGATCCAGAAGGCGCGGCAGGCGAATGCCAAGTTCGCGGAGAACGCGGCGAAGGGCGGCGTGTTCGACCAGATGATCCAGGGGATCATCGACCTCGCCGTGGCCAAAGGACTGGCCCTCGCGGAGAAGGATAAGCTCACCGGCCAACCCGTGCCGACGCCGGGCGGGGGCCGGCGCGAACCGGACCGTCCCGACGGTGCTCCGACACCCACGCTAGGCGGCGGAAGTACGGGCGGCGTCGTCGCCCCGGACGGCGGGTTCGTCGACGTCCCCACGGGCATCGATCCCTTCAGCTCCGTCGACATCCCCGTCGGCGTGAAGAACTTCGGGCGCACCAACCTCACCGGCGCGGTCGTGCACGTGCGCGTCTACCCCGAGCCGGCGGCGCGGCGCGTCCTCCTCGTCGTCGACGAGTCCGACGGCGCGAACGTCTGGTTCGAGGAGGCGCTGACGGACATCAACGTGACCTTCGACGAGGTCTTCGTGGACACGGAGTACACGCCGAAGTACGTGGACCGCGATCCGCTGACGAAGGATTTGAAGGACTACGAGACCGTGCTGTGGGAGACGAGCAACGACCGTACCGGGACCCTGGAACTGCCGGCACAGCCCGAGCTCGGCAAGTACCTCGACTTCGGCGGGTGCCTCTTCCTCGGCGGGGACGGGTTCATGGCGGAGTGGCCGGCGCCGAAGGGCACGCTCATGAGCGACTGGATGTTCGCGGACGGGTACGGCGGGGACACGTTCGACTTCTCCGTGGACGGCGTGCCAGGGACGATCGGCGACGGCCTGGAACCCATCCTCGAGGACGGCACGGGCTCCGGCTTCCACACCTTCGGGACGAGCCTGAGCGGTGTGAAGCCTCCGGGCGAGCCCGCCTTCCTCTACAACCGGAGCCTGGCGGCGGTGCAGGGGGAGAACACGACGTTGAACGGGACGTACAAGAGCATCCTCGCGTCGTTCGAGTTCGCGTCGATCTCCGAGCGTTCCCTCCGCGACGTCCTCATGGAACGCATCATCGAGTTCCTTACCTGCCAGCCTGTCGCGAGCGGCGACACGCCGGTGCCCACGGTCCCGAGCACCTGGGACTCGCCGGGGAGCACCACGACGGTGACTACGACCGTGACCCTGGCACCAGGGAACTACGTGGCGGTGGTGACCCTCACGGGCGGCGGGGACACGTACACGCCGAACAACGGCGCGCGGATCCCGGTGACCGTGAAGCCGAACCTCGTGATCGATCGCTGCGGCGTCGTCGATCAGCCGGGGAACTACACGGTCACCGCCGATCTGACGAGCCCGGACGACTGCCTGGTGATCACCGCCGACGATGTGACGATCCTGGGGTCCGGGCACACGATCTCCTACGGCTCCAGCGGCTCCGGGACCGGCATCCGCGTGCAGGACGGGGATGGGGACGGTGTGCGGAACGTCGACGTGGCGGACCTCGTCGTCCTCGCCGCCGGCGGGAGCACGACGGGCTTGGCGGTGGTCGACGGGCTTGCGGGGAACGACATGACGGACCTCGAGCTGCGTGGCGGGAACATGGGAGTGCTCCTGGTGAACTCGGGAGGGACGACGCTCACGCGGCTCTCGGTCGTGGGCAACTCCCTGGGGATCCTTGTCCAAGCCGGCCATCCGCCCTCCGGGCAGCCGACCCTGGCGTACGACAACCTCTTCCAGAACGGCCAGAACGCGGTGGACTTCACCGGGTTCACTCGCTGGAACCTCCTGGACCCGGACTGTACGCGGACGAACATCATTGGCGGGGCATGCCGTGGCGGCAACGCCTGGAGCGATTACCTCGGGAGGGACCTCAACGGCGATGGCATCGGGGACGCGGACCTCCCGTACACCGCCAACGGCGGCATCGCCCCGGGAGGGGACTTCATGCCCCTGACGAACCACGGGCCGTGACGGGCGCGGCAGGAATCGAACCCACACCGAACCGCTTCGAAGGCGGTCACTCTCTCCGTTAAGCTACGCGCCCATGCCCCCGGGCGGAATCGAACCGCCTTCCCCTGCTTCGCACGCAGGGATCCTCTCCGGTAGACGACGAGGGCGGACTGTCGGCGGGGAGCGGGATCAGTTCTTCACAGGCTCGAAGGAGGCGAACATCTGGCGGGACTCTTTCAGGGTCGCGAGGCTCTCGTACGTGCAGCAGGCCTCGAACTGCTTCCACATCGCGAGGACCGCGGGGTTGGAGTGGGCGAGCCCGATGGCCTTCTCCGACTTCCACTCGAAGACCTCGACGAATGCCCCGTTCTTCGCGCGCATGAGGTACGGCGTGCGCTTCGCCGCCAACCCTTCGCGCCAGAGCACGCGCAGGTGCTTCCGCAGTACGCTACGCACCGCGGCTTCCTTTCCCCGCCGGGGCTTGTAGACGCAGATCACCAAGACGCCCATGGACACCATCCAGGCGACCGCGGCGGCCTTCTTGACGGTTTCGCTGGATGGACGCGGCAGGGATCGAACCCGCATCCCTCGGCTTAGAAGTCCGGTGCTCTCTCCGTTGAGCTACGCGTCCGCGAAGCCGCAGGCCGGAATCGAACCGGCATCCTCCTGTTTACGAAACAGGCGCTCGACCCTTGAGCCACAGCGGCGTCGTGTTCCTAGGGCGGTCCCCCCATCCAGTCACGGGATGTGGGGAACGGCAATCGCCGCCACCCACCGCGGGAGTTGACGAAGTGAATCACCGGGGCAGGGGCACGCTTCTTCCCGCGCTGCTTCGAACGTCGCCTCGTCACATCGAGAGAGATGATCTACGGGCGAATAATCCTAACGGTAGACCACGCAACACAGTTTACGACATCGGACCCAGCGCGGCTGCGCGGACGGCCATGGTGGAGGTGCCACCCCTGCCTCAAACCGGCAGGACGCCGAACGGACGACCCGATGGGACACCTTCATCTCCTCCTCCATCCGTCCCGTTTCGTGGCGGTCATCGTGGTCGAGCCCACCGACCATCTCAAGGTCAGCCGGTGTGACAACTGCAGCCGCCAAATCAAGACCGTGTGGGGATCTGCCATCTCCGACGGCAACGCCCGGGCCGTCTACTACGCCGACATGGGGCACACGGATCAACCGGCCGTGCTGGCAATCTCCATCGGGAGGTGGGGTGAGGGCGCCGGTGGCCATCATCGGGAGATGTTCACCGTGTTCGTGTTGCCCGCCTCAAGGAACTACCAGATGATGCTCGTCGATCGAGACGCAAATCCCTGGCGGGACAGCGAAGGATTCCTGGGCCGGATACTTGATCGCGAGGAAGCCCTGGCCAGCCCGCTCCGGGAGGAAGTCTTCCATATCGCCGACCACATTGTCGTCGGCGATCCGAGGGTCAAGAACTACCTGGATCATGAGGCCACCTGGGTACCGCCCTAGTCGAGCGACGGCGCCCTGGCAACGAGGGGGACTGCGAAGGCTACGGAGTTCACTCCCTCTTGACGGAAGGCTTCCCTGGTCGAGAAGATCTCCGAGAATGTTTGCGGCACGACCCAGACGCCCTGGCCGCGACTTGCACGCGGACCGCCAGCGTGACAGGCTGACATCCTTCTGGTTGGACCACCAGGGCATTCGCTGAGGCGGTTCCGTTTCACCGCCAAAGGGGCGAACGTCGCCCGCGAGTTGCCGCCTCGCGGGCCCACGATGAGGCCGACCCGAGTTGCACGGGCACTCCCAGTTCTGGAGACTGGTTGGCTCGCTGTTACCGCACGGCCTCAGAGGACCACGAGCGGGAGTCGAACCCGCGTCCCGGGAGCCACAGTCCCGTGTCCTGCCGTTGGACGATCGCGGTCACATGCCGCGCGGCGCCAGGTTGCGGCGGCGGGAGTCGCACCCGCTCCCCGGGCTCATGAGGCCCGGATGCTCCCTGGTACACCACGCCACGATGAAGGAGGTCGGGGACCCCCGCCAAGCCGCTGGACGGATTCGAACCGTCAGGAAGAACCGCTTTCCAGCGAGGTTACTAGGCGGGTGCCAGGTCCAGTTCTGGCGTCAGCGGCGGATCGAGTCGAAGAAGAACGAGGGCCCCGGCTACCTTCACCGCATTCTGGTGCGCCACGTATGGCGCCGATCTCGCGGACTTGTCAAGGGTAACGCCGGGTTCACCTCGGAGATGCTTAGGATGAAGGGGGTAATGTAACTTTCGCCGCGTATGCTCACGAGAGCGGCGGGACGTGGACTGCTTGTCCCTTCACGCTCACGGCGTGACGAGCCAGGTTGCGGCGGACGTGGCGTACACCCAGTATCCGTATCCGGCACGGAGCGCGTCTCCGCCACCCAGTGAGCGCAGGAAATAGGGACCTCTGGAATCGTAGCCCTCCACGCGCGTGACGACGCTTCCCCACAGACCCGCGAGCGCCACCGCCACGGGCCTCTCGGTGAAACCGGGATAGCCCACGAGGTTCCACCCGGGGACGAGCGGGATGGCGGTGATCGGAGGGACCTGCCCGGCGACGGCCCACAGGTCCTCGACGGGAGCCTCGGCCCACACGCCGTTGGCGGTGTCGATGGCGGTGAGGTCCCACTTCCCTGCGGCCTTGAAGCTCATCGACGCCTTCCAGGGATCGCCGCCATCGGAGGCCACGTACGTGCGAAGGATCGTCGACGGGTAGGTGCGCATCACATCGAAGGGCGCGGTGCCGGTCAGCACCGGGACGGACAGGAGCTCCGACCGCGGCCCGGTGGCCGAACCGAGGAGGCGAGTGAACTTCGCTCCCTGCGTGGCGGTGACGGGACCCTGGGCCAACGCCGCATCCGCGCGCACCGCATAGAAGTAGGAAGCGGGATCGCCGTCACCGGCCGCAGGGTGTGCACAGGTCGCAGTCCCCGCCGCCACGACGGTGCATCCTGGGAGAGGGACGTAGGAGGCTGCGGAGGGATCGTACGCGGTTCCGTACACAACCGTGTAGTGATCGACTCGGGTGGCATCGTCCGGGGAGAGGTCCCAGCGCACACGTACATCAGTGTCGCCGACGCCCTCCAGGTCGGCCCACACGTTCGAGGCGGCGCCGGGGATCGCCGGCGGCGGCGTCGAGCGCGCGTAGTAGATGTTCCAGTCGCCGTCCCGGCCGTCGGTCCAGGCGATGTGCACGGTGTCGTCCGGGCCCACGGCCATCGCGAGATAGTCGCCGGGTCGATGCCACGCCGAGGGCGACGTCATCGTCGTGACCTTCAGGTCCGGGAGCCACGTGGCCCCGCCGTCCGTCGAGTTGGAGTAGTACACGTCGAAGTCGCCCGTGCGGTTGTCCTCCCAGATCAAGTGCAGGACATCGGCCGAGTCGACGGCCAGAGTCGGCATCCACTGGTCCCGCTGCGGGTCGCCGTTGACGAGGACGTCCGTGCCCCACGTCAGCCCGCCATCGTCGGACCGGTCCACGTAGATGTCGAGGTCCCCGCCGCGGCGGTCGGGCCAGGCGAGGAAGACGGCGCCGCCCGAGTCCATCGTCATCCAGGGCATCGGGTAGCGCTGCGGCGTCGGCGGCGGGCTCACCGTGTTGGGGATGTCGTTGACGCGGATCGTGGATCCGAACGTCTTGCCGCCGTCGAGGCTCCTCACAACAACCGTGTCGTAGTTCGCGGAGAGGTACGCGAGGAGGAGGACGCCCGACGTCGTCTTCACGAGCTGGTAGCCGAGCCCGTCGTTGACCTTCGTCATCGGCGCCCGCCAGGTCTGCGCTTGGTCGCTCGAGTCGGTCACGCGGCCCTGCGTCTCCCCCGCCGTCGCGTTCCAGTGGCGGTAGACCCCGTAGAGGTTCCCCTGCCCGTCCGAGGTCATCGCCTCCTTGTCGACGGACTCCGTCGGTTCCGACCAGACGTCGAGGGGACCCCACGAGGCGCCGCGGTCCTGCGAGCGGGAGACGACCATGCGGTCCTGGTAGCCGTTGAGGTCCGCGTAGTCGAGGCGCGCGTAGTACGCGGTGTCGTTCTCGTCGACGACAAGCCAGGGGTCCGAGGCGGAGTAGAAGGCCTGGCTGGTGTAGCGGGGCATCAGCGTCCCCGGGGCCCAGGTCTGCCCGCCGTCCACGGAACGCGAGTACCCGACGCGCTTTCCCGAGCCCGAATCGGTGAGCGCCTCCTTCCACCCGAGGTGGATCACGCCCGTCGAGTCGACCGCCATCGACGGCTCGACCTGCCACGGGTACCCGAGGGAGTTGTCCGTGACGCGGAGGTTCTGGGCGAACGGCGAGGCCGGGTCAGGCGTCGGCGGTGACGTGGGCGACGGCCCACGGAGATCCGCGGTCCCCAAGGACAGCGCCATCGGCAACAGCAAGAGGAGGACGATGCTGGAACCCCCGGCCCACTTCAACGAAGACTGCCAGACCTCTGGGGGCTCATAAGTTCTACTGTGCGATCGTGACGGCGGTCAGGGGTCGGCGGGCGCGGCATCGAGTAGGCGGCGAGGAAACGTCTAGGCCGCCGGGGTCTTGAGCGTGCGGCGAAGGACCGCGTGGAGGATGCCGCCGTGGCGGTAATACTCCGCCTCGACCTCGGAATGGATGCGGACGATGGCGGTGAACGTCCTCTCCTTTCCGTCCTCGCCTACGGCCCGCACCGTGACGCGCTGCATCGGCCGCAGCGCCGACAAGCCGCCGATGTGGAAGATCTCCCGGCCGGTGAGGCCGAGGGACGACGCGCTCTGTCCCGGCTCGAACTCCAACGGCAGGATGCCCATCCCGATCAGGTTGCTGCGGTGGATCCGCTCGTAGCTCTCCGCGATGGCCGCGCGCACCCCGAGCAGGAGCGGCCCCTTCGCGGCCCAGTCCCGCGAGCTCCCCGACCCGTACTCCTTCCCCGCCAACAGGATCAGGGGCACGTCTTCCTGGCGGTAGCGCATGGCGGCGTCGTAGATGGCCATCCGCTCGCCGCTCGGGAGGTGCATCGTGAGCCCGCCCTCGGTGCCTTCGACGAGTCTGTTCTTCAGGCGGACGTTCGCGAACGTCCCGCGCACGAGGACCTCGTCGTTCCCCCGACGCGCGCCGTACGTGTTGAAGTCCTCCACCGCCACGCCATGTTCGCGGAGGTACCGCGCCGCCGGCCCGTCCGGCTCGATCGCCCCCGCCGGGGAGACGTGGTCCGTCGTGACGGAGTCGCCGACGAGGACGAGGCACCGCGCCCCATGGATGTCCTCGACGGGAGGGGCGTCCAGTTTCAGGGTGCGGAAGAACGGCGGCTCTCGAATGTACGTGGACTGCGGGTCCCAAGGATAGAGAAGCTCTCGCGTGCCGGGGATCGCCTGCCACGTCGGATTGCCCTCGAACACATCGGCGTACCGCTCGCGGAACTGTCCGGGAGTCACCGCGGACATCGCCGCGCGGATCTCCGCCGCAGAGGGCCAGATGTCCCGGAGGAAGATCCCATCCCCATCCTTCCCCCTCCCCAGAGGTTCCTCGGAGAAGTCGAAGTCCACCGTCCCCGCCAGGGCCAGCGCGACGACGAGTGGCGGTGACGCGAGGTAGCTCGCACGGACGAGCGGGTGGATGCGGCCCTCGAAGTTCCGGTTCCCGCTCAGCACCGCGGTAGCCACGAGGTCCGCGCCCTTCACCGCCTCCGCCACCCCAGGGGCCAGCGGCCCACTGTTCCCGATGCAGGTCGTGCAGCCGTACCCGACCAGGTGGAAGCCGAGTGTCTCCAGATCCCGGAGGAGGCCGGCCTGCTCAAGGTAGCTCGTGACGACACGCGAGCCGGGGGCAAGGCTCGTCTTCACGTAGGGTTTCACTTCGAGTCCCAGCGACACGGCCTTGCGCGCGAGGAGCCCGGCGGCGAGCATCACGGAAGGGTTCGAGGTGTTCGTGCAGCTCGTGATGGCGGCGATGACGACTGAGCCGTGCTGGAGGTGGAAGGGTCTGCCGTCCTTTGTAATCTTCGTTTGGCGGTGTCTCTCTGTCGGAGTGATGCCGAACCCCCGCTGGGCGGTCGGGAGCGAGAGGGACTTCTCGAAGGCGAACGGCAGGTCTCGGAGCGACACTCGGTCCTGAGGTCTTTTCGGACCTGCGAGACTGGACTCGACGGTACCGAGGTCCAACCGCAGGATGTCCGTGAACTGGGGGACGGGCGCGTCGCTCGTCCGGAAGAGGCCTTGCGCGCGGGCGTAGGCCTCGACGAGACCCACCTGCGCCTCCGGACGACCGGTGAGCCGGAGGTATTCCAGGGTGCGCTCGTCGATGGGGAAGTACGTCACTGTCGCCCCGTTCTCCGGGGACATGTTGCTCACCGTGGCGCGGTCGGGGACGCTCATCGCGTCCAGGCCCGGCCCGGAGAACTCCACGAACTTGTCCACGACGCCCTTCTTCCGAAGGAGTTCCGTGATCGTGAGGACGAGGTCCGTGGCGGTGGTCCCCTCGGGGAGCTCGCCGGTGAGCTCGAACCCGATGACCTCCGGGGCAATGATGGACACGGGTTCCCCGAGCATCGCCGCCTCCGCCTCGATGCCGCCGACGCCCCAGCCGACGATGCCCAGGCCGTTGATCATCGGCGTGTGCGAGTCCGTGCCGACGAGGCTGTCTGGGAACGCGACGCCCTCCCGTTCCGTGACGACCGTGCCGAGGTACTCCAGGTTCACCTGGTGCACGATTCCCGTGGCGGGGGGGACGACGCGGAGCCCGTGGAACGCGTTCTTCCCCCAGTGAAGGAACTCGTACCGCCCGCGGTTGCGCTCGAACTCGATGGCGGCGTTGCGCGCGAGGGCCTCCGGGGTGCCGAAGACATCCACCTGGACGGAGTGGTCGATGACGAGGTCCACGGGGACGACCGGCTGGATTCGCGCCGGGTCCCCGCCGAGGCGCTGCATGGCGGAACGCATGGCGGCGAGGTCGACGAGGCTCGGCACTCCGGTGAAGTCCTGGAGGAGTACCCGCGCGGGCTTGAAGGGGACTTCGGTCGGGGGCCCCTGCCCCCAGCGGGCGAGGCGCTCGATGTGCTCGGCGGTGACCGCGAACCCGTCCTCCGTCCTCAGCAGTCCCTCCAGGAGGACGCGGATCGAGTAGGGAAGGCGGGCCATCGTCGCCACGCCGGATTCCTCGAGGCGCGCGAGCCGATAGTAGGCCGCGGGGGCGCGACCCTCCAGCGGTAGTGTGCTGCGGGCGCCGAAGGTGTCGTGCTTCCCCGCCATGGGGACTTCATCGCCTCGGCTGCTTAAGGCCTTCTCTTGGAAAGACGCAGGTCCCGCCAACGCGGCATCCGCTTGCGAATGGTTTATTCACCGCCGGAACGTCGAGGGTCCGTGCAGTACGATGCGGTCATCGTCGGCGCTGGCCCCGCCGGCGGTCGCGCGGGCATGGAGCTCGCGAAGGCGGGCCTCAAGACGCTGTTCCTCGAGAAGCGAGACGTCGTCGGCGTCCCCGTGCAGTGCGGCGAGGGGCTCTCCTCCTTCGGTCTGAAGAACGTCGGGCTCCCTGAGAACCCCGAGTGGATCCGGGAGCGGGTGCAGGGCGTCCGCTGCAAGCTCCCCGACGGCACGGACTTCCGCGTCTCCCTCCCCGGGTTCTGCATCGACCGTGCGAAGTTCGACCAGTGGGTAGTGCAACAGGCGGTGGACCGCGGCGCCGAACTCCGGCTCCGCACCAAGGTCTCCTCCATCGCGCGCGAGGACGGCGGCTGGCGGGTGCAGACAGACCGCGGGGATTCGATCCAGACGCGCGCCCTCATCGGCGCCGACGGCCCCGCCTCGAACGTCGCGCGGTGGGCCGGGCTCCTGAAGGACCGGAAGTACTGGAAGGCGGTGGAGTACCGGTTCGCCGCCAAGGACTGGTCCTACCCATGCGACGGCTGGCTGCTCTTCTATTTCGCGCAGAAGTACCGCGGCGGCTACGCGTGGATCTTCCCCAAGGCGGGGTACTTCGACATCGGCGTCATGGCGAATGGCGAGCTCAAGGACCTCATGGCGGAGCTGTGCCGCGACCTGAAGGTGCCGCTCGACCGGATCGCGAAGAAGACCGGCGGGGACATCCCCTTCCGCTACACGCTCTCGAGCCTCGCGGCGCCGGGACTGCTGATCGTCGGCGACGCCGCCGGGATGACGAACCCCGTGTTCGGCGGCGGCATCCACCCCGCGCTCTACAGCGGGAAGGTCGGCGGTGAAGTGGCGGTGAAGGCGCTGCAGTCGGGGGATGCGAGCGGTTTCCTGGAGTACGACCGACGGATGCGCGCCTCGCCGTTCTTCGACCCCGTCCTCTGGGAGACGTCGGCGATCTTCTCGAAATGGGACGACGCGCACTACAACTTCGCCGGGGACGTCGCGGACCATGGGGACACGAACGACCTCTCCAAGGCCCGGGCGTTCTGGCGAATCCTCACGCGTCACCCGAGGTATCTCGGGGAGATGGGGGATCTTCTGACGGTGCGCCGCGGGCTGTCGCTCACCCAGAAGTACGGCTGGTAACCCCGCGGGGGGCCGCGGGCCGTCCGTGGATGGCGGTGGACGGAGCGCAGGCGCGCGGAATCGAACCGCGGTCTCGGGCTCAATAGGCCCGGGCAGGACCGTCCTGCTACGCCTGCATGTGGAGCCGCCCGGAATCGAACCGGGATCGCGCGATCTTCAGTCGCGCACTCGACCGCTGAGCTACGGCTCCGGAGTGGACGCGGCCGGATTCGAACCGGCGGTGGATCGAGGGTTAAAAGCCCCCTGCCTTCGTCCGGGCTGGGCCACGCGTCCGAGTGAGCCGGGCCGGATTCGAACCGGCGCGTGCGGAGTTAAGAGCTCCGTGCCCTGACCTGGCTGGGCGACCGGCTCGTGATGATGGGCCCAGGCGGATTTGAACCGCCACTTCGACGTGTCTCGGAAGGAGAGTGAGACTCCCGTTCCTCCAAGCGTCGAGTGCTGCCAAGTTACACCAAGGGCCCGTGGCCGGTCTGTCCCACGTGGGACAGGGGCTTCGCTGGGGGGTGGTGGGGTCACCACTGCCCGCCGCGCGCCGCGGCCTTCAGGTTGGTCAGGAGCCAGCGCAGTCGGCGCCGGATCCCGAGGGTCCGTTTCGTCCGGAACAGTCTCACCTCCTTGGGGTACGATCAAGTCGGAGCAGAGCGAGTCGAACGCCCACCGCGGAGTCTACAGCCCCGCATGCTGCCTTTACACCATGCCCCGCCAAACAACAGGAGACCGGAGAACACGGAGAGCTTTCGCTCTCAATACGTTGGGAAGCCCGCCACGGGCCGATTCGGTTTCTTCGTGGCGCTGCGGGTCATGGTATCGATTCCCAGGAGAGCGGAGGTATTTCAAAGTGTCGATGAAGGCGAATCCCCTGGAGGGGGAACGACCCCCGCGAGGCGCACTTCATCGTGGGGGCCGACTAGGCCAAAGGCCCGGCGACTTGAGGCGCCACGACCGACTCGACCGGCGGTGATAGGGAGATGCTGCCGCGAGCGCCGACGTACAAGTAGGCGAACCAAACGAAGGCCGGTGCTTGAATCAACCGCCAGAACGAGATCCGGTTCAGCACACCGAGAACGGCGGCGATGCGGATCGGCCCGTTCCCGAGGCCGGACTCGAGGTCCAGCCAGCCGTAGGCCGTCGACACGAGGACAAGGACCGTGAGGAGGATCGTGGCGGCGAGGACCTGCCGGCTTCGGTTCGGCTCGGGTGACGTCGAGAAGAGCGCCCACTTCCACCGGGGCCCTGCCGCCTCGCCCTTCGCGCCACCGCCAAGGAGATGCCGCACCTCCAGCGCGAGCGCCACCGTCAGGAGGAGTGTCGGCGCGGTCGTCACGAGCGCGAAGAACTGCGCGTCCCCCTGGATCGAGTCCAGGCGTCGGTTCCCCAGGTATGCGGAGTAGCCCTGCCAGAAGAACAGGCCGAAGGCCAGGATGTACTCCAGAAGGGAGAGCCAGAGGAGGACGTAGGCGACGCGGACCGCGGCGGCGTGGCGCACCCCGAAGGCCTTGCGCTCCGCGTGCACGAGGTAGCCGCCATAGGAGAGGAAGAGCGCGCCGAACACGGCGCCGCCGGGGATCCAGTAGAGGATCAGGCCGAACGCACACCAGGCGAGACCGCGGCGCGTGCGCAGCCCGCGCACCTTCCGCGCGACGCCCATCGAGCCACCGCCGGCGGCGGGTACCTCCCGCCAATCGAGCTCGGTGCCGCAGGAGTGGCAGAACACGAAATCCTGGCGGATGCCGGCGCCGCAGGTGCCGCACAGGGTCCCTCCCGCGGACCACATGGGAAAGGGATGTCACCGCCATCTCATAAGCCTCGCGGAGCCGGCCGGGGTCTATTCGTAACGTAGAAATCCCCCAACCGCCATTCCGCGCGGGGGTAACCCATGGTGGAGTACACAGACATCCAAGTGCGGGGAAGCGTGGAGAACGTCCAGAAACTGGTGCAGAACGCGTTCGTGGCGAACGAGTTCGCGGTGCAGTGGGCGGGGCCGACGAAGGGGAAGGCGGAGAAGGGGAGCAGGGGCGCGAACCTCATGCTCGGCGCCTTGGCCCAGTACTACGCCGTCGACTTCGAGATCCACCCGGACCAGAGCGGGGCGATCCTTCGCCTGCACAAGGGGAACAGCGGCCTGGCCGGCGGGCTGTGGGGCATGTCCAAGGTGAAGAAGCAGTTCAACCAGTTGGGGGACACGCTCGCGTCATGGTTCCAGCAGCAGGGCGTCCTCGTCGCCGTGAAGAAGCAGTGAGTGGCGGGATGGCGGCAGGTGGACCGGATCCCTTCAGTCCCCTCCCTCCGAACATCCCCCATCTCCGATGGACCCCGACCGACGGAATACTGGAAGGGCTGGCCATCGAGCGGGAACGTGCCCGCAAGAGGCATGCTACCGCCGCTGGCCTCTTCACCGCGGCGGCGGTGTTTCACGTCCTCGGTCTGTTCGTTTTCTTCCTCTTTCTGAGGATCGCGGTGGAATCTGCCGCACGCCGCAGCGTTCTCTGGGGCGAGATCCTCGAGGCCGCGGAACGCCAGGGGGTCCTCGGGAGCCTCGTCCTCGTGGCGGCCTTCCAGATCGGGTCGGCGGCGTTCGCGGCGGGAGCCGGGTTCCTCGTGCGCTCGGGACACGGGACCACGGAGGGCCCAGGCCTGGCGGTCCTGTTCATCGTGGTCGGCGCCACCGGGATCCTCGCGTCCCTCTTCCTCCTGGGATTGCTCCTTGGAAGCCTGAACCTCGCCGGCGGCGTCCTGACCGTCACGGGGGGGGTCCTGACGTCAACGCGCGGGCCCGTTTCCGGCTATTGGGGTCCCCCTCCTCCCAGAGTGAATCCGTGACGGGGTGACGCAGGGGTTAATCCTCGGAACACATGCACGGACCATGGCCATCGCCGCCCCGTCCTCCCTCTCCGAGGTCAAGCGTCAGGTCTCCTGCGGAGTGTGCCACGGCGACTGGAAGCGGTGCAAGCTGGTCGTGTGCCCCTACCTGGGGAAGGTGCGCGGCTGGTTCGAGGCGCAGCCGGGCCTGCAGTCCACGAACCTCTTCGGCGCGTCACCGCCAACGGCCTTCGTCGGGTCGTGGGGGTACCCGCGCGTCCTCGCCGGTCCGCTGGTCCCTCCGGTGCGCGAGGACACATCGATGCTCGATGCGCCGGAGTCCTGGCTCGACCTCTCTGTCTGGGACATCCTCCGCTTCCGCCTCTCGCTCGTGCGCGGGAAGGCGCCGCGACGTGTGCACGCCGCCGCCGCACCCGACCGGCTCCTGGGCACGATCCAGGAGGGGGCGATGGCGGGGAGGCCGGTGGACACGGAGCTGTGGCTGGAGAAGAAGCCCCATCTCGAGGGTCCGTTCAGCGCGCGGGCGGCACCCTCCGGCCCGTCCGCGGAGATCAAGGACATCCAGCTCGCGGAGAACCCCGCCGTCCCGAGGCGCGTCGATTACATCACCTCGGACACGGACCTGAAGGCGGTGGAGGGCGTCTCGGATCTTTACCGCCACGGCATACTGCAATCGGCCATCACCCGAGTCTTCTCGGTCGGCCTCCTCGGGAGGAAGAGAAGTCGGGTTCTTGTCCCGACGGAGTGGAGCATCACCGCCGTCGACGACATCCTCGGCCGGCAGCTCCGCGACGACGTGCGCGAGAACCCGTGGATCGGCGACCATGAGGTGTACACACACCACGCCCTCGGGAACGCCGTCACGGTCCTCCTGATGCCGGCGGCCTGGATGTTCGAGGGCCTGGAGGCGTGGAACGCGGACGACCCGAGGAGCGTCCCCGCCGCGGACCACGAGATGCACGGTGGGCGGAAGGGCTATCCGGAGGAGCTCGCCGGCGGGTATCATGCGGCGCGCCTCCCCGTGCTCGAGCATCTTCACCGCCAACACCGCCAGGCCGGCGCCGTCGTGTTCCTGGAGGTCTTCCGCGACTGGATCCCGCTCGGCGTGTGGCGCTTCCGGGAGATCGCGCGCGCCGCGCTCGAGGCCGCGCCGGTGCACTTCGCGTCCCTCGACGAGGCGCTGACGCACCTCCGCGGCGTCCTCACCCTCCCGCTGGAGAACTGGCTCGCGCGGTCCCAGGTCATCGCCTACGCGCGACGCCAGCGGCGGATCACCGAGTTCTAGGGGCGGTCCGCGGTCGGGACCGCGAGCCCGGCGATGTGCGCGACGCGCATGCGCCAGAGGTGCCGGAGGTCCAAGCGGAGGAGGCCTTCCTCGCCCCCGACGTCGTGGATCTGAAGTTCCTTCGCCCGCCCCACACCGTGTCCGTTCCCGGAGTCCGTGCGCGCCATGCAGGATTGATGGGTTCGCCGGGTATTATTCGGGTCTGGCGGCGGCCCGGGCAGGTCACTCCGTCCCCCGCCGGAGAGTCGCACGCCGTTCTGGCTCCCGCCACGCCGTACCGACCGGCCGCCTCTCCCTCTCCGCGCGCGAGTCCCCATGGAGAGAAGCTTCTGTTTATGTTATCATGATAACATAGACTTGAGCCACCGCCCGAGCGCACCGCGTTACTCGAACCGTGCGCCGCAGCTCGGGCAGGAGGCGGCCTCCTCGGGGACCTCGGCCTCGCACGCCCCGCACTGCACGGTGACGATCTCGCCGGTGGTGTCCATCGCTTGGGCCATCGGGGCCGCAGCGGCGCCCACGGGCTCTTCCTGGTGGTAGACCTCCTGGAAGTAATCCTCGTTCGTCGAGCCGGAGAAGAAGTCGGAGGCGGCAGGAGCGTCGACATCGCTCCCCTCCAAGGGGTACTCGGACGCGCTCGCCTCCACCGGGCCGGGCGCGCGGGTGCGGCGCAAGGTCTTCGCGCGGTTCTCCCGCCGCCGGCGAAGCGCCACGGCCGCCACGAGGAGGAGGATCGCCGCCACGATGAGCAGCCAGGCCATCGGGGTCTGCAGGAACGTGACGAGGGAGGTCAGGGGGTCGTTGCCGGCCGTGGTCTCGGGCACGGCGCCGGGCAGGAACGTCCCGGACTGGCTCCCCCAGTTCCCCGTCGGGTCCCGCGCCCAGGCGGTGACCGTGTAGAGCCCCGGCGGGAACTGCTGCCCGTACTGCCAGGTCCCGGAGGTCGCGTTGAACGCGAGGGTCACGTTGCCGACGAGGCCGTTTGGGCCGACGACCACGACGGAGACGGCGGTGACCGAGTCGTCGTCGGTGGCGGTGACGGAGATCGTCGCGCTCCCCGGCGCCGGAATGACTTGGATCGCAACGGTCGGCGGGGATGTGTCAGGGACGACGCCGGGCGCGAACGCGGCGCCCCAGCTGTCCATGCACCCGAACTGGCCGGCCCAGTCCCCGCCCGGCCAGAGGACGTAGCCGTGCTCCGGGGCGGTCCCGTAGAGCGCGACCAGCCGCGTGAGGAACGCGAGCGAGGTCGGCGAGGTGGCGCACTCCCCGGTCCCGGTGTGGTCGGGGGGCGGCGTGCCGTAGTTGTCCTGCGCCCCGAGCTCCAGGGAGAGGTGCGGCCGGCCGTACTTCGCCTCCGCCTTCAGGATGAACGCGTACGCGTCGTCCGCGTAGGCCTCCGCACAGGCCGAGCCCCAGGCGCTGCAGGACGGTGTCGTCACGACATAGTTCCCGCCGGCGTCGTAGTAGCGCTTCACGTAGCCGCCGGTGTTGAGGAAGTCGTCGTAGAAGAAGTAGAAGTGGCGGTCCAGGACGATCCGGTCCAGCGGGTCGGTCACCGTGGGGAAGTCCCCGTCCCAGTTCGCGTTGCTCAAGGCGATCCAGTGCGTGTCGCCCGCCCCCCGCGCCATGTCGATCCAGGCCTGGTACGAGGGCGCGAGGAGGGTCGCCGAGGGAGGCCACTGGCCCTCGGCGTCGGAGACGATCGGCTCGTTCAGGGGTTCCCAGAGGATCTTCGTGTAGCGGTCCTTGTACGGCACGACGAGGTTGTCCCGCCACCAGGTGACCCAGCTGTCGCGGAGGTTCTGGTTCTGGAAGCTGCCCGGGGCGTCCGGGTCGGGGTTCGTGCACGCGTTGGGCAGAGAGCCCGAGACGTACAGCCAGTCGCAGTACCCGTGGAAGTCCACGACGGCCCAGAGGTCGAGGGCGATGGCGATGTCGAGCGAGCGCGAGAACCAGATCGGGTCCCACTTCCACGCGGAGTCGGCGCGGGCGCCCTGCGTGATCGGGCTCTCGAAGTAGAGGCGCACGCCGTTGTAGCCTTCCGCCACGAGTCGGCGCATGGTGACCTCGGCGACCGAGGCGGTCTCGCCGCTGAAGACCGTGCTGGCGGTGGAACCGACGGGGACCGACGACTCCGAGATCCGGATGCCGCCCCAGCCCCGGAGGTACGGCGGCGCCGCGGGCCCGTCGGAGACGGTGACGGACTGCGTGGCGGTCGTCACGTTCCCGCCGCCGTCGGTAGCGGTGAGCGTGGCGGTGTACGTCCCCGCCGAGGCGTACGCCTTCGTGGCGGGGCTCCCGGTCGCCGTCGTCGCATCGCCGAAGGCCCACGAGAAGGTGTAGGGCGTCTCGCCGCCGGTTGCCGTGGCGGTGAACGTCGCGGCGCTTCCGGTGCGCGGGTTCGCCGGGCTCACCGTGAAGCTCGCCTGGAGGGGCGTCGGGGGCGGGGGGGCGGAGACGGTGACGGATTGCGTGGCGGTGGTCACGTTCCCGCCGCCGTCCGTGACGGTCAGAGTGGCGGTGTACGTGCCCGCGGCGGCATACGCTTTCGTTGCAGGATTCCCGGAGCCAGTTGTCGCGTCCCCGAACGCCCACGCGAAGGCGTACGGGGTCTCCCCGCCGCTCGCCGTGGCGGTGAAGGTGGCGGGGTTGCCCGCCACCGGGGTCGCCGGGGTCACGGTGAAGGTCGCCTGGAGAGGTGGCGGGGCGGAAACGACGACGGGCTGCGACGCGGCCGTCACGTTCCCGCCGCCATCGGTTACGGTGAGGGTGGCGGTGTACGTCCCCGCCGTGGCATACGCCTTCGTGGCGGGGCTCCCCGAACCCGTCGTGCCGTCGCCGAACGCCCACCCGAAGGCATACGGCGTCTCGCCGCCGCTCGCCGTGGCGGTGAACGTGGCGGCGACACCGGTCAGCGGGCTCGCGGGGCTCACAGTGAAGTTCGCCTGGAGGGGCTGGGGCGGGGCCGTGCCGCCGATCGTGAAGAGGTCCGTGAACGGCCCGCTCGAGGCCACGAACTCCGCGACGAGGCTGGTGGCCGTCACCGTGTACTTGTAGAAGCCGCGCGTGTCGTCGGCGATCTTTACGAAATATCCCGACTCTGGGTCGGACCAGCTCACGGCGTAGCAGCACTGGCCGAAGGACCCCGAGATGTCGAGGACGAGCCCGCTCCCGCGAGAGTAGAAGTTGTCCGCCCCGTCGTCGACGACGCAAGCCGGCTCGTACCCGTCGACGAGGATCGCCGGGCACGAGAGCTGCTTGCTGCGCTGCACGGTATGGTCATGGCCCTCGAGGACGAGGTCCACCTTCCGATCGAGCAGGAGGTTGAAGAGGTCCGGGCCGATCTCGCAGCTCTTGGACCCGGTGGTGATGCAGTTCTTGTGCATGCCCACGACCACCCAGGGGATGCTGGCCGTACGCGCCCCGTCGATCGCATCGCGCGCGAAGTTGTAGTGTGCCGTGCCGACGTTGTAGTCCCAGCGGCCCGAGCCATCGACGTTGTAGACGAGGCCGGGCGAGATGAGGATGAACCGCGCGAGCGGGCTCGTCTGGGGGTAGTCGAAGTAGTACTCTCGTCCGTACGTGCCGGTGTACGGCTGGGGGAAGGTGTAGGGGCAATACTGGACGAAGTAGTCGATGTTCCCGCCGCCGTCCTCGCCGCTGTCATGGTTCCCCGCGATGACCTCGACGTCGTTCAGCGAGGCCTTCAGGGTCTGGCACCAGTTCTGCTCCGAGGTCGCTCCGTACGACATGTCGCCGAGGGCAAGGAGGAAGTCCGATCCGGAGCTCGCGAGCTGGGCGGCGCTCGCGTCGAAGTTGCTCCCGAAGTCGTAGTCGCCCGCCGCGGCGAAGACGAACCCGCCCGCGACCGGCAGCGGTGAGGGGTCCTTCGAGGAACCGAGGACCGGTCCCGACAGGCCGAGGAGGATCACTACCGCCAGCAGGGTCGGCGCCACACGCTTCATAGACCCTAGCTCGGCGGCCTGCGGGTACTTCTACGTGGCGAGGGCGGAATCGGTCCCGAGAATCACTTCGGCGCGGGCCGGGCGTGGCCGCAGGAGGAGCAGACCGCGACAGAATCATGGTTGTACCCGTCGCACTCGGGGCACAGCCAGCCGCGGGGATCGACGTACTCGACCTCCAGAGCGTCCTCCTCCGCGGCACGGACGGGCTCTCGGAAGCCGCGGCGGGCGACGACCGCGGAGACCGCGTCCACGCCCGCGCGTTCGTAGTCCATCGCGTCCACCTCGCGCCGCGTCTGCGGGCTGTAGGTCACCGCGAGGACCGTGATGACGAGGAGGATGTTCACGATCGCCGCGGCGATGACGAACAGGTTGAGGAACACGAAGGCGAAGAGCGAGACGGCGAGGAGGAGGAAGTCCGGGCCTCGCATGCTCGCGAGGACGAAATGGTACATCCCCCGCGACCCGAGGAAGAGACCCGCGGCGATGACGGAGAGGAAGACGGCGAGAATCACGTCGGCACCGACAAGGACGACGACGCCGTCGGCGAGGCCGGCGAGGATGGGGTCGGCCCACCGGGTGACCGCGAAGAGGAGGAACGGCACCGCCTCGAGGAGGCGGAAGGCGGCGAGGAGGGTGAACAGCCACGCGAGCTGCCGCAGGCTCGGAGGCGCACGGGCCACGGCCGAGGAGCGCCCTCCTAGCCTTCAAGCCATCGGGCGCGGTGTCGCCCGGCCTCAGCTCACCGCTTTCTTCACGAGCGCGGCGATGCGCGCCTCTTCGGCGGGCGTCAGCTCCTTCACCGCGAAGCCGGTCGGCCACACGGCGCCGTCGTCGAGGTTCGCCGCGTCGCTGAAGCCCAACGTCCCGTACCTCGCCTTGAACTTCTGGGCGTTTTGGAAGAAACAGAGAACCTTGCCGTCCTTGGCATACGCCGGCATCCCGTACCAGAGCCTCGGCGTGAGGGCTGGCGCGCTGGCGGTGATGATCGCATGGAGCCGCTTGCCGATGGCGCGATCCGGTTCCGGCATGGCGGCGATCTTCGCGAGCAGGGAGCGTTCCCCGTCCGCCTTGTCTCCGCCCGGCCCGCGGCGCGCTTCCGCCTTCAGCTCTTGGACGCGGTCCTTCATCGCCTCTCGTTCCTCGTCCGTGAACCCCGTGAACTTCTTGTTGGTCCCGGTGGTGCTCTTGCCGGACTTCTGCGTGGCCTTCTGTGCCGGTTTCCTCGCAGCCATGGTGTCCGCTGACCTCGGCGAGAACGCATAAGCATTTCGGGTTTCCTCTTCCACCGGCACCGTCAGAGCGCCGAGGCCACGGGGCCCCACGCAGCCTTCAAGCCACCGCGGGGGACTCCGGGGCCCATGGCCGACTTCGAAGTGCGCCTCGCCCGCCGGACCGACCTGCCGCGCCTCGAATTGCTCTGGGCCGCCTACATGCGGGAGATGCGGCGGCGGACGGTCGTCTACGGCCCGCCGGACGCGAAGGCCCGGGCGAGTTGGCGGCGCAGCGTGCGCGCCTCCTTCGGAAAGAAGGGGAGGGCGTTCGTGGCGGTGGCGGGGGACCGCGTCCTGGGCATGCTCTTCTGCGATCTCATCGAGCACGAGCCGTGGATCCGGCCGTTCCGTGTCGGCTACCTGTCCTCGGCGTACGTCCTGCCCTCGCACCGGGGCCGGGGGATCCTCCGCGCGATGCTGCGCGAGGCGGAGGACTGGTGCGGCACGCGGGGCGTGACCTCCTTCGCGGCTTGGGTCCTTCGCGCCAACACGGAGGCGCTGGCGGCGTGGAAACGACTGGGGTACGGGACCTCCGCGGAGTACCTGCTGAAGACACCGAAGAAGACAAGGAAGTGAACGAGAAGCGTCGTGGCGGTGACCGGAGGCGGGAGTCGCGCCGCCACAACCGCCATCATCTCCCCCGGGCCTGCATCTCCCATGGCGCGGGAGAGCGGGGGACGGCGGCAGGACATGGGGAATGAAACGATGACGGTCTTCGATTGGAACAAGGTCACGCTCCATGGCACGGGCGGGCTGTACGCCCTGATGGAGATGGCGCTGCATCGGGAACGGCGGTAGACCGTACCGATGGTTAAGGCTCGGAGGCTCGGGCGAGTTCATTCAGGCAAGCGCCGCTGGTCTCCACCCTCCCCGCTGAGATGGGAGACGCGCACGCCGATCATCCGGACCGCCCGTCCACGGTCCTGGAACTCCGCGATGAGCTCTCTCACGGTGGAGGTGAGGATGGCAGGATCGTCGGTGTACGTCGGCAGCATCCGCTCGCGCTGGTGCGTCTCGAAGCCCTCGAAACGAATCTTGATGCCGGTGTTCCGGAACTGGACCTTCTGGATCCGCACACGCTGGAAGAGGTTCGCCGCCACGTCGTCCAGGGTCTCCAGCACAACTTCCCAGGAATCAACGTCGCGCTCGAACGTGCTTTCGACGGAGAGGCTCTTCGGGTCCGGTCGTTCCTCGACCGGCATCTCCTCCAGCCCGCGCGCGATCCCCCAGAGCCACACGGCGTTCTTGCCGAGGAGTTCCTGGAGTCGCTTGCCCGGGTATCGCGCGAGCTGCCCTATAGTCAGCACGCCGACGCCGCTGAGGACCTCCTCGGTCTTCGGCCCGATGCCGCTGATCCGCGAGACCGGGAGGGGATCGAGGAAGGATTGGGTCTGCACAGGGGGGACAATCGTGAGGCCGTCGGGCTTCTGCTGCTCCCCCGCGATCTTCGCGCAGGACTTGTTCACCGCCACGCCGACCGTGCAGGTGATCGACTCGCGTTCGAGGACCGCGCGCTTCACCGCCATGGCGTGTGCCTCCACATCCCGCCAATTCGTGCGTGAAGTGACATCCAAGTAGGCCTCGTCGATGCTCGCCTGCTCGACGACGTCTGCGAACCCCCGCATCACCTGGATGACGGACTCACTGACATCGCCGTAGAGGTCGTAGTCGGGCACAAGGTATACCGCCTCGGGCAAGGTGCGCCAGGCCAGCGAGATTGGCATGCCCGAGGAGACGCCGCGGGCCCGGGCCTCGTAGGACGACGCCATCACGACGCCCCGTCCCCGTCCCCCTTTTGGGTCTGCTCCGACCGCGATCATCTTCCCCACGAGGGCAGGATCCCTCTGCCGCTCGCAGGAGACGTAGAAAGCGTCCATGTCGACGTGGAAGACGATTCGGGGCACGGACACGGTATTCCCCGTCTGGCCAAATCCTTTCTCCCTCAGGCGGGCAGGTTAGTTCGGCCGGCCTTCGGCGAGTTAAAATATGGATACCACCCTTCAAGAGGGGCGATGGAGGCATGGATTCATGGTGAACCGGAGGAGGACCGTCGCAGCCGCAGCCTTGATTGTGCTCGCAGGACTCGTGGGGTTAATTACCCTAGGGACCCCGGTGGCGCAGGCCGCGACCCTCTCCGTTGGCGGACCCGGTCCGGGAAACTACACGAGCATCCAGGCAGCGATTGATGCCGCTTCTCCCGGTGACACCGTCTTCGTCTACGACGATGGCGCGCCCTATCTTGAAAACGTAATCGTTGACAAGTCGATCAACCTGACGGGGGAGAACCGGGAGACGACGATCGTCGACGGCGGCGGGCTCGGAGATGTCGTTCGTGTGGCTGCGGACTGGGTAAACATCACGGGCTTCACCATCACCGACGGCGGCCCCAATGCGGGTGACGACGGGGTAGAGCTGTGGTCCGTAGGGAACACCATGATTTCGGATGTCGACGTCTCCTCGAACGGGTGGGCGGGGATCTACCTCAATGCCTCTACGAATGCTTCCATCTCCACCGCCAACGTGTCGGCAAACGTCTACGGCATCTTCATCGTTTCCTCCGCGAACCTCTCCATCTCCACTACCAACGCATACATAAACGACATCGGCATCTACCTCGCGTCCTCTTCGAACGTCACGGCCGTCCACAACGCGATTCGCAACAACGTCGCCCAGGCCGCCGATGACAATGGGCCGCAGAACGCATGGGACGATGGCTACCCGAGTGGCGGGAATTTCTGGTCCGATTACGTGGGGGTCGACGATTGCAGCGGGGCGCTCCAGGATGTCTGCCCCGATCCCGACGGCATCGGGGACACCCCGTACGTGATCGATGCCGACAGCCAGGACAGGTATCCCATCCTAAACCCACCGTTCGACGGTGCCCCCACCGCGAACGCGGGTCCGGATCAGACAGTCACTGGCCAGGGCTCGACGGTCACCCTGAACGGGAGCGCCTCGTTCGACCCGGACGGCGACCCGATCACCTATCTCTGGAACAAGACCGGTGGACCCGTTGTCACGGTCAACAACAATACGAGCGCGTTGGCGAACTTCGTGGGCATGGTCGCAGGGGTCTACACGTTCGACCTCCGGGTGGCGGATCCGTACGGTGCGAACGACACGGACGATGTCGTGATTACCGTTGTGAACGCCCCTCCGGTCGCGACCCTCGAGGTGAACCCGAGCACGCTGCCCGGCGGCCAGTTCGCCGAGGTCACCGCCAATGGATCTTTCGACCCGGACGGGGAACTCTGGACGCGCCAGTTCGGCACCTCCGCGAGCGACAGCGCCTGGGGAGTCGCCGTCAATGGCTCCGCCGTCTACGTGACCGGGGTTACGCACGGAACCCTCCCCGGCCAGACGAGTTCTGGCTCCGCCGACGCTTTCGTCCGGAAGTACGATAACGCGAGCCACGTGTCCTGGACGCGCCAATTCGGAACGTCGGGGAATGATGGCGCCTGGGCCGTTGCACTCAACGCCTCAGGCGTCTACGTCGCCGGAAACACGGGGGGTACGCTCCCCGGCCAGACGAGCTCCGGCTCTGCTGACGCGTTCGTCCGGAAGTACGACCCCGAAGGGAACGAGCTGTGGACGCGGCAGTTCGGGACGTCCGGGACCGATGTGGCCGAGTCCTTGGCGGCCGACGCCTCGGGCATCTACGTCGTAGGAAACACAGGCGGCACGCTTCCGGGCGAGACGAGCGCTGGCGGCGTTGATGTCTTCCTCCGCAAGTATGATCCTAACGGGAACGAACTTTGGACGCGGCAGTTCGGGACGTCCGGGACCGATCGCGACAGCGTTGTCGCCGCCAACGCATCGGGCGTCTATGTTGCCGGATCCACAGACGGCACCCTCCCTGGCCAGACCGAATCCGGTTTCAGGGACGTGTTCCTCCGGAAGTTCGACACAGACGGGAACGAGCAGTGGACGCGACAATTCGGTTCGATCGGGACCGATTTCCCCGGTGGCGTAGCGCTGGCCGACTCGGCAATCTACGTCGCTGGATCCGTGGAAGACACCCTCCCGGGCCAGCCAAGCGCCGGCTCTGGCGACGTCTTCCTTCGGTCCTACGACACCGATGGGAACGAGCTGTGGACGCGCCAGTTCGGCACCGCCGGATTCGAGCACGGCCATGTTGCGGTCGACACGTCGGGCATCTACGTCGCCGGATACACGGACGGTGCCTTCCCTGGCCAGACGAATGCCGGCTCGGGGGACGCCTTTCTCCGGAAATACGCCTCGGGTGGAAACGAGATGTGGACGCTCCAGTTCGGCACCGCTGAAAGCGATGGTGCACTGGCCGTCGCAGTCGACGCCTCATCGGTCTACATTGCCGGGGATACGTTCGGCACGCTCCCGCGTCAGACGAACGCCGGCGGACCTCGAGACGCGTTCCTCCGGAAGTACTCGGCGAGCGGGGTCCTGACCTACAACTTCACGCTCGGGGATGGCACGATCAGCGGGGACACTCCCACGTCATGGATCGATCACTCATGGGGCGCCGCTGGGGTATACCAGGTGAACGTGACCGTGACGGACAGGGACGGGGCGACGGACACCGCGAGCGTGACGGTCTTCGTGACTCCTCCGAACCAGCGCCCCATAGCGGACGCAGGGCCGGACGAGAGCATCGCGGGCCAAGGCTTGACTGTGGTACTGGTCGGAACCGGCTCTTTCGACCCGGACGGCGACCCAATCTTCTACCTCTGGGGCCAGATCAGTGGTCCCCCGGTGACGATAGTCAACCCCACGAACGCCGTGGCAAGCTTCTTCGCCGCCGTCGCGGGAATCTACACCTTCGACCTCCGGGTGGAGGACCCGGACGGAGCCGTCGACACGGACAACGTCACAATCACCGTGACCAACGCGGCCCCGGTGGCCACCATCCGCGCGAACCCCAATACCGCCAGGGTCACGCAGCAAGTGGAAATCACCGCCAACGGCTCCTTCGACCCGGACGGAACGATTGTCTCCTACGACTTCGAGTTCGGGGACAGCGGTTCCACCGGTCCGCAACCCCTCCCCTGGGTGCGGCACACCTACGCGTCAGCAGGCACCCTGGTCGTCAACGTCACTATCACGGACAGCGACGGCGACACGGATGGGGCCACCACCACCCTCCTTGTCAACCTCGACCAGGGACCCACGGCGGACGCGGGGCCGGACCAGAGTGCCCTGAGGAACACCTTGGTACGCCTTGACGGAAGCGGCTCGAACGACCCAGAACTCGATCCACTGATCTACCTCTGGACACAAGTCGGCGGCCCCCCGGTGACCCTGTCGGATTCAACGGTCGCAAAGCCCACATTCACCCCGACACTTCTCGGGTCCTACACGTTCGACCTCCTCGTCGATGACGGCTGGGGCGAGAACGACACGGACGAGGTCCTCGTCCTCGTGGTGAACAACGCGCCGGTCGCGAACGCAGGACCGGACCAGATGGTCCTGAAGAGTGTGCTCGTCACGCTCGACGGGAGCGCCTCGTCGGACCCGAACCTGGACCCGTTGACGTACTCGTGGGTTCAGACGGGCGGGCCCGTCGTGATCCTCAGCAATCCGACTGCCGCCAAGCCCACATTCACCCCCGTCGTGGTCGGCACCTACTCCTTTGATCTCACGGTCGATGATGGCTTTGGGGGGAACAGCACAGACCGGGTGGTCGTCACTGTGGTGAACACCACACCCGTCGCGAACGCGGGCCAAGACCAGGTGATTCCGAAGAACACGACCGTCACGCTCGACGGGAGCGCCTCTTCTGACCCCGACCTGGATCCGCTGACCTTCTCGTGGATCCAGCAGGCCGGACCGGCGGTGACCCTCTCCGACCCGACGAGCGCGATGCCCACCTTCACCCCGACGGTGACCGGCATGTACGTCTTCGATCTCACGGTCGACGATGGGTCTGGCGGGAGCGACACCGACCAGGTCGTCGTCACCGCGACAAACAGCCCGCCGGTCGCAGATGCGGGACCGGACCAGACGGCCCTCAAAGGCAGCTTCGTGACCCTCGACGGAGGAGCCTCCATGGATCCCGACGGCGACCCAATCGCTTTTGCCTGGGTCCAAACGGCCGGACCGGCGGTGACCCTCTCGGGTGCGTCCTCCTCCAACCCGACATTCTCCACGACGATGAGCGGTCTCTTCGCTTTCGACCTGACCGTCACCGATCCCGACGCGGCCATCGACACGGACCGAGTGGTCATCACGCTCACGAACACCCCGCCAGTGGCGAACTCCGGGCCGGATCAGGCGGTGACGAAGAACACGCTGGTCCAACTCGTCGGGACGGGATCGAGTGACGCGGACGGCGACTCAATCACCTTCAGCTGGGCTCAGGCGGGCGGTCCGGCGGTGGCCCTGATGGGTTCAACCACGAGCCTGCCGACCTTCCTCCCCGTCTTGAGCGGCATCTACACTTTCACACTCACGGTCACGGATGTCGACGCGGCCGAGGCCTCTGACCAGGTGGTCATCACGGTGACGAACTTGGCGCCGGTCGCAAACGCGGGCCCGGACCAGCCGATGGCGGCGAAGCACCAGACCATTATGCTCGACGGCACCGCCAGCCTCGATCCCGACGGGGACCCGATCACCTTCCTCTGGACCGCGCCGCCCTCGACGCCCTTGTCCAACGTGAACGACCCCCTGCCCACCTTCACCGCCACGAGGAGCGGGACGTACACGTTCCTGCTTGAGGTGGACGACGGAGACGGGGGGACGGATACGGACACAGTCGTCGTGACCGTGGCCAACACCCCGCCCACGGCGAACGCGGGCCCGGACCGGTCGGCGCAGAAGCTCACGGGGGTCACCCTGAGTGGAGCGCTATCGGCGGATTCGGACGGCGACACGCTGGTCTTCACCTGGACCCCGCCGACCGGAATCACGCTCTCCGATGTGAATGACCCCAGTCCGACCTTCGTCCCGACCGTTACGGGCACGCTGGTCTTCCAGCTCACCGTCGAGGACGGGGATACCGTGAGCAATCTGGACTCTGACACAGTCACGGTCACCGTCTGGGGAGTGCGTCCCATCGCGAGCCTTACGGCCAGCGCCCCTCGGGTGAATGTGGGCGAGGCGATCACCTTCAGCGGCTCGGGCTCCGCGGACCCTGACGGACAGGTCACTGCATACGAGTTCGAGTTCGGAGACGGCACCACAGCCAGTGGTCCGAATCTGATAGCCCATTTCTTCTCGGCCCCGGGTTCCTATGTGGTGAACCTCACCGTCACCGATGACGACGGGAACGCGAGCGCCCCGGACTCCCTTACGGTGACAGTGAACGCCCCCCCGGCGGCACGTGCCTACGCGTCGCCGTCGACCGGGAGCCTGGGCACGGTGTTTCTGTTCGACGGGTCTCCGTCTACGGATCCTGACGGGGCTGTGTCCAACTGGACCTGGGCCTTCGGCGACGGGACCCTCGGGTATGGAATCGTGACGACACACTCCTTCGCGAGTCGAACTGCCTTCACAGTCACCCTCACGGTCAAGGACCTCGATGGCGCAGCAGCAACCGTGACCCTCAGCGCGACCGTAGAGAACCGTCCCCCGATAGCCAGCGCCGAGATCGGCGAGACCGTCCAACCCGGGGGCGTCGTCACCTTGAACGCCCTGGGTTCCTTCGATCCGGACGGGGATGCCTTGACTTACTTGTGGATCCAGACGGAGGGTCCCCCCGTCTCGCTGACGGGAGCGGATACCGCACAGCCCACCTTCATGCCGACCGAAGCGGGCACCTACCGCTTTGCGGTCAACGTCACCGACGTCTTGGGCAGCAGCGCCACCGACCAGGTCACCATACTGGTCCAGGCATCTCCTTCGATCCCGGAACCCTTCCCCTTCTGGCTGATCGGTGTTATCCTGATTGCCATCGTCCTAGTCCTCCTCGCCCTCCTTATGGTGCTCCGTCAGAAGAGGAAGCCGGAAGAGAGGGAGACCGAGAACCCTGAAATGCCCAGGGAGGACGCGGAACCGGGGGAGGCCGAGGAGGACCTCGATCGTGGAGGGGGGGAAGACGCTGTCGAGGAGGCCGCACTTTCGGAGCCGTCATCATAGAGTTCTTCGAGGAGAAGCCCAACGGCGCGGGGTGATTTGCGTAGGGGGAGTCCCGCTCAGTACGGATGCTACGATGGGTCGTCGGGTCGGACTGCCACAACCTCAGGCGCCTCGGAATTCCTTCGAAGGACTTCACCGGAAGCAATGGAAACGGGGGTTTTGTCAAAGCAGCGCCAAACTGCTACTCTTCCATGGGAGAGCCGAAACGCATAAATAGGGATAGGCACTCGACGGGTTCCCAACAGCGTGGTTGCTATGTCTGAACTGAATGCCAAGAGCCTGATTGCCCTTCTCGCGACCGCCCTCCTCGTGGCCCCCGTCCTGGCCCTGGACACGGGAGAGCAGGTCAACGACTGGCCTGTCGCGAACCCGATCGATTCCCACAGCACCTGGTACAACTGGACCCTGGACGACGCCGCCGGGTACACGCTGGACAACACCTCGATGGCGGGTGGCGGCCTCTGGCTCGCCCCGTACGCCGGGAACTTCAGCGGCAACGGCTCTGCGCTCTCCACGGAAGCCTCGGTGACCTGGGGTTCCATCGCCGTGAGCGCCGTCTTCTACTGGTTCGCGAACACCTCGGCCGGCGAGGCGATCCAGCTCAACGTCTCCTGGTCGGAGGACAACGCGAGCTGGAGTCCCGAGATCACCCTGGGCGGGAACGGGACTTCCGTGCAGCCCGCTCACGCCTTCTACCGCTGGAACGCGACGTTCTCGGCCGTGACGAACCTGACGACCCCGACGCTCTGGTGGGTGGGTCTCTGGGTCATGAGCAACACTGGTCCGGTCGCGGACGCCGGCGCCGATTTCTCGACGACGGTCACCGCCCCCGCGTCGCTCGATGGCTCGCTGAGCGGTGACGCGGACCTGGACACCCTCACGTACCTCTGGACGCAGACCGGCGGGGCCCCGACGCCGATCACGAACGCCAACCTTGTGATCGCGAGCATCGCACCCCTCGCCGTCGGCATCTACACCTTCATGCTCAACGTCACGGACGGATCGGAGTACGCGACGGACAGCGTCGTGGTCACGGTGAACAACGTGCCGCCGACGGCCGATGCGGGCTTCGACCAGGTCACCGTGCGCAACGCCACGATCTACCTGAACGGCTCCGGGAGCTCCGACGCGGACGGGAATCCGCTCTCCTACAACTGGTCGGTCCTCTCGGCTCCCGAGGTCGTGACGCTCAACAACTCGACCACGGCCCTCGCCGACTTCGTCCCGATGATGGTCGGGACGTACAGCTTCAACCTCACCGTGATGGACAACGAGAGCGCGTCCGCCTACGACTGGATCGACATCTTCGTCGTGAACCTCGGGCCGACCGCAGACGCCGGGACGACGCAGTTCGTGTTCAAGAACGACCTCGTCACCCTCGACGGGACGGCGAGCGCGGACCCGGACGGGGACCCGCTCTGGTACAACTGGACGCAGACGATGGGGCCGCAGTTCGTGACCCTGATCGGCGGGACGACCTCGATGCCGACCTTCACCGCCCCCACGGGCGCCTTCGCGGCCGGGGACTACGGCTTCGACCTGATGGTCTGGGACGCCTGGGCCGCGAACAGCACGGGCTCGGTGATCGTCAACGTCTCCAACCGCGGACCGACGGCCAACGCCGGCCTGGACCAGAACATCCTCGGGAAGTTCTCCCTTGTGACCTTGGACGGCTCGCTCAGCGCCGATCCCGACGCCGAGGCCCTGACCTACCTGTGGACGCAGATCGCCGGACCGGCGGCCCCGCCCACCGCCCCGGCCTCGGTGATGACCGACTTCACCGCCGTTGGGGTCGGCGTGTATGACTACAACTTGACCGCGACGGACCCCGATGGTGCCAGCTCCAACGACACCGTGTCGTTCAACGTGACGAACGCCGCGCCGACCGCCGCCCTGGCGGTGACCCCGAACCCCGTCCTGGTGGGTGCGATGGCGGACGTCAACGCCAGCGCCTCGACGGACGTGGATGGCAGCGTTGTCCTGTACAATTTCACCTTCGGCGACGGCTCGAACTCGGGCGACATCGCGGCCTGGGCGGCGTCGCACTCCTGGGCCACCCCGGGCGCGTACCAGGTCAACGTGACGATCTGGGACGATGACGCGGCGACGGACGTGGCGACGGTGACGGTCAACGTCGTGACGGACCTCCCGCCGACCGCCGTCGCGGCGGTGCTCCCGGGGACGACCGGCGACATGTCCACCGTGTTCAGCTTCGACGCGACCGGCTCGACGGATGACAACGGGATCACCGCGTACCTCTGGGACTTCGGCGACCTCACCACGGCGAACACCACACTGGCGACGCACCAGTACTCGGGCCGTGGCACGCTCCTCGTGACCCTCACGGTCTGGGACGTGCTGAACCAGAACGCCACGGACAGCCTGAGCATCGATGTGCTCAACCGCGCGCCGACCGCGAACGCGGGCCTGGACCAGACGGTGGCGAAGAACGTCGTCGTGATCCTGAACGGATCGCTCTCGGCGGACCTGGACCCCGACACGCTCACGTACCAGTGGGTACAGGTCTCCGGGCCGGCCCTGGTGACGCTTACCGGCGCCACGAGCGCGATGGCCACCTTCACCCCGACGCGGGCCGGGCCCTACACCTTCAACGTCACGGTCGATGACGGCTATGGCGTCACGGACACCGACCTCGTCCTGGTGACGGTCACAAACGTCCTGCCGATCGCGAACGCCGGCCCCGACCAGGCCGGGATGTTCAAGGGCATCCTCATCACCTTGAACGGCAGCCAGTCCTCGGACGCGGACGACCCCGTGCTGCTCTTCGGATGGACCGTGACGAGCTCTCCGGGCCCCGTGACGCTGACCGGCGGGGCAACGGCGGTGGCGACGTTCACGCCGACCCTCTCGGGCACGTACGTGTTCACCCTCCTCGTCGACGACCAGGACAACGGGACGGACGCGGACCCGGTGACCGTGATGGTCTGGGGCGCGGACCCCGTCGCCGTCCTCACCTCCAACGTCACGACCGCCCTCGTCGGCGAGGCGATCCAGTTCAACGGCTCGGGCTCGACGGACTCGGACGGGACGATCGGGAACTGGACGTTCGACTTCGACGACGGCAGCTCGACGTTCGGCCTTGCCAACGTCACCAGCCACGTGTTCACCGCCGCGGGCAACTTCACCGTGACGCTGACCGTGACGGACGACGAGGGCAACACGAGCGTCGCCACGATCGTCGTGACGATCACCGCAATCACCGTCGACACCCCGCCGAGCGCGGTCGCGGCCGTGACGGGGAGCTCGACCGGCACCCTCGCGACGACGTTCAGCTTCACCAGCGCCGGGTCGACCGACGATGTCGGGATCACCGCCTACCTCTGGGACTTCGGCGACGCCTCCGCCACGGTGGCGACGGCGACCGCGATGCACCAGTACACCTCACGGGCGGTCTTCACGGTGACGTTGACGGTCTGGGACGTCCTGAACCAGAACGATTCCGCCACGGTGGCCGTGACCGTGCAGAACCTCTTCCCCACGGTCAGCGCAAACGACGCCACGGTGGACGTGAACACACCGGTGACCATGCGGGCGACCGGAAGCGACCCGGACACGGTCGACACTCTTGCGTACCTTTGGACGCAGGTCTCCGGAGCGACGGTGGCCCTCACCGGCGCCGCGACCCCCAACGCCTCCTTCACGCCGACGACCGCAGGCACCTACACCTTCAACGTGACCGTCAACGACGGGCACGGCGGGACATCGACGGACACGGTCCTCATCACCGTGAACGCCCCAACCACCCCGCCGACGCCCGACAACACGCTCCTGATCGTCGCCGTGATCGTGGTGGTCCTCGTGGTCCTGGTCCTGTTCGCCCTGATGGCGGCGCGCAAGAAGAAGAAGCCCGCAGAGGGCGAGGACGCCGGCGAGATGGAAGAGGAAGAGGGCGAGGACGCCGAGGAGAAGGAAGCCGACGAGAAGGAGGAGGCCGAGGAGGTCTCCGAAGGCGAGGACATGGAGTCCGACAAGGACGCCGAAGAGGCCGACGAGGCGTAGACACGATCCAGCGGGGCCGAACGGCCCCGCACCCTTCCCTTTTCAGAACGCATCGAGGGAGCGCTGGCGCTTCCCGTCGATCGGGAACTCCAGCTCCATGAGCCCCGCGAGCCGCCGGAACTCGTTCACGCTCGCCGGCCCGAAGCCCGCGTAGTGGTTGTTGAAGAAGACGAGGGCGCCCTTCGACCCGGTCTTCGCCTTCTCGAGGTTCCCGTACCAGGCGCGCATCTCCTCCTTCTTGTCGCGCTGGATCGAGCCGAACTCCGTGAGCTCGCGGTCGCCGATCATCCGGAGGTAGACGTAGTCGGCGGTGACCTCCGGCGGCGTGTCCAGGTACTGCGTCGTCGCCCAGACCAGGCACACGGAACTGTCGCGGAGAAGGTCGTAGACGTCCTTCCGGAACCAGGACGCGTGCCGGAACTCGATCGCGTGCGCATAGCGCTTGTCGAAATGCCCGACGAAGGTCTGCAGCGCCTCCCAGTCCTTGTCATACTTCAGGGAAGGCGGGAGCTGCACGCAGAGCGGGCCGAGCTTCTCCTTGAGCTGGGAGACGGAGCGGTAGAAGTAGTCCATGGAGTCGAAGACGTTGCGCAGCTTGTTGTCGTGCGTGATCCGTTTCGGCCATTTGGCGGTGAACGTGAACTCCGCCGGCGTCTGACGGTACCAGTCCGCGCACATCGAGGGGGATGGCGTCCGGTAGAACGAGGAGTCGATCTCGACGAGGTCGAAGACCTTGGAGTAGGTGCGGAGGAAGGCGGACTTGTCCAGGTCCTTCGGATAGAAGTGCCCGAGCCAGTCCTCGTAGCCCCACCCGCTGCAACCGACGCGCAGGTCGAACCCGCCTTCCTTCAGGAACCCGGGCCGTTCCGTGCCCACGACCGTCGAAAGCGGCGGCGCGCTCATATGCCCTTGCCTCGCGACTGGTCTCTCGCCCATCCTGGCTGGCGTCCCCACCAGCGCCGGAGTTACATTCGTTTGAGTGTAACTTGGCAAGCGAGAGGCCGCGGTGCCCAGAATCAGATCAGGCCCGGGCCAGGGCCCGACGTGCCGTGGCGGGGACACCGGAGAGGAGCGAACCGAAGGCCGCGGAGAGGACCTCGATGGCGTGCCGGTACTCCGCGATCTCGAGCTTCTCGCCATCCGTGTGGTCCAGGTGAGAGTCCCCCGGTCCGTACACCGCCGCGGGAACCCCCCACACCGGCAACGCCAGGTTCAGGTCCGCGGTCCCGGTCTTCCGGAGGATCGTCGGGTTCCCGTCCTGCCGCCGGATCCCCGCCAGGAGCGCGCGCACCACCGGGTTGGACCGGTCGACCTCGGCGGCCTCGGACTGGTCGGTCACGCGATAGTGCCCCGCCAGGTCGTTCTCCTCGAGGAATTGGACGATGTCGGCGCACCGCACGGCGCGCGGGAGGCGGAAGTTCACGCCGACCTCGACGGTCTCGCGGCTGCCCTCGCGCCGCGTCTGCATCGTGTGCACCTTGGCGGTGAGCGAGGTGTACGGCGTCTCGCCACGGTGGTCCCAGCAGAACTCCCGCAGGCGCTGGAGGAAGGCGAGCGCGGTCTCGACCGTGGTGGCGTTCGGTGCGGAGAGATGCATACGCTCCCCCGTGAACTCGAGGGTCGCGCTGAGGTTGCCCTTGTACCCGACCGTGACGCGCTGCCACCCGCTCGGCTCCCCGACGACCAGGAGGTCCGGGCTGTGTCGGGGGATGAGGTGCCGCGCTCCCCGCGAGTCCTTCTCCTCGCCGACGGCGGCGACGATCACGATCTCCCCCGGCCCGGTGTGACGGCTGGCGGCGACGAGCGCGGCGGCGAGGGCTCCCTTCGCGTCGCACGCCCCGCGTCCCGTGATCGCCCCGTCCTTCACCGCCACGGGGAGGTCCCCCTCGACCGTGTCGATGTGCCCGAGGAACATGACCTGCGGCTTCCCGCTGCCCCGGCGCGCGAACCCGTTCCCGACCGCGTCCACGTGCGTCGTGAACCCGAGCGTCCGGGCCATCGCGACGAACGCACGGACCGCGGGCTCCTCGCGTCCGGACGGGCTGTAGGCCTCGAGCAACGCCTTCAGGACCGCGACGTCATCCATCGGAGGTCACCGGGTCCTTCGCCGCCGTCGGGGTGGCCACTTGGACCAAACGATCGCAAAGCACATCGAGCGCGTAGGTCCACTGGTCCTCGGGAATCACGAGCGGAGGGAGGAGGCGCACGACGTTCGAGCCCCCGCCGATGGCGAGGACCCCTTTGGCGGCGAGATCCTGGAGGACCGGGGTCGCCTTCTCCTTGAGCTCGATGCCGATCATGAGTCCGAGGCCGCGCACCTCGCGGACGATCGGCGAGTTCAGGCCGCGCAGTCTCTCCATCGCGATCTGCCCCAGGCGCTCCGCGCGTTCGGGCAGCTTCTCGCGCACGATCACCTCGAGCGCCGCCGTCCCCGCGGCGCAGGCCAGCGCGTTCCCGCCGAAGGTGGAGTTGTGGCTGCCCTTGAAGTTCCGCTCGACCGCCTCGGTCGTGAGCGTCGCCCCGATCGGGACGCCGCCGGCGAGGGACTTCGCGAGGGCGATCATGTCCGGCTCGACGCCCCACCGCTCGACGGCGAACATCCGCCCGGTCCTTCCGAGACCGGTCTGCACCTCGTCGAGGATGAGGAGGGACTTCGTGCGGTCGCACACCTCGCGCGCCGCCGCGAGGTAGTCGTCGGAGGCGACGTGGATGCCCCCCTCGCCCTGCACGGCCTCCAGGATCACCGCGGCGGTGCCCGTGTCGACAGCTCCGAAGAGCGCGTCGACATCGTTGAACGGCACGTGCTCGAACCCGGGCACGAGGGGCTCGAAGCCCTCGCGGAACTCCTTGCGGTACGTCGCGCTGAGGGCCCCCATCGTCCTCCCGTGGAAGCCGCGCATGGCGGCGATGATCTTCGTCCGCCCGGTCGACGCCCGCGCGAACTTCAGCGCGGCCTCGACCGCCTCGGACCCGGAGTTGCTCAGGAACGCCCGCTTCAGGTTCTTCGGCGCGACGCCGAGGAGCTTCTCGAGGAACTTTGACTTCGCCGCCGTGCCGAACACCGGGCCGACATGGATGAGCTCTCTCGCCTGCGCGGCCACGGCCGCGGCGATCTCCGGGTGGCAGTGCCCGAGGTTCCCGACGCCGAAGGAGGCGCCGCAGTCGATGTATTCGTTCCCCTCCGCGTCCCAGAGCGTCGCCTCCATGCCCCGCACGAAGGAGAGCTCGCGCTTGGGGTACGAGGCGAACTCGTTGCGGCGGTCTGTCTCCACCTTCACGTCAGGACCGTCCCCTGACCACTGAGCGCCCGCTCCACCGCGTCGGGGAGCTTCGAGGAGGCGATGATCACCTTCGGCACGCCGCCGTCGAGGGCCTCCTTCGCCGCCAGGAGCTTCTTCTTCATGCGCCCGTAGGCGAAGTTCATGAAGTGGTCCAGGCGGTCGCGGGGTACCTCGGCAATCAGGGAGCTGGGGTCGCTCGGCTCGCGCAGGAGCCCGGGCACGTTCGTCAGGAGGATCAGGACCTCGGCCTTCAGGGCCACCGCCACCATGGCGGCGACGCGGTCGGCGTCGGCATTGACCAGCTCCCCGCGCGGCGTCATCGCCGGCGGCGAGATCACCGGCACGTACCCGGCGCCGAGGAGCACCTCGAGCAGCTCCGCGTTCACGTGCTCGACGGTCCCGGAGTGGTCGTCCTTGACGAGCATGGTGCGGCCGTTGTCCACGGCGCGCACGGCCTCCTTGCGACGCGCCACCAGGAGTCCGCCATCCGCCCCGCTGAGGCCGATGGCCTTGGCGCCGAGGGATTGCAGGCGCGCGACGATCTCCGTGTTCATCTTTCCGGGCAGGGCCATCGTGAAAATCTCCATGGTCCTCTCGTCCGTGTACCTCGACACGACGCCGCTCGGGGACGTGAGGAACTTCGGCGGCTGCCCGAGGGCTTCCGCCAGCCGGTCGACCTCGTTCGAGCCGCCATGGACGAGGACGTAGTCCTTCCTCGGGGCCAGATCGATCAGCACGTTGTCCACGTCATTCCCGTTCGCTCCGCCGACTTTCACGACCAACATGTTCCGTTCTTCACCTCAGTTAGGATGCAATCCCACGAAGTCCAGTCCCAGGGTCTCCGGGTAGCCGGACATGAGGTTCATGCACTGGACCGCCGAGCCTGCGGCGCCCTTCATCAGGTTGTCCAGCGCGGACACCGCCACGACGCGGTTCGCGTGCGCGTCGACGGCGAAGCCGACGTCGCAGAAGTTCGTCCCCGCCAAGAGCTTCGGCTCGGGGAGGCGGTAGATGCCGCCGGACTCCTTGACGATGCGGACGAACGGCTCCTTCCCGTAGGCCTGGCGGTAGAGCGACCAGACCTCCTTCTCCGTGAGCGGGGCCTTGAGGAACGCGTGGGCGGTCGCGAGGATGCCCCGGACCGCCTCGACGGCGTGGCAGGAGAGGCCGACGCGGATGTCGAGCTCCTGCTCGATCTCCGCGGTGTGGCGGTGGCCCTCGGCGGCGTACAGCCGCATGACGCCCGCGCGCTCGGCGTGGTGGGACGCGGGACCTTCCCCGACGCCGCTGGCCGAGGACCCGGTCTTCGCATCGACGATGACCCGCTCCGTGTCGATCGCGTTGGCGGTGACGAGCGGGTGGAGGGCGAGGATGGCGGCGGTCGCGATGCAGCCCGGGCCGGAGACGAGCATGGCGTTCTTGATCTGCTCGCGGTGGAGCTCCGGCAGTCCGTAGACAGACTTTGCCAGCAGCTCCGGCCGCGGATGCTCGATCCCGTAGTACGTGCGATAGGCCTGAGGGTCGCGCAGGCGGTAATCGGCGCTGAGGTCGACGACCTTCGCCGCGCGCGTGAGGAACTCGGGCATGCGCTCCATCGCCTTCCCGTGGGGCATGCAGAGGAAGAGGAAGTCGGAGCTCTCCAGGTCCGCGTGCGGCGTGAACTCGAGGTCGGTGACCCGGCGGAGGTTCGGGTGCGCGCGGGAGAGCGGCTTCCCCGCCAGGGAGTCGGAGGTCACCTGGGCGACCTCGACCTTCGGGTGGCGGAGCAGGAGGCGGAGGAGCTCCCCGCCCGTGTAGCCGGAGCCGCCGACGATCGAGACCTTCATCGCCTCGCGACCTCGCTGACATAGTCGACGATCGCCCCGGCGACATCGACGCCGGTGGCGGCGGTGAGCGCCTTGAACTCAGGGGTGGGATTGACCTCGTGGACCACGAGGCCGCGCGGGGCCTCCATCAGGTCCACCGCCAAGACGCCGCCGCCGACGGCCTTCGCCGCCTTGAGCGCGAGTTCCCCGACCTCGCCGTCCGTGGGGATCGCCTCAGAGCTCGCGCCGCGCGCGGCGTTCGTGCGCCAGTCCTCGGAGTGCCGGTACATCGCCGCCACGACGGTGTCGCCGACGACGAAGGCGCGGAGGTCGCGGTCCGGCTTCGGGATGTACTCCTGCACGTAGAACACGGAGTGGTTCGTCGAGGCGAGGGCGGTCTTGTGCTCGATGATCTGCTCGGCCTCCTCGCGGTCGTCCACCTTGGCCATGAGGCGTCCCCAGGAGCCGATCGGCGGCTTCAGGACGGCCGGGTAGCCGATCTCCTCGACGGCCTTCAGCGCGGCCTCGGGCGTGAGCCCGACGACCGTCCTCGGCGTCGGGATGCCCGCGGCCTGGAGGCGGAGCGAGCTGAGGACCTTGTCCCCGCAGCGCTCGATGACGTCGGCCTCGTTGATCGTCGGCACGCCGTAGTGCTCGTAGAAGCGCATCGCATACAGCGCTCGCGAATGGCTGACGCTGCGGTTGAGCACGAGGTCCGACTTGAACCCGTTCCGGACGAGCGGGAAGGTGATCTGGTCGTCGGCAAGGCGCTCCACGGGGATGCCGCGGGCGGCCGCCGCCTCCAGGATCCACTTCTCCTCGGGCCGGATGATCGTGTGGAACAGGCCCAGGGTGAAGCTATTCACCCCAGTCCTCCTCTTCCTTCGGCGCCTTGGACACCTCGAACGGCTGCACCGTGGTCACCTCGAGCTCGGTGCCGCAATCGGGGCAGGAGAAGATCTCTCCCTCGATCAGGTCCTTCGGCTTCAGGTCGGCGGCGCACTCGGGGCATTCGGTCATCGGGGGCCCTCCTTCAGGATTTCTTCAACGACGCGGACCGCGTCCGCGTGCTCAGTGAGCGTAAGTCGCTCCCGCGCCATGACCTCGCGGGCGTGGACGAGCTGCGTCGCGACCGCCTCCGGGGCGGGCCCACCGGGGCTGCGGCGGCGAGCGACCGCCGCGCGCACATCCAACAGGCCTTCGATGGCGGTGAACTCGGGGCGCAGGGATCGCAGGGCGCCCGCGTCGAGCGTCCCCCCGGAGGCGAGGTGCCCGGCGAGGATCTCATGCGCCTCGCGGAAGGGGACGCCCTGGGAGACGAGGTGCTCCACGAGATCCGTGGCGAGAAGTGCGGGATCCTTGGCGGCGTCGGCCATTCTGGCGGTGTCGAACTCCAGGGTCGGGAGCGCGGTGGTGAGGGCCTCGAGCGTCTCCAGCGACTGCTGGACGGCATCGAACGCGGCCCCCTTGTCCTCTTGCAGGTCGCGGTTGTAGGCGAGTGGGAGGGAGCGCAGGGCGCCGAGGAGAGACATGAGGTCCCCCGCGATGCGCGACGCTTTCGCGCGCGCGAGCTCGGCGACGTCCGGGTTGCGCTTCTGCGGCATAAGGCTGCTGCCCGAGCCGAGCGCCGAGGAGGGGCGCACGAACCCGAACTCGGACGAGGCCCAGAGCACGAGCTCCGTGCCGAGGCCGCTGAGGTGAACAGCCAGCAGAGAGAGGTCGAAGAGGAACTCCGCGAAGTAGTCGCGGTCGCTCACGGCGTCCAGCGAGTTGTCGAACGCGGCGGTGAACCGGAGGCGCCGGGCGACATGCGCCGGGTCGATCGGGAGCGTGCTTCCCGCCAGGGCCCCGGCGCCGAGCGGCGAGACGTTCGCGCGGGCGAAGCAGTCGGTCAGGCGTTCGAAGTCCCGGGAGAGGCGCCAGAAGTGCGCGAGCATGTGGTGGGCGAGCGTGATGGGCTGGGCGCGCTGGAGGTGCGTGTACCCGGGCATCACCGTCCCGGTGTGGAGGGCGGCGATCTCCAGGAGCGCGTTCTGCATGCGGAGGATCTCCTCGTGCACCGCGTGCACGGCCTCGCGCAGGTAGAGGCGCTCGTCCAGGGCGACCTGGTCGTTGCGGCTGCGGGCCGTGTGCACGCGCGCGCCGACGGGGCCGAGAACCTCGGTGAGGCGGACCTCGACGTTCGTGTGGACGTCCTCCAGGTCCTCGCGCCACGCGAACTCCCCGGACTCGATCTCGCTGCAGACACGGCGAAGGCCGCCCAGCAAGGCGTCGGCGTCCTCCTTGCGGACGATCCCGGTGGCCGCGAGCATCTCGACATGCGCCATGCTCCCCGCGATGTCCTCGCGGTAGAGGCGCCGGTCGACCGGGAGGGAGGCGAGATACCGCCATGCCGGGCTCCGCACGTGTCGCGGGGCTCCGCCGGCCTCGGGGGAGGAGTGGGCCGTCACCGCCATGGCTATTTCGCCCTCTTCGTCGCTTTCACGAGGCGGGGGGCGGACTTCTCACCGATGGCCGTCCAGGTCCGCGCGGGGAGGCCCCAGACGTAGATGAAGCCCTCCGCCATCTCCTGGCGGAAGCGGTCCCCGGAGCCGTACGTGGCGAGCGTCGGCTGGTAGAACGAATGGGGGGAGGTCCGGCCCGCCACGGTCGCGGAACCGCGGAAGAGCTTCACGCTGACCTCGCCGCTGATCCGGTCCTGCGTCGAGTCCACGAACGCCTGGAGCGCCTCGCGGAGCGGCGTGAACCAGAGGCCATCATAGATCAGGTTGGCGTAGCGCGCCTCGACGGAGCGTTTGAAGTCGAGTACGTCACGAGGCAAGACCATCGCCTCCAGGGCCTGGTGCGCCTTGGTGAGGACGACAGCGGAGGGGCACTCGTAGACCTCGCGGCTCTTGATCCCGACGACGCGCGACTCCACGTGGTCGATGCGGCCGACGCCGTGCTCGCCGGCGAGGCGGTTCAGGGCGTCGATGAGGGGCACGAGCGCCAGGCGCTTCCCGTTGAGGGCGACCGGGCGACCTTCCTCGAAGGTGATGTTGGCGTAGGCGGGGGCCTCCGGGGCGTCCATGGGGGACCGTGTCCACGCGTAGGCCTCCTCGGGCGGCTCGATGGCGGGGTCCTCCAGGATCCCGCACTCCACGCTGCGTCCCCAGAGGTTCTCGTCCGTGCTGTACGGTGATCCGTTCTTCACCGGGACCGGGACGCCGTGCTCGATCGCGTAGGCGACCGATTGCTCCCGCGTCATGTTCCACACGCGCGCGGGCGCGATGACCTTGAGGTCCGGGGCGAGCGCGGTGGTGCAGAGGTCGAAGCGCACCTGGTCGTTGCCCTTCCCTGTGCAGCCGTGGGCAACGGCGCGCGCGGACTCCTTTCGCGCCACCGCCACGAGGTGCTTCCCGATCAACGGGCGCGTCAGCGCGGTGCTGAGCGGGTAGACGCCCTCGTACAGGGCGTTGGCCTTGAGCGCGGGCAGGATGAAGTCCTCGGCGAATTCCTCGCGGAGGTCGAGGACGTACGCCTTCGCTCCGAGGAGCTGGGCCTTCGCCCGGGTCCCTTCGAGGTTCCCGGGCTGGCCGACGTCCATCGTGACGGCGACGACGTCGTACCCTTTCTCCTGCAACCAGCGGATCGCCACCGAGGTGTCGAGTCCTCCGGAATACGCCAAGACGACCTTCTGTCGGTTAGTAGCCATGCTCCGCCCCTCTGAATGGATGGGTTAGAACTTAGGGACTCGTGGACAGGTATATCAACGTACTGACCGTCATGTGCCATTTCAGGACGAAAATGTCAAGTATGAGACACGCTAGTCCACCCCGGCATGGCCGGGATCGCGACGAAGGTGCGGGCCTACATCGAGGACCATCCGGCGGTCATGGACTCCCTCAAGATGGGCATCGTGAACTACTCCGCCCTCACCCGCCAGGCGTGTCGCGACCTGGGGATCAAGAAGGAGGAGGCGGTGCTCGCCGCCATCCGCCGCTTCCCCGTCTCCCGCCTCAAGGGCTACCGCGAGGACCAGGTGAAGAAGGTCCTGGAGAAGAGCCGGATCGAGACGCGGACGCGCATGGCGACGGTGACCGTCTCGCAGGGCATCGATGTGCTGCAGCGGCTCGGCGACGTCGTCGAGGAGCTCCTGGACGAGAACCGCATCTGCCGCCTCATCCAGGTGTCCCAGGGCACCGTGATCATCGTCGATGACGAGTCCGTCGCCCGCGTGACGAAGAAGCTGCGGGAGGGGCAGGTGATCGGGGTGCGGAAGGGCCTGGTCGAATTGGCGGTGACGAGCCCGGAGAGCATCGAGGAGACGCCGGGCCTGCTGGCCTTCCTCTCCACCGCGCTCGCGGCGCGGGGGATCAACATCGTGCAGGCGATGTCCTGCTACACGGACACGATCTTCCTGCTCGAGCGGGGGGACATGTCGACGGCGGTGGACCTTCTCTCGCACGACCTGCGCTGAGTGGCGAGGACCGTCGTGCTCCGGAGCGTTCAGGTCCGTTGCGCGGTGAGGTAGAGCAGATACGGGTCCGGGGCGAGGACCTCGGCGGTGACGGGCGTGAACCCGGCCTTCCGGACGACCGCCTCCAGCGAGGCGCGGGTGAAGGCGTGCCTCACCCGGACGGCCCCCATGGGATCCTGCTGCGTTCGCCGCCACTGGCGGGGCGTCTCGCCGTGGCAGTAGGTGGCGGTGAGGAGGAGACCCGTGGGCCGGAGGACCCGGAAGGCCTCGCGGAGGGCGCGGTCGGGGCGACGGTAGGCGTGCAGCGCGTTCACGCACAGGACGGACTCGACCGTGGAGGTGCGGATCGGCAGGGACTCCGGGGAGGCGAGGACGTGGTCCAGCCCGATCTTTCGGCGGAGCGACTCCTGGCGGGCCTCGCGGGCGATGACGGAGTACTCCTCGGCGGCCACGAGACGGCGGGCACGCTCCGCCGCTGCGAAGGACACCTGCCCCGTCCCCGCGGAGAGGTCGAGGACCGTCGCCCCCGGCGGCAGATCCCGGGTGATCCGTGCCCGGATCGCGTCAAGGAGGTCGGCCATGGCGGTGAAGGGTCGGCCCCGGGTCATAAACCCCTCTCGCGGCCAGGCCGATTCGACCCCCGCTCCAGAAATGCCTATATATAGACCCCTGATACTCTGCGCCACTCCGGAAACGGACTGGGGAGAGTGCGGAGATGAAGGGGGCCTTGGCGTTCCTGCTGATGCTGGCGATTGCCTTGCCGATGCTGCCGGGCCGGGTCGCGGCCATCGAGCCCGGGGGCTTGTACGGCGGCACCGTGACCGTGGCCGTCCTCGACGACCTCAACACCGACCCCGCCACGGCCGGCGCGGCGGACCTTGAGTACCTCTCCCTGGCGTACGACTCGCTGGCGAAGCGCTCGGCGACGGACAACACGCCGGTGCCCTGGCTCGCGCTCAACTGGTCGGTCTCGGGGACGACGGTGACCTTCTACCTCCGGACCGGCGCGACCTGGGCGGACGGGACGGCGCTCACCGCCGCGGACATCGCGCACGCCTACAACACGATCTACAACCTGCCGGGCGTCACCGCCACCGCCGGGACGGGGACGGTCGCCATCGCCTTCACCGCCAACGGCGGGACGTTCTGGGCCGATGGCGTCTATCTGCCCATCGCCTGGAAGAACGGGAATTCCACGCGCCAGCCCGGGAGCGGCCCCTACAAGGTCTCCGAGGACGTGCCGGGGGACCACGTCACCCTCGTCGCCAACCCGGGGCACTGGAACGGCCGGCCCTACCTCGATGCCGTGACGGTCCGCGCCTACACCTCGCCGACCTTCGCCGCCTGCGCCCTGGTCAACGGGGACGCGACGGTCCTCGGCTTCCCTCTCTCCCCGAACGACCTCACGAACCAGCTCCCGAACGCCACGGTCCTCCCGGGAGCGTGCAACCACACGACCTCCCTGCTCAACGAGACGTCGCTCTCGATCACCCGGAACCCCGGGCTGTCCCAGCTGTACCTCGGGATGAACGCCGCCTCCGGGGCCCTTGCGGACCCGGACCTGCGCCGCGGCATCGCCAGCATCCTGGACAAGGACCTGCACCACGCCATCGACTTCTCCGCCTACAACGAGATCGCCGACTCCCTCGTCGTGCCCGGCAACTTCTACTGGTTCAACCCGAACGTCCCCCGCTACCGCATGGACAAGACCGTCGTGGGGACGACGACCCTCGCGAACTTCGACCGCGTGAACCGCGAGCTCGACCTCGCCGGGTTCCTGGACCGCGACAGCGATGGGTGGCGGGAGGACAAGTCCGGGACGCCGTTCCAGTTCTCGTACCTCGTCCCCTCGGTGGCCATCGACCCGAACAAGTTCACCATCGCCCAGAACCTCGAGACCAACCTCGGGCGGATCGGGATCAGGATCACAACCGAGCAACTGGATTTCGCGACGATCAACGCGCGCGTGGCGGCGAACAACTTCGGCCTCTACGTCGGCGTGGCGACGGTCTCGCGGGACCCCGCCTTCTACTTCGACCTCTTCCACTCCTCACGGGTCCCCACGGGGACGAACCTCGTGAACCTGAACGCCCCGGCCCTGGACGCCCTGCTCGTCGCCATGCGCGACGAGGTCGACCCGGCGCAGCGCCAGACGCGCGCGTGGGACGTGCAGCAATGGGTCGGGGACAACGTGCCCTGGGCGCCCATCCTCCATTACCGCCACATCGACGTCACGGACAAGACGCAGTACACCGGCTGGGTGAATTCCGTAGGCGGCGTCAACAACTTCTGGAGCTACACGAACCTCCACGTCATCGAGAAGGGGGCGCTCAGCGTCACGATCTCCACCTCTGGTTTGAAGCTGCCCGGCGGGAAACCCGCGGACTTCATCATCTCCGTCGTGGATGGCACGGGGACATCAGTCGCCGGCGCATCGGTCGAGCTCACCGCCACGGATGGCACCTTCGACGTCATGCTCGGCACGACCGGATCCAACGGCCAGTTCGCGACGGTCTACAACGCGCCCTCACCGTCGGCGACGATGGACGTCACGGTCACCGCCATGGCGTCGCTTCCCGGATACACCCTCGGGACCACCGATCTCGGCCTCACGGTCACGCCGCCCGACAGGAGCTTGCGCGTGACCCTGCAGCGGCCGACGGATCCGAGGATCGCCTCCGGCGGGAGCGCCACCGTGAACGTGTCCGTCCTCGACGACGACCTGTCGTTGCCGATTGCGGGCGCCTCGGTGCGCCTCACCGTGAGCCCGTCGAACTTCGGCGCGACGATCACACCGACGACCGGCGTGACCGACTCCGCCGGGCGCTTCTCCTTCACGTTCACGGGCGACGTCTCCGTGGAGACCCAGTTCCGGATCACCGCCGAGGTGTCCGCGTCCGGGTTCCCCGCCGTCGTGAAGTCCACGTACCTCCTCGTCGCCGCCCATGTCAGTGGGTTCCAGGAGCCCCCGACGACGCCCGGACCGGAAGCGGTCCTCCTCATGGTCGTCACGGGGGCCCTCGCCCTCGCCTTCGCGCGCCGCCGCCGGCGCCGCCCGGATGAGGCGTAGCGCTGCCGCGGAAGGGTTTATCCCCGGTCCATCCTTGGCTCGCCCGTGGACGACCTCGTCGAGCGAGGGGAGCGGCGCCTGGAGTGGGCGCGGGCGCACATGCCCGTCCTCGGGACGATCGTCCAGGAGCTACGGACGCAGCAGCCTCTCGCCGGCGTGCGCCTCGGGATGGCCCTGCATGTCGAGGCGAAGACGGGGATCCTCGCGCTCGCGCTGAAGGAGGCGGGGGCGCAGCTGCGCCTCACCTCGTGCAACCCCATGTCCACGGACGACTCTGTGGCCGCGGCGCTGAAGGAGACGCACGGCCTCGACGTCTACGCCAAGAAGTGGCAGACCGCCGAGGAGTACTACGAGAGCCTGAACCGCGTGCTCGACCTCAAGCCGAACCTCGTCATCGACGACGGCGCGGACCTCATCCATATCCTGCACACGACGCGCACGGACCTGCTCCCGGAGGTCCGCGGCGGGAACGAGGAGACGACGACGGGCGTGACGCGCCTGCGGTCGATGGCCCGCGCGGGGAAGCTCAGGTTCCCCGTCATCTCCGTCAACGACGCGCAGATGAAGCACCTGTTCGACAACCGCTACGGCACCGGGCAGTCCACCCTGGACGGGCTGCTCACCGCCACGAACCTCCTGATCGCGGGGAAGACCTTCGTGGTCGCGGGCTACGGATGGTGCGGGCGCGGCATCGCCTCGCGCGCGAAGGGGCTCGGGGCGAGCGTCATCGTGACGGAGATCGATCCGGTGCGGGCGATCGAGGCCCAGCTCGACGGGTTCCGGGTGATGCCCATGGCTGAGGCCATCGCCTCCGCGGACTTCGTCGTCACCGCCACGGGGAACAAGGACGTGGTGGCCGCCGCGGAGATCGCCCGGGCCAAGGATGGATGCGTCCTCGCGAACGCGGGGCACTTCAACGTGGAGGTCTCGATCCCCGCGCTGGATGCGGCGGCGAAGGGGAAGCGCCGGGTGCGGGAATTCGTCGAGGAGTACGCGCTGCCCGATGGGCGCCGCCTCTACCTCCTCGGGGAGGGGCGGCTCGTGAACCTGGCGGTGGGCCAGGGGCACCCCGTGGAGATCATGGATATGTCCTTCGCCCTCCAGGCGCTGTGCGCGGCGCACCTCGCGAAGCACTCGCGGGAGATGTCGCCCCAGGTGCATCCGGTGCCCCCCGAGATCGACGAGCGCGTGGCGAAGCTGAAGCTGGCGACCTTGGGCGTCCGCATCGACGCGGTCACCGCCGACCAGCGGCGCTACATGGAGAGCTGGGGCGAGGGGACCTGAGGATGGCCCTGCGGGCGGTCTTCTTCGACTTCGGGGGGACGCTCCTCGACATGGAGAGCGACGCGCGCGCACACCAGCGGACGTACGACAAGGTCGTCGAGAAGTTCGACCTCCCGCTCTCCGGACGCGAGCTGTACGACGCCATGGAGACGGAGCTCGCCCCGCGGCAGGCGAAGGCAGGCGGCGACTGGCTCAACGTGAAGGACCTGACGCATGACGCCCTCGTCGAGGTCCTCTCTTCCCTCGGCTGCGAGTTCCGGATGCAGGACTGGGTGTGGTTCTGGGGCGCCTACAACTCCCTCCACAAGCAGTACCTCGTCCCCATCTCCTACGCGGCGGGCGTGCTCGCGGACGCGCGGAAGCTCGGCCTGCACGTGGGTCTCGTGAGCGACGTGGACCAGGAGTTCCTTGCCACTGCCATGGAGGCGGTGCGGCTGAAGGACGCCTTCGACGCGATCACGACGTCCGAGGACGTGAAGCGCTCGAAGCCGTCGAAGGAGATGTTCCTCGCCGGTCTCGAGAAGGCGAAGTGCAAGCCCGGGGAGGCGATCCATGTCGGGGACTCCCTGGAGCGCGACGTCGCCGGCGCCAAGGCGGTCGGGATCCGGACGATCCACTTCTCCACAGATGCGTGCAAGGCCGCCGACTATTGCGTCGCTTCGCTGCAGCTCGTCACGAAGATCCTGAAGGAACTCAAGGTGACGGGCTAGATGTGGCATGTGGTCTCCGACTTCGATGGCACGGTCACCGCCGTGGACGTGGCGGAGATCCTCCTGGCGCACTTCACGGGGGACCGATGGCTCGAGGTGGAGCGCGAGCTCCTCGGGGAACGCATCGGGGTGCGCGAGTCGATGCGCCGCGAGTTCGCCCTCGTCACCGCCTCGCGCGAGGAGATGCTCGCCGTCCTCGACCGCGAGGCGAGGCTGGACGCCGAGTTCCCGCCGTTCCTGGAGTTCGCTCGGTCCCGCGGTCTCCCCGTCGAGATCCTCAGCGAGGGCCTGGAGTTCTACATCGCGCATCTCCTGAGGAAGTGGGGACTGGAGGTCCCCTTCCGGACGAACCGCGACATCTGGGAGGACGGGCGGATGCGCATCACGTACCCCTACGCGGACGCGACCTGCACCCTCTGCGGCACCTGCAAGATGGGGCGGGTCCTCCAGTTGCGCGCGGCGGGGAAGCAGGTGGCGTACATCGGCGACGGCGCCTCGGACCTCTGCCCCGCGCTCGAGGCGACGGCGGTGTTCGCGAAGGGGCACCTGGCGAGACTCTGTGAACGAGAGGAGCTTCCGTTCCACCCCTTCAACGACTTCGGGGACGTCCGGCGGGTGATGGCGGCGTGGTAGGTTTCCTCGGGGTGTACGGGCACGTGGTGCTCGACCAGATCATCACGGTGCCGCGGCTGCCCCGGCCGAACACGTCCATCAACGTGCTGGACTCCACGAGGTACTTTGGCGGCACGGCGGGGAACCTGGCGCGGTGGGCGGCGAGCCTGGGCGTGCGGACCTCGCTGGCGGCGTTCGTCGGCGACGACTTCCCCCAGGATTACCGCCAAGCGCTGCGGAAGAGCGGCGTGGATCTCACGGACCTTCGTATGGTGCGGGGAGAGAAGACCCCAGCGGCGTGGATCTTCGGGGAGCGCGGCGGGGACCAGATGGCGGTGATCGACCAGGGGGCGATGCTCGGGGCCGCTGCCCGGGCGATGCAGACGCACGCCGTGCGCAACTCCCGGCTCGTGCACCTGATGACGGGGCGGCCCGCGTATTACCGCCGGATCGCCGTGCTCGCCCGGCGCCTCGGAAAGGAAGTGGCGGTGGACCCCTCGCAGGAGATCCATTACGTGTACACCGCCGCCGACCTGAAGGCCCTCTTGAGGGGCGCTCGCTACTTCTTCGGGAACGAGGCCGAGGTCCGCCAGGCGATGAAGTTCCTTCGCCTCCGGTCCCCGCGCGCCCTCGCCGAACGGATCCCCGTGCTGGTGCACACCATGGGTGCCCGCGGCAGCGTCATCCACGCCGACGGGGAGACGTTCAAGATCCCGAGATTTCGCCCGAAACGAATCGTGGACGTGAGCGGGGCCGGGGACGCCTACCGTTCGGGATTCTACGCCGGCCTGTCTCGGGGATACGATCTCCGCGGCTGCGGGATCCTGGGCGCCGCAGCGGCGAGTTTCGCGGTCGAGACCGTCGGGACACAGACCAATATCCCGAGCTGGGGACGGCTGCAGGGTCGGGCGGCGCGCCTCCTGGGGTGACCGCCGCCAGAAGGCCCCCCCTCCAAGGGACAAGCCTTATAATGCTCCGGCCTGTTCCGCCGCCGGTGAGCGTGGAATGGCGATAGGCTTCGTCCTCATCAGCACCGCTCCGGCGAAGGAGCATGAGGTCTACAACGAGCTGCTGAAGGTCAAGCAGATCGTGGAGCTCCACCCCCTCTTCGGCGAGTACGACCTCATCGCGAAGATCGAGGCCGAGGACTTCAACATCCTCGGGCAGGTCGTCGTCGACAAGATCCGGTCCATCCCCGGCGTCATCGACACGAAGACGCTCACAGGAATCAAGTTCTGAGGTGTGAACATGCCCGCCATCGCGTACCTGGCCGCCGATTTCTGCTACCGTTACCCGGGGACCTCGGCGCCGGCCAACACCACCACGGTCTCCGGGCTGACCCAGGTGGCCTGCACGGGCGCGTGGGACCCGCTGAACTTCCTGACGATCCTTGTGCTTGTCTTCGCCTTCTTCCTCCTGCTCACCGGCGGCTTCACCGCCTACTTCGGGAGCGGGAAGAGCCGGAAGGTCGGCAGCGGCCTCCTCGCGGGGGGCCTCGTCCTCGGCCTCATCTGGGTCCTGCTCTTCGGGATTATGAACGTCGGTCTCTCCATCCCCGTCGGGGCCCTGGTCGTCGACTCTGTCGGCGTGCTCCTGGCGGCGCTCATCGGTGCAGCGGCGGCGATCGGCCTGTTCCTCCTGGCTATCATGAAGAGCTAGGGCCGACGGCACGCGTCGGTCATTCGTCTTCGGTGAAACGCAAGGTTTTACCAACGCCGCCATTACCGCCATCGTGCCCGATGTCCTCGTCCTCCTGGGGAGCAAGAGCGACAAGGAGATCGGCGAGAAGGCGACGAAACTCCTGGGGGAGTTCGGCATCTCCTGCCAGATGCTCGTCGCCTCCGCCCACCGCTCCCCAAAGCCCCTCGTCCGCCTCATCGAGACCTCGGACGCGAAGATCTTCATCGGGATCGCCGGCGTCTCCGCCGCCCTCCCGGGCGTGATTGCCGCGCACACCACACGACCCGTGATCGGGGTCCCGGTGAGCGGCAAGGTCAACCTCGATTCCATCCTGGCGGTGTCGCAGATGCCGCCGGGCGTCCCCGTCGCCGCCGTCGGCCTGGATCGCGGCGAGAACGCGGCGCTCCTGGCGGTGCAGATCCTCGCCCTCTCGCGCCCGGAGCTCGGCACCAAGCTGAAGGAGCACAAGGAGAAGATGGAGCGTCAGGTCCTCGAGGACTCGCAATCGCTGGGGGCGTGACGTGTTCGACGCGGAGGGCTTCGTCGCCGAGCAGATCCCTCTCCTCCAGAAGGCGATCGACGGGCGCGCGGTGATCGCAGTGTCCGGCGGCGTCGACAGCACGACGGGCGCGGTGCTCGCCGCCAAGGCGGTCGGGGAGCGGCTCACGGCGGTGTACGTGGACACGGGGCTGATGCGGAAGGGCGAGACGGAGCAGGTCCGCGGGATCCTCCGGGGGCTCGGGGTGAAGCACGTCGTAATCGACGCGGGGGCGCGCTTCTTTGCGGCGCTGAAGGGGATTGTCGAGCCGGAGAAGAAGAGGCACGTCATCGGGAACCTCTTCATCACGATCTTTGAGGAGGAGGCGGTCAAAGTCGGCGCCTCGCACCTCGTGCAGGGGACGATCGCCCCGGACTGGATCGAGAGTGGCGGTCAACTGCGAGACCGCATCAAGAGCCACCACAACGTCGCCGGTCTGCCGGAGCGCATGGCCCTCAAGCTCGTCGAGCCACTGCGCGACCTCTACAAGGACGACGTGCGGCAGCTCGCGCGGCACCTCGGCGTCTCGGTCGCGGAGCGCCAGCCGTTCCCGGGTCCCGCGCTGGCGGTGCGTTGCCTCGGCGAGGTCACCCCGGAGCGCGTGGCGGTGGTGCGCGAGGCGTGCGCGGTCGTCGAGGAGGAGATCGAGTCGGCCGCCGCCGCGGGGACGATGGACCTGCCCTGGCAGTACTTCGCCGTGCTCCTGCCGATCCAGACCGTCGGCGTGCACGGGGACCTCCGGGTGTACGGGCACACCGTGGCCGTGCGCGCGGTGCAGTCCGTCGACGGGATGACGGCGGCGTACTCGCGTTTCCCGCATGAGGTGCTCGACCGCATCAGCGTGCGCATCACGAACACGATCCCGTCGGTGAACCGCGTGGTCTACGACATCAGCAACAAGCCGCCGGCCACGATCGAGTGGGAGTGATCAGGCCGACGTCTCCGGGGGCTTCTTCTCCTTCGCCTCTTCGGGCTTCGGCGGCTCGGCGCCCGGAGCGGGGATCGGCGTCACTGCCGCCGGAGGTGCGGGAGCGGCTTGGTTCGGCGGGAACGCCTGCGGGTACTGCGGGGGATAGGCCGGGTATTGCGGCGGATAGGCCGGGTACTGCGGTTGCGGGTAGGCCGGGTACTGCTGCGGATAGGCGTACGGGTACCCCGGGTAGCCCGCATAGGTGGGATACATCGGATAGTAGGGCACGACGGTCATCGGCCGGAGCTGCGGCTGGACCTCCCCGGAGGAGATGCGCTTCTTCATCAGCACGTAGGTGAAGAGCGAGAGCGCGAGGGCCACCGCGAACATGACATTGGAGAGGATCGTGCCCGGCCCGAACCCGCCCCCGAAGAGCCCGCCGAGGGCGCCTCCCCGGGAGGGGTCGAAGGTCACGAGGTTGATCGCGTTCCCCGCCACCGGGCCGAGGATGAACAGCAGGGTCACGAGGGCGAGGAACGGGGAGTGCTCCGGCTTCGCGAAGGTCCGGATGGGGAACAGGATCGTGCAGGCCATGCAGAACTGCGTCAGGGCCCCGAGGATGGCGGTGACGAGGAAGAGCGTCGCGACCGCGCCGGGGTCCGGGCCCTGACCGCCGATGAGTCCGCCACCGAGCAGGAGGATGGCCAGCACGCCGCCGACGCCCGCCGAGGTGATGTAGAGGATGATCGTGATGATGAGGGACCAGAGCGCACGCGTGACCCACTTGTCCTGCTCCGGCCCGAACTCGAAGCGCCCGCCGTAGACGTTCGAGAACCCGACGAGGTACAGGATCACGGAGAGGAAGCCGAGGATCAGCGAGACGCAGGAGAGCGCCAAGCCGGCACCCATCGCGGGGCCGAAGGGGTTGTTGAACGGGTCGGAGTTGGTGGCCCCGAGGGCCACCCAGGACCCTACGGTGGCAAGGATCGCGCCGCCGAGCGCCGTCAGGAACCCCACCATGGAGAAGTTCATGCCCTCGACAGTGCGGATCTTCTCCCCGTAACCCACCACGGCGGCTCATCGGGCGCTGCGGTATAAATACGTTCCCGACTTCCTCACACCCGTGCGCGTGCACGTCATCGACAACGGGGGGCAGTGGACGCACAAGGAATGGCGCGTCCTGAAGTCCCTCGGGGCCGAGACACGCATCATTCCGAACACGACGCCGTTCTCGGAGATCGGCGAGGTGGACGGCCTCGTCCTGAGCGGCGGGGCGCCGCGCGTCGGCCTCGACGCGAACGCAATGGGCCGGAACGGGGAGTACCTCGAGAAGGCGGAGGTCCCCATCCTGGGTATCTGCGCGGGGCACCAGTTCATGGCGTTGTTCTTTGGCGGTGACGCGAAGCCCGCCACGGTCCCCGAGTTCGGGAAGGCGCGGATCACGGTGGCGGAGGACGGCGACCTGTTCACCGGGCTGCCGCGGGAGCTCGAGGTCTGGGAGAGCCACAACGACGAGGTCACGCGATTGCCGCCCGGGTTCGTCGCGTTGGCGGCGAACGAGAACTGCGCGGTGCAGGCGATGCGGTCGATGACACGACCCCTCTATGGCCTCCAGTTCCACCCCGAGGTGGAGCACACCCAGCACGGGTCGGACATCTTCCGGAACTTCCTCGGCGTGTGCGAGAAATGGCGGTAGACGAGTCGATCGTCCTGCGCGAGGCGGCGGGGGAGATCCGTCGCGGCGAGAAGTTCGAGGCGGTCCTGAGCCGCGTCATCCGCCGCCATGGCGGGTCATTTGCCGAGTACGTCGACCTGATCGGACGCGTCCGGGAACGCTCGAAGTCGACAGGGCTCACGCTCGTCCAAGCGGCGAAGCAGATCGCCGGCTAGGGGACGATCTCGCGGTGGAGCATTGTCCGTCCGTGGAGACACACAAGGTCGATCGCATAGGTCTTCCCGGACAATACGCCCGAGAAAACGACCGTGTCGTTGCTCGAGAGACGATGATCGACGTCATTGTCGTGCACCGCTAGTTCGAGTCCACCACCGTGAAGGGCGGCCCCACCCAGGGTACCCACGATCACCGCTTGAGAGCCGTTCCATACTCGGACGGTCCACGCGTACAGTCCCTCGCGAGTCTCCACGGAGGCAATTCTCAGAGTGCACTCACCGTCTGCGCAGACCGGGTTGCTGATAGTGACCAGGTGGTTCTCCCACCCGCCGCAGTCGATACAGTTCGACGGTCCGAAGACGAAATAGAGCGGCACCATGAGGAGAACGGTGCACAGCGCCATGACGCCGGCGAATCGAGAGGGTTTGCTAACCGACCACACAGAGTAGGTGACAAGGGCGTAGGCCCTGCGCCAGTATCTTACCGCCATCACCGTGCTGAAGAGGACACCGAAGAGAAGGATCCCCCAGAACGCGGTCCAGACGAGGGCTTCGCGATCGTCGAGAAGGAAGTCGAGGCTGAATGTGATTAAAGCTCCGAGTGCCCATAGGGAAAACGCTAGGAGGGACGTCAGGACCGCGGGAACGACCAAACGAACGGTGGATTTCCGCACGACAAATGATGCCCTCGCGTGGTTATCTGGGTTGCACCGACATGTCGGTGTGGTACGCTGAGGAAATCTAGCCCAGCACCTTCGGGTTCACGCAGAACAGCGGCTTCTCCCCGCGCAGCACTCGCAGCACATCCTCGGCGACCGTCTCGCCGACGCGTTCCTGGGCCTCCCCCGTGCTCGCCCCCAGGTGCGGCGTGAAATGGATATTGGGCGCCGTGAGCAGCGGGCTCCCCGTCGGCGGTTCCGCGGAGAACACGTCGACCGCCGCACCCGCGATCGTCCCCGCATTCAACGCCACCGACAACGCGGCCTCGTCAATGATCTCGCCTCGCGCGCAGTTCACGACCTGAGCTGTCCGCTTCATCTTGGAGAACGCCTCACCGCCGAGGAGGTGCCGTGTCTCTGGCGTGAGCGCGGCGTGCACGCTGAGGAAGTCGCTCTGGCGAAGGAGAGAGTCCAGGTCGACGAGCACAATGTTCCGTTGCTTCGCGACCTCGGCAGGAAGATATGGGTCGTACGAGATCGTCCGCATCCCGAAGGCCTGCGCGAGCCGGGCCACTTCACCGCCAATTCTACCACTCCCGAGGAGGCCGAGGGTCTTCCCGTGCAGCTCCGAGCCTTCGAACCGCTTCTTCTCCCACTTCCCGCCGCGCGTGCTCTCGTGCGCCTCGGGGAGGTGTCTCGCCAGCGAGAGCATGTGCCCGAGGGCGAGTTCCGCGACCGCCGTCGTGCTCGCGGCCGGGGCGTTCACGACGGGGAGTCGTTTGGCGGTGGCGGCGTCCACGTCGATGTTGTCCACGCCGACACCGGCGCGGGCGATGACCTTGAGGTCCGTGGCGGCGTCGATGACCGCCTTGGTGATCTTCGTGCGCGAGCGGACCACGATCGCCGCCGTCCCCGCCAAAAGGCCCGGAAGCTCCACGGCGTTGGCCTCCTTGAGGACGACTTCATGGTGCGCCTTCAGGCGGTCCACCGCCGAGGCCTCGAGACCGTCTAGGATGAGAACGCGCATGGAGAAGCGGGAGTCGTTGACCCGTAATAAAGGCTCCATGCGGGCTTCCCTGTCAAGGAAGCCTACGCAGCGAACCAACCTTACGCCGTTACGTCGCAGTACCGTCGTCCCCGACTCCACGCCTCCCCCGGCGCCTAGCTAGATAGAGGAGCACCGCCACCCCTGCAGTTGCCGCAAGACCAGCGATTAGGATGAGCGTCCGGGGCGAGGCCGAGGGCGGCTGGGGCGAGGCTAGCGTTTCCGAGGAACTCGGCCAGGGATGGGGAGGGATCTCAATCGAAGACACGATCGTGCCGTCATAGGCATCCACCCACAGCCGGTACGGAGTGTCGATGACGGGACGCTCGCCGGAAGGCAATCTTCCGTACGTCGCATACATCGCCTCCACCTGATAAACGAGGGAATAGCGGACGGCGTCGAATGCGAAGTAAACAACCCCGCCATCGAACCATGCCGGGCCTTCGAACCCCTCCACCGTGTTGTTGAGTTGCGCGAGGGCGGCGGCGAAGGCTTCCTCGGGAGTCACAGTCGGAGCGGGTGAAGAGAACCAGGGAAAGACGAGGAGGTTGACCGCCCCCCCGTGGACCATGTCAAACGTCATCTGCAGCTCGTTTCCGAAGGCGATTGGGAGGCCCGCGTACCCCGCGTGGAGCGATATGACGGTCGTCGATACGATTTCCGGCTCGCCATTCACAGATACGGCCGAAGTCGAGGCCCACGAGGTGCGGTCGTGAGCATAGGTCGTGAGACCCAGCCTAGCCGCCACAGACTCCGCGCGCTCGTACAGCGTGGGCAAGTCCGTCGAGTTCAGGTCGTCCGGGAAGAACCCCATGAGCGACGCCTGCAGGAACTGTTCGCTTCCCGAATAGGCGACATCCAGCTGTGGCCAGATTCCGAATGTCGCGAACAATACATCCGTCATATTCACGACCGGGGTGCTGCGGCCGCCCCAGGCCCGGAGGCAGCAGGAGATGGAGGCGCCCTCGTACCCTGGGGCGACAAACGGGGTGTGGACGGTCCGGTTTTGGTCGGGTGCCGGGAGTCCGAGCGCCCGATATATGTAGGCGCCCAGGTCATCAGCGTGTGCCTTGTCCGCCAGGCCCGTGGGGGGGAACGTCACGGTCGCGGACGGAGTCGGCGCTGCCGCGGGTCTGTCAAGGAAGCCGCCTCCTAAGAATAGCATCACGACGATGATCCCTGCCACCAAACGCCTGATTGGAGGCGTTGTCCTATGCCACAAGGGCATGCAATCCGCTTCAGCGCGCGTGAGGTCTAATACCTTTTGCCCGGATCCTGTCATGGACCGCTGGGAGGCCCCTGGCGGTGGCGACGTTCACGTCGATGTTGTCCACGCCAATGCCAGCTAGGGCGATGACCTTGAGGTCCGTGGCGGCATCGATGACCGCCTTGGTGATCTTCGTGCGCGAGCGAACCACGATCGCCGCCGTCCCTGCCAAAAGGCCCGGAAGCTCCACGGCGTTGGCCTCCTTGAGGACGACCTCGTGGTGCGCCTTGAGGCGTTCCACCGCCGAGACTTTCAGACATCCAGGATGAGGACGGGCATGGAGAAGCGGGCATCGCCGACCCGTAACAAAGGCTCCATTCGGACTTGCCTATCCTCATGTGGAAGTGGACGGAGAGCCCCTACGGCATCGCTGTCGGAATGTCGTAGTGTAAATCAGGTGGATACGGACGCCGCCACCGTGGCGGATCTACCGGCTCTTCTGGGGGCGCAGGTCGAACTGGAGATTCTTCGGAAGGTCCTCGGAGCTCTTCCGCATGACGCTGATCCGGAAAATCGGGAACTCGTCCAGTTCTTCGGACTCTGGAGGTCCTGCCGATGCGGACGCCTCACGGGGTAGTTCTTCGCTTTCCATGGCCCTCCCTCTGAATGAGCCGAAGCCATCTTAATAGTTCTCCACTCTGCTCCTTCTCGAGTCGCGACTCGTGGGTAACTGGCGGTGAGGATCCAACGCTACCCGAGCCGGAGCCAGCCCATGAGCATGGCCGCATAGAAGACAACGAGAAGCACGAAGAGGACCACTCCCAGGAGGAGCATCGTCCGCGCCATCCTCGGATTCGACCCGAACACGAGGGGGAACGGCCCGAGGAAGACGACGCCGCCGAAGGACTTCGAGGGAGTCGGTGCCACACCAGCCGGGGCAGTGGAAGCTCCCGGCGCTTCGTCCGTGGCCGGAAGTTCACGACCCGCCAAGGAGACGAACCCAAGCACCATGGCGGCGAGGATCAGCAGGACGCCCAGGAACGCGAGCGGGCTCGTCCCCGTGACCACGGGCACAATCAGCAGGAGGTGGACCTGGGCGCCCCCCGTCGAGACGGCGAGACCCAGGAGGGCGATGCCGCCGACGAGCGACACCAAGGCCAGAGGGCCGGACCAGCGCACGAATCCGAATGGTGGTCACCGCCAAAAGAACCTTCCGGGGTCAGCGCGCGTGCACGAACAACGGGTTCGTGAGCGCCACGGTCGGTCGGTGAAGGATGCGGGCGATCGTGCCTTCCAAGATTCCCTGCGAGGCCCCGTCCTGGAACATCGCGACTCGATGGAACCCCGGGAAGTTCGCGGACTCGTTCGATGTGAGGATGAAATCGGCCTGCTTCAGGGCCTCGACCTCGATGAGGTGCAGCCCGCGCTCCTCGGAGTACACCGCCACCTCGTAGAACAGCCCGTGCTGCCCTTCGACCGCCACGACGGCCCCGGGGTGCTGCGATGCGATGAAGTTCACGGCCGACTCCTCGGCCGACCAGGTCGACGAGGTCGCCGTCTCGGCGGAGACGAGGAGGAGCGCGAGGACGAGTAGCAGGAGGCGCGGCTTCAAGGGTCGGAGGAACACGCCGACGGTCGCCGCCGCGAACAGCGGCACGAGCCAGGGGCCCGTGGTGAGGAGAGAAGCGACGACACATCCACCGACCACCCCCGCCGCCAGGAACCGTCTCCGGCTGAACCGCCACAAGACGGAATCCACGACCGCACCCCGCATCTTCCAGGGGAGGATCAGGATGCCGCGGAGGGGGATCAGGAGCAGCGGGAAGAGCGCATAGACGACGTATCGAATGCGGTCCCGCCAGAACAACGGCGCCCAGCCCGTGTTCTCGACGAGCGCGAGCGCGGCGACGATGAACGCCGCCAGAAACGGAATCAGAACGACCGCGAGCCAGAGCCCGCTCTCCTCCTCCCGGCGGATCGCGCGCAGGGACCGAAGGAACTCGGGCAGGAACGCGAGGGCGACGGCAAGGAGGAGCAGCGTGAGGAAGAGCCCCATGAGGAGGACCTGGCCCAGATACGCCCCCGGCTCGCCGAAGGCCGACGACACCTCGCGCGACACGTAGACGCTCGTCTCCCAGTTCGGGAAGCCGAACCGCAGGAGATTGCGCGAGGACCACAGGCCGACGGAGACCGCGAACACCCCGATGCCCGCGAGGTACGACTTGTCCCGGAACACCCGGAGCCCGACATAGCGAAGCCGCCAGCCCAGCCCGGCCACGCCAGCGAGGACGAAGAAGTACCCGAGCGCCCCGCGCGACAAGAACGCCAGGCCGGCGAACAGTCCGGCGGCGATCATGAACCGCGGGTCCTTCAGGCTCCGCAAGATCGCCCAGATCGTCGCGACGAAGAGCATCATCGTCAGGTTCTCCGAGTAGAGACGACCGACGTCGAGGATGAACTCGGGATAGACGGAGAGGCAGGCCGTTACCGCCAGCGCGGTCGACCGCCCATAGAGGTCCCGCGTCGCGACATAGGCGACCGCCAGGAGGCCTACCCCCGTCAGCAGCGACAGAACCTTCGCGACGAGGACGCTCCCGCCGAACGCTGCGAAGGACGAGCCGAGGAGCATCGGCCACAGCGGCGAGTAGTGATGGCTGAACGCCGGCGCCTCAGGGGACGCCCACGGATCCCCGAAGGGGAGCCAGAACTCCCCGTGATCCGCGAACGCGCGGCCCATGGCGAGGTACATCGCTCCGTCGTACCCGACAACGGTCGTCACCGCGGCGACGACTCGAAGGACGATCCCCAGGCCGACGACGCCCCAGAGGACTTCGCGGCATGCTAGCGCACTGACCAGACGTGAGAGAAGGTTCCCCAATCCCTCCAACCCCAATCATCTTTGGGCGGGCGGGGTCCTATTGATTGCGGAGGCGGGAACGACACGTCTGTGAGCCGTCGTCACCACATCTGGTACGGTTTTCTCAAGTCACTTCCGGGCGCGGCGGAGCGGTGGCGGCTTCACCGGAGCCGCGTGCCGGGGCGCGTATTCCTGGAGGGACCGCACCGGCAGCTCCGCCCCTTTGGCGGCGAGGAGCGCGTCCGCGGCGGCCTCCGCTCCCTGCAGCGTCGTGATGAACGGGATGCCGAGGTCGATCGCGAGGCGCCGCATCATGTACCCGTCACGACGCGCCCCGGACGACGACGACGGCGTGTTGATCACCAGACCGATCTCCCCGCGACGCATGAGGCCGAGGACGTCCGGGTACTGCGCCTCCGAGATGCGGTAGACCGTCGCGCACTCCACGTCGTTCTCCCGGAGGAACGTCGCGGTCCCGCGCGTCGCGACGAGCGTGCGCCCGGCGGCGACGAGCTTCCGCGCCACCGCCACGAGCGCCGGCTTGTCCTCGTCGCGCACGGTCATGTAAACGCTCCCCGTCCGCGTGAGCGGCGTCCCGGCGGCGAGCATCGCCTTCGAGTAGGCCGCGCCGAGGGTGTCCGCGATCCCCATCACCTCGCCGGTGCTCTTCATCTCCGGCCCGAGGATCGCGTCGACGCCCGGGAGCTTCTGGAAGGGGAACACGGAGGCCTTCACCGCCACATGCGCGATCTTCGACTCCCCCTCCAGGCCGAGCTCCTTCAGCGTGTGGCCCAGCATGACCTTCGTCGCGATCTTGGCCAGCGGGACGCCGATCGCCTTCCCCACGTACGGCACGGAGCGGGAGGCGCGTGGGTTCGCCTCGAGCATGTAGACGATGCTGCCCTTCACCGCCAACTGCAGGTTCACCAGGCCGACGACATGGAGGGCGCGGCACACCTTGCGCGTGATCTCGCGGATGCGGTCGAGGGTCTTGGCGTCGAGCGTCTGGGCGGGAAGGATGCACGACGCATCCCCGGAATGAACGCCGGCCTCCTCGATGTGCTCCTGGATGCCGCCGATGTACACCGCCTTTCCGTCGCACACCGCATCCACGTCGATCTCCGTCGCATGCTCGAGGTACTTGTCCACGAGGACCGGGTGCTTCGCGCTCGCCTGCACGGCGCCGCGCATGTAGAACTCCAGCTCCTCTTCGTTGTGGACGATCTGCATGCCGCGACCGCCGAGGACGTACGACGGCCGCACGAGCACGGGGTAGCCGATCTTGGCGGCGAGCGCCCGCACCTCCTCGAAGGAGAAGCCCGTGGCGGCCTTGGGCTGCGCGATCTTCAGCTTCCGCATGAGGACCTCGAACTTGCGGCGGTCCTCCGCCATGTCGACGTACTTCGGCGGCGTCCCGAGGATCTTCGTCTTGAGCTTGCGGCGGGCGAGTCCCTCCTCCAGAGGGAGCGCGAGGTTCACGCTCGTCTGCCCGCCGAACTGGAGGATGACGCCATCGGGCTCCTCCGCCTCCAGGAGGTTCATCACGTCCTCGTAGGTGAGCGGCTCGAAGTAGAGGCGGTCGGAGATGTCGAAGTCCGTGCTCACGGTCTCGGGGTTGTTGTTCACGATCAGCGCCCCGATCCCCTCCTCGCGCAGCGCGAAGATGCCGTGGACGCAGCAATTGTCGAACTCGACGCCCTGCCCGATGCGGATGGGCCCGCTGCCGACGATGAGCACCTTCTTCCCCTTCAGGGGGACGAGCTCGTCCTCCGCCTCGTAGGTGGTGTAGTAGTAGGGCGTGGCCGCCTCGAACTCCCCGCCGCAGGTGTCGACAAGCTTGTAGGTGACGGGTGGACGCCGCTTGCGGACCGTCTCCTCGTCGAGGCCGGTGAGAAGGGCGATGTACGCGTCCCCGAAGCCCTGGACCTTCGCACGGGCGATGTCCTCCTTGGCGCCTCGGGACTTGCGCAGGAGGTTCTCGGTCCCGACCAGGTTCGCCATCTTGTCCACGAAGAACCGGTCCCACTTCGTCAGCGAAGCGATCTCCTCCACCGCCATCCCGCGGCGCAGGGCCTCCGCAATCGCGAAGAGCCGGTCGTCCGTGGGGTGCACGAGCTCCTCGCGCAGTTCCTCCTCGGTCCATTCCACCGCCTCGAGACCGGTCTTCCCGACCTCGAGAGACCGCACGGCCTTCATCAGGCTCTCCTCGATCGTCCGCCCGATGGCCATGACCTCGCCGGTGGACTTCATCGCCGTCCCGATGCGCGCGTCCACGGTGGGGAACTTGTCGAACGGCCAGCGCGGGATCTTCGTGACGACGTAGTCCAGCGTCGGTTCGAAGGAGGCGAGCGTCTTCTGCGTGACCGGGTTCGGGATCTCGTCGAGGCGGAGGCCGATGGCGATCTTGGCGGCGATGCGGGCGATGGGGTATCCGGTGGCCTTCGAGGCGAGCGCGGAGGAGCGCGAGACGCGGGGGTTCACCTCGATGACGCGGTACTCTCCGGTCGTCGGGTGCACCGCGAACTGGATGTTGCAGCCGCCCTCGATCTTCAGCGCGCGGATGATCCGAAGCGCCGCCGAGCGCAGTCTCTGATGGTCCGCATCGCTCAGCGTCTGGGCCGGCGCGACGACGATGGACTCCCCGGTGTGGAACCCCATCGGGTCGAAGTTCTCCATGTTGCAGATGGTGATGCAGTTGTCCGCGCCGTCCCGCATGACCTCGTACTCGAACTCCTTCCAGCCGAGGACCGACTCCTCGACGAGCACCTGGCGGATTCGGGAGTAGGAGAGGCCGAGGGACACGATGCGCGCGAGCTCCTCCGGGTCGTGGGCGACACCGCTGCCGGCACCGCCGAGCGTGTAGGCCGCGCGCACGATGGCGGGGAACCCGAGGTCCTCGACCGCGGCCTGCGCCTCCTCGACACTGCTCGCCGCCTTGGACCGGGGGACGGGCTCGCCGATGGAGCGCATGAGGTCCGCGAACGACTCGCGGTTCTCGGCGGCCTGGATCGCCCAGAGCCCCGTCCCCAGGAGTTCCACGCCGTACTTCTCCAGGATGCCCTTCTCCGCGAGCTCCGAGGAGAGGTTGAGCCCGGTCTGCCCTCCCATCCCGGAAAGGATACCCTGCGGCCGCTCCTTCGCGATCACGCGCTCGAGGAACTCCACGGTGAGCGGCTCGATGTACACCGCGTCGGCGGTGTCAGGGTCGGTCTGGATCGTGGCGGGGTTGGAGTTCACGAGGACGACAGAGACGCCCTCCTCCCGCAACGAGCGGCAGGCCTGCGTCCCGGAATAGTCGAACTCGGCGGCCTGGCCGATCACGATGGGGCCGGACCCGATGACCATGGCCTTGCGGATGTCGGTACGCCGCGGCATCTCCTCACCTCCGTGCGTTCCGGGCGAACTCGGCGAACAGGTACGCGTTGTCCTTAGGGCCCGGGCTGGCCTCCGGATGGTACTGCACGGAGGAGACCGGGAGGCGTTTGTGACGCACTCCCTCCACGGTGTTGTCGTTCAGGTTGAGGTGCGTGACCTCGAACTCGGACGGGAGGGAGTCCGCCTCGACCGCGAAGCCGTGGTTCTGCGACGTGATGTGCACGCGGCCCGAGCCCAGGTCTTTCACCGGCTGGTTGCCGCCGCGGTGACCGAACTTCAGCTTGTAGGTCTTCGCGCCATGGGCGAGCGCGAGGATCTGGTGCCCGAGGCAGATGCCGAAGAGGGGCACGCGGCCGGAGAGTTCCTCGGCGGTGTGGACCGTCGCCGCCACGACCGCCGGGTGTGCGGGGTTCCCCGGACCGTTGCTGACGATGACGCCATCGGGACGGTGCGCCAGGATGGTCTCGGCGGGAGTGTCCCAGGGGACCTGGATGACCTCGCCGAAGGGCAGCGCCTCCCGCATGATGTTCATCTTCATCCCGCAGTCGATGACGACGAAACGCTTGTCCCCGGTCCCGCGGTGGACGATCGTCTCCCGGCAGGAGACCTCGGCGACCAGGTTCCGCGCGACGTCCGGGAACGGCATTCGCCGGACTTCCTTGAGGACCTTCTGGACGTCTTCGTCGCCCGCGACCACGGCGGCGCGCATCGTGCCGTGGGCCCGCGTCTTCTTCGTCAGCTGGCGCGTGTCGACGTCCTGGAGCCCGGGGATGCCGGCATCTTGCAGGAGCCGGTCGAGACCATACCGGGAGCGGGCGTGGGAGGGCTGGAGGCAGGCCTCGCGCACGACGAACGCGGTGACCTGGAGGCCGCCCGATTCGAAAGTCTCCGGGTCCACGCCGTAGTTCCCGATGAGCGGGTAGGTCATCATGAGGATCTGCCCGCGATAGGAGGGGTCCGTCAAGGCCTCGCAGTAGCCCGTCATGTTCGTGTTGAAGACGAGCTCCCCATAGACCGTCTTAGGAAAACCAAAGGCGCGGCCCGCGACGACCGTCCCGTCCTCGAGGACCAACGAGCCCCGCATGCCTTGCGACCCTCGCGGGGAATCCCGAGTCCTCTATTAGCCTTTCGAGGGGAACGCCGACGTCGCACTTCATCCACGGTCTGTTCGGCAAGAGGTGGCGACCGCCTATCGCTTCGGCTCCGCGCCGACGTCTCCTTCTCGTGACGATGTTACCTGTAGGCATCTTGAAATAAGTCCTGGCACGTGTGATCACCCATGGTGTCCAGCTTCACGGTACCGATCTCCATCTCCTCACCGGACGGCGCCCGGTCCGCCGAGGTCGAGGCTCTCGTGGATACCGCGTCGACCCTGGTGGTCGTCCCGCCGTCTCTGGCCCGCACACTCGGGCTGATCCCGGTCGAGGAGCGGGAGTTCTCTCTCGGGAACGAACAGAAGATCCCCCTGGCCGTGGCCCTCGCGCAGGTCACGGTGGGCGGCCGGACTACCGGCGCGCGAGTGGCAATCAGTCCCGCCGAGGGGAGACCCATCCTCGGTGTGACGGTTCTTGAACTCCTGGGGCTGGCGGTCGATCCGGTCCATGAGCGTTTGGTTCCTGTCGACTACCTCTTCAAACCCGTGCGAGTGGCGGCCGGGACCGAGGCGCTCGCCTGAACACCCCTCTTCACATCGTCAGCAACAGGGTGGGGTTCCTCAATCCGAGGCCAGGAGGAGGCCCGCAATCCGCTCGACCATCTGGCGGTAATGGGACCCCTTCCAGTACACCTTGGCGCAGGAGGCGCAACGCCAGAACTCGGTCTGGAGGGAGAGGACGCCCTCCGGGATCCTATCGCGCACCGTTTCGGGAGGAACGGCCTCTAGGTTCCCGTTGCACACGGAGCATCGGGAGAGCGCGTCGGCGCCGCCGAGGTGAAAGGCCCGGATGACGGCGGCGAGTTGTTCATCGAGATCGTCGCTCTCGATCCGGAAGGCGCCGCGGGCGGCGAGCTCGCGGTCCCGTGTGAGCAGGACCCGGTCCTCCACGGCGGCGATCTGGAGCAATCGGGTGTCCTCCCCATCCGTCGGGTACGCCGTGTCGTATCCCAGGAACCGCAGCCACTTCGCGAGCGTCCCGAGCATTGTGTCGCAGAGGAACCGCATCAGGACCGGCCCACCCGGTACTCCAGGAGGGCACCGCCATCCACCGTGCTCACCCCTTGCAACGTGAGGCGGACCGCCGCCGCGATCTCCGTCACCCCGGCGCCTCCCGCCAGGGTCGGCGCGGACTCGCCCCCGAGGACGACGCTTCCCACGAACACCTTGAGATCGTCGACGTGACCGCCATGGAGGAACGACCAAATCACCGCCGAACCGCCCTCCACGAGGAGGCGCCGCACACCACGGCGGTGGAGCTCCGCGAGGAGCGCGAGGAGATCCACATGGTCCGTCCCCGCGCGGAAGACCTCGCCCTTCGTCCAGACCCGCGTGCACGACGCCCCGGTGGCGATCAGCGTCCCGCCCGCCTCGGCCAGGCAGGCGGCGGTGTCCGGGGTCCTTCCCCGGGTGTCGAGGACCACCCGCAGCGGCGGCGCTTTTGGCGGTAATCCAGCGGTCTCCCACTTCACGGTGAGCTTCGGATCGTCCGCGAGGATTGTTCCGATGCCGACGAGGATGGCGTCGTGCTCGGCCCGGAGCCGATGAACGCGGAGGGTGTCCTCCTCGCCGGAGATCTTCGTTTGGCGGCGAGCCACGGTGGCGATCTTCCCGTCCACGGACATCGCGCAATTGATGGTCACATGCGGGCGCACGCGGCAGGACAGCCCGAAAGCCGCCTTAAGCTTCTTCCTGTGAGAGGGGGAACCTCCGGGTGGGCGCGGAGGTCGCGCTCCACCTCAGGGACGTCTCGGCACGAGGAGGAAGCCGACGATCAGGAGGATGCCAGCGACACCGCTGCGCACCGTTTCGAACCCCGGGGCCCCGAAGAGGAGGGCCATCGAAGCCGCGACGCAGAGCCAACCGATGCTCCGTCGAAGGGCCATGCGGGGAGGGTTCCGCTGCACGAGCCAGACGAGGGCGATGTAGTACCCGGAAGACGCCGTCATCAGCGCGATGAGGAGGACCGCGGTCAGCGGACTGTTGAAGGCGAAGTGGGTTCCCAAGGCCGCGGCGTCCGCCACGAGGAGTGCCACGAGAGTCCCCTTCACCCACCGTGGTGGACCAAGGACCGCGGGGGCGGTCGGGGCGCCTCCCGAGAAGCCGGCTGGTGATGGCGGGGGTGGGGGCGGGAGCGCGCGGTAGGCCCAGCACCGACGGCAGAACCACTGGCCGTGCGCGGGCTCGAGGGGATGGCCGCAGACGGGGCAGGCGGGCAACGCGGAGACCTTCACCGCGGCGGTGAACTCCCGCCTCCGGAGGCGCAGGAAGAGCATGACCGCCAGGACGAGACCGGCGGCGCCGAAGCAGAGCGGGCTAGAGACGGCCTGGGGGTCGACCCGAAGGCGGAGGAGGCCCGTGATCATGCCGCCGAGGAACAGGGCGGCCACGCCCGCCACGAAGGCGAGGACGAGAGCCATCAGGAGGTACTCCACGGTGAGGCGCGCCATCGCGCCGGGGAGTCCCGAGTTGTGGATGAGGCTTCGCGCGCCACCTCCGAGGGGGTGATTCTCAGGAAACCGAGGGCCATGCTACAGGCTTAAGTACGCTCCTCCGGATGCCGCGCCGATGGAAGGCATCCAGGTCTATGAGCTGAAACGCATGGACCTGCGCGGAGCCACCGTGATCGATGGCTTCCCCTCTGTCGGCCTCGTCTCCTCCATCGTCGCGAACTACCTCATCAACGCGCTCGGACTGATGCAGATCGGGATCATGGACTCGCCGTACTTCCCGACGGTGAGCCTCGTCCGCGACGGCGAGCCGATGAACCCCGTGCGCATCTACGCCGCGCCGAAGAAGGACGAGAAGGCGGAGCAGATCGTCGTCTTCATCTCGGAGTTCCAGCCCCCGCCGAACCTCATCAAGTCCATCGCCGCCACCGTCCTCGACTGGTCGCAGGACCAGCGCTGCACCTTGCTGCTCTGCCCGGAGGGGCTCATCGTGGACGCCGAGGAGGGCGCGGAGAAGGACGAGAAGCCCGTCTCCGTGTACGGCATCGGGAGCACCGAGCGGTCCATGGAGCTCCTAAAGAAGAACAAGGTCGAGATCTTCTCGGAGGGCGTGATCACCGGCGTCGCCGGCGTCCTGCTCAACGAGGGCCGCCGCCGCGACTTCGACGTCATCACACTCCTCAGCGAGGCTCGCCCCGACTTCCCCGATGCGCGTGCTGCCGCGCACGTCATCGAGACGATCGACCGCCTCCTCCCGCACACCCGCCTGGACGCGCGCCCGCTCTATGAGGAAGCCGGCCGGATCGAGAACCAGCTCAAGGACATCCACCAGAAGACGGAGCAGGCGAAGACACCGACGAAGGTGCCGCAGCGCCCCTCGATGTACGGCTAAGGCTCACGGTCGCGGATGCGGGGTCGTTGGCGCTCCGAAGATACTCTACTCAATCCTTTTGGAGCCTGGCCACGCGAACGGTCAGATCGTTCGTCCTGTCCGTGACTTCTTGGATCGCCGTGTGGAGCCGGACTCGAAGATTGCGGACCACTGTTCCGGCGAGAGACGCTCCTTCAACGCTTCGCTCAGCGTTTTCAGCCGCGTCGATGAGCCCTTCGAGGATGTTCGCGACATCGTCCACCCAATCGTTGTGGGACGTACTTAAGAACTCCCATTCGCTGTCGGTGAGAGGCATCTCCTTTCCTGTTGCGATGGAGTGTGGGCATGTGGCTTATTCCTTTCTCGTGGATGCAACACGGTTGTTCAAGACCCCCGGATAGAGGAGTGCAATCCCTGGCAACCCTGGGCCGATCCTTGACCGTCAAGGTGGCGTCACCAAGAACCGCACCGCGCTTCCCTCTGGACGCGTCTCGAAGCGGCAGGGGAGGAACTGGGGAATCAGGGACATCGTCGTCGCCGCGTGGCCGCTGACCTCGCGCGCGGTGAAGGTCGAGGGCCCGGACGCGAGCGCCGCGTACAGGAGGATCTGGTCGCTCATGTAGATGTCCAGGGTGGCGGCGGCCTCCAGTTCCTTCCGCAGCTCCCGGGCCGCTTCGGCCCCCACGTCCTCCGCCCGGACCCCGCGCCGCCCGAGGCTGTTCGCCCCGAGCTTCGTGTCCCCGGTGTGCGCATGCGCGTGCAGAATCGAGCCGAACGAGTAGGTGTCGAGATACTCGATGCGATGGTCCACATGACCGCCGAATTCGCGCCGGAACCCCTCGACCTGGCGCTCCGCGACGCGAGAGTTCTTCAGGGACTCGGACGCGAGGCTCTCGACATGGACATCCCCGAGCGGCGTCACCGCCAGGGTCGGGAGCGGGCGCAACGACCTGGCGGGTTGGACGACGACGTAGACGAGCCCGCCGCCCTTCGGATAGAACCCCCGGCGCCGCGTGATCAGGCGGACCTCCGCCCCCATCATCCGCAACCACCAGCACAGGATGTGCTCGAAGTAGTCCATCGGCGGTGACCAGGGGACGTCCGTCCCTCCTCGTAACTCGAACGTGCTCTCGGCGGGGGCTTGGAGGGCGATGGGCACGAGGGTCTGGAGCACGAGCGTCAGCGCGCCCGCCGTACCGACATCGAAGGCGTACTTCCCCGCGGTGATCGTCCCCGGGTGGAACTCGACGGCGGAGCTGCCGACCTCGACCCCCGAGAGCGATGCGGAGCACGCCGCCGCGGCGGCGCGGAGGGCGGTGGCATGGGACGCCGCCAGCCCCGGGTTCGGGCGGCCCGCCCGGATGTTCTCGATGCGGCACGCCTTCCCGGTGATCGCAGAGAGGGCCACGGCGGTCCTCAGGACCTGCCCCCCGCCCTCGCCCTGCGACCCGTCGACAAGAATCACGCCTTGCGCCGCCTCCAGATCATCTTCTCCAGTTCGACGGCGAAGAACACGCTGCTGGCGACGAGCGTCCCCACCGCTAATTGCCAGGGCGAGAGCGCGGCGGTGTGCAGGACGTTCTGGAGCGGCGGCGCATACGTGGCGAGGAGCTGAAGCCCGACGGTCGATCCCACGGCGGCGATGAGGTACGGGTTCCGGAAGAAACCCTCGCGGAAGACGGAGTCCTGCTCGACGCGGACGGCGAGGACGTTGAAAACCTGGAACATGACGATCGTGAAGAACACGAGCGTCCGGCCCTCCTCGAGCAGTGTGGGATTGTTGAAGGGGCCGGGCCCGAGGACCCAGGAGTACAGGGCGAGGGAGCCCAGCATCATGAGCGTGCTCACCCAGGCGATCTGGATGCCGATGTCCTTGGTGAGGATCCCCGCCTTCGGGTCGCGCGGCTTGCGCTTCATGAGCCCCCGCTGCTTCGGCTCCACGGCGAGCGCGAGCGCTGGTAGCCCGTCCGTGACGAGGTTCACCCAGAGGATTTGGAGGGGCAGCATCGGGAGAGGGAGGAAGAGCAGGGACGCAACGAAGATCGTGAGGACCTCCCCCGTGTTCGTCGCGAGCATGTACCGCACGAACTTCCGGATGTTGTCGTAGATCCAGCGGCCCTCCTCGACCGCGCCGACAATCGACGCGAAGTTGTCGTCCGTGAGGATGATCTCGCTGCTCTCCTTCGCGACGTCCGTGCCCGTGATCCCCATGGAGACGCCGAGGTCGGCCTTCTTGAGCGCGGGAGCGTCGTTCACGCCGTCCCCCGTCATGGAGACGACGTGGCCGCGCGCCTGCAACGCGTGGATGATCTTCATCTTGTGGTCGGGGGAGACCCGGGCGTACACCGCGATCCCGTCGACGCGCTCCGCGAGCGCCTCCGGGGTCATCGCGTCCAGCTCGACGCCGGTGAGGGCCGTGTCCGCGGAGGACAGGATCCCCATCTCGTTCGCGATCGCGACCGCGGTGGCCTTGTGGTCCCCGGTGATCATGACGACCTTGATCCCCGCCGCCTTGCAGAGGCGCACGGCCTCTGTGGCGTCGCGGCGGGGGGCGTCGATCATCCCGACGAACCCGAGGAAGACGAGGTCCCGCTCCACCGTCGCCGCGTCGACGGCGGCGATCGACGACGGGAGGCGCCGGATCGCGAGCGCGAGGACCCGCAGCGCCTTCCCCGCCATCTTCCGGTTCTCCTCCAGGTACGCCTGGCGGGTCACCGGGTCCAGGGGGACGTCGGCCCCTTCCCGCCGCTGGAGTGTGCACAGAGGGAGGACGGACTCGGCGGCGCCCTTCACGAACGCGACCTTGTCCGAGAGCGCGGTGACCAGCACCTCCCGCTCCTCGTCCGACAGGGCACGGAGTCCGGCCAGCGCCGTGGCGGTGAGCGGGGCATGGATCGTCGTCATCATCTTGCGCTCGGAGGAGAACGGGATCTCAGCGACCCGCGGGTGCCCCGCTTCTAGGGCGGCCCGGTCGAGGCCCGCACGAGCCGCGAGGGACAGGAGCGCCCCCTCCGTGCCGTCGCCCTCGACCTCCCACCCCTTCGCGCCGCGGCGGAGCACGGCGTCGTTGCAGAGGGCCACGCACTCGAGGGCCGTCCGGAGCTCCGCCTCCTTGACGAGATCGATGGGGGCGCCGCCCCAGAGCACGCGTCCGGCCGGGTCGAAGCCCTCGCCCTCGACGTTGTACCGCCGGCCGGCCACGAAGACCTCCCGGACGTTCATCTCGCCTTTCGTCAGGGTCCCCGTCTTGTCCGAGCAGATCACCGTCGCGCTCCCGAGGGCTTCCGCGGCGGGAAGGCGGCGGATGAGCGCGTGGCGCCGCGCCATCCGTTGGATCCCGATGGCCAGGGTGATCGTCACGATGGCGGGGAGCCCCTCCGGGATCGCCGCGACCGCCAGCGACACGGAGGTGAGGAAGGTCTCCAGGATCCGGTCCACCTGCCCGGCGGCCTGGAGGAACCCGATGGCGAAAACGAGGGCGCAGATGGCGACGATGATGACCCCCAGCTGCTTGCCGAGACGGTCGAGCTGCTTCTGCAGGGGCGTCTCGGACGACTCCTCCTCCTGGACGCTCTTCGCGATTTGCCCGAGCTCCGTCGCCATCCCCGTGCCGACGACGAGGCCCTTGCCGCGCCCCACCTCGACGATCGTGCCGAGGAACCCGAGGTTCTTGCGGTCGGCGAGGAAGACCTCGCCCTTCAGCGCGTCGGTGGTCTTCGAGACGGCGCTGGACTCGCCGGTCAGCGACGCCTCGTTCACCCGCAAGGAGGCGACCTCGGTCAGGCGCACGTCGGCGGGGACGCGGTCCCCGGCGGCGAGGAGGACGAGGTCCCCCGGCACGAGCTCGCGCGAGGCGATCGTGAGCGACTTGCCGCCGCGGAGGACCTTCGCCCGGGGCGCGGCCATGGCCTTCAGCGCCAGGATCGACCGCTCGGCGCGGTACTCCTGGTAGAACCCGAGGAGCCCGTTGACGACGATGACGAACGCGATCACGGCGGCGTCGAGGAACTCCTCGCTCCCGCCGCGGATGACGCCGAGGCTCGCAGAAATCACCGCGGCGATGATGAGGACGATGACGAGCGGCTCCGCGAACTGCCCGGCGAGGATGCGCCACTTCGAGATGCGGTGCGTCTGGACGAGCTCGTTCGGCCCGTACTTCTCGAGGCGCGCCGCCGCCTCGCCTTCCGAGATCCCGAGCGGCGAGGACCGGATTCGGTCGTACGACTCCTCGATGGTGAAGGCGTGCCAGTCCGCCACGCCCCACCCCGTAGCGAGAGGGCTATAAAACGGGTCTGTCGGATTGCCGCCGGCCCCAAGGGAGTGAGGCGGTCTAATAGGGGGGGCGGGGATGCCGCCGGGGTGAAGGACGAGCGGAGCCCGAAGGGGACGGGGGCGACCGAGGGCGATCGGAGCGTCGTCGCGATCCTCGGCGGTCTCGGGCTTCTCCTGTCGACGTTCCTGCCCTGGTATCGGCTCACGATCGCGGACCGCACGTGGGAGTTCAGCTGGCTGACCGCTGCGGCGGTGGGGGAGGCGGGCCAGTCCTGGGTGTTCTACACCTTGGGCATGGTCTCCGCGGCGGCGGCGGGCATCCTGATCTCGGTCCTCGTCCTCAACGGCCACCGCGTCGGTCTCCTCGGGTTCACCGCGTTCCTCGCGACCGTGATCCCCGTCCTCCTGATGCAAGCCTCCCTCGCCCGGTCCCCGTGCCAGCCCGACCCCTGCTCCGGCAACCCGCTCTTCGGCTGGTTCACCGCCATCCTCTCGTCCCTGTTCCCGATGTGGGCGGGGTACTCCCGGGAGAGGGCGGGATGGCTGTCGAATCCCCTGACCAAGTCGAAGGACGCGGACCCGAAGGCCCGGGTCGAGGGGGTCGTCGAACTCGTCGACGTGGCGTCGTCCCTCGACGGGGAGGAACGGAAGGCGGCGGCCCAACGGATTCTGGATCTCATGGGGGATGAGGCTCTGGACGTCCGCTTGGCAGCCATCGGAAGCGTACCCGGGATCACTGAGGGCTTGTCTCTCACAATGACCGACAGGTTCGCCCGACGTCTCCTTGAGCTCGCGGCGGCGGAGAATCCTGCCACGAGGGCGCAGGCGGCAATCACCCTCGGCACGCTCGCATGGGAAGAACGCCTCTCCCCGGAGGACGCGCAACGGACCCTGTCGCGCCTCGTCGAGCTCATCGACGACCCGGAAGGGGTTGTGCGGGACGCCATCTCCGTGGCGCTAGCTCTCCTGGAGGACCAGGTGCCCGACTCCTTCCGTGAACGGGTCAACGCTTTCCTCGAGACCCGCGAGCCCTGACGCGCGGAAGCTCTAAGTACGCCGACCCGCCATGCGCGGCGCGGGATGGGAATCCACAGGTCATCCCCGCCAGCGGGCGCTTTCGCCCGGCGGGGACGGTGAGCGCGTGGCCGAGGTCTCCGGCCTGATGCTGCAGCTGGGCTTCGTGCTGCTGATCGCCTTCCTCGGGGCGCTCCTCGCCTCGCGCCTGAAGGTCTCCGTGATCATCGCCTACATCCTCGCGGGCCTCTTCCTCGGGCCGCACCTCCGCTTCGACCTCGGCGGCATCTCGTACGGGGGCCTCCTCACGGACCAGTCGCTCATCTCCGAGCTCTCGCAGATCGGGCTCGTCCTCCTGCTCTTCTTCGTCGGCCTCGAGTTCAGCGTCGCGAAACTGCGGCGGGTGAAGGAGGCCGCCGCCATCCTCGCGATCATCAACCTGGCGGTGAACATGTTCGGCGGCTTCGTCCTCGGGGCCTACCTGGGCTGGCCGCTCGTCGACACGATCTTCCTCGCCGGCGTCGTGAGCATGTCCTCCTCCGCGATCACCGCCAAACTCATCCTGGAGCTGCGGAAGCTCACGCCCTCCGAGTCGGAGTTCCTCCTCGGCATGGTCGTCCTGGAGTCGTTCATGGCGATGTTCCTCCTCACGCTCGTGAACGGGCTCGTCGTGACCGAGGGAGGTCCGGGGAACCTCGTGGCGGTGGTCGTCGGCGTGCTCGCCTTCGTCGGCCTCTTCGCCTTCCTCGCCGCCTTCGTGATCCCCCGCGTCGCCGCCTCGTTCGACCACGTGAAGAGCGACGAGCTCTTCGTCCTCTTCGCGCTCGGCCTCGTGTTCCTCGCCGCCGCCTTCGCGGAGCTCTTCCACATCCCCGCCATCATCGGGGCGTTCTTCCTCGGCATGACGTTCGCGGACACGCCGGTGGCGGCACGCCTCCAGGAGAAGATCGCGCCCTTCCGCGACGCCTTCGTCGCGCTGTTCTTTATCTCCTTCGGGGCGATGATCGACCCGGCCTTCCTCCCCCTCGTCGCGCCGATGCTCCTGATCGCCATTCCCCTGATCTTCCTGAACGACCTCCTCGTGACCGGGGCGCTCGCGCACCTAATCGGGCTCAGCGGGAAGGCCTCCACCGCCGTCGGGGCCAGCCTGCTCGGGCGGAACGAGGAGGCGATCCTCTACGCGTCCGTCGGGACGAAGGCGATCCAGGCGAACCCGGGCTGGTCGAACGCCTACGCCGGCACTTTGCTCAGCCCGTTCGCCGGCCTCCTCTGCATCGTGATGTCCTCGCTCGCCCCGACAGTCCTCCGTCGGTCCGAACGCGTCGCCGCCGGATTGACCCGGATCACGCCGCGGTCGCTCGCGTTCGGCGGTGAACTCGTGAAGCGCACGCTCCGGACGTTCTTCTTCCCCGCCGACTTCCCCCTCTACCGCCGGACCAAGTGGGCGCTCGGCGGTATCGCCGGGTTCTTCACGTACCTCCTGATCTTGACCGTGACGACGGGCGCCGTCCACATCATCCTCTCCGCAGGCGTCCCCCTCTCCATCTACCTCACCTGGACGGCCCTCCGGAAGGGCTTCGCGGAGCCCGTGAAGCACACGAACTACGGCATGGAGACCGGGTTGAGCTGGCGGTTCATCCAGCGCTTCGTCCTGCGGTTCGTCGTGAGCGCGCTCGCCGCCATGGCTCTGATCGCGGCGCTGTGGCAGCTCTATTGGCCCTCGACGCTCGTGGTGGTCCTCGGGTACGTGCTGTACGTCCTGGCGATCACGTCTGGGGCGCACCGGCGGTTCGTCCTGCCGACCGCGCCGCCGCCGCAGTGGATCCACGCCCGGCCGCGGAACGGGCGTTAGCCGCCACCGCTTCAAGCTCAGAGCTTCGAAGGAACACAGCGGGACCGTTTGGAGGTCCGGGACCGGATGCGGCCTGGCCCTCTAGGTCTCGGAGGTCGGCGGGTCGGACGCCTCGGACGGTTCGCCGTTGTCCGGCCGCCGCACGCGGCTGCGGACCCGTCGGAAGTTCTCCGCGAGATCGCTGTCCTTGCCGACGGCGGCGATCGCCATGTCCAACGCGCCCGACGCGAAGACGTAGCCGTTGCGCTGCGCCGTGTTCGCGGTCTTGGTGGACGCCACGGACTTGCCCTTCAGCTCCTCCTGGTCGGCGTTCGCCTCCAGGACCGTCGCGAGGTGCTTCTCGAGCGTCGCGACGAGGAATTCCATGTCGAGGCCGCCCTTCTGGAGGCCCTCGCGCTCCCGCTTCAGCAGACCGAGGATCAGCTCCATGAAGCCGACTTTCTCCGTGCTGGTCAGTTTCACCACAGCACCTCCCTTGGACGGGTTCCGTTGGCGGTCGGTCGGGAGGGAAGGGAACTCGTAAGCCGCCCCGCCCCAACGCATCTCCCCTGATGCATGGGGATGTCGTGGGTCTCGGGGTACTTAGAACATTCGGTAGTCCGGAGATTGAGAACGACCCCGCCGGTACAAAGGAGGATTCCATAGAGGAGGTGCTCAGACCGACCAGGACGGACTCCGTCACCATCGGGAGAGACTCCAGGACGGGAGCGGCAGACAAAGTCCCCGAGGCGCTCCCGAGAGGCACGCGGGTATCGGATGGGCCCTCCCCAGTGGCTGATCCTGGTATCGCCAAGGGGTCTATTCGCGTCACCGGGATGGATGACACCCTTCCGGGGATGGCGATGCGCCCCAGAGGGATGGCGGTCATCCCCATGAGGATATCTTCTGTCCCCGTGGGGATAGGTTTTGTCCCTGAAGGGGAAAGGTCTCGCCCCCCGGGGGCGGCTCTCGTCCCCGTGGGGATTGCCTTCGTCCCCGCAGGGGCTGTCGCTGGGACTCTGGGGATGAGAACTGTCCCCGTGGGGACGGCGCCTGTCTCCGCGGGGGAAGGTCTCGACCCCGTGGGGACAAGCTCTCTCCCTCCGGGGATGCCCTCTGTCCCCGAGGGGATGGTCTCTGTCCCTGAAGGGACGGAGGCTGTCCCGACAGGGCACATAGCTGTCCCGGAGGGGCTAATGGGAGAGAAAGATCGCGGCGCAGGAAATCCGCGTTGTTCCGGATCGTGTCACCGTTGACGATGACACAGCGGGAGTCCAAACCAAGAGCATTCTGTTGGCCCGGCCTCGGCGTCCTCGCGTTCCATCCCGCGGGAGGTTGCTGTCATGGGTACCCCCGTTGGCCGTGAACTACACGGTGAGGGAGATCGCGCAGATGCCGCTCGGTGTACACGATCCGAGGGATGAGTCAGGACCATTCCAGCGCACTCGATTCAGACGCCTACGAACACGAAATCTAACGCGGTCCGCACTTGCACTTGGTATCCGACTCCTTGGTGGATGGCGGTGTCATACGCGCCCGCCGGCATCGAGGCGAAGTGGGGAATCCACACGCCTTGGTCCATCCAGAGGGCTCCCAAGACACCGGTCGTGGCGGTGACAAGACCGTGAACGTCTAGCGCGCCGATGGGGCGAAGCGGCAACCCGAGCGACGCGACCCCGTTGATCGAGATCACCGCAACGCAGACGCTGTAGGTCGAGTCGACGTCCCCCGTGAGGCTGTCCTGGGCGACGACGAGGTAGCACCGCTCGCCGGCGGCGGCCGCGCCGCTGGCGTCCAGCACGCTGTAGGACGCGGGGGAGCCCGGTCCGGGGTATCGTGCGACCTCCGTGCGGCCCGCGCCGAGGACGCCCGGGCGCGTCCCCGCGCGGTACAGGACAAGGTCCAGGCCCGGGAGGGCCGGCGCGTCGAAGGTCAGCGTGACCTCGACCCCCGTGACCGTGGCGGTGAGGGAGGTCCGCTCGAGGTCCGGGAACCGCATCTGGCGGTGAGCGACCATGGCCCCGGGCTCTCCCGTCAAGAAGACCCGCGCGGGCGTGGCGAGATCGGCCA
>Ga0334722_10000300_pt1 | contig 75374 bp, 64 predicted proteins | sample C3_bottom_MG_FD_207210 | JGI IMG/M metagenome (GOLD analysis project Ga0334722, IMG submission 207210) | Sediment microbial communities from Yellowstone Lake, YNP, Wyoming, USA - C3_bottom | ecosystem: Environmental > Aquatic > Freshwater > Lake > Sediment | place: USA: Wyoming | collected...
CCCTGGCCCGACCTGCCGCTGGCGCTGAGCCAGGGCGTGGTCGATGCCGTGACCACCACCCATGAGAGCACTTTCACCGCCAAGCTGTGGGATTCGGGCCTGAAATACAGCTTCGAGGACTTCCAGTACTTCGGCCAATACGTGCCGATGGTGAGCCTGGATTTCTGGAACAAGCAGCCGAAGGATGTGCAGAACGCGCTCACCGCCGCCTGGGACGCGACCGTCGGCGAGGAACGCAAGAACGCCGCCGCGGCGCAGATCGCCGCGCGCGACGTGCTGATCAAGAACGGCATCAAGATCACCGGACCGTCGAAGGCCGAAATTGTTGCCGCGAGAAAGCGCCTGATGCCGCTGCAGAATGACCTGGTCAAGGAAATGAAAATCGACGCCGATGCGGTGCAACTCGGTTTGGAGGAACTGCGTGCGGCCAAAGTCGAGTATTGACAGTCGCGCTCGCAATCTAGTCGGCGCTAAACCAACGTGACACCCAGCACGCCGCCGGAGGCGCCGGCGCAGGCGAAGCTGGCCAGCGCTCTCGCCGAGAAAGTCGAGGCCGAGCTCGCTCCGCACGCGGCGCCGCGCTCGGCCTGGAGCCGGCTCGAAGAACTGCTCGTCGGCGGCCTGGCGTTCGCCGCGCTGCTGGTCTGCACCTACAATGTGTTCGTGCGCTACTTCCTTCCGCGCTTCACGCTCGAGGCTGCGGACGAGGTGCAGGTGTATCTCGTGATCTGGGCGGTGTTCCTCGCGCTCGGCTTGGTCACCGCGGCCGACCGCCATGTCAGGGCCGACCTGTTCGTCGCCATGTTCGCGCCTGGCTTTCGCCGCTGGGTCAGCATTTTCAGTGAACTGCTAGGACTGACGTTCGCGCTGCTGCTGGTCGGCTATGGCGCGGCGATTACCTGGCAGACCTGGTCCTACGGCGACGTCTCGACCACCAGCCTGCGCTTTCCCCTGTGGATTTATACGGCGGCGCTGCCGGTGGGTGCGCTGCTGATGGCGATGGCTTACGCAATGCGCTGCCTGAAGCTGTTCCGAAAAAAAGGGCTGATGCCTTGACCTACGTCTTTCTTGCCCAGTTCCTCGTGTTGCTGGTGCTCGGCGTGCCGATCTACCTCGCGATGGGGGCGACCGGCGCGGTGATGTTCGGCTTCGAAGGCACCCTGCTCGCGTTCGCGCAGAAGCTCATCGACGAACTCAATTCGCAGACGCTGCTGGCAGTGCCCTATTTTGTCATCGCGGCCACGCTCATGGAGCGAGGCGGCGTGGCCAAGGCGCTGATCGGGGCGGCCGAGGCCTGGGTCGGACAGGTGCGCGGCGGCCTGGGGCTGGTATGCGTGTTTTCTTGCGCGGTGTTCGCCGCCATGTGCGGCTCCTCGGTGGCCACGGCCATCGCCATGGGCACCATCCTGGTGCCGGCAATGCGCGAGCGCGGCTACGAGCCGCATTTCGCCGCTGGTATCGTCGGCGCCTCGGGCACGCTCGGCATCCTGATCCCGCCGAGCCTCGCCTTCGTCGTCTACGGCGTACTCGCCGACGAATCGATCCCGCGGCTGTTTCTCGCGGGCGTGGTGCCCGGCCTGATGCAGGCCTCGCTGCTCGCGAGTTATATTTTCTGGTACAGCCGCCGCCACGGCTATGCGCGCGGCGAGGCCATGCCCTTGCGCGAACGCGTGCGCCGTACCGTCTATGCGATTCCCGCCTTCATGGTGCCGGTGATCGTGCTCGGCGGTCTATACAGCGGCATCGTCACCCTGACCGAGTCGGCCGCGCTGTCGGCCGTGGTGGCGATCGTGCTGTCGCTATTCGTCTACCGACAAATGCGGGCGCGAGAGCTGCTGCCGGTACTGGCCGAGGCGATCCGCAACGCCGCGGCCATCATGCTCATCATTGCGGTGGCTCTGGCATTGGGCCACTGGGTCACCGAGACCGGCATTGCCACGCGCGCGGTGGAACTGGTCACCGAATGGCGCATCCAGGGCTGGCAGTTTTTGGTCATCGTCAATATCGTGCTGCTGATCCTGGGGATGTTCCTCGAGGTGTTCTCGGTGATGCTGCTGACGCTGCCGGTGATCATTCCGATGCTCGCGCCCCTGGGCATCGATCCGATCCATTTTGGCGTGGTGATGGTGATCAACATGGAACTCGCATTGCTGACCCCACCGGTGGGCCTCAACCTGTATGTGATCGCGGCCATTTCGCGCACGCCGCTGGCGGTGGTGGTGCGCGGCACTGTACCGTTCATCGTGCTCATGCTCGGGCTGCTGCTGCTGATCACCTACGTTCCGATATTTTCAACTTGGCTGCCGCATCTGTTGATGCACTGAGCGCGGACGCGGCGGGTGCGGTGATCGAGAGCGTTCCCTGGTCGTCGGAACTGCGCACCCTGGCGGCGCGCTACGGCGAACGTCCCGCAGTGCGCGACGAACGCGGCGTTGCGCTCTCCTATGCAGGCTTGTGCGCGCGCGCCCATGCGCTGGCTGCGCGGCTGTCGGGCGCCGGGCTGGGCGAGGGCGATGCGGTGGCGATCCTGCTGCCCAACAGTCTCGCGGCCGCGTGGGCCTCCGCCGGCGTCACCCTAGGCGGCGCGGCGGAGACGCCGCTCAGCTGGGGCTACACCGCGGACGAAATCGCATGGAGCGCCAGCCTCGCGGGCTTTCGCGTGGCGGTGACGCGGCGCGAGCGCGCGAGCGCGCTGCGCGCGCTCGGCATCGAGGCCATCGCAATCGAGGATCTGGCCGATGCGGACCCGGGCGCGACGCTTCCCGCCGTGCCGGCCGGGGCGCGCGGCCGCATCCTGTTCTCCTCGGGCACCACCGGCAGGCCCAAGGGCCTGGTGTACAGCCACGGCCGACGCTGGATCGGCGAGCAGTTGCAGAAGGCCGCGCTGCCGTTCACCCCCGCGCCCGGATCGCGCATCCTGCTGATGACGCCCTACATCCACGGCGCGTCCCTGCTGGCCCGCGCGTGGTACGACCACGGCGGCGAGGTGCTGCTGCACGAGGGCGTCGATCCGGCGCGCGTGCGCGGCCTGCTCGAAGCGGGTGAGTTGGAGGCGCTGTTCGCGCCGCCCACGGTGTTGGCGAAGCTGGCGGCGGCATTCGGCGCAGCGCAGTTTCACGGTCTGCGCTGCGTGTTCACCGGCACCGCGCCCCTCACCCCTGCGCTGTACGAGCGCGCCTGCGCTTTGTTCGGGCCGGTGGTGCGCATCACCTACGGCAAGTCCGAATGCGTCAACCCGATCACCGTACTCGCGCCGGCCGAGACGCACGCGCATTTCACCGGCGAGCCGCCTAGCGCGGGCTGTTGCCTCGGCTGGCCCAGCGCCGGCGTCGAAATCGAGATTCGCCCGGGCGAACCCGCCGAGAGTCCGGCGGCCGACGCGGAAGGCGAGGTCTGGCTGCGCGCGCGTCACATGTGCGACGGTTATCTGGATGCCGGCGGCTACCAGCCGCATCCGGGCGGCTGGCATCGCACCGGGGATCTGGGCCGGCTGGATCAACGCGGCCGCCTCTGGTTGACCGGGCGCGTGGCGGACGTCATCAAGACCGGCGGTTACCGCGTCAATCCCGACGAGATCGAGTCCTGCCTCGCCGGCCTCCCAGGTTGCGGCCAGGTGTGCATCGCCTCGCTGCCCTCGGACTACTGGGGCGAGGTCATCGTCGCGGTCGCCGAGGGCGCGAGCGGCGACTGGAGTGCGGAGGCGAAACTGCGCATCGCGGGGCTGTCGCGCTACAAGCATCCGCGCGGCTATCTCAGCGTCGCGGCGCTGCCGCGCAATGCGCAGGGGAAAGTGAGCCGGCGCGCAGTGCGCGAACTCGTCCTGGCCACCCACGATTTTGCCGACGGCCCTTATCCGGCGCTCGCGCCCAGGCCGTCGGTGGCTTCATTTTGAACACGGCAACAGGCGGGGGTTCAATCGACGCCTGGTGAAAAACGCCGCGGCTTGGCGATGCCGAAGCCCTGGGCAAAGTCGACGCCCACCAGCCGCAGCCGCTCCAGGACATCGTCGCTTTCCACCATTTCGGCGACGGTGAGCACCCCGATGACCTTGCTCACGCGCTGGATCGCCCGCACCTTGGACAAGGCTTCGGGCACGCGCAGGATCTGCAGGATGATGCTGCCGTCGATCTTGAGGAAATCCAGCGGCAGCGCTTTGATATGCTCGAAGCCTATCCCCGCGCGGCCGAAGCCGTCCAGGGAGAAGCGGCATCCCAGCGGCTTGAGTTCGCGCGCGAGGCGCGTCGCGTCGGGCAGGCAGGCAATCGCATCGCCGTCTGCGATCTCGAAACACAGGGTCTGGCCGGCTACTCCGCTTTTCTCCAGCGCGCGCGCGACGAAGCCGGGGAAAGCGCGGTCCTCGATGCTCGATCGCGCGAGGTTGATGCACAGCACCGCGGCCGAGGCAGCGGCCGCGCCGGCGCTGGCGGCGGCGCGCGCGGCGATGGCCTTCCTCACCACGAAACGGTCGATGTCGGGCATCATGTTGAACCGTTCTGCGATCGGCAGGAACGTGCCCGGCGGCACCATGTTCTGTTCCTCGTCGCGCATGCGGATGAGCAGCTCGCGCATGATCTTTATCGGGGCATCCGCGCCGAGCGCGACGATGTCCTGCCCGTAGAGATCGAAGCCGTCGTTCTGCAGCGCCGATTGGATGCGCGCGCGCGGGTTGCCCCAGCCGCTGAGCTCCTCGGTGAGCGAGTTGAGGTAGACCGTGTTGCCGCTCTCGTCGGCGATCAGCAGCTTGGTCGGGCTGTGCGCCGCGTCTTCGGTCGCGGAAACACCGTCCGCCTGCGTCGCGGCTGCGGCGGGCGCAAGCGCTTCGCGCAGCAGCACCAGCGCGCCGCCGACCTGGCTGGCCGTGTCGCGCTGCGGAAAACAGTCGACGACGATACGCTGCTCGCTGCCTTCATGCCCGATCAGAGACAGCTCGGCCCGCGCCGCGCGTCCGTCCAGCGCATCCAGCAGATGCGGGCGCAGCGCTTCGGCGTTGCGCGGCAGCAGTGCGTCCTCGAACGCGAAGCCGTCGATGCGCTCGGGCGGCACGCCGGTCCAGGCGGAAAATCTCCTGGTGTGGAACAGACAGCGCCGGCTGCGGTCGACGTAAAAGGCGATCTCGTCCAGGTGCAGCGCGAGCAGCGCGAGCATGTTCTCGGCGGCGAGTTTGCTGTTGAGCGCGTGCTGGTGCGCTTCGGCTTCCTTGGCGAGGCGCGTGCGCTCCTGCTGGTGCAGTACGAGCTCGCGTTCGAGCTGCTCCCGCGTGCCGCGGTGCTGCTGGATCTCGGCGCTGAGGCGCTGCTTGGCGTGCGCCGCCTCGGCGGTGCGCCGCGCCATGCGCCAGCCGCTTTTCCAAGTGGAACTGACCAGCGACATCACCGAGGCGAACAGGATGCCGCCGAGGAAAGTGACCCACTGCCAGTCGAAGTCGGTGAAAAACATCGTGAACAGCAGCAGCACGATCAGGATCAGCGTGAACAGCGCCGGCAGCACCACGCGCAATAGCGGTCCCATGCGCATGCGCTGGCGATGGCGTGGGGCGGGTTCAGTCATTCCGTTTCGTCCTCATGCAAGTGCGCGTGGGTCCGGTCGCAGCGCGACAAAAAGCGCCCGCCATGGGGTGTCGATCCGGCATCCGTGGCGTGGGCTGCGATATTGTAGCCTGCGCCGGGCGCGCGTTCAGGCCGGTTCTTGCTCCAGACCCAGGCGCAGCGCCAGTGCGGCCGCTACTGAGGCGGCAAGGCCTTGTTCGGCGGCGATCGACAGCGTGTGCCCGGTCTCCTCTTCGGTCAGCGGCTCTACGGTCGCGATTTGGTGCTCGAGCACCGCCAGCCCTGCTTCGGACGCATCGTGCGCGTCGCGCTCGCGCGCCGCCACGCGTGCGCGCAGCGTGGCCGGCGTGGCGCCGCATGCCGCGATCTGGAAGCGCACGCCCGCGTCCCGCGCCAGCGCGGCGAAGCGCGCGCGCTGCTCGCGTTGCAGAAAAGCCGCGTCGACGACCGCCGGATAGCCCGCCGCGAGCACCTCGCGCGCGAGTTCGGCCAGGCGCGCATAGGTGCGCCTGCCCGCGCCGGGTTCGTACAGGCCGGCATCCAGTCCCGAGGCCGAGCGCGCCTGCGGCGCGAAACCGAACAGGCGTTTGCGCTCCACGTCCGAGCGCAGGCGCACCGCGCCCAGCGCCTCGGCCAGGCTGCCGGCGGCGGTGGATTTTCCCGACCCGGACAGCCCGTGCATGATCAGCAGCGCCGCGTGCGCGCGGCCGGCCAGCCGTTCGGCCAGCAGCAGGTGGCGGCGATACGCCTGCGTGAGCTCGCTTCGTTCGCGCCCGGGCAGATCCGCCTGATGCGCGCGCAGGCAGGACACCTTGGCCCGCACCAGCGCGCGATAGACAGCATAAAAGCGCAGCACGCGCAGGCCGGCGTAGTCGCCGGTGTGTTCCAGATACGCGTTGAGGAAGCGGAACGCGAGCCTCGGCGAGCCGTGATCGAGCAGATCCATCAGCAGGAACGCGACTTCGCTCATGACGTCGATCCAGCGAAAGTCCGGATTGAACTCGATGCAGTCGAAGGGCGTAGGCACGCCCTCGAGCAGCGCGATGTTACCGAGGTGCAGATCGCCGTGGCACTCGCGCACCCAGCCTGCGCGCTGGCGCGCGTCGAACACCGGCTCGAGCGCCGCGTGCTCGCGCGCGGTCCAGTCGCCGAGGCGCGCGAGCCGCGCGCCATCCATCTTGGCGTCGGCCAGCGGCAGCAGCTGCGCGAAATTCTGCAGGGCCGGTGCGAGTATGCGTTCCGGGCTGCCGAGCGCATCGCCCGGGGCGGCGCGCCCGATTCGGGCGTGGAACGCGGCGAGACTGGCCGCGAGCGCGTCGATGTGCGCCGGCAGAAGCGCGCCGCGCCGCGCCATGCGGTCGAGCAGGTCGTCCTGGTCGAAGCGCCGCATGCGCAGCGCGTACTCGATCGCGGCGCCGCCGCCGCCGAGCACGGGCGCCGCCTCGCTGCCGCCGATGGCGACCACCTCCAGATACAGTCCGGGCGCGGTGCGCCGGTTGAGGCGCAGTTCTTCCTCGCAGTAGTGCCGGCGCGCCTCCAGCGTGCTGAAATCGAGAAAGCCCAGGTCGAGCGGTTTCTTGATCTTGTAGGCATAGTCTCCGGCCAGCAGGATGCAGGAGATATGGGTCTGCAGCAGCTCGACGCGACCGGCGACCGCATGCGCGTAGCGCGCCGGCTCGCGCAGCGCCGCGATCAGCCGGTCCAGGCGCGCGGCGCTGGCGGCGTGCATCGATTCCCTGGCGTGGGCTGGGTTCAAGGCGCTTCCTCGAAATAGGCGTTCCGCAGCCTAAAGTACTCGCGCGGCGCGCGGCTGGATTGAGCATTATCAAGCCTTTGCCACCGGCGCCAAACGGGGATGACACCTATTTGCAATCGACGCCCACGCGCCGCCGCCGAATGTGGCATATTGCGCCCTGAGCCGAGCCCAGAAAACGAAAAGGAACGCATGCGCTATACAGGTGAAAACAAGGCATTGGAACTGACGCGGCCGCTGGCCATTCCGAGCTATTTGCAGGAGACCTACTGGTGGGCCTACGTCCACCCGAATGCGGTCAGTTTTTTCGAGCGGCAGTGGCTGGTCAACCTGATCCTGTGGGGCAATTTCGCCCGGCTGCGCGACGCGGCCCTGGCGGAACTCGGACGCGAGGTTCCCGGGCGCACGCTGCAAGTGGCCTGCGTCTACGGAAACTTTTCCGAGCACCTGGCCGCGCGCGTGGCGCCGGGCGGCGCGCTCGACATCGTCGACGTGCTGCCGATCCAGTTGCGCAACATGCGCGAAAAGCTCCCGGCTTCGGCGCCGGTGACCCTGCATCATCACGACTCGACCGCGCTCGGGTTCGAGGACGCGAGCTACGACCAGGCCATCCTTTTCTTCCTGCTGCACGAACAGCCTGCCGAGGCGCGCCGCGAAACCCTGCGCGAGGCCTTGCGCGTGGTCAAGCCCGGCGGCAAGTTGGTGCTGGTCGATTATCACCTGCCGCGCCGCCTGCACCCCTTGCGCTACCTGTTCCGTCCGGTGTTGCGCCTGCTCGAACCCTACGCGCTGGATCTGTGGGAGAACGAAATCGCGAAATGGCTGCCCGCGAGCATCCAGCCGGGACAGATACGCAAAGAGACCTACTACGGCGGCCTGTACCAGAAACTGGTGATCTCGGTCTAGCCGGGCTCCAGCCGGGAATCGATCGCGCGCCGGCGGACTGATCGCACAAAGCTTGACCCTGATCAAACCCCGCGGCGTGGCGCGGCGGAGGTTTATAGTATGATTCGACGCAGGGAGTGCAGGGAGGCTCGCCGCGAGAGTGGGTTTCAGGCGGCGAATGGTTTAGCAGACCCTGGACCCGCCCCACGGGGCTGAGGTCCGCGCGCCGAGGCGAGCGCCTCGGGCGGAGTTCTGAAGCGGCACGACGCCGCTAGAGGGCGCGGCACGAGGCCGCGCGCCGCAAGCAGGCACCGGGTGCCACAGCAGCGTTTGATCGCGTTCCCTACGGAAAACACGGAGAGCTATTGGCATGAGCACACGAATGGCAAGCGACGAAGTCACCGATGGCATCGCCGCTATCGAAATGCACAGGCAGGGAACCGAAAAGGAGTCGGGCCTGGCGGTGGCGTGCAGCGAAGCGCTGCGCAAATTGCACGCACTGCTCGAAGAGGAGAAGGAAGCCTTGAGCCTGCATGGTCCGGACACGGTGCATGCCCTCAATGTCGAAGTCGTGGAGAACCAGATCAGGCGCGTGCAGTCCATGGTCGGCATCAAAGGACAGGGCCCGGCGCCGAGGGCTGCGCGGCCCAGGGGGGCGCAGCCGGCGCGACCGGAAAAACCCCACAATGCCCCGAGGAACCGTGGCCGCAGGAACATCGGCCGCAGCGGCGGCCGCGGCGGCCGTAGCGGCGGTGGTGGTGCCGGCGGCGGTGCCGGTGGCGGCGGTCCCGGCCCAGGTCCCGGCCCCGGCGCGCGCTAGGCGAGCCGTATGCTCGCGCGAGAGGGAAAGCATGTCTGATACCATCGCCCTGTGGCACGCCGAGCACCGGCATTTCTCGCGCCTGCTCGATCTGCTGGAGCGGCAGGTTGTCGCATTCCATGCCGATGACCAGCCGAACTTCGAGCTGATGCTCGACTTGATCAACTATCTGCGCTTTTTTCCCGATCGTTATCACCATCCGCGCGAGAACGTCGCGTTTGCGCGCATGGCCGCACGCGACCCGCAGCTAAAGCCCCTGGTTGATCAACTGACGCAGGAGCACAGGGTGATCGCCGCCGCCGGCAGCGAACTGCTCGCCTATTTGCAGCAGGTCGTCGACGACGTCGTGGTCGAGCGCGCGAAGGTGGAAGCCGCGGCTGCGACCTATCTGGTTTACTACCGGCGCCATCTGGCGCTGGAAGACCGGGATATCGTGCCGCGCGCCGAACAGTTGTTGACCGTGCAGGACTGGGAGGCGGTGGTGGCGGCAATTCCGTCCGGCGTCGATCCGCTGTTCGGCGAAGATTTCGACGAACGCTACCGCGAATTGCGCCGGCAGATCGCGCTCGAGTCGAAGGAACTCTAGTACGGCGCTGCATTTTGCGCGTGAAGGATAACCAACCTGCGTCCTCGAGCACTCCAATCTTGTCATTCTGAGGCCGAAGGCCGAAGAATCTGCTTTTGTGCGAGTTGAATCAGGGCAGCTTCTTCGCCAGGTCTATTCAGAGTGGCCCACTCTGAAGGTCCCAATAATGAATCCAGCACATGAATTGCCTTCTTACCTGGAGCCAAAGGGTGTCGGCTCCTGGGGCGTATTTCTGCAGCAGATCGACCGCGCCACCTCGTCGCTGGGCGAGCTTGCCTACCTGGTCGAAACGCTGAAGCGCCCCAAGCGCATACTCATCGTCGACGTGCCGATCAAGCGCGACGATGGCACGGTCGCGCATTTCGAGGGCTATCGCGTGCAGCATAATGTCTCGCGCGGCCCCGGCAAGGGCGGCGTGCGTTTTCACCAGGACGTAAGCCTGTCCGAAGTGATGGCCCTCGCCGGGTGGATGAGCATCAAGAACGCCGTCATCGGCGTGCCCTTCGGCGGCGCCAAGGGCGGCGTGCGCGTGGATCCGCGGCGCTTGTCTCTGCGCGAGCTCGAACACCTGACGCGTCGCTACACCAGCGAAATCGGCATCGTCATCGGCCCGGACAAGGACATCCCCGCGCCGGACGTCAACACCAACGAGAAGATCATGGCCTGGATGATGGACACCTATTCCATCATGCACGGCGCCACCTCCACCGCGGTCGTGACCGGCAAACCGCTGGCGCTGGGCGGCAGCCGCGGGCGGCGCGACGCCACCGGCCGCGGCGTGTTCGTCTGCGGGCGTGCGGCGGCGGCAAAGATCGGCTTGCCGCTTGAAGGTGCGCGCGTGTGCGTGCAGGGCTTCGGCAACGTGGGCAATGCCGCGGCGCGCTGCTTTGCCCAGGCGGGGGCGAAAGTGATCGCGGTCCAGACGGTGGAGGGAACGCTGCACCATCCGGCCGGACTGGATGTGCAGAAGCTGGCCGAGCATCAGGCAGCCGGCAGGCCCTTCGCCGAATTCGCCGGGGCGGCGCTGATCGACGATGCCGCGTTCTGGGAACTGGAAAGTGATGTTCTGATCCCCGCCGCGCTGGAGAACCAGATCACCGCAGCCAACGCCGGCAGGATACGCACGCGCCTCTTGCTCGAAGGGGCGAACGGGCCGACCACGCCCGAAGGCGACGACATCCTCGCCACGAACGGCATCATCGTGGTGCCCGACGTGATCGCCAACGCCGGCGGCGTGACCGTCAGCTACTTCGAGTGGGTGCAGGACATCTCGAGCTATTTCTGGACCGAAGACGAGGTCAACGGGCGGCTGGACAAGATCATGAGCGACGCTTTCGGCGCGCTGTGGGAGGCGGCCGAGCAGGCGCGCGTCACGCTGCGCACCGCGGCGTTCACGCTTGCCTGCAGGCGCATCCTCGAAGCGCGGCATTTGCGCGGGCTGTATCCTTAGAGATGGCGGCGTGACCGCTTTTCCCCCGTCAAATGGAAAAGGCGAGCGGTAATTGAAGCTGAGGCTCGCTATGGCGGGCCGAAATGGGCCGAAGTTGAGGACTTCGGCGGGGCTGGAATAGTTCAAACTAAATTTTAGCGGGTTTGATCTATATCAAAATGGAGCGTAGACACCGCGGGTACTCTGCTGACACGGAGTTTTCCGTCCGGTATCGATTTAAGCGGCATTCGCGTTGGCTGGACGGAACATCAGATTCACGACGCGACTAAAGGCGGTCACGCGGCAGGTCAAAGAGATTTTGGTTTATTTTTTGAAGTTTGGTTGGTGGTTCTTAAAACTCGGGAGCAAAAATGAAGATACCCACACTGGTTAAATGGGGCGCCACGGCCCTGATGGTCGGCACACTTGCCGCTTGCGGAGGTGGAAGCAGTAGCAGTAGCGCTCCCGCGGCGGTGGCGACAACGCCACCCGCGGCGGCTCCTGCCGGCGTGGCACAGAATGGCACCAACTCGGTCGCTGCCACTGCGACCGCCGCTGCGGCCTGGACAGCACTTGCACCGCAGGTCGCGATTACCGGTGTTACCGTCAACAGCCCCCCCGTCGTCAAATTCACGGTTAAAGACGCCGCGGGCGCCCCGGTGTTGGGTCTCGGCAACAAATCCCAAAGCACCTCAGCCACCATGCCCAGTTTGACCAACATCGCCTTTACCCTGGCCAAGCTGGTGCCCGGCACCAATGGTGCGCCCAGCAAGTGGGTCAGCTATTTGGTCGTCAGGCCGGCAACTGTCGCCGAGAAGACGGCTGTACCCAAGACGGCATCGTGCGATGCGGCGACCAATGCGACGTGGTGCGGCACCTTCCCTACCTCCGACGCCCAGGGAACACTGATCGACTTCGGCGACGGCAGTTATCAATACACTTTCTACCGGGATCCCAAGCAGGCGGCCACCATCGTTGCCAGCCTGACAGATTCTGTTGACGGCCTCGCCAAGAAAGCCGACCTCGGCGACGTGAGCTTCGATGCGAACGCGACCACCCGTCTGGGCATACAGATCGGCGGCCAAGCCCCGGGCACCGGCTCCAATTACGTTGACGCCACCACCTTCGCCCCGATTTCTGGCGGACCAACTCGGGCTGATATGGTTAACACGGCCAATGTCGTATACGACTTCATCCCCGCAACCGGCAAAGCGATCACGGCGACGGATGCTTCGCGCAACATCGTCAAGATCGAGTCCTGCAACGGTTGCCACGCCGGAAAAGTGCTGGCCCACGGCAGTCGCAAGGATCCGCAATATTGCATGACCTGCCATACTGACCAGATCAAATACACCTTCAGCCAGGAAGCGACCCCCGCTGGCGCCATGACTCTGACCGGTACCACCCGTCCGACCACCGCCATCGTCGACGGCCGGGCCTTGGGCAACTTCCCCAATATGGTGCATAAGATCCATATGGGCGAGGGCCTGGTCAAGAAGGGCTATTACTTCAATGCGGCCAGTGAAGGCAAGTTCAACGAATTCAGGTATCCGCAGGACATCCGCAATTGCACCAAGTGCCATGACGGTTCAGCGACCGCGGTCAACAAGACCGATAATGGCGACAACTGGAAGAGCGTGCCCAGCGCCTTGGCTTGCGGCGCCTGTCATGACGGCATCAACTTCAAGACTGGCATGGGGGTAACGCTGGCTGATGCAGCAGAGGGCCTGACGAGCACGACGATCTACGGCGGCAAGGCACACGGCGGTGGTCCCGTTTCGGACGATAGCAGCTGCGCCTTGTGCCATAAGCCGACGAATATCGACATATCGGCTTCGCATATTCCTGTTTCGCCGGCGGATCCTGGCGACTTCCTGCTGGGTGGCACCAATACGCATGCCCCGTCCGCGCCGATTGCTGCGAACCATAACAACCTGCCGGCAGGCGCAATCAAGGTCACCTACGATGTCAAGAGCGTGTCGGTGAACGCCAGCGGCAATCCGGTGGTCGTGTTCAAGATGCTGCAGAACGGGACCGCAACGCCCTTCAATAAATTTGGAGCGGGCAAGACCGAGATATGGGATAACTACTACGGTTCGCCGCAACTGTACTTCGCCTGGGCTGAGCCGCAGGATGGTGTCACGGCGCCGGCTGACTTCAACAAATCGGCCTCGATCTATCTGAGGAGCCTCTGGAACGGGGTTTCCGCGGGGACGTTGGCTGGACCAGACGCGACTACTGGTTACTATACCGCCACGCTTACGGCGACAAAGATTCCCACGACCGCGGTGATGGTTACCGGCGGGGTTGGGTTCGGCTATGGTTCGTCGAGTCAGCCGCTTACGCAGACGAATGTCTCCGGCTATCCGGCCAAGGCATCGACAGTTGACGCGACCAAGCTCGTTGGCGGTCTAACGGTCGCCGCACCCACCGTATCCATGGTTGCGACCGACTCGACCGGTAAATCCTATACTGGCCGCAGGGTAATCGTCGAGACTGCCCGCTGCAACGCGTGCCACGAAAAGATGGGCGTGTTCACCGAGTCTTCTTTCCACGTTGGTCAGAGGAACGATGCAACGACCTGCGCGTGGTGCCATACCCCCAATCGAACCAGCAGCGGCTGGTCCGTGGATTCGGCATCGTTTATCCACGCCATTCACGCGGCAGGCAAGCGTAGCGACAAGTTCACCTACACCGCGGCGTCCGCTACGGATGGGTTCTTCGCCATCGGCTATCCGGGCGTGCTGCAGAAGTGCGACACCTGTCACTTGCCTGGCACTTCGGACCTAACCACCGGTGCCAACCGCTTGTACAAGACGGTGGCTACCGGTGCCGGGTTCACTACGGCTGCCGCCGCCACGAGTTTCTCGTTCGCCCCGGCAAAGTTGGTTCCCCGCGATTTGGATTTTGGGGCCGCTGGTGCAGGCACCAACTTGGTGAGTTCGCCGATATCAGCGGTATGCTTCTCTTGCCACGACGGCAAGATGGTCTCTGATTCGTCGACGGATGTTCGCGTCCATATCGAGAATTTTGGTGGTGGGTCGATCTACCAGGCGCGGACTACGGCTCTCGTCAAACAAGAACAGTGCGCGCTTTGCCATAAGAAAGGTGCGATAGCTGACATCACGACGTATCACAAGTAGTAGCGCGATCGAGGTTGGACCGCTGTAACAAGCTTGGAGCACGGTACGCCGTGCTCCAAGCGCAAGTTCAAACAACCCTGAGGCGGCGACGCTTCAGGGTTGTTTTTTTGTTGATTCAAAATCGGCTCGCGACCTAGACGGCGCGGGCGATAGTCGTCACACTGTCACTGCTAAAGAAAATCCAGGAGATATTTCATGAACCTCAGCATCATCAAGACCGTTCTGATCGCCGCCGCGTCGTTGTTGTGCGCGAACCAGTCCTTCGCCGCCGAAGGCAAGTCGGCACCTGCCACAGAAACAAAGGCCATCAGCAACGTCAAAGCGACGGAAAAAGGCGCCAAGGCGAAAGCCGGAAAAGCGGCTGCCAGAGTCAAACTCGTGGACATCAACAGCGCGAGCAAGACGGAACTCAAAACACTTCCGGGTATCGACGACGCAACGGCCGATAAGATCATTGCCGGCCGGCCTTACCTCAGCAAGGCGGACCTGGTCAGCGAAAATATCGTATCGTCTGGAGTCTTCGCGGCGCTTAAACTGCGGGTGTTTGCGCTGCAGAATAAAGCCGCCAAAGCAAAACTGGAAAAGCTGAAAAAGGAACGCGCGAGCCGATGACAAAGCGGGAAGGCTGGCGGCCCGCTTGTGTATTTGCATGATGGAGCAATCTGAATTAGGATTCGGAACGGTTTCAATGCTGCGAAGCGGCTAAGGAAGCCGTAGCGCTTTCTGGTTTTAGGGCCCTGTCGAAGTCATGGCAAAGGTCGTCGGCGCCGGCGGGGTGTTGTTGGACAATGCGTGTCTTCTTTCCGAAGCGCGCGGTTGTTTTTGAGCGGAAGAGCAATTCCTCCGCCAACAAATCGGGGTAACCATGATTGAGCATCGATTATTGTTTCGCGGGATCGACCTTGTCCACCAAGGGAACGTCCTGCGGGTCGCCCTCGACAGCCGGAGGTCGAAAATCCGAAACACCGGAAGAACCAAGAACGTCCTTCGGGGCTTCGCGGCGAGTTTGCTGGCATTGGCAATGGCCGGATGCGGTGGCGGTGGTGGATCGAGTGGCGGCGCCGCGCAAGTGCCTGGCGCCCCCGGGGTGAATGCGGCGGGTGCCGCTGCGTTGACCGCGTCTACGGCCTTGAACACGACTATCACCGGGGTGACCATCAACAGTCCGCCGGTGGTTAGTTTCACCGTTACCAACCAGGCAGGCGTCGGCATGGCAGGCCTTGGCGCGTCGGACTTGCGCTTCAACATCGCCAAACTGGTACCGGGGTCGAACGGCGGTCCGAGCACCTGGCAGAACTACATCAATCGGTCGAACGGGGGGGCGGTGCAGGGTACGCAGGAGCGCTTGGCCACGGGCTACACTTTTGGCGCCTTGGTCAATAACGGGAACGGCAGCTACATGTACACGTTCGCCACGGATATCAAGGCCGCCACTTGCCCGGCGCCGTGCACCGATGCGGCCGGCAATGCGCTGGATATTAGCTATCAGCCGGGTTTGGCGCACCGTGTAACAATACAACAGGGCAACAGCGCATATCCCCTGTCCGCGGGAACGTATGATTTCATGCCGGGTGGTGCTGCGGTTGCGAGCACTCGCGATATCGTGTCCAACGCCAAGTGCAACGAGTGCCATAACCAACTCAAGGCGCACGGCACCCGCGTCGACACCAAGCTATGTGTCACCTGTCACAACCCGGGCTCCTGGGTCGCCGGGGCGCCCAATACGCCGGTCGATTTCAAGGTGATGATCCACAAGATCCACAATGGCGCGGCGCTCCCGAGCGTGGTCGCCGGCACGCCTTATGTCGTCAACGGCATCGATTTTTCCAAAGTCGTGTTCCCGCAGGACGTGCGCAACTGCACCAAATGCCATGACGGCACGGTGGGTGCGAGCAATGCGACGACGCAAGGCGACAACTGGAAAATGCAGCCGAGCATGGAAGCCTGCGGCGCCTGCCACGACGATGTCTATTTCGGCGCTGCGCGCGATCCGGCCAAGCCGTATCAGACGAAGCCGCACCCGGGCGGCGTGGTGTGGGACGGTGTGGTAAGCCCCAACCCGTCCTGCCCCGTGTGCCATACGCCGGAGAAGTTCGGAGACAAGAAAGATATTGTGTTCGCGCACAATTTCCCGACCCGGTTCAAGGCGGCAACGGCGAAATTCAAGTACAACATTGTTAGCGCCACGCCGACCACGGCAGGCGCGAAACCGGTCATCACCTTCTCCGTCACCGATCCGACCAATGGCGACGCGCCTTACGATATCAAGACCGGCGCGGCATTCACTGCCGGTGCCAACAGCACGCTGAACGTCAAGCTGGGCTGGGGCAGTGCGCTTGGTTTGGCAATGGCGGATTTCGGCAACGATGGCAGCGGACAACCCTACGGCCAGCCGGTGAGCATCAACGCGCTGACGGCAGCAGTTGCCGGAGCCACCGCAGGCACTTATACCGTTACCTCCACGGTCGCGATTCCCGCGACACAGACGGGCAGCTTGCGCGTGATGATGGACGGGCATCCCGCCGGCGACGTCACCACGGCCGGTACATTAACCGACAGGCTGCCGGTGACCAGCGTATTCAAGGATTACGCCATCACCGGCAGCGTGGCCGCGCGCCGCGTCGTGGTCGACATCGCGAAGTGCGACGTCTGCCATAGCGTGCTGAACCTGCACGGCAACAACCGCACCGACGAGCCCGGCGTGTGCGCGATCTGCCACAATCCGAACGCGACCGACGCGGCCCGGCGTCCGGCGACACCCGCGGGCGTGCTCACCGGCGGTACCGACGGCAAGCTGGAGGAGTCGATCGACTTCAAGACGATGATCCACGCCATCCACGCGGGCGAATCGGGTAAGGGCGGGTTCCGCACCAAGGGGATCACCGTCTATGGCTTCGGCGGCAGCGTGAACGATTTCAGCAATGTCGTGTTCCCCGGCAAGCTGAATGACTGCTCGAAATGCCATGCCGGCACGTCGTATCAGCTCGCCGGCATCTGGGCCGCGCCTACGGCCGGCGGCATCCTCGGGAGCACGATCAGCAGCGCGTCTGCGAGCGTTGCGACGAACAACCTGAGGATCTCGCCGACAGCGGCGGTCTGCTCCTCCTGCCACGATAGCGCGCTGGCGAAAAGCCATATGCAGGACGCGAGCATGGGAGGTAGTTTCTCGGCCACGCAGGCGACGATCAATTTGGCCAGCGAACACTGCGTGCTGTGCCACGGGGTCGGCGGTATTGTCGACATCAGGACGGTTCACGGCGTGCAGTGAACGCGAAAATCAACCAGAACCATGGCTAACGGACCGACAACGATGACTATCAAGAAACTAGCATTTGCCGCGCTGCTGTCCGGCCTTGCGCTCAGCGCCTACGCGGCCGACCCTGCGGCGGCCCCGGCCGCACCCACGGCCGCTGCTCCGGCAGCCGAACCGGCGAAGGCCGCCGAGCCGCCTCCGCCACCGCCCAGCATGGGCACGGAGTACACCGAAAAAGGCGCCGACACCTGCCTCATGTGCCATGTCGAGGGCGGCGACTTCCCGGTGTTCGCGATTTTCAAGACCAAGCACGCCAACCGCGCCGACAAGCGCGCGCCCTTCGGCCCGGGGCATTTCCAGTGCGAAGCCTGCCACGGCCCGGGCAAGAAGCACGCCGACGGCGGCGGCGGTCCGGACGGCATCAACAGCCAAAAGGCCACCTCGTTCCTGACGCCCAAGGAGCGCAACAAATACTGCCTCGAGTGCCACGAGGGCAGCGCCCGCATCGGCTGGCACGCGAGCACCCACGACAACAACAACCTGGCCTGCGCCAGCTGCCACAAGATCCATGCAGAGCGCGACCCGGTGCTCGCAAAGGCCACTCAGCCGGAGGTGTGCTACAAATGCCACCGCAAGGAACGCGCGGACTTTTCCAAGCCGTCCACCCATCCCGTGCGATTCGGCAAAATGAGCTGCAGCGACTGCCACAGCCCGCACGGCTCGAACAGCACCGGGATGCTGATCAAGCCGACGGTGAATCAGACCTGCTACACCTGTCACGCGGAGAAACGCGGCCCCTTCCTGTGGGAGCATGCGCCGGTAGCGGAGGACTGCACCTTGTGCCACCACCCGCACGGTTCGGTCAACCAGGCGCGGTTGAAAAAGAATCCGCCGCTGCTGTGCCAGCAATGCCATTCAATAGCGGGGCATCCCTCGGTCGCGCGCACGCCGGCCGGCTTGCCTGGCGGCGCGGGCGGCGGGCAGGCCTTCCTGCTTGCGGGAAGCTGCCTCAACTGCCATTCGCAGATCCACGGCTCGAATCACCCCTCCGGCTCCAAGCTGATGCGCTAGCGCGCAGTCGAAGGAATATGCGATTAGCGACGTAGCGATAAACCGAAACAGGACAAGAACATGAAGACTTCAAATCAATTGCTACTGCTCGGTGTGCTGTCGGCGCTGTCCTCGGCCGCAGCGGGCGCGGACAGCGCCGCCGCTCCGGACACCTCGCAGTGGAAATGCGAGTCCTGCAAGTTCGAGACCGGGGTCACGGGCTCGGTGGACGTGGGCGCGGGGTCGGTTTCGGACAAATCGGCCGAGTTCGGCCAGTACAACGGCCTGCACAAGAAGGGCGGCTTTCTGATCGGCGAGGGCAGCGTGCGTTCGCGCGGCGAGGACGGCGCCTACTGGAATCTGGATGCGGCGAATCTCGGCCTGGATACGCGCTCGATCGATGCCGAAGGCGGCAAGCAGGGTAGCTACAAGCTGCGTCTGAACTACGACGAGACCACGCACCGCATCTGGGACGGCGCGCAGACGCCTTTCGGCGGCGCGGGTGGCGCGTCGCTGACCCTGCCGCCGGGCTTTGCGGCGGCGACGACGGCCGGTATGCCCCTCGCGGGCGCGATGCAGCAGGTCGATTTGTACACGCAACGCAAGCAAGTTGGCGTGGGCGCGTCATGGAACCGCACCAGCCAGTGGGAATACGCGGTCAATTTCCGCCATGAAACCAAGGAAGGAAACATCCTGCGCACCGGCGGGGCGTTCTTCGTCAATTCGACCCAGCTGGTCGAGCCGGTGGATTATGTCACCGACCAGGTGGACGCCTCGGCGTCCTACAGCGGCAAGAAGTTTCAACTCAAGCTCGCGTATTACGGCTCGAAGTTCGGCAACGGCAATCGTTCGCTGAGCTGGGATGACCCCTACACCGCGATTGCAGGTGAGACCGCCGGCCGGTTGGCGCTGGCGCCGGACAACCAGTTCCACCAGGTTTCGGCGACGGCGGGCTACCGCTTCAGCGACAAGACGCGGTTTTCCGGTGACATCGCGCTCGGACGCATGACGCAGAACGACAGCTTCCTGCCGTATGCGATGACGGTCGCAGGCCCGGGCGGTTCGCTCAACGGGCGCGCCGCGACAGTGGACGCAGCGCTGAAGCTCAGCTCGGCGGTCACCGACCGGCTGCGCCTGAGCGCCGCCTATACGCACAACGACAGGGACAACCAGACGCCCCAGGCGAGCTACAACTGGGTGACCACGGACATGCCGACTTTTGTGGGCGCGCCCAGAACGAACCTGCCCTACAGCTTCAAGCAGGACAAGTTGAAACTCGGCGCTGATTACCGGATATTGGCCAACCTGCGCGGTTCGGTGGGCGCGGATTTCGACACCAGCAAGCGCAGCTATCAGGAAGTCGACAAGACGCAGGACAACACCGCCTGGGGCAAACTGAGTTCGCGCGTGATGGACAAGGTGGACGTGACCTTCAAGCTCGCGCGCGCCGAGCGCAGGTTTTCCGGCATCTACCAGGTGGTCCCAGGCGCCGCCCTGGAGAATCCGCTGATGCGCAAATTCAACATGGCCAATCGCACGCGGGACACCGTGGGCCTGCGCGCCGATTTTCCGGTTGCGGAGCGCATCAACATCGGGGTCGGCTACGAGACGTCCGACGACAAGTACACGGATTCGAGCATAGGCCTGACCAGCGCCAAGGATTCGAATCTGAACGGCGACGTTACCGTGGTGATCACCGAGGTGACCAATCTGCACTTTTTCGCCAATCGCCAGGAAATCAAGTCGAAGCAGGCCGGCAGCCAGATTTTCGCCGCGCCCGATTGGATCGGCGATACCAAGGACACGATCAATTCCTTCGGCCTGGGCGTGAAGCACGCGGCGATCAAGGACAAGCTCGACATCGGGGCCGACTACAGCGTCACGCGTTCGCGCAGCCAGATCGGCGTCAACACCGGCGCGGGAAATCCCGACTTCCCGCAGCTGACGGCCAATCTGGACAGCCTGAAGCTGTATGCGACCTATCGTCTGAAGGACAATATGTCGCTGCTGGCGGGTTACTGGATGGAGCGCTACGACTCCAAGGACTGGATGCTGGACGGCGTCGCACCGGCCACGATACCGAACATGCTGACCATGGGCCTGCAGGCGCCGCAATATCACGTGAACGTGGTCAGGCTGTCGCTCAGGTACAAGTTCTAGAAGATCATTGCCGCCTGGTTGGGCATCGCGCTATTTACGTCAATGTCGGTGCGCGGCTATTGCGCGCTCCGCGCGCCAACCTTGTTTTTCGGACGGATGAAAAGCACATCCGTCCGAAAAACAAGGTTCTGGATGAAGGAAAAGACTCTAGGGTTTTATCCATGATCGTCGATTGAGCACGGATGCGTTTTTCATCCGTGCTCAATCGACGATCCGCGCGGACGGGCCGCCGTCCGCGCAAGTTTTGTCAGCGGCCCTCGTCCGGGCATGTTTCCACATGGGATAAGCCGCTTGCGCCGTCAGCCCTGCCACAGCGGCGGCTCGTCCATCAGCGCGATCTGCTCGCGCAATTCCAGAATGCGATCCTGCCAGTAACGCTGCGTGTTGAACCAGGGAAACGCGGCGGGGAAGGCGGGGTCGTCCCAGCGGCGCGCGATCCAGGCCGAGTAGTGGATCAGGCGCAGCGTGCGCAGCGCTTCCACCAGATGCAGTTCGCGCGCATCGAATTCGTGAAAGTCCTCGTAGCCGGCGAGCAGGTCGGCCAGCTGGCGCACCATCGCCGCACGATCGCCCGAGAGCAGCATCCACAGGTCCTGCACCGCCGGCCCTGAGCGCGCGTCGTCGAAATCGACGAAATGCGGGCCGTGCGCGTCCGTGCTGTCGCTCCAGAGCACGTTACCCGCGTGGCAGTCGCCGTGCAGCCTGATGCTGCCTATCGCCCCCGCACGCGCGTAGCAGCGGCTCACCCCTTCGAGCGCCTGCGCCACCACGCTAGTCCAGGCCGCATGCAGATCGGCGGGAATGAAGTGATGGGCGAGCAGGTAGTCGCGCGGCTCCGTGCCGAAGCTCGCGAGGTCGATCGCGGGCCGGTCGCGAAAGGGCGCGAGCGCGCCGACCGCATGGATGCGCCCGATGAAGCGGCCCATCCATTCCAGGGTCTCGCGGTCTTCGAGTTCGGGGGCGCGTCCGCCGCACTTGGGATACACCGCGAAGCGATAGCCGCCGAAGGTATGCAGGGTGCTGCCGCCAGCTGCGAGCGGCGCGACCACCGGAAGCTCGCGCGCGGCCAGTTCGTTGACGAATGCGTGCTCTTCGGCGATCTGCGCATCGCTCCAGCGCCCCGGGCGGTAGAACTTCGCCACCACCACCGCGGGAGGGGCAAGCGGTGTAGAGCCAGGCGCAGAGCCGTTCTCCAGCCAGATCTGATAGACGCGGTTCTCGTAGCTGTTCAGGCCGAGCAGGCGGCCGTCGCCGCGCAAGCCTATGCTGTCGAGCGCATCGAGCACGCAATCGGGCGTGAGACCGGTGTAAGGCACGCTGTTGGTGGTATCCATGCGCGCATTGTACGTGCTGCGTTGGTCGCGGTTCGTGGTTCCTCATTCCTTGTACGAATTGGCGCCACAATCCGGGATTGCAGCTCGGTATCTAAACGGATACACTAGGGGCATGAACACCTTTCTGCGCTCGGAGGAGTTCGATGCCTGGCTTTCCAGCTTGAAAGACAAGTCGGGACGCGCCCGAATCCTGCATCGCATTCGCTCTGCCGAGCAGGGAAATTTTGGCGACTGCGAGCCGGTTGGCGAAGGAGTTTCGGAAATGCGCATACACATCGGGCCTGGTTACCGGATTTATTTCACCAGGCGGGCAGAAGTGGTCTATCTGCTGCTTCTGGCCGGTGACAAGTCTTCGCAGAAGCGTGACATCAAGCGCGCCATTGAGATGGCGCGGGGTCTGGACAAGGAGTGAACCATGGTCAAATTTGCCCCGTTTGATGCTGCCGATTATCTCGATGATGAGGAAACCGTTGCGGCATACATAACCGCCGCACTGGAAGATCCCAATCCCGATGTGTTCCTCACCGCCGTGCGTGACGTGGCCCGCGCTCGCGGTATGGCGCAACTCGCCAAAGATGCGGGAGTAGGGCGTGAAAGCCTTTACAAAGCACTAACTCCCGGTGCAAAACCGCGCTATGACACCATGCTCAAACTGCTTCACGCTTTGGGCGTAAAGCTTTCTGCTTCCCCGGTCCACTCATGAGTTGATCGCGGTTTCTCATCGCTCGAAGCGATACGGAAGGTTTCGGGAGTAGCACACTGAGTTGTGACTCGGTGGACATCCTCCATCCGGTCGGCTCGGGGCCATCGTCGAATGTTGGGCCGTGGTGTCCGCCGCAGTGGGCGCAGCGCTGTTCGTCTGCGCGGGAAGCCGTGTAAAATCGGGCCTGGCCACGAACCACGAAGTCCGCCCGCCCGATGAACTCCCCCGCCGACAACTTAGTCGAGATCGCCGACGTCAAGTTCGCCTACGGTGAGCGCGAAGTCTTGAAGGGGCTCAGCCTCAGGATTCCGCGCGGCAAGGTGGTGGCCATACTCGGGGCGAGCGGCTGCGGCAAGTCCAGCCTGCTGCGGCTGATCGGTGGGCAGGAGAAACCGGCCGAGGGCTCGGTCAGGTTCGACGGCCAGGTGGTGCACGAACTCGATACCGACAGCCTGTACCAGATGCGGCGCAAGATGGGCATGATGTTCCAGGCGGGCGGGCTGTTCACCGATTTGTCGGTGTACGACAACATCGCGTTTCCGCTGCGCGAGAACTCCGACCTGCCGGAGGAGCTGATCCGCTCCCTGATCCTGATGAAGCTGCACGTGGTCGGGCTGCGCGGCGCACGAGACCTGATGCCGAGCGAACTCTCCGGCGGTATGGCGCGCCGCGTCGCGCTCGCGCGCGCCATCGTGCACGATCCCATGCTCGCGATGTACGACGAGCCCTTCGCCGGCCTGGACCCGATTTCGCTCAACGTGATCGCCGACCTGATCCGCCGCCTGAACGACGCGCTGGGCACCACCTCGATCATCGTCACCTACGACGTGAGCGAGTCGCTCAAGCTGGTCGATTACCTGTATGTCATCGCTGAGGGCGTGGTGGTCGGCGAAGGCACGCCGGGGGAGATGCTGGACTCCGACAATCCGGTGGTGCGCCAGTTCGTCCACGCCGAGCCGGACGGGCCGATCGCGTTCCATTACCCGGCCCAGCCGATCGCCGAACAGCTCGGTTTGAAATAGCGCAAAGGCGCTTCTGAGCATTGTTTCTTTGTCATTCCGAGCGACGCGAGGAATCTGCTTTTCAGAAAGTGAAACAGCAGATTCTTCGGCCTTCGCCTCGGAGGTCTCGATCCCCCTCGAGGGGAAAGTCCGCCTAGGGTGCGGCCTCAGAATGACAATAGTTGGAGATCTCCAATAGTGCCCGCCGTGCGCAAACCCGCAGACGCGCTCGCCGTGACGATGATGATCGTGCTGTGCATGTGCTGGGGCTTCAACCAGATCACGATCAAGACCGCCGCCGCGGGCATATCGCCCATCATGCAGGCCGGGCTGCGCTCGGTCATCGCGTCGGCGCTGCTGCTCGGGTGGGCGCAACTGCGCGGCATCCCGCTGTTCCGGCGCGACGGCACGCTCAAAGGCGGCATCGCCGCGGGAGCGCTGTTCGCCGCCGAGTTCGTGTTCATCTACGTCGGCCTGGGCCATACCACGGCGTCGCGCATGGTGGTGTTCATCTACCTTGCGCCCTGTTTTACCGCACTCGGCCTGCAGTGGTTCGTTCCGGGTGAGCGCCTGAACGCGGGCCAGTGGACCGGCGTGGCGCTGGCCTTCCTCGGCGTCGCGCTCGCTTTCGCCGATGGCTTCAGCACGGCCGCGGGTTCGACTTTGATCGGCGACGCTTTCGGCGTTATCGCGGCGCTGCTGTGGGCGGCGACTACGGTGCTGATCCGCTCGACCAAACTCAGTTCGGCCAGCGCGACCAAGACGCTGTTCTACCAGCTCGGCATTTCCGCGCTCGCCCTGCCGCTGGCGTCGCTGCTCGCGGGTGAGCCGGGTATCGTCGCGCTCACGCCCAAGGTGGTGGCGAGCCTCGCCTATCAGAGCGTGATCGTCGCTTTCGCCAGCTACCTCGCCTGGTTCTGGCTGCTGACGCGCTATCTTGCCGGCAGGCTGGCGGTATTCTCGTTTCTCACGCCCTTGTTCGGCGTCTTCTTCGGCGTGCTCCTGCTGTCCGAGCCGGTCAGCGCGGCCTTCCTCGCCGCGGCGCTGCTGGTCGGCGCCGGTATCGTGCTGGTGAACCGGCCGACCAAATAGACCCTACTGCGGCCGCTGCGAAAACGTGCGGCCGAACACCGTTTCGGCGATGCGGTTCTTGAGAATTTCGATCGAGCCGCCGGCGATCATCCAGCCGCGGCAGCGGCGCAGGCAATACTCGACCAGCGCCTCCTGGCTGTAGCCCAGGCCGCCCATCACCTGCAGCGCCTCGTTGGCGACGTCGAATCCGGCCTGGTTGCAGAACGCCTTGGCGATCGCAGTCTCCTCCGCCGAAGGGAAGCCGCGGTCGGCGTTGGCCGCCGCGCGATACAGCAGCAGCTGGCCCGCGTCGAGCTTCATTTTCATGTCGGCGAACTTCCATTGCAGGCCCTGGAACTCGCACAGCAGGCGGCCGAACTGCTTTCTCTGCAGCGCCCACTCGCGCGCCTGCTCGAAGGCGTAGCGCCCGAGGGCAAGCGAGCGCGCGGTGTTGCCTATGCGCTCGACGTTGAAGCCCGCGATCTGTTTCTTGAAGCCGCCTTGTTTGAGTACCACCATTTCCGGCGGCACGTACACATTGTCGAAATACAACTGCGCCCATTCCTCGCCGGACATGAAGGTCGAAGGCTGGCCGAAGCGCACGCCTTCGGCTTTGGTGTCGATCAGCACCGAGCCTATGCCTGCCACGCCGGGTGCGAAGCGCACGTAGGCGAGGATCACGTCGGCGTAAGGCGCGTGCGTGCTGAATACCTTGCTGCCGTTGATGCGATAGCCCGCACCATCGGGCGTGGCGCTGGTCGCGAGATCGGTCACGGCCGAGCCCGCCTCGGGCTCGGTCATGCCGACCGAGATCAAGCCTTCGCCCGCCAGGATGCGCGTGAGATAGCGCTCTTTTTGCAGCGGCGTGCCGTATTCGGCGAGCACGCGCACCGGGCCGAAGCTGCCTGCCTGCACCACGTCCGCGCTCCGCGGGCAGACCGACGCCACGGTCTCGATGGCGATCACCGCGTCCATCAGCGTGCCGCCCTGGCCGCCGTCGGCCTCGGGCATGGTGATGCCCAGCAGCCCCTGCGCCGCCATCAATTTGGCCACGTCCCAGGGATAGGCCGCGCTGTGCGCGCGCGCGCGCGCGCCGGCCGCGAGGTGGCGCTCGGAGAAGCGGCGCACCGCCACGCGGAATTCTTCCTGCTCGGGTGTGAGTTGAAAGTTCATGTTTTTTCCTTGAGTGTTTGCCGGCATGGGTCATTCCGAGCAAGGCGAGAAAGCTGCTGTTTCACCCTACACAGCAGATTTCCCGGGTTTTGCCCGCGGAATGATGGCTTGGGACGAGCGTCTAGCGACCCTCAATCGACCTTGGCGCCCGATGCGCGTGCGACCTGGCCCCACTTGTCGATTTCAGCGCGGATGTAGGCGCGGAATTCCTCGGGCGTGCTGCCTATCGCTTCGGCGCCCTGGGCGTTCAACTTGTCGCGCACGTCTGGCGCAGCCAGCGCTTTCACCGTTTCTTTGTGCAGGCGCGCGAGAATTTCCGGCGGCGTCTTCGCCGGCGCAAACAGTCCGTTCCAGCTCGAAACTTCGAAATCGGGCAGCCCGGATTCAGCCATGGTCGGCACGTTGGGCAACTGCGCCAGGCGCTTCCCCGCCGCCACGGCGATCGGGCGCAACTGTCCGCTCTGGAAATGCGGTACGGCGGACAGCGCCGTCTGGAATGCCATCTGCACCTGGCCGCCGAGCAGATCGGACAGCGCCGGCGCGGCGCCCTTGTAGGGCACGTGTATCAGGTCTATGCCGGCGCGCAGCTTCAGCATTTCGCCCGCCAGGTGGGGCGAACCGCCGCTGCCGCTGGAAGCGAAGGCGTATTTGCCGGGGTCGCGTTTGGCCAGCGCGATCAGTTCCTGCAGGTTCTTCGCCGGAAACGAAGGATGCACGGCGAGCACCGAAGGCGCGCTCATCAGCTGGGTGATAGGGGCGAGGTCGCGCAGCGTATCGTAGCCGAGGTGCTTGTACACGACCATGTTGGTGGCGTTGGCGATGGAGCCGACCAGCAGGGTGTAGCCGTCCGGCGCGCTCTTGGCGACGAATTCGGAGGCGATGTTGCTGCCCGCGCCGGGTTTGTTCTCGACGATCACGGGCTGGCCCAGCGCGTCCTGCAATTTGGCCGCAATCAGGCGCGCGACGATATCGGTCGCGCCGCCGGGGGTATAGCCCACGAGCAGGTGGATCGGCTTGTTCGGATAGCTTCCCTGCGCCGCGGCGAACCCGGCAAACAGCATGAGCACAATCGCAATGGCTAGGCGTTTCATGACATCTCCTCGTTGAGTATGACCAGTCCATCCACCGCGACGACGCCATCGGCGCGCACCATCAGCGGATTGATTTCTGCTTCCATGACCTGCGCACCTGCGACGCGCCCAAGGCGCGACACCGCGGCGATTGCGCGCGCGAGCGCGGCGAGGTCGCCGCGCGGCAGGCCGCGGTAGCCGCGCAGCAGCGCCAGGCCCTTGACCTCGGCCAGCATGTCCAGCGCTTCGGCTTCATCCACCGGCGCGCAGCGCAGCGCGGTGTCGCGGTAGATTTCCGCCAGCCGCCCGCCCATGCCGACCAGCACCACCGGCCCGATCAGCGCGTCGAGGCGGTAACCGACGATGACCTCGGCGAGGCCGGGCGTCATCTGCTGCACCAGCACGCCCTCGATGCGCGCGGCCGGCGCGGCTGCACGCACCGTGGCGAGCATGCGCGGCACGCCTAGCTCGAACGCCGCGCGATCGGCGAGCGCGAGCGCCACGCCGCCGGCTTCGGTCTTGTGCAGTATGTCCGGCGACAGCACCTTGGCCGCGACCGGATAGGCGATCGCGTGGGCGTATTCGGGCGCGCGGGCGACGGCCCAGGGCACGGTGGGCACGCCGAGCGCGGCGAACAGCGTCAGCGCCTGCGCTTCGTCCAGCGCGCCGTATGCGGGAAGCATCGTGGGCCAGGCGATCGCCGCCGCGGTGCTGGCGGCGCGCGGCGCGCGCCAGGAGAAATACGCGGCGAGCGCGTCGGCGCAGGCCTCGGGTGTGCGAAACGCGGGCACGCCGGCTTCGGCGAGCAGTCTGAGCGAGGCCTCGGCGTGCGGCGCGAGAAACACGGCCAGCGGCTTGGCGCTCGCGGCGATGCCGACTATGGGTTTCACCGCGAGCTGGGGATGAAACTGGGCGGAGGAGCCGACCACGGCGAGCACGGCGTCGCAATCCGGGTGCGCCAGCAGGGCTTCGAGCACCGCGCGGTATTTGTCGCTGGTGGCCGCCAGGGTGAGATCGATGATGGGTGCGGCGCGTACCGCGATGCCCTGCGCGCCCAGGGCGGCGATCAGGGCCGCGTCGGGCGTGAGCGTCGCGATGCCCAGCGTGCCGAGCCGGTCGACGACGCTAGCCGCGCCGCCGCCGGTGGTGGTCACCACCGCCACCCGGGGCGTGCCTGCCGCCGTTCGCGGCTTGCGGCCGCACAGGAGCGGGGCGATTTCGATCAGGGTTTCGAGCATGTCGACGCGCACTATCCCGAGGCGGCGAAAATAGGCGTCGACCGCGGCATCGCTGCCTGCCAGTGCGCCGGTGTGCGAGCGCGCCAGCGCTTCGCCCAGCGCCGAACGGCCGAGCTTGTAGGCGACGACGGGTTTGCCCGCGGCATGGGCGCGGGCGGCCGCGCGCGCGAGGCTGGCGGCGTCGCGTATGGTTTCCAGAAACAACAAAATCACGCGCGTATCCGCATCGTCGACCAGCATGTCCACCAGTTCGCCCACGCCGAGGTCGGCCTCGTTGCCGACCGACACCAGTTTGGCGAAACCCAGGCCGCGCGCCGCGCCGCGCGACAGGATTGTGCCGATGATGGTGCCGCTTTGCGACACCACGCTCGCGCCGCCCAGGGGCAGGGCGTCCATTTCGAGCACCGCATTGACGGTCAGCGCCGTGCCGTTGGCGACATTCACCAGGCCGATGCAATTCGGGCCGAGCAGGCGCACGCCCAGGTCGCGCGCGCGCGCGACCAGCCGGCGCTCGCGCTCCGCGCCTTCGGCGCCGGTCTCGGCGAAGCCGTCGCTATAGACGGTGGCGATCGGTACGCCGCGTGCCGCGCACTGCTCCAGCGCGGCTTCGACCTGCGCCGCGGGCACCATGATGAAAGCGTGATCGATGTCGCCGGGCGCATCCAGCAGGCTGGCAAACGCGCGTTCGCCCAATACTTCGCTGCGCGCCGGATTGATCGGCACGATGCGGCCGGCATAGCCGTGCTTGCGCAGAAAGCGCTGCGGGCGCGCGGTGTTCTTGCCCGCGTCGGCAGAGGCGCCGAACAGGGCGACGGCGCGCGGCGCGAACAAGGCGTCGGCCAGTTTCATACCGAGGGCGAGCGCTCCAGTGTCCACAGGCGCGCTATCCGCGCGCGCGCGGCCGCGTCGCCCTCTACCGGCGTGGCGAGTTCGAGGAACTTCTGTTCCAGTTCGCGATCCGACAGCGGCAGGTCCGGGTCGCCCTTGCGCGTGGGCTGCAGGTGCTCGCCGCGGCGGCCGTCGCGGGTCTGGATCACGATGCGCGCGGCGCGCTGTCCGGGAAAGCTCGCGTCGAGTTCGGCATCGACGGCAAGATCGATGTTCTGCATCAGCGCGCGGGTCGCGGCATCGGCCATGCGCGCGGGCTCGAACGCGGCGAGGCGCACGCTGCCGTGGGTCAGCGCGGTCGCGACGACGTACTTGAGACTGAAGCGCGCCTCGGCCGGCGTCGCAGGGTGTTCGTAGCCCGCCACGTCCAGCGCCGGCCTGTAGGTGCCGACACTGACGCGCGCGATATCGGCGGCCTTTACGCCGAGGGCGCGCTGCAGTTCGAGTGCACCGTCGATGGCGGCGAAGGTGTGGCCGCAACAGGCGTGGTTCTTGAAGGTCATGCGCGTGATGTGATAATCGGTGCCCAGCGTGGCCGTCGCCTGGTTCCAGTCCGGGCCGTCGCTCATGGCGCGGCCGAAACCCGCTTCGCCTTCGAGCACGTCGAGCGAACCGGTGACGCCCTCGCGCGCGGCGAGGGCGGCGAGCAGGCCGGCTTCCGCGGCGTGGCCCGCGTGCAAGGGTTTGGACATCGAATCCATGCGAAAAGCCTGCTGCAGGCCGGCGGCGAACGTCGCAACCGTGGCGAGCGCGTGGGCGAAGCGCTTCGCGTCCAGGCCGTAGATGGCGGCCGCCGCGGCCGCCGCGCCGAAGCTGCCTATGGTGCCGGTGTTGTGCCAGTAGCGGTAATGCGCGCGGCCCATGGCCGCGCCGATGCGCGTGGAGATTTCATAGCCGATGATGACGCCGCGCAGAAACGCTTCGCCGCTGGCGCCGCTCTCCTCGGCCACGGCCAGGGCGGCCGCGATGGTCGGCGCGCCCGGATGGTAGATCGCATCGCGGTAGATGTCGTCCACCTCCATGGTGTGTGCGGCGCTGGCATTGATCAGGGCGGCGGTTCGCGCCGTGGCTTTGCGTCCGAGCGCGAGCGTGGCTCCGCCGCGGTCCAGGTCGGCGGCCAGGGCTTTCTCCAGCAACGTGGCCGGCGCCGATGCCGCGCCGGGCAGCAGCGCCGCGTACCAGTCGATCACCGCGCGCTTGGCGTGATGCAATACCTCGGCCGGAACCGGTCGCGCGCCAAAAGCCAGGGCAAATTCGGCGTAACGTTCTACTGTATGCACGTTGATTCGCCCGCGCCGGTCGGCGTCTCCACGCTAGGCCGTATAGCGGCAAAGCTGCGCAAGCTGCCCGGGCTCATGATGTTGTCTCTCCGATTTCAATTGCATGTGTGTTGCATGCGTGGTCTGCGCCGCGCATGGGCGTCAGTATAGACGCGGATGGCCTATCGCGTCGCCCGCCGTGCCGGCCCGCGCGCGTTGCGGATCCTCCCTGCCGACCCGGGCTGGCAGGCGCCTGGGGCATGGTCTAAACTAAAGGCCGCCCTTTGCGCAGGAGGACATCATGCAACTACGTGAAATACTCAGAATAAAAGGCAACCTGCTGGTCAGCATCGCACCCGAGGGCATGGTGAGCGACGGGGTCAGCGTCATGTCCGAGAAAGATATCGGCTCGCTGGTGGTGATGCACCAGGGGAGGCTGGTGGGCATGCTGACCTTTCGCGAAGTCCTGCAGGCTCTGCACAAAAACAAGGGCTCGGTCCAGGGCGTGCGCGTGGACGCGATCATGGTGAAGCATCCGCGGACCATGGAGCCGAACGTCGAAGTGGACGAGCTGCGCGCCGCGATGCTCGAGCACCACATTCGCTACATGCCGGTGGTGCAAGGCGAGACGCTGGTCGGCGTACTTTCGTTTCACGACGTGGCGCGGGCGGTGCTGGAGGAGCAGGCGTTCGAAAACCGCATGCTCAAGGGTTACATCAAGGACGCGCCAGCGTAGTCGCGCGATTCCGATAAATCCCCGCAGAAAATTTCTCGCGCTCTCGGGCGCCGTGGCGCTGGGCGCGGACGGGCTCGCGGCCTGGCGCGCCTGGTCCGACGCAAAACCAAGCACGAATCGCACGGGTTACTCTGGCGCGGCCGGCCGGGACGGAACAGGCGATATGCTAAACTCGACGCAGCATATACACGGGCGCAGCGATGTCTGGCAACACTCTGGGAAAACTGTTTTGCGTGACGTCCTACGGCGAGTCGCACGGCCCCGCCTACGGCTGCGTGGTGGACGGCTGTCCGCCCGGAATGGCGCTCTGCGCCGACGACATTCAGTTCGAACTTGATCGCCGCAAGCCCGGCACTTCGCGCCATGTGACGCAGCGGCGCGAGGCGGACTGCGTGGAAATTCTCTCGGGCGTATTCGAGGGCCGGACCACCGGCACGCCGATCGGACTGCTGGTGCGCAACGTCGACCAGAAGAGCAAGGACTACGGCAATATCGCCGAGAGTTTCCGCCCGGGCCATGCCGATTACACCTACTGGCAGAAATACGGCATACGCGATTATCGCGGCGGCGGCCGCGCCTCGGCGCGCGAGACCCTGGTGCGCGTCGCGGCGGGTGCGATCGCGAAGAAGTGGCTCAAGGAAAAATACGGCGTCACAGTCCGCGGTTATCTATCGCAACTCGGGCCGAACGCGATCGAACTCAAGGATTGGAGCGCAGTCGACAGGAATCCGTTTTTCGTACCGGACATGGCGGCGGTGCCGGCGCTTGAATCCTACATGGATGCGCTGCGCAAATCAGGCGATTCCTGCGGCGCGAAAATCACCGTCATCGCCGAAGGCGTTCCGGTGGGTTGGGGCGAGCCGGTGTACGACCGGCTGGACGCCGACATCGCCTACGCCATGATGGGCATCAATGCGGTGAAGGGCGTGGAAATCGGCGCAGGTTTCGCCTCGATCGAACAAATGGGCAGCGAGCATTCGGACGAGTTGACGCCGGACGGTTTCTTGTCCAACAACGCCGGCGGCATACTCGGCGGCATCTCCACCGGTCAGGACCTGCTGGTGAACCTGGCAATCAAGCCCACATCCAGCATCCGGCTCGCGCGCCGCTCGATCAACAAGAACGGTGACGCCGTGACCGTGGAAACCCACGGCCGCCATGACCCTTGCGTCGGCATCCGTGCGACACCCATCGCCGAAGCGATGCTGGCGCTGGTGCTGGCCGATCATGCACTCAGGCAGCGCGCGCAGAATGCCGACGTGCGCACACCGACGCCGAAAATCGCCGCGCACGTAAGCGATTCGACGGCCGGCGCGAAGCGCGCGGCTGAGCCGGTGGACAATCCCGACCCGGACGAGGCCTAGCCCGGATAGCGTTGGGCGCGGCCAAAAAAAGGCCCCCGCACAGCGGGGGCCTCAAGAGCAGAAACGAGCCAATCGCAGCGCATCCGGAGACACGCCACCCGATCCGAAGTGCGGCGCTCGATCAGGTCAGGGGAGGAGTTCCTGGCCCTTTCGCGCCCGCGCCGGCCCGCCACGGCGGACGCATCCCGGAGCTCGCTCCTGGGCCGGTTGCAACGGATTCAACACAGGCATGGCGGCGGTTCTTGCGCCGTGATCGCCTGGAAACAGCAGCCCGGCCGCAACCGGGCTGCGCCGATGTTATTTTGTGGTGACGGTGGTCGTGGTCTGATTGTTGTCGTTGGACGTGGACGCGGCCACGGCGACAGCGGCAACCGCCACGGCAGCGGCGATCATGCCTGCGGTAATGCCTCCGGCCGCTGCTGCGCCGGCGCCTGCCGCACCAGCCCCGCCCGCGCCGCCTGCGCCCGCAGTGCCGCCTTGTTGTTGCGTTTGTGCCATGGCGCTAGCGGCAACGAATGCCAATGCAACAAAAACCCCGAGCATTTTTTTCATGGTTCTCCTCCAGAATTAAGATGACTATCGAGCAATCGACGCTAAGGTCTTTTGCGGACGGCACAATGGTAACGACTTGAAGCCGGGAATAGAATCAACCAAACGGGCTGGTTGCAGGGGCGGCCGGCACGGGCGGCACTAGATCGAACGGTCTAGTGCCGCCCGTGCCGGCGCCGGCATCGACGGTGCGCAAGGAATCGGGAGATAGATGAGAGAAGTGGGCTATCCTGCAACTCGCGTCGCGGGCCCGGCGGCCGCTTCTTAACCCACAAGCCATTGACTATGAGCGTTCCGTACTGGCGCCTGTCCGCTTTCTACTTCGCCTATTTCGCCTACGTCGGCGCGAGCGCGCCGTATTTCAGTCTGTATCTGGCGTCCTTGGGACTGGCCGCGGCGCAGATCGGCGTGCTGCTCTCTTTAGGCTCGCTGACGCGGATTATCGGGCCCAACCTGTGGGGCTGGTGGGCCGACCGCACGCGGCGCCGCGCGCGCATCGTCTGCATTGCGCTGGGCCTGAGCAGTGTCTGCTATGTCGGTTTCTTCTTCGTTCGCTCGTTCTGGGGCTTGTTCGCGCTGCTGCTGGTCACCGGCTTTTTCTCCAGCGCCGCCATGCCGCTCACCGAGTCGCTGACCCTGGCCCACCTGCGCGGTGCGGTAAGCAGCTATGGGGCTATCCGACTGTGGGGCTCGGTCGGTTTCATTGTCACGGTGACGCTGGTCGGCTACGCGCTGGACCTGCTGCCGGTGGCGAGTCTCTTGTGGATGGTGCTCGCGACCTACGTGCTGAGCTGGGTCTGTGCGCTCGCGGTTCCGGACGCGCCTCCCGGCGCCGTGCACCCCGAGCCGGAACCGGTATGGAGTATTTTGCGCCGGCCGGAGGTGGCGGCGCTGCTCGGCGCCTGTTTCCTGATGAGCCTCGCGCATGGACCGCAGTATGCGTTCTTCTCTCTGTATCTCGTCGACCACGGCTATAGCAAGGCTGCGGTAGGCTGGATGTGGAGCCTGGGCGTGGTCGCGGAAATCGCCGTGTTCATGCTGATGCCTGCCATGATGCGGCGCTATTCGATCTCGGCCATACTGCTCGCGTGTTTCGCCGCGGCGGCGGTGCGTTTTCTGATGATAGGTTGGGGCGTGGAATCCGCGCCGGTGCTGTTCGCCGCGCAACTGTTGCACGGGCTGACTTTCGGCGCACACCATGCCGCTGCGGTCACGGCGATCCATCGCTGGTTCGAGGGCGCGCATCAGGTGCGCGGGCAGGCGATCTATCTGTCGGTGTCTTTCGGCGCGGGCGGGGTGCTGGGCAGCGCGCTCTCAGGCCTGGGATGGGATAGCATCGGCCCGGCCTGGACCTTCAGCGCCGCGGCGTTGGCCGCGCTGGCGGGTTACGCACTGGTGCATTGGAAAGTAAAGCCCGCGCGCATTTAAGCCCTGCGCGCTCGATCGCGCACCGCGTTTCGGTTTCATTTCCCGCTCCAAACCTCTGTTTTTTGTGGCATAATTTTCATTTTTCCAGCGCGATTCCGGATTATGCCGCAAACCCTGTACGACAAGCTTTGGGCCAGCCACGTAGTGCACACGGAGGCGGATGGCACCGCGCTGCTCTACATCGACCGCCATCTGGTGCATGAAGTCACCAGCCCGCAGGCATTCGAAGGCCTGAGGCTGGCCGGGCGCAAGCCCTGGCGCGTCGATTCCATCGTCGCCACGGCCGATCACAACACCCCCACGACGGACTGGAACGAGGGCATCAAGGATCCGATCTCGCGGCTGCAGGTCGAAACGCTGGACGCGAACATTCGCGAATACGGCGCGAAAGCGTATTTTCCGTTCCTCGACAAGCGTCAGGGCATCGTGCATGTCATCGGCCCGGAGCAGGGCGCGACGCTGCCGGGCATGACGGTGGTGTGCGGCGATTCGCATACCAGCACGCACGGCGCCTTCGCCTGCCTGGCGCATGGCATCGGCACCTCGGAAGTCGAGCACGTGATGGCGACCCAGTGCCTGGTGCAAAACAAAATGCAGAACATGCTGGTCGCAGTGGAAGGGCCGCTCGCGCGCGGCGTCACCGCCAAGGACGTCGCGCTCGCGGTCATCGGCAGAATAGGCACCGCCGGCGGCACCGGCTGTGCCGTCGAGTTTGCCGGCAGCAGCATCCGCGCCCTGAGCATGGAAGGCCGCATGACCTTGTGCAATATGGCGATCGAAGCGGGCGCGCGTGCCGGCATGGTGGCTGTGGACAACACCACCATCACCTATCTCAAGGGGCGGCCGTTCGCCCCCACCGGCGAGAACTGGAACCGCGCCGTGGCGTACTGGCGCACGCTCGCCTCCGACGAAGGCGCGCAATTCGACCGCGTCGTGCGGCTGGACGCGCGCGACATCGGACCCCAGGTCACCTGGGGCACGTCGCCGGAAATGGTGATGCCGGTGGATGGGCGCGTACCCGACCCGGACAAGGAGAAGGATCCGACCCGGCGCGAAGGAATGGAGCGTGCGCTGATCTACATGGGGCTGAAGCCGAACACGCGCATCGAGGACATACGCTTGGACAAGGTGTTCATCGGTTCCTGCACCAACTCGCGCATCGAGGATCTGCGCGCCGCGGCAGCGGTGGTGCGCGGCAAGCGCGTCGCCGCCAATATCCGTCTGGCGCTGGTGGTGCCGGGTTCGGGCCTGGTGAAAGCCCAGGCCGAGAAGGAGGGGCTGGACCGCGTGTTCCGCGAGTCCGGGTTCCAGTGGCGCGAGCCGGGTTGCTCCATGTGCCTCGCGATGAACGCCGACCGTCTGGAAGCGGGCGAGCGTTGCGCCTCGACCTCGAATCGCAATTTCGAAGGCCGCCAGGGCGCAGGCGGCCGCACCCATCTGGTCAGTCCGGAAATGGCGGCGGGTGCTGCGATCGCCGGACATTTTGTCGACGTACGCAATTGGAAATAATGGAGACATCTGTGGGCAAAGCAAACATCGTGCTTCTCGTGTTGGCCGCGGCGTTCGTGCTCGGCGGCTGCAACACCGTAGAGGGCGTGGGCAAGGACCTCAAGCAGGGCGGCGCAGCGATCGAGCGTGCGGCGAAGAAATAGCGTATGGAAAAATTTACCGTACTCAACGGAATTGTGGCGCCGCTGGACCGAGCCAATGTCGACACCGACGCCATCATCCCCAAGCAGTTCCTGAAGTCGATCAAGCGCTCGGGTTTCGGCCCCAATCTGTTCGACGCCTGGCGTTACAAGGACGTGGGCGAACCGGGCATGGACAACTCGAAACGCGCGCTCAATCCGGATTTCGTGCTGAATCAGGCGCGCTACAAAGGCGCGAGCATACTGCTGGCGCGCAAGAATTTCGGCTGCGGCTCCAGCCGCGAGCACGCGCCCTGGGCGCTTGAGGACTACGGCTTTCGCGCCGTCATCGCGCCGTCTTTCGCCGACATCTTCTACAACAACTGCTTCAAGAACGGTCTGTTGCCGATCGTGCTCAGCGAATTGCGCGTCGACAATCTGTTCCACGAGGTCAATGCCTTCCCCGGCTATAAGCTGACGGTCGATCTGGAACGGCAGTTGGTCATCACTGCTGACGGCGCGACGCAGATCGCATTCGACGTCGATGCGCACAGGAAACATTGCCTGTTGAACGGTTTCGACGACATCGGACTGTCGCTGCTGCATGCCGACAAGATCCGCGCGTTCGAAGAGCGCCGTCGCCTGGAACAGCCGTGGCTGTTCGGCTGATGGCTTTTGGAGGCCGATTCGGAATCATCGAAATGGCGCAGGAAGCAGGGACGCATGAGGGGATCGGTCTCCTCGTTTTGAAACGAGCTATCAGAGTGAAAAAATGAAAATTGCGGTACTTCCCGGCGACGGGATCGGAAGCGAAATTATTGCGCAGGCGGTCAAAGTGCTGGGCGCGCTGGCCAAAGACGGCCTCAAGCTGGAAATCGAACACGCGCCGGTGGGCGGCACGGCTTACGACACGGCCGGGGACCCTCTGCCACCGGCCACGCTGAAGCTCGCGCGCGATGCCGACGCCATCCTGTTCGGTGCGGTGGGTGGCTGGCAGTATGACCAACTGCCGCGGGCAAAGCGTCCGGAGCAGGCGATTCTGGGCTTGCGCAAGGAACTGGGCCTGTTTGCCAATCTGCGCCCGGCCAAGGTGTTTCCGGAACTTGTCGAAGCGTCGACGCTGCGTGCGGAGGTGGTGTCGGGGATGGATATCCTGATCCTGCGCGAACTCACCGGCGACATCTATTTCGGTCAGCCGCGCGGGATGCGCAAACTCGAGAACGGGGAGCGCGAGGGTTTCGACACCATGCGCTACAGCGAATCCGAAGTCCGGCGCATCGCCCATGCGGGCTTTCGCGCGGCGATGAAGCGTTCGAAAAAGCTGTGTTCGGTGGACAAGTGCAACGTGCTGGAAACTTCGCAGTTGTGGCGCGAGGTCGTGATCGAAGTGGCGCGGGAATACCCGGCCGTCGAGCTGTCGCACATGTACGTCGACAACGCCGCAATGCAGCTGCTGCGCGATCCGCTGCAATTCGATGTCATGGTCACCGGCAACCTGTTCGGCGACATCCTGTCCGACGAGGCCTCGATGCTCACCGGTTCGATCGGTATGCTGCCCTCGGCCTCGCTCGACGCGAACAACAAGGGCTTGTACGAGCCGATCCACGGGTCGGCGCCGGACATTGCGGGCAAGAATCTGGCGAATCCTCTGGCGACCATACTCTCGGCGGCGATGATGCTGCGCTACAGTTTCAATCAGGATCAGGCGGCGGACCGCATCGAAGCCGCGGTGGCCAGGGTATTGGCGCGTGGGCTGCGCACGGCCGACATCCACCGGACCGGGACGCAGAGGGTCGGCACTGTGCAAATGGGCGACGCCGTGGTGGCGGCACTGTGACCGCGGAAGTCGCGCGGAAACCTTCAAACGCGCGCGCCCTGTCCCGTTGCTTGAAACAGGGATTTTCCTCGGATGCAGACTCCCCGTTTGCTACCGGGGGATCCGTCTTAGGGATTAGAATTCGAATGTTCATATCAGGAAGATTGTCATGAAAAAAATTGGTTTTGTAGGCTGGCGCGGCATGGTGGGCTCGGTGCTGATGGAGCGCATGCGCGCGGAACACGATTTCGCGCTCATCGCGCCGGTGTTTTTCACCACATCCAATGTCGGCGGCAAGGGGCCCGACGAGAGCAAGGAGCCGCTAAAGGATGCAAAATCCATCGCCGATCTGAAACAGATGGATGCGATCGTCACCTGCCAGGGCGGCGACTATACCAATGAAATTTACCCGAAACTGCGCGCCGCCGGCTGGAGCGGTTACTGGATAGACGCGGCTTCGGCGCTGCGCATGAAGAATGACGCGGTCATCATTCTCGATCCGGTGAATATGCAAGTGATCAAGCAGGCGCTTGCGCGCGGCGTGAAAGACTATATCGGCGGCAACTGCACCGTGAGCCTGATGCTGATGGCGTTGCACGGCCTGTTCAGGGAAGACCTGATCGAGTGGATGACGGCGATGACCTATCAGGCCGCCTCGGGCGCCGGCGCGCAGAACATGCGCGAACTGCTCGCCCAGATGGGCGCGGCGCACGCTTCGGCCGGCGCGCTGCTGGCGGACCCGGCGTCCGCGATTCTGGAAATAGACCGCCGCGTGGCCGCTACGTTGCGCAGCGACGCGTTGCCGAAGGAGCATTTCGGCGCGGCGCTCGCCGGCAGTTTGATCCCCTGGATCGACAAGCAGATGGACAACGGTCAGAGCCGCGAGGAGTGGAAAGGCCAGGCTGAAGGCAACAAGATACTCGGTCGCGAGCGCGAGCCGATCCCGATCGACGGCTTGTGCGTGCGCATCGGCGCAATGCGCTGCCACAGCCAGGCCCTTACGATCAAGCTCAAGCGCGACCTGCCGCTCGCCGAGATCGAGTCCATTCTCGCCTCGGCGAATGACTGGGTGAAAGTGATCCCGAATACCCGCGAGGCGAGCATACGCGAGCTTACGCCCGCGACCGTCACCGGCAGCCTGAGCGTGCCCGTGGGGCGCCTGCGCAAGCTCAACATGGGTGGTCAGTATCTGTCCGCGTTTACCGTGGGCGATCAGCTGCTGTGGGGCGCGGCCGAGCCTTTGCGCCGCATGTTGCGCGTCCTGCTTGCCGAGGAAGCCGTTGGGTGACGCCGTAAGCGTTGCCGGCAAACGTCAGGAGAGGGGCGAGCGCGCTGGTCGAATGCTGATTTTTGGTTGAAAAATATCCGTCTTGAGCCGCTTTCATGACAAGAAAGATTAGCTTGCAAGGCTAAAGCTATGATGTTAATTTAGTTAGTCCACAAACGTCTTCAGGGGTGGAAGGTGGGTAAATCCGTCATAAAAACAAGTGCGTTGGCTTTGGCGCTTCTGCTGCTGCCATCGCTGGCACTCGCTGCGGGCCTGGGTAAGCTGACTGTATTTTCCGGTCTGGGACAGCCCTTGAAGGCCGAGATCGAACTCCTCGCTTTGCAAAAGGGCGAGGCAGAAAACATCAGCGTGCGCCTTCCGCCGGTGGAAGCGTTTCGCAAAGCCAACATCGAGTACGGCGGCGCACTTCTGTCCGTCAAGTTCGGTGTACAGCAGCGCGGCGAGGACCACTATGTCGTAGTCCTCAGTTCGGCGCAGCCGATCAACGAACCCTTCCTCGATATGCTGGTGGAATTGGACTGGACCACCGGTCGGTTGGTGCGCGAATATACTTTTTTACTCGACCCTCCAGAATACAAGGCGCCGCAGCCTGCGATGGCGACGCCGGCCGCCCCTGCAATCAAGTCCGTGGAAATGCCCAAGCAACCGGAGTCGGCGGCCCGAGCCCCGATCGCGGAACGGCCGCTCGCACCCGCGCCGATGGCGCCCAGGGCGGGACCCAAGGCGGCGACGCCCAAGGATGCCACCCCCAAGGCGAGCAAGAGCTATCAAGTGAAGCAGGGCGATACGCTGACCAAAATCGCCAACGCCAACAAGTCGGACGGCGTGAGTTTGCAGCAGATGCTGATCGCCTTGTACCGCAGCAATGCCGATGCATTCGATGGCGAAAACATCAACCGGATGCGCGCCGGAAAGATTCTGAACATTCCGAGCGCCGACACGGTGGCGGCGGTGGACCAGGACGAGGCGACGCGTACGGTGCTGGCGCAGGCCGCGGATTTCAATGCCTATCGGCGCAAACTGGCTGCTGCGGTGGCTGCCGCGCCGGAGCGCGCAGACAAGCGCAGCCAAAGCGCAAGCGGGAAGATAACCGCCAAGGCTGAGGACAAGCCGGCCGCGGCCAAGGACGCGAAGGACCAACTCAAGCTCTCGAAGGCGGAGCAGCCGGGCAAACCCGGCGCCAAACAAAGCGCGCAGGGCTTGCAGGAAGATCTGTTCGCGAAAGAGAAGGAACTCAAGGAAGCGAACGAGCGCATCGCGCTGCTCGAGAAGAACGTGCAGGACATGCAGAAGTTGCTCGAACTCAAGAGCCGGTCCGGTGCGCAATTGCAGCAGCAAGCGGCCAAGGCCGTCGAACCAGCGAAGGCGCCGGCCGCCGTAAAGGCCCCGGAGCCGGTTAAGGCAACGGACACGGCTAAAGCGCCGGAGCCGCCCAAGGCCCCTGAACCGGCGAAAGCCGCAGGCATCGACAAGCCCGCCCCCGCAGCGGCCGCGCCCAAAGCGCCGCCCAAGAAAGTGGTCGCTCCGCCGCCGCCACCGCCCGAGCCTAGTCTGATCGACGAAATTCTCAGCAACGAACTCGCCCTCTATGGCGGCGGCGGTTTCCTGCTGCTGCTGTTTGGCGGCTATGCCTATTACGCATGGAAGCGCAAGAAGACCCTGCAGCAAATGGAAAGCAGTGTCATGGGTGCGCCGGGCTTGGTGACGGATTCCGTGTTCGGCAGCGCCGGCGGCGCCAAGATCGATACCGGGCCCAGCGAAATTCAAAGCGAATTCAGCCAAGGCGAAGCCGCGGCGGCGATAGAGGCCGAGGAAGTCGATCCCATTGCGGAAGCCGATGTGTACATGGCCTACGGCCGGGATGCGCAGGCCGAGGAAATCCTCAAGGATGCACTCGTCAAGAATCCCTCGCGCCAGCCGATACGCGCAAAATTGCTGGAAATCTACGCCAACCGCAAGGATCCGAAAGCATTCGAGGCAGTCGCCGCGGAAATCCACGCCGCGACCAATGGCGAAGGTGCCGAGTGGGAAAAAGCGGTTACCCTGGGCTTGCAGCTCGATCCAGAAAATCCGCTCTATGGGGGCAAGGCTGGCGAGGGCGGGGCCGAAGCGCTCGCCGATACGCAGACCGTTGCACAGGGCGAAGCCGCGCCGGATCTGGTGCTGGACATGGGCGGCGAGCCGGAAGCGTCGCCGGGCCTGGACTTTGATCTGGGCCTGAGCGAGGAGGCAGCGCCCGCCGGAGCTGCTCAGCCCGAGCCCGCGCCGGAAAGCGCGGCCGCACCGGCCGACGTCACTGCCGATCTTGGTTTCGATCTGGATCTGGGCGGCGGCGCGGAGAGCAAGCCCGAGGCCGCGCCGGCACAAGCGGCGGCGGAGGCTGCCGCGCTCAGCGCGCCCAGCCTGGAGAGCGGTACGGCCCAGGCTCCCGCCGATGCGGTGTCGTCCATAGATTTCGATTTTGAACTCCCCGGTACCGGAACGGCCGCGGAGCCGGCGCCGGCCGCGCCCGAGATTCCTGCACCGGAAACCCCGGCGGCCGCTGCCGAAGGTGGCGGCGGCATCGACTTCGATTTCAATCTGGATCTGCCGCCGCAGAAGGAAGAAGAGCCGTCCGCGCCGCTGGACCTGTCCTCGATCAGCCTAGATCTGGGTGCGCCGGGCGAGGCCGCGCCGGCGCAAGACGCGCACTGGCAGGAGGTGGCGACCAAGCTCGATCTGGCCAAAGCCTATCAGGAGATGGGCGACAAGGACGGGGCGCGCGAACTGCTCGACGAAGTGCTGAAGGAGGGCGATCCGGCGCAGCAGCAGCAGGCGCAGAGCATGCTCACCGCCCTGGGCTGATACAGCGGAGCTTGAAAAAACCCCGGGCGCGCCCGGGGTTTTGTTTTAGTGGACCACGTAAACCTCGTCGGCGCCGTTAGGCTGCCCGTTCTTCGTGCAGCGCCTCGATACAGGCGCTACGGACTCAACCATGAAAATCGCAATCGGCATAGAGTACGACGGCAGCAGCTTTAACGGCTGGCAATCGCAGCCCTCGGGCAATACCGTTCAGGACAAACTCGAGAGCGCGCTTGCCTCGGTCGCCGGCGAGCGGATCCGGCTCGTCGCGGCTGGCCGCACCGATACCGGAGTACACGCAATGGCGCAGGTGGCACATTTCGAAACCTCGGCAGTGCGCCCGGTGTCGGCCTGGGTGCGCGGCGTCAATGCCTTTCTGCCGGACGCCGTAGCGGTGCAATGGGCCACGCCCGTGCCCGAGGACTTCAGTGCGCGCTATTCGGCGGCTGCCCGCACCTATCACTACGTCCTCTACAACCATCCGGTGCGGCCGGCGCTGCTCCATGGCAAAGTCGGCTGGTTCCATCTGCCCCTCGATTCTGCGGCGATGCGCGCTGCGGCGGACCAGCTTGCGGGCGAGCACGATTTCAGCGCCTTTCGCTCCAGCGAATGCCAGGCGAAGAGCCCGGTGCGGACCTTGCGCCCCTGCGCCATCAAGCAGGGCGGGGCGCATTTCAGATTCGAATTCACGGCCAATGGCTTCCTGCATCACATGGTGCGCAATATCGTCGGCTGCCTGGTTTCAGTGGGCAAGGGCAAGCATCCGCCGGCCTGGCTGGCCGAGGTCCTGGCGAGCCGGGACCGCCGCCAGGCGGCGCCTACGTTTTCCCCGGCGGGCTTGTATCTTGCGGCGGTCGAATACGCGCCGGAATGGAACTTGCCTGCGTTCGAGCCTAAACTGATCTTCCCCCCGGAGCAGGTGCGGGTGTGAGGACGCGCATAAAAATCTGCGGTATCACCAGGGCGGAGGATGCGTGCGTCGCGGTGGAATCCGGCGCAGATGCCATCGGCCTGGTGTTCTACCCGCCCAGTCCACGCAACGTCAGCCTGGAACAGGCGCGCGCGATCATTGCTGTCATTCCCCCGTTCGTCACCATCGTCGGGCTGTTCGTCGATCCGGCGCCGGATCAGGTCGAGTCGGTGCTCCGCGCGTGCTCCCTCGGACTGCTGCAATTTCATGGCGACGAGGCGCCCGGATTCTGCAGCGGATTCGGTCTGCCCTATATCAAGGCCGCGCGGGTCAGGCCGGATTCCGATTTGGTACAATATCTGTCACCCTATCACGCGGCGAGTGGTTGGCTTTTGGACGCCTACCATGACCGGCTTTATGGCGGCACCGGCGCGTCGTTCGACTGGAAACTGATACCGCGCGATTTGGCCAGACCCGTCATACTCTCGGGCGGACTCACGCCGGAGAACGTCGGTGCGGCGGTACGCCAGGTCAAGCCCTGGGCGGTGGACGTGTCCAGCGGTGTGGAATCGGCCAAGGGAATCAAAGACGCCGCAAAAGTTGCGGCATTCATCGCGGGAGTCAGGAATGAAAATGCATGACCTGCCAGACAGCCACGGGCATTTCGGGCCCTACGGCGGGGTATTCGTAGCCGAAACCCTGGTCCAGGCACTGGACGAACTTCGGATCGCCTACGAAAAATATCGCATCGATCCGGAATTCATCGCCGAGTTCCGTTACGACCTCAAGCACTACGTCGGACGTCCAAGTCCGGTGTATCACTGCAAGCGTTGGTCGGACCTGCTCGGCGGCGCGCAGATTTACCTCAAGCGCGAAGACTTGAACCATACCGGCGCCCACAAGATCAACAACACGCTGGGGCAGGCCATGCTTGCGCGGCGCATGGGCAAGCCGCGCATCATCGCCGAAACCGGAGCCGGCATGCACGGCGTGGCCTCGGCGACGGTGGCGGCGCGCTATGGGCTGGAATGCGTGGTCTACATGGGTTCGGAGGACATCCGGCGCCAGGCGGCCAACGTCCACCGCATGAAAATCCTCGGCGCCAGCGTGGTGCCGGTCGAATCCGGTTCGAAGACCCTGAAAGACGCGCTGAACGAAGCCATGCGCGATTGGGTCACCAATATCCAGAACACCTATTACATCATCGGTACGGTCGCCGGGCCGCATCCCTACCCGATGATGGTGCGCGATTTTCAGTCGGTGATCGGCGAGGAATGCCTCGAGCAGATGCCTGAGCTCACCGGACGCCAGCCCGATGCGGTGATTGCCTGTGTCGGCGGCGGCTCCAATGCGATGGGCATTTTCTATCCCTATATCCCGGTCGAGGGCGTACGCCTGATAGGCGTCGAGGCCGCTGGCCTGGGTCTGGCCAGCGGCAAACACGCCGCGTCCCTGACCGCCGGACGGCCCGGCGTGCTGCACGGCAATCGGACTTATCTGTTGCAGGATGCAAATGGTCAGATCATAGAGACCCATTCGATCTCCGCCGGCCTGGACTATCCGGGCGTGGGGCCCGAGCACGCCTGGCTGAAGGACAGCGGGCGCGCCGAGTACGCCACCATCACCGACGACGAAGCGCTCAAGGCGTTTCACGACCTGTGCCACTACGAGGGCATCATTCCTGCGCTCGAATCGAGTCACGCCCTGGCGCATGCGGCGAAGATCGCGCCGGGCATGGCAAAGGACAAGATCCTGCTGGTGAATCTGTCCGGTCGCGGCGACAAGGACATGCACACCGTGGCCGAGAAATCCGGCCTCAAGTTCTGATCCGGGTACCGATGAGCGTGCTGCTTTACAACGAAGATGCCCTGCGCGGGATCGACCGCGTGGCCGACGCGTCCGTCGACCTGGTCATCGCCGATCCGCCCTATGGCCTGGGCAAGGACTACGGCAACGATTCGGATCGCCTGGACGCGCACGAATATCTAGACTGGAGCCGGCGCTGGATAGACGCGGTGGTGCCCAAGCTCAAGCCCAGCGGCAGCCTGTACGTGTTTCTTACCTGGCAGCACAGCCCGGAAGTGTTCAGCTACTTCAAGACCCGGCTCGCGATGGTCAACGAAATCATCTGGGACCGCAGGGTGCCGAGCATGGGCGGCAGCACGCGCAAGTTCTCCTCGGTGCACGACAACATCGGTTTCTTCGTCAAGTCGCGCGACTATTATTTCAATGTTGACGCGGTGCGCATTCCCTACGACGCTGAAACCAAGAAAGCGCGCACGCGTTCCATTTTCGTCGGCAAGAAGTGGCTGGAAGTGGGCTACAACCCGAAGGACGTATGGAGCGTATCGCGACTGCATCGACAACACGGCGAGCGCGAGGATCATCCGACGCAAAAGCCGCTGGAAATCGTCGAGCGCATGGTGCGCGCGAGTTGCCCTGCGGCAGGCACCGTGCTCGATCCCTTTATGGGCAGCGGAACTTCGGCCGTGGCTGCGCTGCGCAACGGGCGCAACTTCATCGGCTTCGAACTCAACTCCGATTATTTCGCCATTGTCGAAAAGCGTATCTCCCAGGCGCAGGGCGCAGCGAAAGCGGCGCGGCGCGAAGCGGCCGGTCTTACTTCTGTACTGTGAAATCCTGATGTCACGCATCCAGAGCGTATTCGAACAACTCGCCGCGCGCCGTCGCACGGCGCTGATTCCGTTTGTCACCGCGGGCGATCCCGACCCCGGCGCGACCGTGGCGCTGATGCACGCGCTGGTCGAGTCCGGCGCGGACGTGCTCGAACTCGGCGTGCCGTTTTCAGACCCGATGGCCGACGGCCCGGTCATCCAGCGCGCCAGCGACCGCGCGCTGAAGCACGGCGTCGGCCTGGACCGGGTGCTCGCCTTCGTGCGGGAATTTCGCGCGACGAATCAGGCCACGCCGGTGGTGCTGATGGGCTACGCCAATCCGATCGAGGCGATGGGCGCCGAGCGCTTTGCGCAGGAGGCGCAGCAAGCGGGCGTGGACGGGGTGCTGGTGGTCGACTATCCGCCGCAGGAGTGCGAGTCCTTCGCCCCTCTGCTGCGCCGCCACGGCATGGACTTGATTTTTCTGCTCGCGCCGACCACGAGCGACAAGCGCATCGCCGAGGTCGTCAGGCTTGCCAGCGGCTATCTGTATTACGTTTCGCTCAAAGGCGTTACCGGGGCCGGGCACCTCGATCTTGGCGGCGTGGCCGAGCGGATTCCCCATATCCGGCGCGAGACCAAGCTGCCGGTAGGCGTGGGCTTCGGCATCCGCGATGCCGCCACGGCCCAGGCTGTCGCGCAGTTTGCCGATGCGGTGGTCATAGGCAGCGCCATCATCCAGCAGATGGAGGCCGCGCCGGACGGAGAGCAGGTGCTGTACGCGAGCAGATTCGTGCAGGGTATACGCGCAGCGCTGGATGCAAAATGAACTGGTTGCAGAAGCTGCTGCCGCCCAAGATCAACCGCTCGATCGGCCCGAGCAAACGCGCCGTGCCCGAAGGACTGTGGATCAAGTGCGCGTCCTGCGACGCGGTGCTGTACGCCACCGACTTGGAAAAGAATCTCAACGTTTGTCCGAAATGCGGCTACCACAACCGTCTTTCGGGACGCGCCCGCATCGACATGCTGCTCGACCCGGAGGGCCGTTTCGAGATAGGCGCCGAAGTGCTGCCGGTGGACAGCCTGAAGTTCAAGGACAGCAAGCGCTATGTCGACCGCCTCGAGGAAGCGCGGCGCCAGTCCGGGGAGACCGACGCCCTGATCGTGATGCAAGGCGCGATCAAGAACATCCCGCTGGTCGCGGCGGTATTCGAGTTCGAATTCATGGGCGGATCGATGGGCTCGGTAGTGGGCGAGCGCTTCGTGCGCGGCGTGCAGGTGTGCGTAGAGCAGAATCTGCCGTTCGTCTGCTTCACCGCCTCCGGCGGCGCGCGCATGCAGGAAGGCCTGTTGTCGCTGATGCAAATGGCCAAGACCACGGCCGTGCTGACGCAGCTTGCGGCGCGCAAGCTGCCTTTTATTTCGGTGCTTACTGATCCGACCATGGGCGGCGTGTCGGCGAGCTTCGCCATGCTGGGCGATGTGATCGTCGCCGAGCCCAAGGCGCTGATCGGCTTCGCCGGGCCGCGCGTGATCGAGCAGACCGTGCGCGAGAAATTGCCCGAAGGCTTTCAGCGCGCCGAATTCCTGATGGAAAAAGGTGCCATCGACATGATCGTCGACCGGCGCCAGATGCGCGACCGGCTGGCGCAGCTGATCACGCTGTTGATGCGTATTCCACCTGAGAATTCCTGAATCGATCCCCGGCCAGCCGGAGATTTTGGACTTCGGCCCGCGTGCAGGCCGCCGCGGTGACATCGGATTTATCAGCTGCAACTATATCGTCCGCTAGCCTATGACCCATACTCAGCCCACGGATCTGGCCGGCTGGCTAGCTTACATCGAGCAGCAGCATCCGCAGGCCATCGCGCTCGGATTGGACCGGGTCGAGCGCGTTCGCGCCGCAATGGGTCTGGCGCCGGGCGTGCCGGTGATCACCGTCGCCGGCACCAACGGCAAGGGGTCGACCTGCGCCCTGCTGGAAGCCATGCTCGCGGCCGCCGGCTACCGCGTCGGTCTGTATACCTCGCCGCACCTGCTGCGCTACAACGAACGGGTGCGCATCGCCGGGCGCGAAGCCGGTGACGCGAAGCTGGCCGCAGCGTTTGCTCGCGTCGAGGCCGCGCGGACCGATTTGGCCGGCGACACGCGCCTGACTTATTTCGAATTCGGCACGCTTGCCGCAGTGGATCTGTTTCTGCGCAGCGCCGTCGATGTGCTGGTGCTCGAAGTCGGCATGGGCGGACGCCTGGACGCAGTGAATGTCTTTGATGCCGATTGCGCCATCGTCACCAGCATTGGCCTGGATCACATGGATTATCTCGGCGCGACGCGCGAGGCCATCGGTCATGAAAAGGCCGGCATTTTCCGCGCCGGCAAGCCGGCAGTGGTCGCCGATCCGGTGGCGCCGGCGTCGGTGCTGGCCCACGCGCGCGCCGTCGGGGCCAAGCTGCTGCGTTTCGGGCACGAGTTCGGCTACGACACCGAGGGCGAACAGTGGCTATTCCGGGGGGCGGCGGGAAAGAGCGCCGGGTTGCCCTACCCGGCGCTGCGCGGACGCACGCAGTTGCGAAATGCGAGCGCGGCGCTGGCGGCGCTGGAAGCGCTGAGCGCACGCTTGCCCGTATCAATACGCCATGTGCGCCAAGGTCTGGTCGCGGCCGAATTGCCGGGGCGGTTTCAGCTGCTGCCCGGGCGCCCCGCCTTGGTACTGGACGTAGCGCACAACCCGCAGGCGGCCGAAGTGCTGGCGCAGAATCTGTCCGATCTCGGGCCTTGCTCAGGCACGACGGCGGTATTCGGCATGCTGCGCGACAAGGACATCGCCGGTGTGGCGAGCGCGCTGGCAGGACACATAGACCGGTGGTTCGTCTGCACCCTGCCGCCGCCACGCGGCGCGCAGGCGGCGGAATTGGCGCAGTCGCTGCGGCAGGCGGGCGTCGGCGCGGTGCGCGAGTTCGAAAATCCGGCGCTAGCCTATGCGGCTGCCTGTAGCGACTGCGCCGAAAATGATAGAATTGTAGCGTTCGGATCGTTTCACACCGTGGCCGACGTAATCGCCGCCAGGAGAGCGTCTGAATAGACGTTTCAGCGTGGGCGGCCTGGCGCTGGAGTCGGCCATGAACCGGCGTATCCGCGCATTTTTGTAACGAACTCTAAGGCCTAGATGGCGGCAAGCGAAGAAGCGCTGCAACTGAAACGGCGAGCCCGGCGCCGCCTCGTCGGCGCCGTCGCCCTGGTGACCTTCGTGGTCATCATTCTGCCGCTCATTCTGGACAAGGAACCCGGTCCGGCCGGACCGCCGCTCAGCGTGCAGATACCGAGTCAGGAAGCCGGCGGTTTCAATGCCCGCATAGCGTCGCCCGCGCCGGATGTGGCCGCCGCGCCCGCACCCGCAGCCGAGAAGAAAGCAGAGACTGCTGCAGCCAAAGCCGTGCCGCCTGCGGTCAATGCCGCCTCCCCCGCTGCCAAGGTGGAGCCGGCAGCGCCCCCCGAGTCCGCCAAAGCCCCGCCCGAGCCCACCAAAGCGCCGACAGAGCCCGTAAAAGCACCGGTCAAGGCCGATGAGGCGCTGGCGCATGCCGTGCTGAACGATCAAGTCTGGGTCGTCAGCCTCGACGCCTTCTCCGACAAGAAAAATGTAACCCAGCTGAGGAACAGGCTTACCGCTGCGGGGGTAAAGTCCTATACTGAGCCGGTCAAGACCAGCAAGGGCGAATTGACGCGCGTGCGTGCCGGGCCTTTTGCGAGCAAGCAAGCCGCCGAGAAGGCTAGAACCAAGCTGGCCGCGATGGGGCTCAAGCCGGGCGCCGTCGTGAGCCGATGACGTGGTTCGACTATGCGGTAGTCGCCATCGTCGGACTGTCGGTGCTGTTGGCGGTGTTTCGCGGGGTAGTGAGAGAAATTGCCGCCCTGGCGGGCTGGGCGGCGGCGCTGATCCTGTCGGGGATGTTCGCGCAGGACCTGGCGCAGTGGTTGCCGGCGAGTTTGTCGCACTTGCTGCGGGCGGTCGTTGCCTACCTGGTGATTTTCCTGGGTGTGCTGCTGCTCTCCGGATTGACCGGCTTGCTGCTGGCTAAGCTGTTTCGCGCTGTAGGTTTGGGTTTCACCGACCGCGCCGTGGGCGCCTTGTTCGGGCTGGTGCGCGGTGCGGTGATTGTGTTTGTCGGGGTAATGTTCGCCGGGTTGACGAGCTTGCCGAAAGAGCCGTTCTGGCGCGAAGCGGTGCTGTCCGGGCCGGTTGAAACCGCAGTGCTGGCCGCCAGACCGGCACTGCCCAAAGACTTGGCGCAACGTATCCGTTACAGGTGAGACCATGTGCGGGATTCTCGGTGTAGTGGCAAGAACTCCGGTCAACCAGTTGCTCTACGACGGGCTGCTGGTGCTGCAGCATCGCGGCCAGGACGCGGCGGGGATTGCCACCTCGGAGGGGCAGACCTTCCACATGCACAAGGGCGGGGGCCTGGTGCGCGACGTGTTCCATACCCGCAACATGCGCACCCTGCACGGCAACATGGGCATCGCCCACTGCCGTTATCCGACCGCAGGCTCGCCTTCGAGCGCCGCCGAAGCGCAACCGTTCTACGTCAATTCGCCCTTCGGCATCGTCCTCGGCCACAACGGCAACCTCACCAATTCCGAAAGCCTGAAGCAGGAGATGTTCCGCCAGGACCTGCGCCACATCAACACGAATTCGGACTCCGAAGTGCTGCTGAACGTGCTGGCGCACGAATTGCAGGAGGCGTCCACCAACTACAAGCTCGACCCGCAGATCATTTTTACCGCCGTGGCTGCGGTGCACCGGCGCTGCCGCGGCGCCTATGCGGTAGTGGCGATGATTGCGGGCTACGGCCTGCTCGCTTTTCGCGACCCCTACGGCATACGCCCGCTGGTGATCGGCCGCGTCGACACCGGCAAGGGCTACGAATATCTGGTGGCGTCGGAATCGGTGGCCCTGGACACGCTGGGATTCCAGATCGTGCGCGACGTTGCGCCGGGAGAGGCCGTTTTCATCGATGAAGACGGCAATTTCTTCAGCCGCCAGTGCGCCGTAAAAACTTCGCTCAATCCCTGCATTTTCGAATATGTCTACCTCGCGCGCCCGGATTCGCTCATGGACGGGGTGTCGGTGTACGAAACGCGGCTGCACATGGGCGAGCAGCTGGCGGCGAAAATCAGGACGCAGTACGCGCATCTGGACATCGACGTGGTGATTCCGATTCCGGATTCCAGCCGGCCCAGCGCGATGCAGCTCGCCCTGAACCTGGGTTTGTCTTACCGCGAAGGTTTCGTCAAGAACCGCTACATCGGCCGCACTTTCATCATGCCCGGGCAGAGGGAGCGCAAGAAATCGGTGCGGCAGAAACTGAACGCAGTAGCGATGGAATTCAAGGGCAAGAACGTGCTGCTGGTCGACGATTCCATCGTGCGCGGGACCACCAGCCACGAAATCGTGATGATGGCGCGCGAGTCCGGCGCCAACCGCGTGTTTTTCGCCTCGGCCGCGCCGCCGGTGCGCTATCCCAACGTCTACGGCATCGACATGCCCACGCGCCAGGAGCTGATCGCCAACGGCCGCAGCGACGAGGAGATTGCGCGCGAGATCGGCGCCGACGCGCTCATCTACCAGGACCTTGATGCGCTAAAGGCTTCGGTGCGCGAGGCCAACCCGCGGCTCACAGAATTCGAAACCTCCTGCTTCGACGGCAACTACATCACCGGCGACGTCACCCGCGAATACCTCGACAGCGTGGAAAACCACCGCAACTGCGCACGCGACGAGTCGTTCGAGGACGAGCAAAGCTCCCAACTGGATCTCGGTCTGGTCGAGACCCATTAGCCGGTCGGCGCGCGCACCGAGCGCGCGCGGGTTGTTGTGCGGCCCGTGCACGGGTTCCGCGGCGGGCGCGAACTGAATTTCCTTGGCGCGCAAAATTGACAATGGCTGCTTGCGGTAGTAACGTAACTGCGCGCCGATTTGAAGCATAGCTTGCGGGCGCAGCCGGCGCGTCTTATCCAAAACCGGCAAATAAATACAGCTAAAGCGTGGGAAACCCGTCTTAGCAAAAGCTGAGCGGGTTTTTTTATTGGGGCACGATCATGTCAGATAAAATCGAATTCGATACCCAGGCGGTGCGCGCCGGCATACACCGCAGTCAGTTTCGCGAACACTCCGAGGCGATGTACCTCACGTCGAGCTTCGTATTCGAGAGCGCTGAAAAGGCGGCGGCGCGCTTCACCGGGAGCGAAGAGGGCAATATCTATTCGCGCTTCACCAACCCCACGGTGACCGCGTTCCAGGAGCGTCTATCCGCCCTCGAGGGCGCCGAGGCCTGCGTGGCAACCGCCTCGGGCATGTCCGCGATCCTGGCCATGGTCATGGCCCTGCTCAAGGCCGGCGACCATGTGCTTTGCTCCGCCAGCGTGTTTGGTTCGACCGTGACCCTGTTTTCCGGCCTCATGGCCAAATTCGGCGTAGCAACCACTTTCGTCGCCGGCGCCGATGTGGCCGCCTGGCAGGGCGCTCTGCGCCCGAACACCAAGCTGCTGTTTATCGAGACCCCGTCCAATCCGCTCACTGAGATCGCGGATATCGCGGCCCTGTCCTCGGTGGCCAAGGGCGCCGGCGCGTTGCTGGCGGTGGACAACTGCTTCTGCACGCCGGCGCTGCAGCAGCCGCTGCATCTCGGGGCGGACCTGGTGATCCATTCCGCGACCAAGTATCTGGACGGCCAGGGCAGGGTGCTGGGCGGCGCGGTGCTCGGGCGGCGCGAATTGGTGATGGACGGCATCTTCGGGTTTCTGCGCACTGCCGGGCCCAGTCTCTCGCCGTTCAATGCCTGGGTGCTGTTGAAGGGGCTGGAAACGCTGCGCATTCGTATGGACGCACAGTCGCAGGCCGCGCTGCAACTGGCGCAATGGCTGGAGCGGCATCCGGCCATCGAGCGCGTGTACTACCCCGGCCTGCCTTCGCATCCGCAATATGCGCTCGCGAAAAAGCAGCAGCGCCTGGGCGGGGCCGTGGTGTCCTTCGAGGTCAAGGGCGGGCGCGAGGAAGCCTGGCGGGTGGTGGATGCAACGCGCATGATTTCGATCACCGCCAATCTGGGCGACACCAAGACCACGATTACCCATCCGGCCACGACCACCCACGGCCGCATCAGCGCCGAAGCGCGCTTGGCGGCGGGCATAGGCGAGCAACTGCTGCGTGTGGCGGTAGGCCTGGAGGCGCTCAGCGACATCCAGGCCGATCTTGGGCGCGGCCTGGACTAGGCGTTTGTTTCGGGAATGCCGGAACGCACGGCTAGGTCGCGTCCAGTTGCACCGCGCGACAGCCTGATGCATCGCAGGAGAGGTAGCTGCCGCTGCGATACCAGTCCGCCAGAACCCAGCGTTCGCAGCCATGGCCGTCGACCGCGTGTACATGGCGGGCGGGACGGTGGGTATGGCCGTGGATCAGCCGCGGATAGCCGTAGCGGCGCAAGACGTCCTCAACTTCGGCCGGCGCGACATCCATGATTTCGACCGCCTTGGCGCGTTTTTCCTGCTCGCTTTGCCGGCGCAGGGATTCGGCCGCGGCCTTGCGCTCGGCGAGCGGGCGCTGGAGCAGGTTGCGTATCCACGCCTCGCTGCGGGCCTCGCGCCGGAAGGCCTGGTAATCCGTATCGAGCGTGCACAGCGTGTCGCCGTGCATCAGCAGGACCGCCTGCCCGTCCAGCTTGATCAAGCTCGGATCCGGCAGCAGGGTCACGCCGCTGGCGCGCGCGAACGCGTCGCCGATCACAAAATCGCGGTTGCCGTGCATCAGGTAGGTCGGCACGCCGCCGGCGGCCAGCCGGGCGAGGGCGGAAACCACGCTGGCGTTGAACGGATCGTCCAGGTCGTCGTCGCCGACCCAGTACTCGAACAGGTCGCCGAGGATGTAGAGCGCCCGCGCGCCGCGCGCCTCGCGCTCGAGAAAGCGGAAAAAAGTTTGCTGGATTTGCGGCCGGCCGGCGCAAAGGTGCAGGTCGGAGATGAAAAGCGTGCTCAAGCGAGCCGGCCGTGGGGCGCGGAGAGGGCGAATCAGGCCGCGATCATACCTCTTCAGCGCGTTCCAGCACCACGTCTTCGGCGGGCACATCCTGATGACCGCCGCGACTGCCGGTCTTCACGCCCTTGATCTTGTCCACCACCTCCATGCCTTCGACCACTTTGCCGAACACGCAATAGCCCCAGCCCTGTGCCGTCGGTGCGCTGTGGTTGAGGAAAGCGTTGTCCTTGAGGTTGATAAAGAACTGGGCGCTGGCCGAGTGCGGATCGGAGGTGCGCGCCATGGCGACGGTGTAGCGCTCGTTCTTGAGGCCGTTGTTCGCTTCGTTCTCGATCTGCGCCTGCGTCGGTTTCTGCCGCATGCCGGGCTCGAAACCGCCGCCCTGAATCATGAAACCGTCGATGACGCGATGAAATACGGTGTTGTCGTAGTGCCCGCTTTTGACATAGGACAGAAAATTCTCCACTGTCTTGGGGGCTTTGGCGGCATCCAGTTCGAGTGTGATGGTGCCGTGGTTGGTGTGCAGTTTGACCATGATGAGCTCGCTATTTGTCCGAAATGAGGTGGATGGAATCGATGATGACCGGGGTCTTCGGCACGTCCCTGGCGAACGGTCCGCCGGCGCCGGTGGGTGCGCGCGCAATGCGCATCACCACGTCCATGCCCTCGGTTACCTTGCCGAACACGGCGTAGCCGAAACCGGCGGAACTGGGTTCGCGGAAATCGAGCGCGGCGTTATCGGCGACGTTGATGAAAAACTGGACGGTGGCCGATTGCGGATCGGACGTGCGCGCCATGGCGATGGTTCCGGTTTCGTTCCGGATGCGGTTGCCAGCCTCGTTCTCGATCGGCGCCCGTGTCGGTTTTTGGCGGAACGCGCGGTCGAAGCCTCCGCCCTGGATCATGAAGCCCGGAATGACGCGGTGGAACTGCGTGCCGGCGTAAGCGCCATCCTTCACGTACTGAAGGAAATTGGCGACTGACTTCGGTGCCTTGTCGGCGTAGAGCTCGATGCGTACGGCCCCGGCGCTGGTCTTCATTTCGACCACCGGGTTGGCGGCATATGCCTGGATCGACCCGAGCAGGATGGCGAACATCAGGAATTTGAATATGCGCATGTCTAAGTCCAAAAAGTTTACCGGGGCCGGCTGTTGCGGGCAATTGCGCTCAAGCGGCATCGCGCCAGGCTTGAACTATCCTGCGCCGGCCATCGCCGGCTGTCCAGGCAAGGCCGGATGACTACCCTGCGCCTTCGTAAATGATGCGCCACTTGCCGCCTTCTTTGCTCCAGTACTGGCGCTTCTTCATCGTGTTGGACAGGTTGTTCGAGCGGTAGTCCTGGTCGAAAGTCACCACCACCAATTCGTCCTTGCCGGGATTGCGGAACATGCTGAAATTGGAAAGGCCGACCTTGATCCAGCTCTTGCCGCTATTGACCTGGCGCTTGTGCCGCGCCCAATCCGACAGGTTTTCGCTTCCGGTGGAAAACTTGCTCGAGTAGTGGCTGAGATAGCGCTCGGTATCCCGGGTTTCCCAGTCGCCGCGCCAGCGCTCGATTTCCGCGTTGAGCGCGTTGCGCTCGGCGTTCCAGTCATCCAGCGAAAGCCACTCGACCTGCTCGCTGATGATCACCGGCGTGAGCCCTATCTGCAGCTTCGTGGACAACGCGTCCAGGTCCGCGTTGGCCAGCACCACGCAGCCGTTGCTGGCGCGCGGCGCGCGGCTGTAGGTATCGCTGGGCGTGCCGTGCAGCCAGATGCCGTGGCCGTTTCTGCCGTGGCGCCGATCCCACTCGTTGGGATAGCTGATCGGGAAGGCGCCGCTGCCGTAGAAGTCGGACAGCTTGTTCCGCGGCAGGCTGGCGGTCACGTGATATACGCCTACCGGTGTCTTTTCGTCGCCTTCGCGCGTCTTCTCCCCGCTGCGCTTGCCGGTGCTGATGTAATAATCGGCGACGAAGCGCGGCTGTCCGTTCTCGTTCTGGTAAAGGTACAGGCGCGAGCGCTTGTTGTCGACGACGATGGCGTACCGCTGATCCTCGCGCAGTTGCATCAGGTAGCGTGGCACCCGGTCCTGCGCCGGGCGGTCGCGGTAGGCATGCAGCCGAACCAGCGCTTCGGCGCGCAGGTCGTCGAGCCGACCGCTCGAACCCTGAGGCGCGTTGCCAAAAGTCTTGAGTTCGCGGCCGCGAGCCAGCAGCAGGTCGCCCTTGATCAGGTAGGCCAGGCGAAAGTTGGGTTTTGCCCGGAGCAGCGCTTCGACCTGGCTGAGCGCCTTGTCGAGGTGATTGTTCTCGATCTGCTCGAACACCTTTCCCAGCAGGTCGTCTGTGCTTTGGTCCGCCTGCGCGGGTGCCGGGGTTAGGAGGAAGGCGCTGACGAGGGCCAGGGCCCCGGTGAGTAGCGTATTGGAAAAGCCGCGCCGCAATTGCATCAATTAGTTGACCCGCTCTTCATGGATTAGCCATTTGCCATTGCTTTTGACCATGACCAGCGTTTTAGTTCCCGTGGCCTTGACCACATCGGAGCGATATACCTGGCGAAAGCTTACGCTCGCGGCGTTGTCGCCGCTGATGCTGACCTTGGGCGATTCAATTTCGACTTCGATTTTCTTCGGCGCACTGATGCGCTGCTTGCGCGATTTTTCCCAGTCGCCGCGCGCCTCGCCCTTGGGGGTCTTGAAGTTCTTGGCGTAATGCGCAAGGTAGCCCGGCACGTCCTTTCTGGACCAGGCACTGGCCCAGGCGCGCACGGTCTTGATCAGGGCCTCGGTTTCGGCGTCGGTTCCGCCGCCGGCCGTCGCCTGCGGCGCTGCGGCTTTGGGCTCGGGTGCTTTCGCCTTGGGTTCGGCCACCTTGGGCTCCGCGGGGGGCTTGTCGCTCGCGACCGGCGCAGGTTTTCCGGCATCGCGTGTCTTGGCCGGAGCCGCCTCCGCCACCACGGCCGGTTCCGCTGCGCGCGCTGGGGTGCGCGCGCTGCTGCGTGCGCCGCCGCCAATCAACTCGCCTATCATCGCGAGCTTGGTCTTGGCGCCGGTGTTGGACGAGTCCAGCTGCAGCGCCTTGTCGTAGGCCTGGCTGGCGAGTTTGGCGTAGATGTCGCCCAGATTCTCGTGCGCGGTGGCGTAGCTCGGATGCGTGCGGATCGAGCTTTCCAGCGCCACCCTGGCTTTTTCATACTGCCCCTGCGACGCATACAGGACGGCCAGATTATTGTAGGGCTCGGGCAGCTCGGGGTAATCCTGGGACAGCTTGAGGAACACCTGGATCGCGTCGTTCGGCCGGTTCATCTCCGTCAGAATCAGGCCTTTCAGGAAACGCCCCTGCGCATCGCGCGGTTTGGCGGCAAGGAAATTGTCCACGCGTTCCAGGGCCTGCGGCAACTGCCCCTGCCGCATCATTTTGTTGATGTCCTGCACCTCGTCGGCGTGGACGGCGGCAACGGCCAGTACGAGGCCCAAGGCGAGAGCGGTGCGGCGAAGGAGGGAGTGCATTATGTTATAATTTCTCACGCCAGTAGGATTAGCTCTGCATTCTAACAAGAACCCCTAAACCTCCACAATAGAGGTCGCTGTCAAAGTTTTGGCGGTGGCGCCGTCCCCGCGCGGAACGGGCGGCGCAGCCGACCACATCCTGGCCGCCCTTTGCGCATGCTGAAGATATACAACACCCTTGCCCGACGCAAGCAGGATTTCGTCCCGATCGAGCCCGGCCGGGTGCGCATGTACGTATGCGGCATGACGGTCTACGATTTCTGCCACCTGGGCCATGCGCGCGTGATGGTGGTGTTCGATATGGTGCAGCGCTGGCTGCGCGCCTCCGGCTTCGCGTTGACTTACGTGCGCAACGTGACGGACATCGACGACAAAATCATCCGCCGCGCGATCGAGAACGGCGAGACCATAGGCGCGCTCACAGCCCGCTTCATCGCCTACATGGACGCGGACGCTGCGGCGCTGGGGGTGCAAAAGCCCGATTACGAACCGCGCGCCACCCAGCATATCGCCGGCATGCTGGACATGATCGCTGCGCTGCAGGCGAAAGGGCTGGCGTATCAGGCACAAAGCGGCGACGTCAATTACGCCGTGCGCAGGTTTCCCGGCTACGGCAAGCTTTCGGGCAAGACGCTGGACGAGCTGCGCGCGGGCGAGCGCGTCGAAGCCGATCCGAGCAAGCATGATCCGCTCGATTTCGTACTGTGGAAGAGGGCCAAGGAAGGGGAGCCCGCCTGGGCCTCGCCCTGGGGCGAAGGCAGGCCCGGCTGGCATATAGAGTGCTCGGCCATGTCCGGCAAGCTGCTCGGCGCGCATTTCGATATCCACGGCGGCGGCCAGGACCTGCAGTTTCCGCACCACGAAAATGAGATCGCGCAGTCCGAGGGCGTGCACGGCGATGTTTTCGTGAACTACTGGATGCACAACGGGTTTGTCCGAGTCGATGACGAGAAGATGTCCAAGTCGCTGGGGAATTTCTTCACCATCCGCGAGGTGTTGAAACAATACGATGCCGAGGTCGTGCGGTTCTTCATCCTGCGCGCGCATTATCGCAGCGGGCTCAACTACTCCGACCGGCATCTGGACGACGCCAAGGGCGCGCTGACGCGCCTGTACACAGCGCTCAAGAATGTCCCGCCGCAGGCAACGGCCATCGACTGGAACGACGCCTACGCCGGCCGCTTCAGAGCAGCAATGGACGACGACTTCAACACGCCGGAGGCCATGGCGGTATTGTTCGAGCTTGCGGCCGACGCGAACCGCTGCAAATCAGCGATGACCTCGGGGTTGCTCAAGGCGCTAGGTGCGATCCTCGGGCTGCTTGGCCAGGATCCGACCGAATTCCTTCAGGGGCGGACGGCACACGGCGCGGTGCGGATGGAGCCGATGGAGGCAACGGGAACCGGGCGGACAAACGTTAGCACGCCCACGACGGCGGTGAGCCGTGAACAAATCGAACAGATGATCGCCGCCCGCGCGGTAGCCAAGAAAGCGAAGAACTACGCCGAAGCCGACCGCATACGCAAGGAACTGTTGGCCGCGGGCATCATCCTGGAGGACACGTCGCAGGGCACGACCTGGCGCCGGGCCTGAGTTTTTTCCCGGCCGCGGGGGTTTATTCAAGATCGTTGATTGGGCACGGATGTGCTTTTCATCCGTGCCCAATCCAACGATCCGTGCGGACGGGCCGCCGTCCGCGCAAGCTCTGTCACTGCGGCTCGATGTAGCCTTCAGCGTATAGCGAATTCCTTGTTACTCCGCAAAAAATTCTTTGACCTTGTCCATCCAGGATTTAGCCCGCGGGTTGTGCCGGTCTGAGTCCTTGACGTTGATCGCTTCCAGCTCGCGCAGAAGCTCCTTCTGGCGTTCGGTGAGATGCACCGGGGTCTCGACCACCACGTGGCACAGCAGGTCGCCGTGCGCGTGGCTGCGCACGCCCTTGATGCCTTTTCCGCGCAGGCGAAAAATCTTGCCGCTCTGGGTTTCGGCCGGAATCTTGATCCTGGCCGAACCGGAGAGCGTAGGAATTTCGATTTCGCCGCCCAGCGCGGCAACGGTGAAACTGATGGGCATTTCGCAATGCAGGTCATCGTGATCGCGCTGGAACACCGCATGCGGCTTCAGATGCAGCTGCACGTACAGGTCGCCCGGCGGCCCGCCGTTGACGCCGGCTTCCCCCTCGCCGCTCAGGCGGATGCGGTCGCCTTCGTCCACGCCCGCAGGAATCTTGACTGCCAGGGTCTTGTGTTGCTTGACGCGACCGGCGCCCTGACAAGTGACGCAGGGGTCGGCTATGACCTTGCCCGTGCCGTGGCACTTGGGGCAGGCCTGCTGGATGGAGAAGAATCCCTGCTGCATGCGCACCTGGCCCTGGCCGCTGCAGGTGGGGCAGGTCTTGGGCTGGGTGCCGGGCTTCGCGCCCGAGCCGTGGCAGGTCGCGCATTCGTCCATGGTGGGAATGCGGATCTTGGTCTCTGTGCCGTGCGCCGCCGCCTCCAGCGCGATCTCCAGGTTGTAGCGCAGGTCGGCGCCGCGATAGACGTTCGACCGGCCGCCGCGCGCCTGGCCGAAGATGTCGCCGAAGATGTCGCCGAAGGCGTCGGCGAAATTGGAGAAACCGGCGCCCTGCGCCCCCGCCCCGGCTGATGGATCGACGCCTGCATGGCCGTAACGGTCGTAGGCAGCGCGCTTTTCGGCGTCGGAGAGTATCTCGTAGGCTTCCTTTGCCTCCTTGAATCTCTCCTCCGCGCCCTTGCCTTTTTCGTCCGGATTGCGGTCGGGGTGGTGTTTCATCGCGAGCTTGCGATAGGACTTCTTGATCGCATCGTCGTCCGCGTCGCGATTGACGCCGAGGATTTCGTAGTAGTCGCGTTTTGCCATGAATTCTTCGTCGAGTGAGTGGATTAGAAGTGAAGAGGCAACGGAAAAAGGGGCGAGGTTATCATTCCTCGCCCCTCACCACCTTGTGCTTTACGCTTTATTTCTTGCCGTCCTTGACCTCGGTGTATTCGGCGTCGACCACTTCGGCATCGTCGGCCTTGGCTTCGCTGCTGGCCCCCGGCGCGGCTTTTTCGCCGGCGGCCTGGGCATCGGCGTACATTTTCTCGCCCAGTTTCTGCGCCGCCTGCGCCAGCGCCTGCGACTTGGCGTCGATCGCCGTCTTGTCCTCGGACTTGAGCGCCGCCTCGGCCTCCTTGATCGCGGCCTCGATTTTTTCCTTCTCGCCCGCGTCCAGCTTGTCGCCGTATTCGGTGAGTGACTTCTTCACCGAGTGCACCAGCGCTTCGCACTGGTTGCGCGCATTCACCAGTTCCAGCGCCTTCCTGTCCTCTTCGGCGTGGATTTCGGCGTCCTTGACCATTTTCTCGATTTCCGCCTCGTTCAATCCGCTCGAGGCCTGGATCTTGATCTTGTTCTCCTTGCCCGTGGCCTTGTCCTTGGCCGACACGTGCAGGATGCCGTTGGCGTCGATGTCGAACGCGACCTCGATTTGCGGCATGCCGCGCGGCGAGGGCGGAATGTCGGTGAGGTTGAACTGCCCGAGGCTCTTGTTGCCCGAGGCCACGTCGCGCTCGCCCTGGAGCACGTGTATGGTCACCGCGGTCTGGTTGTCGTCGGCGGTGGAGAACACCTGCTGCGCCTTGGTCGGGATGGTGGTGTTCTTCTGGATCAGTTTGGTCATCACGCCGCCCAGCGTCTCGATGCCCAGGGACAGCGGCGTGACGTCGAGCAGCAGCACGTCCTTCCTTTCTCCCGAGAGCACAGACGCCTGGATCGCCGCGCCGGCTGCGACCGCCTCGTCCGGGTTCACGTCCTTGCGCGGTTCTTTGCCGAAAATCTCTTTCACCTTGTCCTGCACCTTGGGCATGCGCGTCATGCCGCCGACCAGGATCACGTCGCTGAGGTCGGACGCCTTGACGCCGGAATCCTTGATCGCGGTGAGGCAGGGCGCCACGGTCTTCTCGATCAGTTCGTCCACCAGGCTCTCCAGCTTGGCCCGCGTGAGTTTGATCGACAGGTGCTTGGGCCCGCTCGCGTCGGCGGTGATATAGGCGAGGTTGATCTCGGTCTGCTGCGAGGACGAGAGCTCGATCTTGGCTTTCTCCGCGGCGTCCTTCAGGCGCTGCAGCGCGAGCACGTCCTTTCTCAGGTCTATGCCCTGTTCGCGCTTGAACTCGTCGCACAGGTAATCCATGATGCGCTGGTCGAAATCCTCGCCGCCGAGGAAGGTGTCGCCGTTGGTGGAGAGCACCTCGAACTGCTTCTCGCCGTCGACATCGGCGATCTCGATGATGGAAATGTCGAACGTGCCGCCGCCGAGGTCATACACGGCGATCTTGCGGTCGCCGCCCTGCTTGTCCACGCCGAAGGCGAGCGCCGCCGCGGTCGGTTCGTTGATGATGCGCTTCACTTCCAGACCGGCAATGCGGCCGGCGTCCTTGGTCGCCTGGCGCTGGCTGTCGTTGAAATAGGCCGGGACCGTGATCACCGCCTCGGTCACCGGTTCGCCGAGGTAGTCCTCTGCGGTCTTCTTCATTTTCAGCAGCACCTGGGCGGACACTTCCTGCGGCGCGATGCGCTTGCCGCGCACCTCGATCCAGGCGTCGCCGTTGTCGTGCTTGATGATTTTATAGGGCATGAGGTCGAGGTCCTTCTGCACCTCTTTTTCCTCGAAGCGGCGGCCGATCAGGCGTTTGACCGCGTACAGCGTGTTCTTGGCGTTGGTGACGGCCTGGCGTTTGGCCGAGGCGCCGCACAGAACCTCTCCGTCCTCCTGATAGGCGACGATGGACGGCGTGGTGCGCGCACCCTCTGAATTCTCGATGATCTTGGTCTGCCCGCCTTCCATGATGGCGACGCAGGAATTGGTCGTTCCCAGGTCGATGCCGATGATCTTAGCCATAGTGTGTTCCTCGATGAGTGTAATGAGCCTGACAACAATGTGGGGCTAAATCCCCGCGCTTCAAGCGTCCTTTGCCTTGGAAACCATCACCAGTGCGGGACGGACGACACGATCGTGCAGCAAGTAGCCCTTCTGCATGACCTGCACCACCTGGTTCGGCTCGCCTGGGTGCGCCACCAGGGTCATGGCCTGATGTCTGTGCGGGTCGAATTTCTCGTTGACCGGATTGATTTCCTTGAGATTGGCCTTGTCGAACACGGCGTTGAGCTGCTTCAAGGTCAGTTCCACGCCGCTTTTCAGGCTCTCCAGGGTGATGTTTTCAATTGCCAGCGCGGCTTCCAGGCTGTCGCGCACCGGCAACAGCGCTTCGGCCAGGTTTTCCACCCCGTACTTGTGCGCGCTCGCGATGTCTACCTGGGCGCGCTTGCGCAGGTTTTCCGTCTCCGCCTTGGCGCGCAGCCAGGACTCCAGGTGTTCCTGGGCCTTTTGCTCAGCCTGGCGCAGTTGTTCCTCCAGACTGGGGAGTTCAGGTGCATTCGCCGCGGGATCGGCCTCGTCTGCGGCAGTCTGGGAGTTCTCGGGTTCTTGATCCGCCATCATTTGCCTCTAGTTTTCGAATAACCTTTCGAAAAATGGGGGCAAGACGGTGCATTTCAAGTGGGGGGAGCGCGATTCCGTGCACGAAATGCGCGCCCCGGTCTGCGGGGGCCGCACAAGGGGCGCGTACCAGCCGCGCCGGTTTAGGCCGGGGCGCCCAGCGCCTTGGCGCGCGCGCGCGAGCGCTCTAGCTCGTCCGCGTTCGGAGCGACCCCGCCCCAGTCGCGCACATGGGCCAGCGCAATCTGTGCCAATGCCTGGATCCAGGCATCGCTCTCGTTGAGGCAGGCGATGGCGTGGAATTCCTTGCCGCCCGCATTGAGGAATTCGGCTCTGCCTTCGATCGCGATTTCTTCCAGCGTTTCCAGGCAGTCGGCGACAAAACCCGGGCAGATCACATCGACCCGGCGCATTCCCTGCTTGCCCCACTCGGCCAGGGTCGCCGCGGTGTACGGTTGCAGCCATTCGGCGCGGCCGAAGCGCGACTGGAACGTGAGTTGGTGCTGTTCCGGCGCCAGCGCCAGCGCTTCGGCCAGCAGGCGCGCGGTTTTCTGGCATTCGCAGTGGTAGGGGTCGCCGCGCGCGAGGGTGTAGCGCGGCAGCCCGTGAAAACTCATCAGCAGTTTGTCCGGCCTGCCGTGCAGCGCCCAGTGCCTGCGCACGCTGTCGGCCAGCGCCGCGATATAGCCGGGGTGATCGTGAAAGTGCCTGACCATGCGCAATTCGGGAATATTGCGCACGCGGCGCAAGTGATCGGACACGGCGTCGAACGCGGTCGCGGTGGTGCTGGCGGCGTATTGGGGATACAGCGGCAGTAGCAATATGCGCTCGCAGCGCTGCTGTTGCAGGCGGGCGAGGACCGAGGCTATCGAGGGCGTGCCGTAGCGCATGGCAAAATCCACGACCAGTCCGGCGTGTCCCTGCTCGCCCAGATAGCCGCGCAGCAGCTTGGCCTGGCGCGCGGTATGCACCATCAGCGGCGAGCCGTCCGGTTCCCAGATCTGCGCGTACTTCGCCGCCGACTTGGCCGGCCGCAAATTGAGTATCAAGCCATTGAGCACCAGCCACCACACCAGCCGGGGAATTTCGACCACGCGTGAATCGGAGAGAAATTCTTTCAGGTAACGGCGCACCGCGGCGCGTGTAGGCGCCTCGGGCGTGCCCAGGTTGATGAGCAGGACCGCGGTGCGCGCCGGTGTGCCGTGGGTATAGTCCGGTTCGGTCAGGAAGGGCATGGGCTACGGCGGACGGACGCTCAGGTGCTGGAAAGCGCGCTGGAGAGCAGCTTCGCCGTGATGTCGACGATCGGTATCACGCGCTCGTAGGCCATGCGCGTCGGGCCGATCACGCCCACCGTGCCGACGATCTGCCCGTCGACGGTGTAGGGCGCGGTGACCACGCTGCACTCGTCCAGCACCGACGCGCCGGATTCGCCGCCGATGAAAATCTGCACGCCCTGCGCGCGCGTGCTCATGTCGAGGATCTGCACGAACAGGGTCTTTTTGTCGAACAGGTCGAACAACTCCCTCAGCCGCGCCATGTTCGAGGCGAGATCGGTCGAGTCGAGCAGGTTCCGCTCGCCCGAAATGACGTAGCTCTCCGCGTTCTCGTTCAGGGCCTGGTTGCCCGCTTCCAGCGCCGCGGTCATGAGCGAGGTCATGTCCTGGTGCAGTTGTTTCAATTCGTCCTGCACCCGCCGGCGGATTTCGTTGAAAGTGAAACCGGCATAGTTCTGATTGAGGAAGTTCGCCGCCATGATCAGTTGCGCCGGCGAATAGGTCTTGTCGGTAAACAGGATACGGTTTTGCACGTCGCCCTCCGGGGTGACGATGATGAGCAGGATGCGCTTTTCCGAAAGCGAAAGAAACTCGATGTGGCGGAACGCAGCGCTCTTGCGCCGCGGTGAGGCCACCACGCCGGCGAAATGGGACAGCTGCGACAGCAGCTGCGAGGCCGAACTGATCAGCCGCTGCGGATTGTCCGGGTGCAGATTGCCTTCGATTTCCCTCAGCTCCACCTGCTCCAGCGGCTTGATCGTGAGCAGGGAGTCGACAAAAATGCGGTAGCCGCGCGGCGTCGGTATGCGTCCGGCGGAGGTGTGCGGGCTGGAGATGAAGCCGAGCTCCTCAAGGTCCGACATGATGTTGCGTATGGTCGCCGGCGACAGGTCGAGGCCCGAATAGCGCGACAGCGCGCGCGAGCCGACCGGTTGTCCTTCGGCAATGTAGCGCTCGACCAGGGTCTTGAGCAGAATTTGGGCGCGGCGATCAAGCATGACCGTATTCTAACAGGCTGTTGAAATTCGCTTCCTTTGCGCAATATATTGCGCAGCGACGCGGCCATGGCAGGGAAAGCGAATTTCGACAGCCTCCGAATTGTGGGATATACGCCCCGAAGGTCTCGATCCCGTTTGACGGGAAAGTTCCCTCGGGGGAAAACGGGGCGTGCTCCCTTCTTCCAACATCCTGCTACCCATTATTTGCATGTCTTCATCAACACGAGGTGGAGGCGATGTGGTTTAATTTCAATGTGACATCTCCCGCATTCAAAACAGTGGCGCTGATCGGCCGCTACAACACTGCTGAAATCGCCGAGTCGCTGCTCGGACTGGCGGACCTGCTGCAGCAGCGCGGCTGTACCGTGCTGATCGAGAAGGAGACCGCCGCCAATATCGGCCGGAACGGTTTCGCCGCGGCGGACTATGCCTCGATCGGCGGCCAGGCCGACCTCGCGGTGGTGCTTGGCGGCGATGGCAGCATGCTGTCCGCCGCGCGTAACCTGGCTGTCCATGGCGTGCCCCTGGTCGGAGTCAACCAGGGACGCCTCGGGTTCATGACCGATATCGCGTTCTCGCGCATGCGGGAAACCATCGACCTGCTGCTCTCCGGCCAGTACACCATAGGCGAGCGCACCATGCTCGAGGCGAGGGTGCTGCGCGGGGACAAGGAAATATTCTGCACGCAGGCGCTCAACGACGTCGTGGTCAACAAGGGCGCGACCGGCCGCATGATCGAATTTCTGGTGCACATCGACGGCCAGTTTGTCTACGATCTGCGCGCTGACGGCATCATCCTGGCCACACCCACCGGTTCGACGGCGTACGCGCTTTCATCCAACGGGCCGATACTGCAGCCCAATGTGCCCGGCATCGTCCTGGTCCCGGTGTGCCCGCATATGCTGTCCAACCGGCCGATTACGGTGAGCGACCGCTGCGTGATCGAGATCGGCATCAAGCAGCGCGCGGTCGGTGCCGGCCTGCATATAGACGGTCAGCCGCACTCGGAGCTGGCGGCCGACGACAAGGTCATCGTGCGTCGCGCGGCGCATTCCATCCGCTTTGTGCATCCGCCTGGCTACAGCTACTACGCCATGCTGCGCGAAAAGCTGCACTGGAGCGAAATGTAAACATGTTGCGGACGCTCAGCATCCGCGATTTTGTCATCGTCGATACGCTCGAACTGGAGTTTCATGCCGGCTTCACCGTGCTCACCGGCGAAACCGGCGCCGGCAAGTCCATCCTCATCGACGCGCTGGCGCTGACCCTGGGAGAGCGCGGCGACGCGGCTGTGGTGCGGGCCGGTTGCGAACGCGCCGACATCAGCGCCGAATTCGACATTCAGCCGCTGCCCGGGCTCGCGCTATGGCTGCGCGCGGCCGAACTCGAGGGCGACCCGGGTTCCATCCTGCTGCGGCGGCTAGTCGACCAGAATGGGCGCTCGCGCGCTTTCATCAACGGCCGGCCGGCCACTCTCAGCCAGTTGCGCGAGGCGGGCGAATGGCTGGTCGACATCCATGGCCAGCATGCACACCAATCCCTCCTGAAAGCCGACGCGCAGCGAGCGCTGCTCGATGCGCACGCCGGCCTTGCGCCGCTCGCGGCCGAAGTCGCGGCGGCATACCGTCACTGGCAGAAGCTGGCGCAGGCGCGCGCCGAATACGAGACGCACGCGGCCGAGCGCAACGCCGAGCGCGAGCAGTTGCAGTGGCAAACGCAGGAACTGGCGCAACTCGCTTTGCAGCCGGAAGAATGGGAGGCGGTGCAGGCCGAACACAGCCGCCTGGCGCATGCGGCGGGCCTGATCGAGGGCGTGCAGGTGGTGCTGGACACCTTGTCCGAGGCCGACGCCTCCTGTCTGCCGCTGCTCTCCGGCACGGGTGCGCGGCTGGAGAGCCTGCTCGCCTACGATGCGCGGCTGGGCGAGGCGCTGGAGCTGATCCGCTCGGGCGAGGCGCAGGTGCAGGAGGCGGTATATGCGCTGCGGCACTACGCCGACCGGGTAGAACTCGATCCGCAGCGGCTGTCGGCCGTAGAGGCGCGCATGGAGGCGATTCACGACAGCGCGCGCAAATTCCGCCTGGCGCCGCAGGATCTGCCGCAGCACCTGCTACAGCTGCAGGCGCGCCTGGCCGAACTCGAAATCGCCTCCGATCTGGAGGCACTGGTAAGGCAGGAGCAGCAGGCGCGCACGGCTTACTTCGATCGGGCGGCCAAGCTAGGCGCGGGCAGGAAAAAGGCCGCGGCCAAGCTCGGCAAAGAAGTCACGCAGGCGATGCAGACCCTGGCCATGGCGGGCGGTCGATTCGAGGTGGATCTTAAACCCTACCCGCCGGAGGGCAGCGTACACGGCGCGGAGCAGGTCGAGTTCCTGGTCGCGGCCAATCCCGGCGTCGAGGCGCGAGCGCTGGCCAAGGTGGCCTCGGGCGGCGAGTTGTCGCGCATCAGCCTCGCGATCCAGGTGATTACCAGCCAGGCGGCGCTGGTGCCGACCCTGATTTTCGACGAAGTGGACGCCGGCATCGGCGGCGGCGTGGCCGAGATCGTCGGCCGCCAGTTGCGGACCCTGGGGCGCGAACGCCAGGTGTTGTGCGTCACGCACCTGCCTCAGGTCGCCGCGCAGGCCGACCGGCAGTGGTCGGTGAGCAAGTTCGGCGTCGAGGACAGGGTGAAAACCATGGTTTCGGTGCTCGACCGGAAAGGGCGCATCGAGGAGGTGGCGCGCATGCTCGGCGGCACCGAGATCACCGCCACCACGCGCAAACATGCTGCGGAAATGCTGAGTCTGCGCTAAGCTAGCGAAAACGGCCTGTATCACAACACGAGGGAGAGGATGATGCGCGAAATGAAGTCGTTAAAATCCGCGGCCGGCTCGGCACGGGTCATATCGATGGTGGTGCTGGTCGTGGTGCTCGTCTGCGCCTATGTCGCACTGGATTTTTATACCGGCGGGCAGCAGAACGCGAGCATGGTCGAAGGGCGCGGCGGCGCCATCGTCGGCGCGCTGTCCGGCTTCAAGCGCGAAACCGGCAACCTGCCCGATGCACTGGATAAGCTTGTGCCCAAGTACCTTCCGGCGCTGGCCAAGTGTCCCAACGGCCAGCCCTACGGCTACAAGGTGGCCGGCGCGGAATATACGCTCAGCTGTCAGGAAGTCTTGTTCAAGTCCAAGCCCTATCAGTACGACTCGAAATCGAGGGCCTGGGCAGGCTAGGCCGGCGGCATTTCTTTGCGGGATGCGCTGGGTAGCGCCCCGGATCCTGCTCCCCGTTGTCGCGCAGCGTTTGTGCCCCACCCTGCCTTGGGATAGAATGCGCGTGCATTTAGTTAGGCGCGTAGCTCAGCTGGTTAGAGCATCACCTTGACATGGTGGGGGTCGTTGGTTCGAGTCCAATCGCGCCTACCAAATTTTTCCCCGGCAGTTCGATGCAACGAGGGTCCGCAGAGGCCCGCCAGGGGCGGATTTGGAACGAAGTTACAGGCTTGCCCGGGCATTCGCCGGACCTGCGCTGCGTTTTGATCTAGGTCAACCCGGAAAGCCGACCGAAGGTAGACGATGTCGCCTGCCTTGCGGTTCCGTCGCGATCTGCAAGCCATCGATCGAAAACGGAGGGGACTATGAAAAAAACATTCTTCGGGGCAGTGCTGGGTGGCCTGTTGCTGTCGGGCCTTGCGTTCGGGCAGGACTATCCGTCCAAACCGATCAATCTTCTCGTCGGCTATCCGGCGGGCGGCTCGACCGACCTCTCGGTGCGCGCGCTGGCTGCGGAAGCGGCGAAAATCCTGAAACAGCCCATTGTGGTCAGCAACGTAGCCGGGGCCGCGGGAACCTTGGTGCTGGGCCGGGTCAAGGCGGAGAAAGCCGACGGATACACGATATTCAACGCGCCTACGGCCAACTTCTGCCGCATCCCGCACCTGCAGGCAGTGCCCTATGATCCTTTGAAAGATTTCAGCTTCATCATGCAGTATGGCCTGTACCAGTACGGCCTGGTGGTGCGCGCCGACTCGCCTTGGAAAACGTTCGAAGAATTCATCGATTATGCGAAGAAGAATCCGCACAAGGTCAACTATGGCACTTCAGGCCTGGGCACGGGGCAGCACTTGGCCATGGAATATCTGGGGAAAAAGGAAAACATCCAGTGGAATCACGTGCCGTTTCCGGGCGGTCTGCAGGCGGTGACCGCCCTGCTCGGCGGGCACGTTCAGGCGGTGTCCCAGACGACGGAGTGGAAGGAACATGTGAACGCGGGAACCTTGCGCCTGTTGGTGGTCTGGACCGATCAACGGCTCAAAGCCTTCCCCAACGTGCCCACCCTGAAGGAAAAAGGCTACCCCTTTGCCGTGCATTCGGCGTTGAGTCTGATGGGGCCGGCAGGCATGCCCAAACAGGCGGTGGAGAAATTGCAGAACGCCTTTGCCAAGGCGATGGAGTCGAAACCGTTTCTCGACGTGATGGACAAATTCGACATGCCGCCGGCGTATCTGGACAGCGACGGACTGACCAAGCTGGTACACAAGGATTACGTCGAAACCGGTGATCTGATCAAGAGCCTGGGCATAGGCCTGTACAAGAAATAGGCCGGGCGAAATAGGCCGAGCGGAGACGCGGCATGGACCTATCTGCGCCTGCATGCCAGCGGCGCATGCGACGGAGCAGATGCCCTATTCTGCGCGATACGGCAACGGGGGCGCATAGCTGCGGATTGCGGCTGATCAGGAAGAATATTGAAGAATAACGATCAGCGCTCCAGCCTGTTCTGGATGGTCATGGGTCTGGCGATTGCGCTTTACTCGCTCAAGTACGGCCTGGGCACTTTTTCTATCCCGGGCCCCGGATTCCTCCCCTTCGTGTCAGGTGCTGCCATGGTGCTGCTGGCCATGGTGGTGTTTTTCCAGCAAATTTCCAAAGGCAGGGTGGATACGCTGAAAAGCCTGTGGGCCCACACCCGATGGCCGACAGTGCTGATGGTCATGGGATCCCTGGTGCTCTACGCCGTCTTTCTCAGGCTGCTGGGATTTCTCCTGGACACCTTCGTGCTCACCGCGTTCCTGCTGCGCGTGATTGAACCGCTGAGCTGGAAGAAGATCCTGGCGGGGGCTGCGGGGGCGACACTCGGCTCATACGCCATTTTTGAGCTTTGGCTCGAAGCCCAGCTGCCCGCGGGTTTTCTGGGATTCTGAACATGGAGATCATCGCCAACGTCATGCTGGGGTTCGAAGTGGCGCTGCAGCCGGCGAACCTGTTTTTCTGTTTCATGGGCGTCCTGATCGGCACGCTGGTGGGGGTGCTCCCCGGCCTCGGCCCGGTCGCCGCCATGTCCCTGCTCCTGCCTACGACGTTTCATCTCTCCCCGGTTTCGGCCATCATCATGTTGTCGGGGATTTACTACGGTGCCATGTACGGCGGCTCCACCACCTCGATTCTGGTCAACATTCCAGGCGAAGCGGCCTCGGTGGTCACCTGCCTGGACGGCTATCAGATGGCGCGCAAAGGGCGCGCCGGCGCGGCGCTGGGCATCGCGGCGTTCGGCTCATTCATCGCCGGCACCTTGTCTATCGTCGGCCTGATGCTGCTGGCGCCGATGCTGGCCGAGGTGGCGCTGAGATTCGGTCCGCCGGAATATTTCTGCCTGATGCTGCTGGGTCTGGTCATCGTCACCTTCCTCGCCGGCAGCTCCATGCCCAAGGCCTTGCTGATGGCGGCGTTCGGCCTGTTCCTCGGCCTGGTCGGCATGGATATCATGACCGCGACGCCGCGCTTTACCTTCGACATGTACTTTCTCATGGACGGCGTCGGGCTGGTCCCGGTGGTGATGGGGCTGTTCGGCGTCTCCGAGGTGCTGCTCAACGTGGAGAGTACGATCAAACGGGAAATATTCGAAACCAAGATCAAAGGCCTGCTGCCGAACCGCAAGGACTGGCGCGACAGCGCCTGGCCGATCGTCCGCGGTTCAGTGGTCGGCTTTTTTCTGGGCATCCTTCCCGGGGGAGGTGCGGTGATTTCCTCTTTCGTTTCCTACGGCATGGAGAAGAAGCTGTCGCGCCATCCGGAAAAATTCGGCACCGGCGTCATCGAAGGTGTGGCCGGCCCGGAATCGGCCAACAACGCGGCCGCCGGCGGCGCCTTCATTCCGCTCATGACCCTGGGCATTCCCGCCAATGCAGTCATGGCCATGCTCCTGGGCGCGCTCACCATATACGGCATGCAGCCGGGGCCGATGCTGATCAAGCAGCACCCGGACCTGTTCTGGGGCGTGGTCACCAGCATGTACATCGGCAACATCATGCTGCTGGTGCTGAACCTCCCGCTTATCGGCATCTGGGTCAAGATCCTGAAGATTCCCTACGAGGTGCTGTTTCCGCTGATCCTGCTGTTCTGCCTGATCGGGGTCTACAGCCTGAACAACAACGTCGGCGAAATCGGCCTGATGCTGTTTTTCGGCGGCGTCGGCTATTTCATGAAGAAGTTCAATTACGAAGCGGCGCCGCTGGTCCTGGCCATGGTGCTGGGGCCGATGATGGAAAACGCCCTGCGCCAGTCGCTGATCATGGCCAACGGCAGCGCGGCCATATTCTTTACCCGGCCGATTTCCTTGGCCGTGGCGTTGCTGGTCCTGGTTTTGTTGATCCTGCCGATGCTTCCCTGGGTGAAGAAAAAGCGCGAGGTCATAGCGGAAATCGTCGAGTAGGCAGCGCAAGTCTGGTCGACACGTGTACGGCCCAAGCCAGACATATTGCCATCGCCGAGAAGCGCGCGCGGGCCGCTGTGGCGCAGGGAAATATGAGAAAATCGTTTTTGACAAGACTGTCACTTGTCATGCGTTCTGTTGATCTGGCGCAAGGATACGAATCTGCGCTATGGCAACGTACAGCGATCTGTTCGTTTTAACGTGAGGAGATTTCCATGAGTCTGAAAAACAAGCTCGTATTTGCTGCGCTGGTCGCCACACTGTCAGCGGGCGCGGCGTTCGCGCAGCAGCCCATCATCATCAAGTTCAGCCACGTGGTGGCAGCAGACACGCCCAAGGGCAAGGGTGCGCTGAAGTTCAAGGAGCTGGCCGAGGCGCGCACCAAGGGTGCGGTCAAAGTCGAGGTTTATCCGAACAGCCAATTGTTCAAGGACGGCGAGGAGATGCAGATGCTGCAATTGGGCAACGTGCAGATACTGGCGCCTTCGGTGTCCAAATTCGGGCCGCTCGGCGCGCGCGAATTCGAGGTGTTCGACCTGCCTTTCATTTTCGATGACGAGAAAGACCTGCATAACGTGACGCAAGGCCGCATCGGCCAGGAGTTGTTCAAGAAGCTGGACAGCAAGGGCATCATCGGCCTGGCCTACTGGGACAACGGTTTCAAGCAGATGAGTTCCAACAAGCCGCTGAAGACGCCGGCCGATTTTCGCGGGCAGAAGATACGCATCCAGTCCTCCAAGATTCTCGATGCGCAGATGCGCGCGCTCGGTGCAACGCCGCAGGTGATGGCGTTCTCCGAGGTGTATCAGGCGCTGCAGACCGGGGTCGTGGATGGCCAGGAGAACACCTGGTCCAACATCTACACGCAGAAGTTCTATGAAGTGCAGAAGTACATCACCGTATCCAATCACGGCGTGATCGAATACGCGGTAATCGTCAACAAGAAGTTCTGGGAAGGCTTGCCTGCGGACATACGCGCTACGCTCGATGGCGCGATGAAGGAAGCAACCAAGTACGCCAACGACATCGCCAAGAGTGAAAACGATCAGGCGCTGGAAAAAATAAAGGCATCGGGCAAGTCGCAGATCATCACCCTGACGCCGGAAGAGAAGAAGGCCTGGAAAAAAGCGGAACTGAAGGTGCATAAGGACAACGAGGGCACCATCGGCAAGGCGCTGATCCAGGAAATCTACAAGGACACCGGCTTCGACCCGAACAAGCTGTAATTCGAAAAAGAGGCCGTCGATGCGCATGCGCGGCGGCCCCGAGCCCGGCGTCTGCTGGCGCTCACCGGGGTGAGATCCCGGTACCGATCGCGAATAGGAGGAGGCAGAATTGAACAAGGTGCTCAACCATCTGGAGGAGTGGCTGATCGCGTTCATGATGGGCGCGGCAACCATCGTCATCTTTGTTTCCGTGGTGCACCGCTATGCGTCGGGGATACCCTGGCCGGCGCTGCAGGACTGGCTGCTCACCATCAACATCAGTTGGGCGCAGGAACTGTGCATCTATATGTTCATCTGGATGGCCAAGTTCGGCGCCGCCTACGGCGTGCGCACCGGCATTCACGTCGGCGTTGACGTACTGATCAACATGCTGCAGCCGAAAATGCGCACCCGGTTCATTCTCTTCGGCCTGCTCGCCGGCGCTCTGTTCACCGGCATCATCGGCACCCTGGGCGCCAAGTTCGTGTGGGAAATCGCGCATACCGACCAGGTCTCGCCCGACATGGAACTGCCGGTATGGATCGCCTTTCTCGCGATTCCCTGCGGCTCCTACCTGATGTGCTACCGCTTCCTGCAGGTCAGCTGGTCGTTCTGGCGCACGGGCGAACTGCCGCACCACGATCACGGTTATGTCGAAGGCATCGAGCCGGTCAAAGACGAAGACATTGTTCCCCTCGCGCTCAAGGACAACCTGCACCCGCGCGAACCGGATACGGGGGGCGCAAAATGACCGGAGCCATCATTTTCGTTTTGCTGTTCGCGCTCATGCTGACCGGCATGCCGGTGTCGATTTCCCTCGGCCTCACGGTGCTGACCTTCCTGTTCACCATGACCAACGTGCCGATCGAATCGGTGGCGCTCAAACTGTTCACCGGGATCGAGCGCTTCGAGATCATGGCGATTCCTTTCTTTATCCTCGCCGGCAATTTCCTGACTCACGGCGGTGTCGCGCGGCGCATGATCAATTTCGCCACCAGCATGGTCGGCCACTGGCACGGCGGCCTCGGCCTGGCCGGCGTGATGGCCTGCGCGCTGTTTGCTGCGGTGTCCGGATCGAGCCCGGCGACGGTGGTGGCGATCGGCTCGATCATTCTGCCGGCCATGGTCAAGGCCGGCTTTCCGAAACGCTTCGGCGCCGGCGTGATTACGACCTCGGGCGCGCTCGGCATTCTGATCCCGCCGTCGATTGTGATGGTGATGTATTCGGTCGCGACCAATACCTCGGTCGGCGCGTTGTTCATGGCCGGCGTGGTCCCCGGGCTGATCCTCGCCTCGATGTTGGGTGCGCTCACCTGGTACCGCGCCTGGAAAAACGATTACCCGCGGATGCAGCTCGCCGGCGGGCGCAGCGGCGGTCAGGCGACGATTGCAACCGTAGCGGGCTTGTCGGCCAGCCTGTTCTTTATTATTGCGCCTATCCTCGCCGCCTGGCTCAGCCTGAGGCAGATGGAAGGGGGCGGCATACTCACCGTGCTGGTCGGGATCATCTGGCTGGTCATGGCCCGATTGCTCACCAAGACCGCGTTCGCGCTGCGCTGGGTGTTCACCCTGGCTTTTCTGGTGACGCCGCCCCTGCTGGTCTATGGGATGAGCCAGGTATTTCTGCCCGTATCCAGCAATATCGCTCTGCTGGTGTTGTTTGTGGTCTGGCTGGTTGCAGCCTATCCGCTGGCGAAGAAGGCCGACCTGATGTACGGCATCGGCTTCGAGGCGCGGCATGAGGCCTTGCAGGTGTGGAATACGTTCTGGGAAAGCGTCTGGGGCCTGCTGCTGGTGATCGTGGTGCTGGGGGGCATTTACTCCGGCGTGTTTACGCCGACCGAGGCGGCGGCGATGAGCGCGGTCTATGCTTTCTTCGTTGCGGTGTTCGTGTACAAGGACATGAAGCTCAAGCAGGTGCCGAAAGTGTTGCTCGATTCGGCCAACATGAGCGCGATGCTGCTCTACATCATCACCAATGCGGTGCTGTTCTCCTATCTGCTGACCTCGGAGCAGATTCCGCAGTTGATGGCCGACTGGATGATAGGCAATGGCCTGGGCCCGGTTGCTTTCCTGATGATGGTGAACCTGCTGCTGCTATTGGCCGGCAACGTGATGGAGCCTTCGTCGATTGTCCTCATCACCGCACCTATCCTGTTTCCGGTGGCGATGAAGCTCGGCATCGATCCGGTGCACTTCGGCATCCTGATTACGGTGAACATGGAAGTAGGCATGTGCCACCCGCCGGTGGGGCTGAATCTATATGTCGCCAGCGGTCTCACCAAGATGGGCATCACCGAACTCACCATTGCCGTATGGCCATGGTTGCTGACCATGCTCATATTCCTCGTCATGGTCACGTATATACCGCAGATGTCGCTCTGGCTGCCGCGGCTGCTGGGCATGATGTAGGCGAGAAAATATACGGCGTCTCCAATGCCGTCGCCGTCGCAGGGTGCATTGCGCGCTGCGCGCGCCAACCGTATTTTCCGCGCGGATGAAAAGCGCATCCGCACAGAAAACACGTATATGGACCCCTCCTCGTTTGCAAGCACCCCGTTCTTTGGCGGTAAGGTACGACTGCGCACGTATATCCGGCCTCTAACTACCGCGCCGATTCATCGACGCCGGGCCATGATGG